>FSVW01000387.1_pt1 | contig 23341 bp, 17 predicted proteins | sample 1637551 | NCBI WGS metagenome assembly FSVW01 (sample SAMEA3914814, study PRJEB12502) | metagenome | biome: forest; material: soil | place: USA | collected 2011-09-16 | depth 0.1 m | reverse complement strand
ACACCGAGACGACGCTCGGATGCGAGATCTGCGCGAGCGAGCGGCCTTCTTCGAAGAAGCTCTTGAGGCCCAGCCGGTAGAGCGGCTGCTTCTCGGGCTTGACGCGCGGCGTCAATTCACCGGGCGAGCGTTCAGCGAGGCTCGAAGGCAGGTATTCCTTGAGCGCAACCAGGTGATGCTCGGGGTCTTCTGCCAGGTAGACCACCCCGAATCCGCCAGCGGCCAGGCGCTTGACGATCTGGTAGCCGCCCACCACCGTGCCAGCGGGCAAGGGTGCTGGTTTTGGCTTTGACATAATCGCGCTTTGCTTATCCCTGTTGCGTGATGCCAGTCTACAGCATGACGGGTTATGCGAGCGTCGTCTCGCAGGCCCCAGCCCAAGGTGAAAATTCAGCAACTGCGGGGTCCGCAAGCGGGGCCAGCGTGAGTGTCGAGATCCGCTCGGTCAATGGGCGTTTCCTGGACCTTTCAATGCGCATGCCGGAAGAGTTGCGCGGTCTGGAGCCGGCGATTCGGGAGCTGGTTTCGGCCGCCGTCAAGCGCGGCAAGGTCGAGGTTCGCATCAACACCCAGCGCGAGACCGATACGGCCTGGCCCAGGCCGCAAGCCGATCAACTGAACCTGCTTTCGCGCATGGAAGCCACCGTGCAGACCTGGCTGCCCAAGGCGGCCGGTCTCAGCGTCCACGAGGCGCTGCACTGGTGCAAGAGCGGCGGCGGCGCGCAAGAGAAGCTGGATGAACCCACGCTGGCCGCGGCCCGCAGCTGCGTGGCGGGCCTCGTCGAAGCCCGTGGGCGCGAGGGCGAGAAACTGGTCGCCATTCTGCTCGAGCGGGTCGCCCATCTGTCGGCGCTGGCTGCCGAAGCCGAGCCCCTGATCCCCGCCGTCGTCGCCCGTCAGCAGCAGCGGTTCCTCGACCGCTGGCAGGAGGCGCTGGCCCTCACGGGCAATGCCTCCTCCCTGCCCGAAGAGGCCCTGCGCGAACGCGCGCTCAACGAGGCCGCCGCCTTTGCCATCCGCATCGACGTGGCCGAGGAACTGGCCCGCCTGCGCGCCCACCTCGAAGAAATCACGCGCCTGCTCAGGAAGGGCGGCGAATTGGGCAAGCGCTTGGACTTCCTGATCCAGGAACTGCTGCGCGAGGCCAACACGCTGGCTTCGAAAGCGTCGGCACTCGAATTGACGAATATTTCCGTCGAAATGAAAGTGGCCATCGAGCAGATGCGCGAGCAGGTCCAGAACATTGAGTAGGTTTTCAGGAGGCTCCGGGCCTCCCCTCGACCCGTCAATGATCTGTTGAGGTAGAAGGTTTTTCGTCCCAACCCGTCCCAGAGCTCGGATACGGCGCCTCGACATCGGCCATCGCCAACCAGCAGCGGTAGTGCGCACGCAGTTGCGCAGCGAAGAGCGGCGGCCCTGCCGATACCGAAGCGCGCAGTTCGTGATCCGAGCGCGTCCAGTGGCTCAACATGAAGGTCCCGACGACGGTGCCTTCCTGCGTGCCGCACGCTACGCGCAAACTGCCCCGCGGCAACAGCGCGGCCAGGACGGAGACAACAAGCGGATTGCCGGCGAGCGGCCCCTCCAGCAGCACGGTCCGGCCGGGCGCAGCGCCGCCCAGGCGTTCGACGCAAAGAACCGTCATCTTTGCGGCGTGGAGCGCGGCGGCAGTAGCGCGCTCGACGGGTGACAAGCCGGCAAGGAAGATTCGCCCACCATCGATCAGCACCTGCCCCTGCCGGCCCTGGAAGGGTCCGCCTTGGGACGAGAAGGTCGGCATCACTTGCAGACCGCGGGCGATGAGGGCTTCCAGCGTTGCCGAATTGGCCAGCCGCGGATCGGCGTCGCCGCAGATCGCCCGCAGCTCGCGGCCGCCCATGAAGCGCGCGGTCGGCACGAGCTCGCCGCGCACCGAGACGTTGCCGAGTTCGTCGGATTCGGGCGCCAGCGCCCCGCCCTGTGCACCCGGCGCCATGATGACGACCCAGGTGCCGCTTGAAATCAGGGTCAGCTGCGGCCAGCGCCGCAGCCAGCGGGCGAGGCAGACGTTGCTGTCGTGCGCGCCGACGTGGATCTGCAGCTCCGGCCGCAGGCCGAGCGAGCGGGCAAGCGCAGGCCGCAGCGTCCCGAGCACATCCCAAGCCGGACCCATGGGCGCAAACAAGCGGCTCCAGCATCGGCACGCTGTACCAGTACTTTCCGGGCAAGAACGCCATCTTCCAGGCCCTGACGCAGCGCGAGCTGAGCGGCCTGTCCGAGCGCATCCTCGGCGCGATGAAGACGCCGCCTGCGCGGCCCGGCGGGCGAGTCGCTTCGATGCTGAGCGCGGTGCTGGACGCTTACGGCGGGCGCAAGATCGCGCACCGGCGCCTGATGCAGCATTCGCTCGAACGCGGCTCGACCGGGCTGCTGGGCCAGTTGCTGGAGGAGCTCGTCAGCTCGCTTTCCGAGTACGGCGTGGCCGGCCCCGGCGTCACGATACCGCCGCTTTCACGCGTCGATGCCTTCGTGCTCGCACACGCGGTGGTCGGCGTGCTGCGAGGGGCCATCGGCCTCCATGGCGCACGGGCTGCGGACCGCAGGGAGCTGGAGCAATCGCTGACGCGGCTGATCCTCGCGTTTGCCACATCGACCCCGCAGCTCCTTCGCTAACATCCAGATTCGACGGCAGATTCCTGGCCGTCGGCCAGCAAGAAGGGACTGCACGAATGTCCGAAATCCTCATCGTCGGCGCCGGCCCGACCGGCATGACCCTCGCGTGCGAACTCGCTGTGCGCCAGGTGCCCTACCGCATCATCGACGCGGGCCCGGGCCCCTTTGCCGGCTCGCGCGCCAAGGGCCTGCAGCCGCGCACGCTGGAGGTGTTCGATCGCCTGGGGCTCGCCGAGGAGGTCCTGGCCGCGGGCCTGACCGAACTGCCCTTTCGCCAGTACGGCCCGGGAGGCGACCATCGCGACGTGCCGCGGCCCGGGCTTGGCGCGCGGCCCGATGTGCCCTGGCCGTCGCCGCTGCTGATCCCGCAATGGCGGACCGAAGCCGCGCTGCGCGGGCGGCTTGAAGCACTCGGCGGAAGCGTCGAATACGGCACGACGCTGGCCGCGGCGGTGGATGGCCCGGACGCCGTGCGTGCCACGCTGGAGCGCGGCGGGCAGGCGCAGGAGATCGGATTCGCCTGGCTGGTGGGCTGCGACGGCGGCCACAGCGCGGTGCGGCACGCGGCACGCTTGCGCTTCCTCGGCGAAACCGACGAGAGCATGCGCATGCTGGTCGGCGACATGCAGGTGGACGGCGTGGACCGCGAGCACTGGCACACCTGGCGCAGCGCGAACGGCGCCTTCCTGTCGATGGCGCCGCTGGCCGGCACCGACAAGGCCTTCCAGATCCAGATCGCCATCGGCCCGAACGCGCGCGACGACACCTCGCTGGAGAACTTCCAGCGCTTCGTCGACGAACGCACCGGCCGCGGCGACATCCGGCTTTCCGCGCCCACCTGGGCATCGCTGTGGCGCGCCAATGTGCGCATGGTCGAGCACTACCGCGCGGGCCGCATATTCGTTGCCGGCGACGCCGCCCATGTGCACACGCCCGCCGGCGGCCAGGGCATGAACACCGGCATCCAGGACGCCTTCAACCTCGGCTGGAAACTGGCCGCCGTGCAGCGCGGCGCGGATGAATCGCTGCTCGACAGCTACGAGGCGGAGCGCCTGCCCGTGGCCCGGCATGTGCTGGGCCTGTCCAACCGACTGGCCGCGACGGCGGTTTCGGCGGCGACGCAGGGCATGCTCGCGCGCGACGAGGACACGTTCCAACTCGGCATCCACTGCCGTGAATCGCCGCTCTCACGCGAGCTACGGAGCTCGCCCGGCCGCGTTCAGGCAGGCGACCGCGCGCCCGACGCGCCCGGCCTGCGCGACCGCAATGGCGGCGAGCATCGGCTCTTCGATCTGTTCCGCGGGCCGCGGGCCACGATCGTCGTCTTCGGAACGGCAGGGTCGCCGCAGGTCGAAGGGCTGATCGCCATGGCGGCGGACGATCTGCGTGCGGTCCGCATCGTGCCCGCAGCAGCTGCGCTGTCCGACATGACGGACCTGGAGACATTCACGGACACCGCAGGGCACGCAGCAGCCGCGTGGGAACCGGATGACGGCGCGCTATTTGTCGTGCGGCCAGATGGCGTACTGGGATTTGCAAGCGATCATTCCCAGGTCGATGACCTCGCCTCCTGGCTGCGCCGGGCTGGCTTGCTGCGTTGATAGGACGTGGATTCAAGCGCTGCGAAAAGGCAGGGCGTGCAACATGCTGTCATCTGACCTCTTTGATTGACGGTCAAACCATTGGTTTCAGCAGCGTCAGTGGAGTCATGCCGCCGCGCAGGGCAGTCTCGGTCAAATTACAGATCAGCCGTCCAGCCAACTTCGGCTCCAGTTTAGGTTTGTCGGACACCTGCCCGGCGTCAGCGCAACGTCGCGAACGACACCCTCGTGAGGATGGGTGCCGACAAACCTAAACCATCTCGGTCGCCGGGCCGGGACGCATGTGGAGCGCTTTCCGGACTGACGCTCTGCAGCGGCAGAACCTGGGCCAAATTCATGACGGGGGGATTTCAATGCCGCGCAGCAACTGCCGCAGGGAGTAGTCCATGTCCTCAGCCGGCGGCAGGGGCTTCGGCCTGCCACTGGCGACCAGATGAGCGAGCACCTTCAACAAATCCTCGGCGGCAAAGGGTTTGACGACAAAGGCGTCGTAATCGTCGAAAGCGGCCCGCACCACGGCTTCCTGCGTGCCGCTGAGAATGACAAACGGAATGTCCTTGAGTGCAGGCGTCGCACGCACTTCCTGGCCGAGTTCGCCGCCGGTCATGTGCGGCATCATGAAGTCGGAAAGGATGACGGCCGGTTTCTCGCCGGCAAGCAGGGCAAGCGCCTCGCGTCCATTGCCAGCGTGCGCCACGCGATAGCCCTCGGCCTCCAGCACCAGCCGAAGCACCTCCGCGTTTCCATATTCGTCTTCTACCAACAGGACCAGCTGCATAGTTCGAGCACCTGAATTTTGACGAATGCCTAAACCTTGGAGCCGCCCAGCACCACGTCGATGCGGGGCATGGTGGCCCGGCCTCCTCGAACCTTGCGGAGGTCTAACGACCTCACGTCAGCTTCGCGATCCGCTGGCCGTTTCACCTCGACCACATTGTCAAACCACGCGAGGAGTCCGTCTGTCAGACAAGCGCCCGCCGCTGCAGAAAAAGCGGCCGGATCGATGGTGAAGACCGAGGTGATACCCCGATGCTTCAGCTCGCGCAGAAGGCGACCGATGAAACGATAGCCGCGCTCGGGAAAGGCCACGGTGTCGGCGAATCCGGCCAGGCCATCGACCACCAGCCGCTTGGCGTCGAGTTCCTGCGACAGGCGCAGCAGGCGATGACCCATCTCGTCCATGCTTTCGTCTTCCTGGCCCGCACCGCGAATCTCCAGGGCCCCGCTGTCCAGCAGGGCTCCGACCGGCAGCTGGAAGGCCTGACCGAGTTGGCGCAGTTCCCCAGCGGTCTCGGTGCACGCAAGCAACAAAGCACGGTCATCCAGCTCTGCTTGCGCCGCAAAAGCCAGTGCCAGCAGCGTCTTGCCAGAGCCGCTGTCGCCAAGCACCAGCGTGCTGCTGCCGGGAGCGAAACCGCCACGCTCAAGAACCTCATCGAGGCCTGGGATGCCAGAGGAGACACTGGTCGAGGTCATCGTTTCAGGCTGCTCGGCAACGGGCAGACCCTCCAGCCGGGGGAAGAATTGCAGGCCGTCCTCCGTGATGCAAAACGTATGCTTGCCACGCTCGACAGCGCTGCCACGGAACTTGCGCACCTGGATGCGTCTCTCTGCACGCCATTGGTAGATGTAGTCCTCGAAGGCGAAGATGCCGTCGACCATTGTTTGCTCGGCGTTGAGCGAACGGCCACTGCCACTGGTCAGCAGCAAACCGGTGCAGCCCATCGCCGAGGCCAGGCTCTGCAGGCCATGGACGAACTGGCGGATGCTCTCCTCGGGCCTTGTAGCGAGGTTCTCCACGACCAAGCCGTCCACGACGAACAGCTCGGCGCCATGCCGCGCGATTTCGCTGCGCATCAGGTCCACGACGGCCTTGAGCCCCTGCTCCTCCATCTCGCGGTAGCCGCTGATGTAGATCACCGCAGCGTTCACTGCGTGAGGGTCGAAGAAGGTCTGGCCGCTCATGTGCTGCAACATGCGCGAGTGCGACTCGGCAAGCATCGTCATGTAGAGCGTCTTCTTGCCCGCACGCGCATAGGAGCCATAGGCAATCTGATTGGCCAGGGTCGTCTTGCCGGCGCCAGGGGGGCCTTCGAAGATGTACACGCCGCCTTCGAACAAGCCACCGTGCAAAATTTCGTCAAGCCCCGGGATGTCCGTCGGAAGCCTTGTCATCGCGCTCACGAGAGCCTCCCAGAGGAACTTTTTGTATTCGGACGCATAGCTTGGATGATTGAAGCCCCATGGTCGGGATGCTTGGACAGGTTTCGGGTGGGGATAACGCAATCATCCACCACTTTGCCAAAAGTGAAGAAAGCTGCGTGGCAATTTTCCTTGAGCAGCCCGACAGTTCCGGCCCGGCTTCAATGTCCCTGTCCGGCTGCGGCCTAAGCGCCCCTTTCCGGCCATTCTTGCTGGTTGCAGTTGACCGCGAGCAGGAGCCTGCTTAAGGCTGAGGCCGTGTGGAAGCCCGATTGAGTTCCACGCTGATATGGACCAGTTCCTCGTGAACGCTCAGCAGGCGCTTGAAGTCGGAGGGTTGGGCATCGCTGGCGGTCACCAGAGCCAAGATGCAGGCGTATCGCCCGCGCCCGACCCGCCACACATGCAGATCGCTGATGACGGCCGGCCAAGGGCTTGCGGCAATGACCTGATGGATTTCCAGGAGCACCGGCGCGTCCATCTCCGCGTCCGGAAGCACTTTGCCGGCGTCCCGCAGCAGGCCACGCACCGTGACGCCGTCAACGGGCTGGTGTCCGAAGTGCTCGAAGGCCACCCGCGCGAGCACCTGGGCGAGCCGATGCCTGATGCGAAGACCCGCGCTGAAGAAACAGACGCGATTGCCGCCATGCTGAAGTCCTGCCTGCGCTGACCCTCGAATTCAGCGGCGATTGGTACGCTGCCAGGCCCGCCCTGTGGTTCATCGCGGCTCGCTCAGCCCTCCGATCTGTTTCTGGACCGTCGCAGTCCGATCAGTCCCAGCGCGAACAGGAGGGCCGTGCCCGGCTCCGGGACGGGCAGCGAGGGGCCGCCCACGATCAGGCCGTCGTAGTCGAAGTTCGCCGATGAAATGTCATAGCCCGCGAGGCTTTGTCCTGTGCCATCCTGGAAAGCAATCGAGGCAAACTTCAGCGTGTTCGACATATCGGACGCGGCCGACGCCGTGCAGAGCATGGGACCGTGCAGCGCCTGGCAACCGACCTCGGCCTGCGCGATCAGCCGCAGTTGCAGGGTCACGACATCGCCGGGCTGGACCGCCAGATTGGTCGACAGCTGGGCCAGCGTAGGCAGGGCCGGGCCGATCGCCGAGAGGGTCGAGAAGGTCCACTGGCCGGAGGAAGACGCGCCGCTCGAACTGCTGGCGAACCAGCTGACCTTGGCGTCCGCGTGGCCGCTGCCCATGGCACTCAGATTGCCGTCGAGCGTGAAGCCGAACACCATGCTGGCCGAGGCGGGGCCGCTGATGGTCAGCGTGTCGCTCCAGGTGGCGATCGCACCTGCGGACGCGGGGTCGCTGCCCGCGTAGTGGGTGACGGCGCCCGGGTCCAGCGGGTCGTTGGTGATCGAGAGGGAGGCCCTGGCATGCAGGCCGTTCGCGTCCACCGCTGACGAGAGATCGGCGGAGAACAGGGCCGAGGTGGAGGTCCAGAGCTGGCCGTCGGACGAGTTGAAGGGCAGGCCGCCCGAGTTGTTCATGTAGCCGCAGCCGTTCGAGGTGCCGCCGCTGTAGCTGCAGCCGCTCAACTGGCCCGGCAGGCGGTATTGCGAAACGCCCTCCGCAGCGCCGGAGACCGTGCCCGGAATTCCCGCAAAGCATGCGGCCGGCAGCCAGAGAGCGCACGCCAGGAGGGCGGGCCGAATCGTCATCTTCTTTTCCATTTTCAAGGTGTCTCCCGAACTTGTTCAGCTGTGCTTGAGACCTGCCTTGCCGGACTGGCAAGTGCTCTGGGCCTCAGGGACGCAACTGTCGGAGGGAGCGCGATTAATGTCCTTAAGCGGCCCGCCACAAGAGCCCAGACCCCTCGTTTGAGGGGGTGCCTATACTGGCGCGACCCCTGCTGCTGCCGGCGCGCGCCCATGTCCGATTCCTACCGCTTCGAGTCCTGCGAGCTGCATGTCGGTCAGCGCCGCCTGTTCATCGCCGGTGCCGAGGCGACCCTCGGCGTGCGGGCCTTCGACCTGCTGAGCCTGCTGGTCGCGCAGCGCGAGCGGCCCGTCCCCAAGCATGAGTTGCTGGAGGCGGTCTGGCCGGGGCTGGCCGTCGAGGAAGGCAATCTGCCCGTGCAGATCTCGACGCTGCGCAAGCTGCTCGGCGCGCAGGCGATTGCCACCGTGCCAGGGCGAGGGTATCGCTTCATGCTGTCCGTCCAGGGCGACTACGCGCCCTCGCAGGCGCTGGCGCCGCTGCAGGCAGGCGCAGCCGAACCCCGGCTCGACAACCTCCCGGCGGCCGTGGCCCCCTTGATCGGGCGCGACGGTGACCTGGCCGAGGCCGACGCAGCCTTGCGACAGCATGCCCTCCTCAGCCTGGTAGGCACCGGCGGCATCGGCAAGACACGGCTTGCGCTGGCCGCCGCACAGCGTGCCCTGAGCCGGCACTGCGACGGTGTCTGGTGGGTGGACCTGGCCGACCTCGATGATGCGGCACTGATCGCCGGCCGCATCGGCCTGGCGCTGGGCCTGCCGGTGGAACGCAGCCCCGAGCCGCTGCAGGCGCTGGCGCAGGGCCTGCGCGGACGCGAGCTGCTGCTGGTGCTGGACAACTGCGAGCACCTGCTCGACGGCGTCGCCACGCTGGTGCGCACGCTGCTGCAGGAGGCGCCCGGCGTGCGCTGGCTGCTCACCACGCAGGAGCCGCTGAAGCTGCCCGCCGAACAGGTGCTCCGCCTCGGCCCCTTGCCGGTACCGCCGACGGGCACCGGCCTGAACCAGGCGCTGCGCTATGGCGCGGTGGCGCTGCTGCTTGAACGTGCACGCGCCCACAGCCATCGCTACACGCTGAACGAGCAGGACGTTGCCGTGGCCATCGCGATCTGCGAGCAGCTCGACGGCATTCCGCTCGCGCTGGAAATGGCCGCCGCCCGCCTGCCCTGGATGGGCCTGGCCGGCGTGCACGAGCGCCTGGGCGACCGCCTGCGGCTGCTCTCTTCCGATGGCCGGCAAATGGCCAGCCGGCACCGCAGCCTGCAGGCCGCGCTGCAATGGAGCCACGGCCTGCTGTCGCCGACGGAACAGCGTGTCTTCCGCCGCCTGGCCCTGTTCCAGGGTGGCTTCACGCTCGACGGCGCCACCGAAGTGGTGGAGGACGGCCACCTGCTGGACCGCTGGGATGCCATCGACGCCATCGGCGTGCTGGTGGACAAGTCCATGGTGCATCTGGACGGCGACCCGCGGGCCGCGACGCCGCGCTACCGCCTGCTCGAAAGCACACGCCTGTTCGCCTTGGATCTGCTCAATGAATGCGATGACCTCAGCGCCGCGCAGACGCGCCACGCGCAGGCCTATGGCCGCGTGGCGGCGCGGGCGCTGCAGCAGCTGTGGGACCAGAGCGACGACGACTGGCTGGCCGGCATCGAGTCCGAGTTCGACAACCTGCGTGCGGCCCTGGCCCATGCGGTGCAGGCGGGCCGCGCCGATCTGGCTGTCGATCTGTATGAAGCGCTGAACTGGCTGGGCGTCCTGCTCTCGGGTGGACTGGAGACGCGACGCTGGGCCGAGCGCGTGGAGGCGCTGTCGGCAGGGCCCCAGGCGGCGGCCGACCCGGCGCTGCGGGCCCGCCTGCTGCAGGCGGTGGGCAGTGTCCATCGCAATCACGCGCCGGCGCGGGCCATCGAGCTGATGCAGCAGGCGCTGGCCACGTCGCTGGCCGCATTGCCGGCCGATGGGGATCGCAGGCAGCGCTTCAGACTGCACTGCACCCTGGCGCTGTGCCACGCGCGCACGGGCGCACTGGACCTCGCCGCCCAAGACCTGATGCGAGCGCAAGGCCTGCGCGAGCTACAGTGGCCCGCGCGCCTGCTGCTGCTGGAGGCCGACGCCGCCGGTTTTGTGGCCGTCGGCAGCGACGACATCGAGCTCGCGCAGATGCACTTCAACCGCTTCCAGGCCCTGGCGCGTCAGGGCGGGGTGACCAGCGCCTTGAACACGGTGGCCCACAACCTGGCCGACATCGCCCTGCAACTGGGCGACGCTGCCGAAGCTGTGCGCCAGGGCCGCACGCTCGTGTCCGCGCTGCGCCGGCAGACCAACGGCTACCACCTGGGTTTCGCCCTGGGCAACCTCAGCGCGGCGCTGCTGCAGGCGGGCGAGTGGCAGGCAGCGCACGCCACGGCCGTCGAGGCCCTGCCACACCTGCGGCGCGAGGACAACGCCGTCTGGCTCTTCGACCACCTTGCCCTGCTGGCCCTGCAACTGGGCCGCACGGAAGCGGCCGCGCAGCTGTTGGGCTATGTCGATGCCGGCCGGCACGCCAAGGGCCAGGTGCGGGACGCCAGCGAAGCGCAGTCGCGCAAGAAAGCGCATGAGGGCCTGCAGGCTTGCTTGGAGGGCGCGCGCATGACAGCGCTGGTGGAAGAGGGAGCCAGGCTCAGTGCCGACCAGGCCGACCGCCTTCTCCTGGCATTGGCGTGCTGAGCCCGCCCATCAGCGGAACGACCACTCGAGCTTGGCGAAGGCGGTCGGCCCGAGCTGGCTCGAATTGGCGGGGTCGAACTCAACATGCTTGCGGCCGAGATCGCGGCCCAGCACGCTGAGGACCAGGTCGGGCCGGCATTGCCAGGCCAGGCGCAGGTCGGCCGCCGTGTAGGCCGGGACTGCAGGCGCGGGGAGTGAGTCAACGTGCCGCACGGTGAAGTCGAAATCGACGCTGCCCGTCACCTTCCACAGCGAACGCAGGGACCACTGCTGCCGCGGATCGTTGCCCAGGTTGGCCACCGATCCGGCGCCGGCCAGGGCCGAGGCCTTCAGTGATTCGCGCAGCCCCGTCCAGCCCAGGGAAACGCGCCAGTCGCGCGCGAGATCGGCATTGCCCCAGGCCTCGATGCCGGAGACATCGCCGTGCGCCAGGTTGCCGATGGTGGTCGGCGCCGCCCTGCCCGCGCGCAACCCGCGGTATTGATCGTGGAACAGGGTCACCGAGTAGCCGAAGCCCGAAACGTGCTGCCCGCGCAGGCCGAGTTCGAACACATTGGCGATCTCGGACTGGAAGTCGGGCCCGCCTTCGATGATGTAGGGCGGCTTGGCCGGAAGGTAGAAGTCGCGGTCCAGCCGGGCGGGCGCGCGCACCGCACGCGAGGCCGAGCCCCACAGCGAGCCCAGCGTGCCAAGCTCGTAGGTCGCCCTCAGCGTCGGCAGGAACTCAGGCCCGGTGTAGACATTGGTCTCGACCTTGGCGCCCGCGGTCAGGCGCAGCCGCTCCGTCGCGCGGTATTCCTCCTGCACGAAGACGTTGGTCCACTGCAGCAGGCGGGTGCCCGGGATGAAGGCGACGAGGGGTGTCGGCTCGGTCGCATCGGTGGCGCGACGGTAGCCGATGCCCCAGATGAGCTGGTGATCCTTGCCGAGCGCGGGCACGTGGTTGAACTGCAGGTCGAAGGTGCGGACGTGATCGCGGAACTCGATGGCGTCATCGCGGTTGGCCTGGTCGAACCAGCCCTGCAGTTGCCAGTTCGAGCCGTCGTCGAAATCATGGCGCCAGCGCGCCAGCAGGTTGCCGCCGGAAAGCTTGGCGGACGTGGTGCTCTGCTCGTTGCCGCCGGCCCGGTAGAGATCGCCCTGCAGCGTCCATGCATCGGCCTGATGGCGCCAATCCGAGCGGAAGCCGGCCTGCTGGCGGTCCTGATGGTCGTCGATCGGCTTGCCTGATGACAGCGTCGTTGAACTCCGATCCAGCTGGGTGAGGTAGGCCCGCCAGGCGCCGCCTTCGAAGGACTTGCCATAGCGAACCGAGGCTTCGTTGCCCGTCTCACCCGCATGCGCGCTGACGAGCAGGCCCTGCGTGTCCTGCGCGCTGCGCGTGATCACGTTGATGACGCCGTTGACGGCGTTTGCGCCCCACAGCGTGGCACCCGCGCCGCTGATGACTTCGATCCGCTCGACGTCCGCCAGCATGACCTGCTGGGCGTCCCAGAACACGCCCGAGAACAGCGGTGAATAGACGGTCCGGCCGTCGATCATCACCAGCAACTTGTTGCCGATGGCGTTGTTGAAGCCGCGGGCACTGATCGCGTACTGGTTGGCATTGCTGCGGGCGACCTGGAGATTGGGCGCCAGGCGCAGGGCCTCGGGCAGGCTGGTGGCAGCTGAACGCCGGATGTCCTCGGCCGTGATGACGAAGATCGACGCCGCGGCCTCCTGCACGGACTGCGGGCGACCCGTGACCGAAGTGACTGGGATGCGGCCGAGTTCCTCAAGGCTGAGATCACCGAGCTCGGCCAGCGCAGGCGCGTTGGCGAGCGCCGGGCCCAGCGTGCCGTACAGGACCATGGCGGCCGCTCCCCGCTTCCAGAACCGGCCGTTCAAGCGCTGTTGTTCATCCATGGTGTTCAGTGCCCCCCGGGACTTTGGACGTGGGAGATCGCCGCGCGGCGAGTTCTTCGGAAATGGCCTCGATCAGCATCTCCGGCGGCACGGGCTTGACGAAGTGCCTGTCAAAACCGGCCTGGCTGGCCAGCTCCTTGTCGCTGGCCTGGCCCCATCCGCTGACGGCGAACAGCAGGATCTCCGCCGTGGCGGGATCGGCACGCAAGGCCTTGGCCAGGTCGTAGCCATTGAGGCCGGGCATGCCGATATCGAGGATCGCGACCTCGGGCGGCTGCGCCCGCGCGGCCAGCAGCGCGGCCTGGCCATCCGCGACCGTGCGCACCTGCATGCCGGTCACTTCGAGCGCCGTCTGCAGGCTCAAGGCGAAATCCACGTTGTCATCGGCCAGCAGCACGCGCAGGTCTTGCAGGGATGCCGGCGTGGGCGCGCGGGCCGCCGCCGGTGCCTGCCCCGGCGACCCGCCCGCCACGGGCAGGCGAACGGTGAACGTCGAGCCGCGCCCGATGCCCTCGCTCGCCACGCTGATCGAGCCGCCGTGCAGCAGCACGAGCTGGCGGGCCAGCGTCAGGCCGATACCGAGGCCCGTGTTGCCGCGCTCCAGGCTCTTGTCGCCCTGCTCGAACAGGTCGAAGACGCGGTCCTGCATCGCAGGCTCGATGCCGACGCCGGTGTCGCTGACGTCCACGCGCACCTCGTGTCCATCGCTCTGCAGGCTCACCGCGATGCGCCCGCCTTCAGGTGTGTAGCGGCAGGCGTTGGTGAGCAGGTTGGAGAACACCTGCAGCAGGCGCGCCGAGTCGCCCACCAGCCAGCAGGCGGTGGCTGGAATCGAGGCCTCGACCTGCAACTGGCGCGCACTGGCGGTCGGCTCGATCAGCTCGAGCGCCGAGCGCAGGACCTGGTGCAGATCGACATGCGATACCTGCAGCGACAGCTTGCCGGTCGTGATCCGCGAGACGTCGAGCAGGTCGTCAATCAAACGCACGACATGCCGGAGCTGGCGCTCGAGGATGGCCAGCGCCTTCTCGCGCACCGCGGGCGCGACGCCTTCGCGGCGCAGCAGCGTCAGCGCATTCATCATGGGCGCGAGCGGATTGCGGATCTCGTGCGCGAGCGTCGCCAGAAACTCGTCCTTGCGGCGGTCCGCCGCACGCAGGTCTTCTTCGGCACGCTTGCGCTCGCTGACCTCATGGCCCAGCTCGGCAGCGTTGGCCTGCATTTCGGCCAGCATGCCGTTGAAGGCCTGCACGAGATCGGCGATCTCGCGCGTCTCGGCCGTGGGCGCGCGAAGCCGCCAGTCGCGCCGCGTGATCACGTCCTGCGCGACCTGCGAAACCCGCGCAATCGGCGCCGTGATGCGGCCCTGGACCCGACCGAACACCAGCAGGACCAGGCCGAGCGAGATCGCCATGCCCAGGGTCTGGATGGCGGCGTAGCTGGCGATGCGGCGCAGCACGTCGTGGTGCGCGCGCAGATACAGGGTGCCCACGCGCTCGCCGTCGTGGTCGATGTCGTACGAAATCTCCAAATCGCCGCCGTCGAAACGCGAACCCAGCGCGGGCAGCGGATTGCGCTCCGGCAGCGCCGCCGTGGCATCGACGCGGTAGTGCGCGAAGGGCCGCCCGTTGGCGCTGAAGACTTCGGCCACGAGCACGTCGCGCCGCTCTGCCAGCGAGGACAGCTGCTGCTTGGCCGCTTCCGGGTCGTTGAAGACGAGCGACGGCACCAGGGCCTTGGCCAGGATGGTCTCCTGGGTCTGCAATTCCTCGATCGCCTGCCCCCGATACCGGTTGAACTCATAGGCGAGGATCAGGCCGGCGTTCAGGGCCAGCGCGATCAGCGTCGTCAGCATGAAGGTCCGAGTCAGCTGCGAACGGAGCGTGTGGAGCTTCATGGTGTCTCCTCGACAACTTTGGAAGCCACGCTCAGCAACTTCGAGCTGAGCTTGACGCCGGTCCGGTTCGCCGCGGGCAGCGAAGCTTCAAAACGCAGCCGTCCGTCGATGCGCACGAAGTCGAGCACGCCGCCGGCGTTCAGGCCTTCGGGAAGATCCGTCACCACCAGCATGTGGGCTCGGCGTGCTTCGGCAATCAGCCTTCTCGCATCGGTGGCGGCGACCTTGCCGATGAACAGCACATGCAGATCCGGCGGCAGCTCCTTCGGGTCCACGGCGCGCGTTTCAACGGGCCGGTTCAGGACGAGCCGGCCTCGCGCCAGCTTGGTCAATTCATCGAGCACCCTCGGCGCACCGGCAAGCCCGATGACGATGGGCGAAGTCGGCGTCTTGAAGGCTTCGGCCGGCCATTCCACAAACCCAGGGAACTTGTGCAGGTACGCTGCTTCGACAGCCTCCTCCGAAACCTGCGCGGGTGCTTGTGCATGGGCTGCCGACACCAGCGTGATCGCCACGGCAAATCCGCCCACCGAGCGCATCAGGCATGTGGCGAAATTGCGGGCTGCCCCCGTGGGGGGCGTCTTTCCGGACATGCTTTTCGGCAATGCGGCTGGTTGTCTATCCCTAGACTTTAGCGAGCATTTGCCGGCGCGCCGGACAAGGCCTGGCCCAGGTGGCGGGCCATCGGCTGCCAAGATCGCGCGAGATCGCGGGCACTGATCGATCGGGTCGATCCGAGTCGGTCAGGGCCTGTCGCGGCAAAAGTAGGCGTTGGCCTACAGAAGCCGCAAAAAGTGAGCCATACAGTCATCCCGTCGCCGGGGCCTCACTCCCTTTCTCCGGCGGCCTTGAGCGCCGGGGACGCTGGCGCTCTTTCTTCTTCCGGAACGCTCGTGAAAGATCCTTCTCAAACTGGCGCGAGGCGTGAACTTTGTCGCCCGCGGACTTGACGCGCTTGAGACCTGTCGTGACTTACACGTTCAAATCGGCGCAGCGATGTCGCCTATGCAATTTCAAGGCCTTTCCGCTTGCGGGGAACGGGCCGCGCTGTTGACACCCAAGGAGAGACCCGATGTTCACAAGAAATCACCTTGCCACGATGGCCGTGCTGGCTGCCTTGTGCAGCGGGGCCTCGTCGGCGTTCGCCGCTGACGAACATGTGGGCTTGTTCAAGAGCGTCGCGGGCCAGGTCCATGTGCTGCGCGGGGATGCCTCCCTTCCGGCCGTGGCCGGCATGCAATTGTTCATTGCGGATCGCCTCACCTCGGAAGCCGGCGCTTCGGCGGGAATCACCTTCAGGGATGGCACCTTGCTGACCCTGGGCGCCAGCAGCGACATCAAGGTGCGCGACTACGTGTTCGACCCGAAGCAGTCGAAGTACGCCTTCTCGGTGTATCTGGCCAAAGGCTCGGCCGTCTACTCGTCGGGCAAGATCGGCAAGCTCTCGCCCGAGTCCGTCAAGGTGGATACGCCCACGGCAACGGTCGGCGTGCGCGGCACCCGCTTCATTGTCGAAGCTCAGTGAGACGAGGCGGTGGAGTGGCACGGCTGTCGGGCCGCTTGCTGGGCGGCTGGGTGCTCGCAATCGGCGCGGCGCTGGCCGGTTGCGCCAGCAGGCCGCAGACGACCGTCGTGCTGCTGCCCGACGAGGATGGTCACGTCGGCGCGGTGGTCGTGACCGGCGGCCAGGGCCAGCAGCGGATCGACCAGGCGTTCAATGCGGTGACCGTTGTCGCCGCCGCTGCCAGACCCTCCGATGCCAAGCCGGAAGAGCAAGCCGCGATTGAGCACAGCTTCGGATCATTGCTCAAGGCCCAGCCGACGAAGCCGCTGAGCTTCACGCTGTATTTCATGTTCGACAGCGTCGCGCTGACGGAGAAATCAAGATCGCTCGTCCCCGAGATGATCAAGGCAGCGAAGGCCCGCAAGCCGACTGAAATCACGGTGTATGGCCACGCGGACGCGAGCGGTGCCGAGGCGCACAACGAACAGCTTTCCCAGGCGCGGGCGCAAGTCGTCGCCGAGATGCTGCGCAACAGCGACCCCGAGTTCGCTCAAGTCGAAGTCCAGTATTTCGGCGATCGCTCGCCGCAGGTGCCCAACACGGGGCGCAGCCCCGAGCCCCGCAACCGGCGCGCAGAAGTGGTGATCCTGTGAGAAAGAAAGAACCATCGCGAGCACCGATTCAATCCATGCATCCGCTGGGGCTGGCCAACGCTCCGCTGCGTGAACTGACGGCCCGCCAGGGCGCAGGAATGCTCCTCGCGGCTGTGGCGGCATCGATGCTGATCGGCGTCGCGGGTCTGTTGCGCATGGCACCCGTCGCACAGCTGGACGCACTGCTGATGGACGGGTTCCAGCGCCAGTTCGCCACCCCGGTTTCGATGCATGAAGCGGTCGTGGTCGATGTGGACGAAGTCAGCCTGGCTTCCGTGGGCCAGTGGCCCTGGCCGCGCTACCGGATCGCGACGCTGATCGAGCGCATCGCCGCGCAGAAGCCCGCGGCCATCGGCCTGGATATCGGATTTCCCGAGGGCGATCGCGTCTCGCTGAGCAACATCCAGCAGGCCTACAAGCGGGACTTCGGGCTCGACCTCGCCTTCACCGGCCTGCCGGATGGCATGCAGGACAACGATGGCTTCCTGGGCCAGGTGGCCGCACGCGCCGGCGTCGTCGGCGCCACGTATTTCTATTTCGACCACTCCACTCGCAAAGAAAGCGCCCGCCCGCGTCCCGGCGTCAGCTTCGACGGCCGCATGGACCTGCTCGATCTGCCGGACGCGCCGGGCGTGATGGCCGATGCCGAGCCGATCGCATCCCAGATCCGCTCGACCGGATTCATGAATGTGCGTCCGGATGCGGATGGCGTCCTGCGCCGCATGCCGATGCTGATACGCCACGCGGGCGTCGTCTACCCGAGCCTCGCACTGGCGACGACCATGCGGGCGCTGCAAGTCGGCGCCGGCACGATCGAGTCGAACGCGTCCGGTCTCGCCATCCGCGTCGGTTCGCACCGGCTTCCCATCGACGCCGCGGGCAACGCATTGCTGCGCCTTGACGCCAAGCCATCGGGCTACGCCTCGCTGTCTGCGGTCGATGTGTTGAGCGGAAATTTCGACCCGCAAAGCATCCGGGGCAAGATCGTCTACATCGGCAGTTCGGCGGTGGGTCTCAACGACATTCATGAGACGGCGCTCGATGCGCGCTTCCCTGGACTCAAAACGCATGCGGCGATGTCCGAAGCGATCCTGCGAGATCGGGTCGCCGGTATCCCGGGCTGGAGCCAGGGAGCCGTTCTCGGGGCTTGCGCAATGATCGGCGCGCTGCTGGCAGCGGCTTTCCTCGCAGGCATCGGTGCAGCCGGCTTCGTCGCCATCAGCGCTCTGGCCGGCATCGCATTGCTGGGCGCGAGCGCGGCATTGTTCGCTCGCGCAGCGCTCTTGGTGCCTGCAGGCGGGCCGCTGCTCGCTGTCGGCGTGATGGTCGCCGCGTACTTCCTGCTTCGCCTGGCTGGCGAGACGCGCCGCGCGCGCCTGTGGCGGCGCAAGCTCGAGAACGCGCGTCAGGTGACGATCGAATCGATGGCCGCCGTGGCCGAGACCCGCGATCCTGAAACCGGCGCCCACATCAAGCGCACGCAACACTACGTGCGAGCGATCGCCGAGGAGTTGAAGCGTTCGGGGCATTACACCGAGATCCTGACGGAAGAATTCATCAAGCTGCTGTTCCTCTCGGCGCCGCTGCACGATATCGGCAAGGTCGGCGTGCCCGACGGCATCCTGCTCAAGCCGGGGCCGCTGAGCACGGACGAGATGACGATCATGAAAAAGCATGCCGAGTTCGGACGGCAGATCATCTTCAGCACTGCGAAGAGCATCGAGGGCGACAACTTCCTCGTCATCGCCGCCGAGATTGCAGGCTCGCACCATGAGAAGTGGGACGGCAGCGGCTATCCCCTGGGGCTGGCCGGCCAGGACATCCCGCTGTCGGGCCGGATCATGGCGGCGGCGGACATCTATGACGCGCTGATCAGCCGGCGCTGCTACAAGGAACCGTTCACGCATGCAGACTCGATCGCGATGATGAGCGCCATGCGCGGCACGACATTCGACCCCGCGGTGCTGGACGCATTCTTCCGGATCGAGCCGACGATCATCCGCATCGCACAGGAGTTCCGCGACGAACAGGCGCCAGTTGCCGCGCCGCCGGTGGCCGAAGCTGCAAAAGAGGCGGCGCTCGTCTAAGGGCATGGCGACTTCCTCTCCGAGCGCGACGTACGCAAAGCCTCGACCGCGCCGGCCAGGAGGGTGGGCTCGGCGTGGCGCCTATAGTCGCCATCGCTCCTGACGGCACCGACAGACCCATGCGCCCTTCCCTGCAGGCTCTACCCATCACTGCGCCTACAGCGAGATGGCTGGCATCAGCCGCGGCCGCAATTGCCGCGGTCGCATTGCGCGCCTTGCTCCAGCCCGCCCTGGGTGATGAACTCCCCTTCGTCATCGCGGCGCCCGTTTCGCTGTTCTGTGCGCTCATGTGGGGGGCCGGCCCCGGTGCAGCGGCGACCCTGGTCTGCCTTGCAGGGGCGCTTGTCCCCGGGCTTGCGCCTGACATCCTGAATCGTGATGGCGAGACCAAGGCCGTGCTGTTCGCCCTGGTCATGATGGCCGCCTGCGTGCTCACGGCGCGGGTCGATGCCACGCGACGTCGAGCGGAGGTCGTGGAAGGCGAGAGCGACTCCCCGCTCGTGCGTTGGCTGAACGCAGCCCTGTTCGGCGCAGTGCTGCTTCCTGCCACCGCGCTGGTCTTGGCGGGCTGGTGGACCTACGACCGTGCCACGCATTCGATTCGTGAGACGGCAATTCGCCGAGTCGATCTCGTCCATGAGCATGCTCGACGGACCTTCGACGTGGCCGAACGCCTCGCCGTCGAAGCGGGCGCGCTGACCCATGGAGAAGACGCGCAGATCCGTTTGCGTGAAGGAGACGCGCGGCAGCGACTGAGCGACATGGTGCTGACCGTGCCGGCCGTGGTGAATCTCAATGTTTGGAACGCCCGGGCCGTGCCCCTGGTCAGGAGCGACCGAGCCGTCGATCCTGCCGCCTCTGTCGCGGACCGTGATTACTTCCGTCGCCTGGCAGCGGCGGATCGCGGCTTTGACGTCAGCGAGGTGCTGGTCGGCCGGCAGACCAGCAGGGAGCTGTTCAACGTGACCCACCGCAGGCCATCTGGCGATGGCGCCTTCAAGGGGATCGTGGCCGTGTCCATGAATCCGGAGTATTTCCGCGACTACTACCGCGCCATCGTGGCGCAGAACACCGAGGTGGAATCGATCACCCTGGTCCGCACGGACGGCGTGATTCTGGCGCGCTGGCCCCTTGCCCAGGACGGCGCGACCCGGCTCCCTGCGAACGCACCGTCCTTGCTGGCAATTCAAGCGGGCCAGGCATCCGGGATGGTCCTTGGGCGCGTGAACACAACGGGCGAGCAGCGCATCGGCGCGTTTCGACGACTCGAAGGACTGCCGGTCTACGCCGTCGTCGGCTTCAGTCACTCGGCCATGTTGGCGGGCTGGGTTCGCACGATGGGCATCGTCGCTGCGATATCGCTGCCCATCACGCTCATGCTGATTGCCGTGACCGCGATTGCCCGGCGCCGTGTGCAGTCCGAGCAACGTGCGCAGCTTGAGCTCCATGAACAGACACGATTGCGGGCGGCCACCGAGAAGAGCGCCCTCGAGGCGCATCGGCGGGAGACGCTCGCCACACTGACCGCCGGCGTCGCGCACGACTTCAACAACTTGCTCGCCATCCTCAGCAACAGCCTGCACATCCAGAACATTCGACACCCGCAGCGTGCGGCTGAACCGCAGAACGCAGCGATGCGTCGCGCGATTCAAACCGGGACGCGGCTGACGCGCCAGCTGCTGTCCTTCACCAGAAGGCAGACCCTCAGGCCGGAGGTCATCGACCTGCACACCTGGCTTCCGGAGCTCGAGGAACTGCTGCGGACCACGCTGGGATCCCGCACCAAGCTGAGCGTCGCCGTGACGCCTCACATCCCGCGCGTCCTGGTCGATTCGGCCGAACTCGAGCTGGCCTTGGTCAACCTGGCGGTAAATTCGAAGCATGCCCAGCCGAATGGCGGCTCCTTCGCCGTGACCGTCAACGCCGACACGGAGGACGGTGTGCCGCGTGTGGTTATTTGTGCGAGCGACGAGGGCGAGGGGATTCCTCAGGAGATCCTTTCCCGCGTGACGGAGCCGTTCTTCACGACCAAGGAACCTGGCTCCGGATCGGGCCTCGGCCTCAACCAGGTCCGCGGGGTGATAGAAGCCGCCGGCGGGCAATTGCGTATCGAAAGCGAGGTCGGCCGGGGCACGACGGTGAAGCTGATCCTTCCCGCGTTCGACCCCGGATCCACTCCAACCGAGCGGGCGTCAGAAGATTCGCCAGCCTCGCCTCTGGACAAGTTCGACGGACATGTCCTGCTCGCGGAGGACAACGACGATGTCGCGGCCGTGACGATGGCACTGATCGCCAGCCTGGGGCTGCGGGTCACCCGCGCTGCCAATGCGGCCGAGGCGCTGAAGCTGCTGCGAACGCCTGAGATCGGTAGCGACATCGGCTTCCTGCTCACGGACGTGGTCATGCCCGGCGAGATGGACGGCGTGGCGCTGGCACTGAAAGTGCGCGCGGAACGCCCCGGCCTGCCCGTGACGGTTGTCACCGGCTATGCGGAGAACGTGCAGTCCGCGCTCGACGCCCACCTCGACGTGGTCCACAAGCCGCTCGCGTTTGAAGCCCTGGCCGAGCGTTTGCGCGCGGCCTTTCCGGCAAGCCATTGACATCGGCCGACTGAAGCCTGGATGTCGTTCGCCTGGCGGGGAAGGACATACACGGCACCCGCGTGCCAGGGCCGACAAGCACCCGAAGCAAGGCTGAAGCCGGGCGCGCCGCCACGGTAGCGCGTTCGATGGTGGACCTGGCACAGGCTCGTGACTGGAGGCGACGGTGCGAGACACTTGCACCCCTGAGCTATTCTTCCCTGCCCCGTCTCAGCCAAAGCAACTTCATCCATGGCGTCAACAGAAATCGTCATCGCCGGCGGCGGTGTGTCGGGGCTGTACTGCGCCCGGCGCCTGGCCGATGCCGGCCACAGGATCCTGATGCTTGAAGCCTCGTCCGACCGCTGGGGCGGACGCATCGAGACCGAGGACATGGACGGCTTCATTGCCGAGTACGGGCCGATGCGTTTCGAGCCGACCTTGCAGCCCCGCTTTGCGCGCCTGTGCGCCGAACTCGGCGTCGGCCTGGTCGACTTCTCGGGCCCGTCCGCCGAAGGCATGAGCACCGCCGACGAGGAACTGCCGCAGCAGGAGCGCGGGCTCAATTCACTGCAGCTGCTCAAGCGCGGCATCATGCTGATCATGGGCCGCGCGGCGGACGATCAGGCCTGGATCGACAGCCTGACCGAGGCCGACTACATGCGGCTTCGCAAGCACGCGCAACTGCACGGCCAGCCGCTGTGGGCTTGCGGCTTCTGGAACGCGCTGTCGGCCCAGGGCATCCTCAGCCATCGCGCGCTGGTCAAGCTGCGGGACACCGGAACTTTCTATCACATGATTCCGGAGAACCTCAACGCGGCCGAGTGGATCATCTGGTGGCTGCGCGCGCTGAAGACCGTGGGCCAACAGCTGGCCAGCATCGAGGGCGGTTCGTCCAAACTTTCCGAGGGCCTGCTGGCCGGCCTGCGCAACCATCCCAACGTGACGCTGGCCGGCGGCCACACGCTGCTGGGTTTCCGGCCCGTCGGCCTCGGGCAGGCCACGCTGGAGCTGGACCTGCGCACGCAAAGCGGCACGACGACGCTGCGGGCCGAGCGGCTGATCCTGGCGCTGCCGCGCCTGCCGCTGGTCAAGCTGGGCGCCCATCTGCCGGACCATATCTCGGCCCAGCTCGACAGCGTCAATGGCTTCCCGATGCTGAAGGTGTTCTTCGTCAGCAATGCGCCCTGGTGGGACTACGACCAGCCGCCGCAGCAGTACGCCAACTGCATGCCCACGCGCGAGATCCACTACTTCCGCCGCCCGCGCGACCAGGACCACGATGGGCACGGCATGGTGCTGCTGTACATGGACCGCCCCTCCACGGAATTCTGGCGCCACTACGTCATCGACGGCGACGGACACGACCGCGCGGAGATCGACCAGAACGGCCGGATCGTCGATGCCTTCGCGCTGTTCATCGCGCGCGACGTGAAGCGTTCGCTGGAGTCCAAGGACGAAAGCGCCTTGCGCCTGACCGAACACGCCCGGCGCATCTTCAGCGACATGAGCCTGAACGAAGCCACCAGCTACATCCGCGGCGCCATCCACACCTACGGCATCCGCGACTGGGCGCGTGCGCCCTATGGTGCGGCCAACCACGGCTGGCAGCCGGGCGTGCGCTCATGGAAGGTGATGGACGCGTTCAAGGCCTTCGACTTCGGCAGCGGCGCGCAGAACGTGCACATCGTGGGCGAGGCCTATTCGGACTACCAGGGCTTCATCGAAGGAGCGCTGAACAGCTCGGAACTGGCGCTGGCAATGATTCCGGCGCGAGGGCCCGAAGAAGAAGAAGCGCCGGCCAGCGACGCAATCGCCCCCTGAGCTTTT
>FSVW01001582.1_pt1 | contig 23427 bp, 14 predicted proteins | sample 1637551 | NCBI WGS metagenome assembly FSVW01 (sample SAMEA3914814, study PRJEB12502) | metagenome | biome: forest; material: soil | place: USA | collected 2011-09-16 | depth 0.1 m | reverse complement strand
TGCCGACATCATCATGTTCATCTACCGCGACGAGTACTACACCAAGGACGAGTGCAAGGAACCCGGCGTGGCCGAGATCATCATTGCCAAGCAGCGTAATGGTCCGGTCGGTACGGTGAAGCTGATGTTCCAGCGCATGCACACCAAGTTCGAGAACCTCGCGCCCGGCTACACGGGCGGCGGTGGCGGCGAGTACTGATCGAGTTCTTCCCGGATGAAGCCCCGCGAGGGCCTTGCGCAGAAATTCGGCGCGGGCTTTCTGCATGCCTGCCAAAGTGGCGGATGATTGCGGGCCCGCCCGAATCCGCGCCAGGCATTCCGCCCAACGGGCTTCAAACCGCCAAGCTATGCGTCCGAATACCAGAAATCCCTCAGGGAGCCTTGCGTGAGCGCGATGACCAGGCTGCCCACGGCCATTCCGGGGCTCGATGAAATCCTGCACGGCGGCCTGTTCGAAGGCGGCGTGTACATCCTCGAAGGCCCGCCCGGCACCGGCAAGACGACGCTGGCCAACCAGATCGCCTACGGCGCCTACGCGCACACAGGCAAGAAGACGCTCTACATGACGATGCTCGCCGAGTCGCACTCGCGCATGCTGCAGCACATGAGCGGCCAGACCTTCTTCGACCCGCAGGCGGTGAACGCCGCGGTGATCTACATCAGCGGCTACCGCGAGATGGAGGAGCAGGGCCTCAAGGCCGTCGTGGACCTGATGCGCAGCGAGCTTGCGCGGCACCGCGCCGAACTGTTCGTCGTGGACGGCCTGGTGGTGGAGACCCTCGGCGCGCGGCCCGAGGAGAGCGTGCGCCGCTTCGTCCATGGCTTGCAGAGCCTGGCCTCGGCCATGGGCTGCACCGGCCTGCTGCTGACCAGCGGCAGCGGCCGCTCGGTCAACGCGGAGCAAACCATGGTGGACGGCATCTTCGCGTTCGAGGACTACATCTACCAATGGCGTGCCGAGCGCCGCATCCAGGTGCGCAAGTTCCGCGGCAGCGCTGTCGAGCGCGGCAAGCATACGTTTTGCATCACCAGGAACGGCTTGCAGTTCTTCCCCCGTCTGGAAGGACTGCCGCTTTCAGATCAGCCCGAGCCGCCAGGGGCTTCTGCGTGCGTCTCTTCCGGCATCCCCGGCCTGGACGCCGTTCTCGAGCATGGTGGCTTTGCTGCCGGCAGCAGCACCCTGGTGGTCGGCGACAGCGGTTCCGGCAAGACGCTGCTGGCGCTGGCTTTTGCGGCGCAGGCGGCGCTCGATGACCGTGCCTTGTTGCTGGCCTGCACCGAGACCACTGGCGAACTGCGCCAGCTCGGCCAGGCCTTTCAGCTGCCGATCGGGGCGCTGCTGGACAGCGGTGCGCTGGAGATCCATGGCGCCGGCCAGGAGGACGAGGGCATGGACGAGATGGGCCATCGCCTGCTGCGCCTTTCGCAGGAGTTGGGCACGAAGCGGCTGGTGGTCGATGGCCTGGCCGCATTCGCCGATACCGTGGCCTTTCCCGAGCGCGGCTATCGCTTTATCGGCCGCCTGCTTCGCGAGCTCAAGCAGCGGGGCATCACCTCGGTCTTCACGATCGATCCGGCGGCTTTTTCTGCGGCGGCGGGTGCTTCTCCGACAGACGGATTGCTGGCGTGGTTCGACAATGTGCTCGATGTGACGCGGCCTGCGGATCGCGCAGACGGAGGGCGATCACTCACCCTTCGCAAGCATCGCGGCGGCCGGGCCACCGCGTCCCGCATCGACGTGGTACTGAGCAGTTCGAACCTTTAGGTATTCGTTTAGGCATTCGGCAACATTTCAGGTGCTGCGACTATGAAGCTGGTCCTGTTGGTGGAAGACGAGTATGGAAACGCCGAGGTGCTCCGGCTGCTGCTGGAGGCCGAGAACTACCGGGTGGCGCTGGCCGGCAACGGGCGCGAGGCGTTGGCCCTGCTTGCCGGCGAGAAGCCGGCGGTGATCCTCTCCGACTTCATGATGCCGCACATGACGGGCGGAGAGCTCGGCCATGCCGTGCGCGCCGCGCCGGCGCTCAGGGACATTCCATTTGTCCTGCTCAGCGGCACGCAGGAAGCGGTCGTGCGGGCCGCTTTCGACGATTACGACGCCTTCATCGTCAAGCCCTTTTCTGCAGAGAGCTTGCTGAAGGTGCTCGCCCACCTGATCGCCAGCGGCAGGCCGCAGCCTTCGCTGCCGGCAGGCGAGCGCGATCCACGCAGCGAGGACATGGACTATTCGCTGCGGCAGCTGCTGCGCGGCATCGAGATCCCGCCGTCCTGATTCGCGCCGTTTGTGCCAGCGATAGCCATCACCTGAGATACGGCGCCAGCCAGCGCATCTGCGGCTTGTCGCGCCCATCGCCGCCAGGCTCCAGCGAGAGGAAATAGTCGCCCCAGGCCGGGCCGCCGGCCCACCACAGCCAGCCGGCCCAGACGTCGGCGTTGGCCTGCATGTACTCGATCGCTCCCCGTATCGCAGCCGCGCAGGCGGGGTTGTCGCCGCCGCCGATTTCGCCGAGCAGGGCGCGCTGGCCGTGGCCGCGTGCCCATTCGGTGAAGGCCTTCAGTCGCTCGGCGCCGATGCCCGCGCTGACGCATTCGGCGTGCGTGCCGGAGTTGTCGGCGTCCAGGTACTGATGGACCTCGATCAGCATGCGGCCGAGCGGGTCGCGCACGCGGCCCATCACCTCGGCGTTGGGCGTGCCATACCAGTTGCCGAGCCAGCTGCCGGCGCCCGTGTAGCCATTGCCGGGCAGGGTGATCAGGTTGCGGGCGCCGGTGGCGCGGATGGCGTCGACGGCGGCCTGGGCGGCGTCGGCCCAGGTCTCGGTGGGCAAGTCCTTCGGCTCGTTCATCAGGCCGAACTGCACGCGCGGCTTGTCCTTGAACTGCAAGGCCAGGCGGCGCCAGAAATCGGCGAAAGCTGCGTGCGGCACCTCGGGTGAGCCGACATGTTTTCCGCGATAGGCGGCGTAGTTGTGCGGGTCCAGCAGCACGGTGAGTCCTCGCGCCGTCGTGCCTTCCACGAAGCCGCTCAGCCACTTCAGCTCGGCCGCATCGAACTCGCCGTTGAGCTTCGGCTGCAGCCGCTCCCACAGGAAGGCGATGCGCATGAGGTTCATGCCCTGGGCCTGGTAGTAGGCCGTGCTGGCGACACTGATGTGGTGGTAGTCCTTGCCCGCGACGCCGGGCAGGTTCTTCTCGCCCCATTCGGCACCGGAGAGGCTGATGCCGCGCCATTCGAGCGGGGCCGCCTGGGCCGTCGCGGCGGCGAGCAGCAGCGCAGCGATGCTGAAGAATTTCATGCGGTCTCCTTTGAGGGTGGCGCTACGCCTAATGCGGCCAGCACATCCTGGCAGGCGCCCATGGTGTGATAGTCGGTCTTGCCGGCCGGGCTCTTCTCGTCGCTGATCTTGCGGTTGTCGGGCGTGAGGATGCGATACCAGGCGCCGTGCTCGTGGTCGATGAAATGCTGCCAGGCATAACGCCAGATTCGCTCGTACCACTGCCAGTACTTTCCATCGCCCGAGCGCACGGCGAGCCACGCCGCGGCGGCAAGGCTCTCGGCCTGCACCCAGAAGTACTTGTCGCCGTCGCAGACCTGGCCTTCGGTGTCGAAGCCGTAGACGAGGCCGCCGTGCTGCGCATCCCAGCCGCGCGCCATGGCCGTGTCGAACAGATGCCGGGCGGTGCCGAACAGCCATTCGGGGGCGGCCTCGCCGAGCCGGCGATCCAGCATCAGCAGCAGCTTGGCCCACTCGGTGAGATGGCCGGTCTGGAAACCCCAGGGGCGGAAGATATTGCTCTTGTCGTGCCGGTTGTAGTCCCAGTCGGGGGTCCAGTCGGCGTGGTAGTGCTCCCAGATCAGCCCTTCTGCGCGCGCGGCCAGACGCCGGGTGACCGAATCCGCCAGTTGCAGCGCGCGCGCCAGGTAGTGCGGCTCGTTCGTGCTGGCGTGCGCGGCCAGCATGGCCTCGCAGGCATGCATATTGGCGTTCTGTCCGCGGTAGCTTGTCAGTCGCCACTGTGCATCGGCCTCGTCGGCATAGAGCCCGTGCTGCGGCTGCCAGAAACGCGCTTCCATCAGCGCGAAGGTCTCGGCGATGCCCTCGCGCGCGCCGGGCACGCCGGCCTCGGTTGCATGCGCGTGAGCCAGCAGCACGAAGGCCAGGCCGTAGCAATGCTGGGCCGGGTCCAGCGTTTCAGCGCGGCCTTCCCGCCAGTCGAGCAGCCACGCATAGCCGCCGTTGGCTTGGGCATGTGCCGCACGCACGAAACGCAGCGCGTGCTCCACATCGCCCGCGGGCGCGCCGAACCAGCGCCAGGCCAGCGCGTGGTTGAACACGAAGCGCGTGCTGCTGACGAGGTGGCGCGTGTGGGCGTCGTAGACCTCGCCGTCGTCCTTGTAGAAATGGAAGCAGCCGCCGCTCGGGTCCTGCGCGCGCGGCGCGTAGAAGGCCAGGGTGTGGCGCATGTGGGCCAGCAGCGCCGCAGGTTCGCGCATATCAGGCATCGCGGGACAAGGGATCAAGGCAGCACCTCTTTGCTCAGGAATGCAACGAGTTCATCGGCCATCAGCATGTGGACATCAATGCGCGGATGGGCCCAGGAGAAGGCCTTGAAGGTGTAGGTCCACACGCGTGCATCCCCTTCGGCATGCAACTGTTTCACGGCGGCTTCCACCGAGCGCGGAATGGCGGGCTCCTCCTTCCAGGCCGTCATGCCGCCCATCAGCAGCACGATCCTGGCTTGTGGGTAGCGCTGGCGCAATTGGCGCACAAAGGCGAGGTAGCGAGGCGCGAAATCCGGCGCGATGGCGCGGCCCTGCGAGTGCGGAAAGCCGTAGTCGTTCTGGCCCAGATTGAGCAGCACCACGTCGGGCGCGTGCGGGTCGGGCAGCGCTACCGGTGCATCGAGCCGCGGTGCGTAACGGTCCAATACCTGCGGCATCAGCAACTGATCCCAGGTGGCGGTGATGCCGATGCCGCTGACGGCGAAGCCGAGGTAGTCGGCGCCGAGCCTGGCGGCCGTCACCGCGCCATAGGCGCGCGTGCCATCGTGGCTGAAGAGATCGGCGTACTGGTCGGTGCCGATGTCGCCATTGCAGGCGCCCGCGGTGATCGAGTCGCCGTAGAAGGCCAGGCGCAGCGGCCGTGCCGGGGGTGGCGCGAGCAGCTTGCCTTCGGCACCGAGAAGCAGGCCCAGCATCACGCTCTCCGCCTGCGAGGCCTCGGTGCGCTTGACCAGGCGCAGGCTGTGCTCGCCCGGCGCCAGCGGCTCGCGCAATCGCCAGTCGGCCGGGCCATCGCCCTGCAAGGCCAGCAAGTGGGCCTTCCCGTCGATCTCGACCGTGAAGTGGTTGATGCCACCGCGCGTGGGCGCGAGCCGCAAGCCCAGTTGCGTGCCAGTGAAGCGGGCGCGCAGCTCGGTGCCGCTCCAGCTCAGCAGGTGCGCGCCGCCCTGGGTGACGAGCGTGCGGCCAATCCAGCGCAGCTGCGGATCGTTAGCCGCGAGCCAGCCCACCGCGGCCGGCGAGGCTGGCTCGCGCACGAATTCGCTAACGCGCAATTCAGGCGGATAAATGCCCGCGCCCATCACCGCCAGCAGGCTCGCGGGGCGTCCGCTGCCGGCCCAGGCATCGCGCTTCATGCGCACGTGCAGCAGATGCGCGCCGGGCTCCAGGCCTCCGCCCACGACCGTGTAGTGCCAGCCCAGATAGCCGTGCCGCTCGGGCACCTGGCCCCGCAGCGTGACGGGCGCGCCGTCGTCCACCCAGGCCTCCAGATTGCGGTATTGATCACTCTCCGCGTGGAAGACGGCGATCTCGCTGCCCCAGACGAGGAAGGATGCTGTGGCATCGTCGGCGCGGCTGAGCCAGCCCGGCTGCTGGCCGCCGGGCAGCGCCGCCCATTCGGGATGGACCGGGCCGCCGCGTTCGAAGCCCTGGTTGCGCCAGGGTTTCAGGCTTTCACCACTAAACAGATGGGTGAACTCATGTGCGCGGCTATACAGCGGGGCGGGGAGGGCGTCCGGACTGCCAGCTGAAGCTGTGGTGCCCACCGCCTGCAGCGTCTCGATCAGCGCCTGCGCGATACGCCGGTGGCCAGCCTGGTTGGGATGCACGGGCTCGTCGTAGACCGCGCTCCAGCGGTCCTGGCCTTCGTCCACGCGCGCCTGCATCCAGCGGCCGAAGTCCAGTGCGGTGACACCGTAGTGCGCGGCCAAGGCCAGCTGCAGATCCGTGGCCTCGCGCATCTGGTTGCCCGACTGGGTGAGCGCCAGCACCAGCACGGCTGGCGGCTTGGGCGACGCGCCGAGCAGGCGGCGCAACAGCGCCTCGTAGCTGCTGGCGCGCACGGCCGGGTCCAGCCAGGCGTCGTTGACGCCAAATTCCAACACCACCAGATCGGGCTGCGCATCGAGCACATGGGCCTGCAGGCGCTGGATGGCGGCGGCCGAATCGGTTCCGCTGACGCCCGCATTGATGAAGCGAACCGTGCCGCGCTGCCGCAGCCAACGGGCCCACTGGCCGGCCCAGCCGTTTTCCTGCGGCGGCTGCGCGGCGTAGCCCGTGGTGATGGAGCCGCCGAGCACCGCAACGGTGATCGTCTGGCCGGTGTCCAGGCGGTGCAGCACCGACTGGAGTCGCGCGTCCACGACAGTCTGCGCGCTCGCGCCGAGCGCCAGGCCGCCCGCGAGGCCCAGGGCCAGGCCCGCGGTCTTCAAGCTGTCGGAAATCAAACGGATGGGGTTCACAGCAGTGACGGTTTATTAGGTTTATGTTAGTTTAGTAAACGTTTCGATTATCTGTCGTGAATGTGCGCTCCCGATGGGATTGTTGTACGCCGATCCTCGGCGTTATTCCCGAGTGTTTGCGCTCCCATTTGTCAACAGAATGAACTTCAATAGAGTGTTTAGCACCGAATACAGAGACAAGCCGTGAACGCTGAAGTCCTGACCCACCTCCAAGAAGGCTGGCAACTGGCCGAGGCGCTCCATGGCGTGGAAGGTGAGCGTTCGCTGGCTGCGCCGGCACTGCCTGATTCGGGCTGGCTGCCGGCTCGCGTGCCGGGCAGCGCGCATGGCGCACTGCTCGCGGCGGGGCGCATCCCCGATCCCTTCTTCGGTATGAACGAGGCCGAGGTGCGCTGGGTGGGCGAGCGCTGCTGGCTCTGGCGCCTGGGCTTCGAGGTGGAGCACCTCGCTGCGCATGAAGAGCTGGTGTTCGAGGGCCTGGACACCTATTGCGAGGCCTGGCTCAACGGCACGCATCTGTTCAGTGCCGACAATATGTTCGTGCCGCGCCGCGCCGACGTGCGCGCACTGCTGCAGGTGGGACGCAACGAGCTGCTGCTGCACTTCGACGCGCCGCTCCAGCGTGCCCGCGAGCTGGAACTGCAGCACGGGCGCCGCCCTCTGTGGAATGGCGACAGCGCGCGGCTGCATGCACGCAAGGCGCAGTACCACTTCGGCTGGGACTGGGGCCTCGAGCTGCTGACGAGCGGCCCGTGGCGGCCCGTGCGCCGGCACAGCTGGGCGCTTCGCATCGCCGACCTGCACTGCGTGAGCGAGGTCGACGTGGCACAGCGCCAGGCCCGCCTGCAGCTTGGCGTGGAGCTCGTGGGCGAGCTGGCCGAGTTGCCGCCCGCGGCGCGCCTGGTGTTCGAGCTGCACGACCCGCAAGGCCGATGCGTGGCTCGCGATGAAGGGCCGCTGGCCCAGACGTCAACAAGCCTGCAGATCGAGGACGCGCAACTGTGGTGGCCGCGCGGCCTGGGCGCACAGGCGCTGTATACGCTGCAGGCGCGTGTGGTCTCTGAAGGCCAATTGATTTGCGAGCAGCAGCGCCGCATCGGCCTGCGCACCTTGCAGCTGGTTCAGGCGCCGGTGCAGGGCGAGGCGGGCAGCAGCTTCCACTTCGAGGTCAATGGCCAGGCCTTCTTCGCTGGCGGCGCCAACTGGATTCCCGATGACAGCCTGCTCGAGCGCATCACGCCCGAGCGCTATCGCGAGCGCGTGGCGCAGGCGGCCGACGCGAACATGAACATGCTGCGCGTCTGGGGCGGCGGCATCTACGAGCACGAAGCTTTTTACGAGGCCTGCGACGAGATGGGCCTGCTGGTCTGGCAGGACTTCATGTTCGCCTGCGGCCTCTATCCCGCTAACGAGGCATTCAAGCGCAGCGTGCGCGAGGAAGCGGTGGCCGCGGTGAAGCGCCTGCGCCACCATGCCTGCCTGGCACTCTGGTGCGGCAACAACGAGGACTATGCGATCGCCGAATCGGTGGGCGCCTACGGGCCCGGCGTGGCGCGCGAAAAGTTCGAGGCGCTGGCGATCTACGAACAGCTGCTGCCCGAGGTCTGCGCGGCGCATGACCCCGCAACGCCTTACTGGCCCGGCAGCCCCTATTCGCCGAATGATGAAGGCAGCGCGCTGTCCTCCGACAAGACGGTGGGCGACCGCCACAGCTGGGAGGTCTGGCACCAGCAGATGCTGCCCTACCAGCAGTACGCGCAGGTGCAGGGCCGCTTTGTCAGCGAGTTCGGCATGCAGTCGCACGCCTCGCTGGCGCTGCTGGAATCGGTGCTGCCGATCGAAGAGCGCTTCCCCGAGAGCCGCACGGCGATGTGGCACAACAAGGCCGGCTCGGGCACGCCGGACGGTCATCGCCGGCTGGCGGTCTACATGGCCGACAACCTGCGCGTGGGCACGACGTTAGGGGAGCATGTGTACGCCACGCAGTTCGTGCAGGCGGAGGCCATGCGCGTGGCCTATCAAGACTTCCGCCGCCGCTGGCAAAAGCCGGGCGCGCGCGCGGTGGGTGGCGCACTGGTGTGGCAGCTCAACGATTGCTGGCCGGCCACGAGCTGGGCGCTGATCGATTCGGCCGGCGTGCGCAAGCCGGCCTGGCATGCGGTGCGCCGCGCACTGGCACCGCTGGCTGTTGCAGTTCGGCTGGAGCCGGGCATCGCGCGCCTGGCGGTAATGAATGGCGCGGGCGAAGCACAGTCGCCGAGCCTGCGCCTGCGCGTGCATGCGATGGGCGGGCGCAGCCTGTTCGAGGCCACGCTGCCGCCGCTGCGGGCCGAGGCCTCGACCAGCGTGGAGACCACGCAGGCGCTGCCCGGCTTCAGCGAGCCCGTCGTGGCCGAGCTGTGCGCCTTCGATGAGCAGGGCCGCGAACTCGCGCGCGATTGCGCCTGGACCGAGCCCTTCAAGTTCTACGAGCAGGGCGGTGCACAGCTGCGCATGGAACGCGCGCAGGCGGGGCTTCTGGTCAGCGCCAACCGGCCCGTCAAGGGCCTGTGGATTCAGGGCGTCGGCCTGGCCGACAACTTCATCGATCTCGTTCCCGACGCGCCGCGGATGCTGGCCGTGCAGGGACCGCTGCCTTCCACCCTGCGCTGCGTGGCCTTGTGCCACGCGGCCTGGGAAGAAGCAGTGCAAGGCTAGAACGGAAGGCAATACAGCGCTCATCTGCCCTGGCCCGGCTCACAGCATCCGCATCAGAAAAGAAGTCGAAGTCCGCAGCCGTCCGCGAAGGCCGGTTGTGAGTCCAACATAAGAGGAGACACAGGATGAAACAGTTCAGTAAGACAGCGTTGTCGCTGGCCGCCGCGCAGGCCTTGATGGTCTGGGCCGGGCCCGCGTTCGCACAGCAAGCCACCCCGCAGGCGCCCGCCTCGGACGCGACTGCCGCCGACAAGGACAAGCCCAAGCAGCAGCTGGAGACGGTGATCGTCTCGGGCCGCCGCGCGGCCTTGGCAACGGCGCAGAAGATCAAGCAGGATTCCGACGAGATCGTCGATTCGGTGGTGGCCGAGGAAATCGGCAAGCTGCCGGATCGCTCGGTGACCGAGGTGCTTTCGCGCGTGGTCGGCGTGGCGATGGACCGCGTGTCGGCTTCGAGCGACCCGGTGCACTTCTCGGTCGAAGGTTCGGGCGTCAACATCCGCGGCCTCACCTACGTCAGCTCGACGTTGAACGGCCGCGAGACCTTCAGCGCGAATCAGGGCCGCACCCTGGGCTTCGAGGACGTGCCGCCCGAGCTGATGGCCGGCGTCGACGTGTACAAGAACCCGTCTGCCGAGCAGATCGAAGGCGCCATCGGCGGCCTGGTGAACCTGCGCACGGCACTGCCGCTCGACTTCCCCGGCTTCAAGGGTTCGATCTCGCTCAGCGAGACGCACAACAGCCTGGGCGGCAAGAACAAGCCGAGCATCTCGGGCCTGCTGACCAACCAGTGGAACACCGAAGCCGGCAAGTTCGGCCTGCTGATCGACCTGGCCCATTCGCTGAGTTCCTCGCGTACCGACGGCATCGTGGTCGACCCGTTCTACAAGGCCACGCCCGACTCGACGACCTGGTTCCCGCGCGACATGGCCTGGCGCCAGCAGTTCTACAACCGCACGCGCGACGGCGCCTATGTGGCGGCGCAGTGGAAGAAGGACAGCGTCGAATCCTCGCTCTCCTGGTTCCGCTCGAAGTACAAGTTCGACTGGAACGAAACGAGCGTCAGCGCGCAGGTCGACCCCTACGCGGTGAAGGTGACGAACGGCGTGTACGACAAGAACGGCGTGATGCAGTCGGGCGTGCTGACCGGCGTGGACAGCAGCGGCAATCCGATCGGCATCGAGGTGGAGAACCAGACGCGCTATGCCCAGCGCAGCTCGCAGACCGACGAGCTGGCCTGGAAGATCTCGGGCCGCGTGAATGACCGGCTGACGCTGACCTCGGACTTCCAGTACATCCGCTCCAAGACCCAGGACATCGACAACACCGTGGGCACCGGCGTGGGCCTGCCCAAGGAGACCGTGGACCTCACGGGCGCCTTGCCGCGCCTGACCTTCGACCAGAGCGACATGGCCATCCTCAACGACCCCAGCAAGTACTACTGGGCGATGATGATGGACCACCTGGACAAGGGCACCGGCACGCAGAAGGCCTGGAAGGGCGATGCGCGCTATGTGTTCGCCGACAACCCGATCTTCTCGGATGTGCGCTTCGGCGTTCGCATCGCGCGGCGCGATGCCGAGACCCAGACCGGCAATCCGGCCTACAACTGGGCCACGATCACGCACATCTGGCAGGTGGGCTGGAACATCGGCAGCCTGGCCTACATCAACAACGCTAACATCCCGACCTACAAGAACACCTTCTCCGACTTCATGGGCGGCAAGGCGAACGTGCCGTCGCTGTACTTCCCTTCACCGTCGGTGGCCTTTGGCTGGCCCAATACCTTCAACCAGCTGCACCAGCAATACCTGAACCAGTGCCAGGCCTTCCAGCCGGGCTGGGATGGCGCAGGCTGCCCGCAGCAGGCCGGCAGCATCCAGGGCGGCGGTTTGTGGAAGCCCACCTCGCTGGGCGATCCGGCCGGCACCAACACGCAGCAGGAAACGACCACGGCCGGCTATGCCCAGCTGCGTTTCTCGCTGGAGGAAAAGGGCCTGCCCCTGGACGGCAATGTGGGCATGCGCGTGGTCCACACGAGCAACAAGGCGGAGGGCTATATCACGCTGCTCCCGGCCGTTGTGCCGGCCGGCGCCGTGGGCCTGCCCGTGCCGCCGATGACGGCTTTCTCCAAGCTGCAGAACTTCGACCAGAGCTTCACCGACGTACTGCCGAGCCTGAACCTGCGCTACAAGGCCGCACCGGATCTGCAGTTCCGCTTTGCGGCGGCCAAGGCCATCGCCCGGCCGCAGCTCAACCAGATGCAGGGCTATCTGCCGATGACGGAATCGGTGCAGATCGACTCGACGGTCTCGCCGCCCAACGTCAACAAGGTCAGCTTCACCGGCAACGCGGGCGGCAACCCGCTGCTCAAGCCGATCAAGTCGGACCAGGAGGACCTGACGGCCGAGTGGTACTTCGCGCCCAACGGCTCGTTCACGGTGGCGGCCTTCAACAAGAACCTGAAGGACATCATCGTCAACCAGGCGTTCAACCACGTGGAGCTGGACAACAACGGCCAGCCGGTCAACTTCGTGTTGAACGGCCCTGTCAATGGCGCCAAGGGTTATGCGCGAGGCATGGAGTTCGCGTACCAGCAGTATTTCGACCATCTGCCGGACTGGCTGCAGGGCCTGGGCCTGCAGGCCAACTACACGTACGTGGACAGCAAGGTCAAGCGCTACAACTCGGTGTACTCGGCCTATTGCACGGCCGGCAATGGCCAGGACAACCTGAACCTGTACGTCAACGGCTGCGACACCGATGGCCGCACCTTCGGGGACATGCCGCTCGACAACATGTCGCGCAACACCTTCAACATCGCAGTGCTGTATGACCGTGGCCCGGTGTCAGCGCGGCTGGCCTACAACTGGCGCGGCAAGTACCTCTACGGCGTGGCTTTGAACTCGGACAACACCGGTCCGAACCAGACCAATGCCCTGGACACCAACCCGCAGAGCGCGACGTATGGGCGCCACGACGCCAACATCCCGCTCGGCCTGCCGCTGTGGGCCGGCAGCTATGGCCAGCTGGACGCCGGCATCCACTACAAGTTCCCCAACGAGCTGTCGATCGGCTTCGAGGCGCAGAACCTGACCAACCAGATGTACAAGCAGTACATGCAGCAGCACATCGGCACGCTCGGCCACAACTACTTCACTTCTGGCCGACGCTACACGGTGACGATGCAGTACAACTTCTGAGTCCGCTTGAAGAGGGAAGTCGGGAGTCTCCGCCCGGCTTTGTGATGGCGCCGCAGCGATGCGGCGCCTTTTTTATTGGTCGACCGGATCAGCCCTTCATCGGCGGCGCAGCACAGTACTGGCGGATGAATTCGGCGTGGTCCGGCATCACGGCCACGCAGTTGGCGATGGTGTCGGAAACGCCCTTGAGGTAGTGCGCCGTCTCTTCCACGCCTTGCAGCTCGGCCAGGGCGAGCCAGCCCTTGGGACGCAGGTTCTGGCCCTCCATCACTTCGAGCCAGCTCGGCTCGCGGAAGAGGTCGCCGTCCACGTACATCAGCCGGCCGCTGGCGCCGTAGAGTTCCATGCGCCAGCGCAGCGATTCGGGAATGCCCATCTCGGCGCAGGCCTTCCAGAAGCCGAGCCCCGCGCTGTCGTCGCGCTGGTTGAGGTGGTAGTGCAGCACGATGAAATCTCGCACCGACTCATAACGCATGCGGTTCTGGCGGTTGTACTCGGCCATCTCCACCGGGTCGAAGCCCTGGTGCGGGAAGGCCTCGATCAGCTTGATCACGCCCATCTGGATCAGGTGCAGCGCGGTGGACTCCAGCGGCTCCACAAAGCCCGCCGACATGCCGATGGCGACGACGTTGCGGTTCCAGGCCTGCTTGCGCATGCCGGTGCGGAACTTGATCAGCCGCGGCTCGGCCAGCGCCGGCGCATCGAGCTTGCGCAGCAGCACCGCGGCGGCCTCGTCGTCGCTCATGTGCCGGCTTGAGAAGACGTGGCCGTTGCCCACGCGATGCTGCAGGGGGATGCGCCATTGCCAGCCCGCCTGGTGCGCGGTGGAGCGTGTGAAGGGCAGCAGCGGCGCAGTGCTTTCGCTCGGCACGGCCCACGCGCGGTCGCAGGGCAGCCAGTGGCTCCAGTCCTCGAAGCCGGTCTCCAGCGTCTTCTCGATCAAGAGGCCGACCATGCCCGAGCAGTCGAGGAAGAGATCGCCCTCGACCAGTTCGCCGCTCTGCAGCTGCACGGCGCGCACATGTCCCTGCGTCGGGCCCGGCGCTTCGTTCAGCAGCACCTGCACGATCTTGCCTTCGGTGCGCCGCACGCCGCGTGCTTCGCTCAAGCTGCGCAGATGCCGCGCATACAGCGAGGCGTCGAAGTGATAGGCGTAGCCGAGTGCCGCCAGCGGCGAGTTCTTCATGTCCGCCTGCGGCAGCATGAACTTGTTCGCCTTGGCCGCCATATTCGAGATGACGTAGGCATCAATCGGCTGCGCGCGGCCCAGAGCGCGCATGCGCAGCCAGTACTGCGAGAAGTCGACCGGCCACAGCGACTCGCGGCCGACGCCGCCGAAGCCATGCAGATAGCGCTGGCCCACGTCACCCCAGTTGACGAACTCGATGCCGAGCTTGAAGGTGCCCTGCGCGGCCTTGAGGAACTCGGCCTCGTCGATCTTGGCCATGCCGTTGAAGAGGCGGATCGGCGGGATGGTGGCCTCGCCCACGCCGATGATGCCGATCTCTTCCGATTCGATCAGCCGGATCTCGTACGGCGGTTTGAGCACCGCGCTCAAGGCCGCGGCCGACATCCAGCCCGCGGCGCCGCCGCCGACGATCACCACCTTTTGCAGCGGCTTGCCCGTGTTCTGCATCGCTTGTCTCTCCGTGTTCTTTGCAGGCGAGTCTAAGGAGCGCGCGGCTCGCCGGCCAAGAGCACTATCCCTGGGCGATGTCGTCCTCGCGGCGCTCGCGCAGGAAGGCCGCATAGGCTTCGGCGCTGCGCTTGAGCGTGCGCACCTGGGTGTCGAAGTCCACATGCACAAGGCCGAAGCGGCGCTCGTAACCCCAGGCCCACTCGAAGTTGTCCATCAGCGACCAGATGAAATAACCCCTGACGTCGACGCCATGGCTCATCGCACGCGAGCAGGCCGCGAAGTGCCGCTTCAGGTAGGACTGGCGCTGCAGGTCGTCCACCTCGCCGCCGCTGCCGACCGTGTCCGCGCTCGACATGCCGTTCTCGGTGATGTAGATCGGCGGGAGGTTCGGGTAGTCGCGCCTGAAGGCCTGCAGCAGGTCCTGCATGCCTTGCGGATCCACCTCCCAGTCCATGGTCGTGCGCTCGACGCCCTCGCGCTGCACCCAGTCGAAGCTGTCGGGGCCGGTGGAGCGCAGCACGGCGTTGCTGTAGTAGTTGAGGCCGAGGTAGTCGATGGGCTGGGCGATGGCCTCCATGTCGCCGGGCAGCACCAGCGGCTCGCAGCCCTTCCACCAGCGCCACAGGTCGGCCGGGTACTTGCCGCGCAACAGCGGGTCGAGCACCCAGCCGTTCTGGAATGCCTCGAACATCCGTGCCGCATCGCGGTCAGCGGGCGTGTCGATGTGCGCCAGGCCCGGCGCCACGTTGGCGACGATGCCGACCTGCGCTTGCGGATCATTGGCCCGCAGCGCCGGCAGCGCCAGGCCATGGCCTAGTAGCAGATGGTGCATGGCCTGCGCGGCCCAGCGGTGCTTGTTGTGGCCCGGTGCGTGGTGGCCATTGCCGTAGCCGAGATAGGCCGAGCACCAGGGCTCGTTGTGCGTGGTCCAGGCCTCGACGCGGCCGGCCAGCGAGCGGCTCATCAGGTCGGCATAGTCGGCAAAGCGATAGGCGGTCTCGCGGTTCAACCAGCCACCGCGGTCTTCCAGATGCTGGGGCAGGTCCCAGTGGTAGAGCGTGACGAAGGCGCGGATGCCGCGTGCCTGCAGGCCGTCGAGCAGGCGCTTGTAGAAATCGATGCCGCGCGGGTTCGGCCGGCCGGCCTCGTCCATCACGCGCGGCCAGGCGATGGAGAAGCGATAGGCGTCCACGCCCAGGCTCTGCAGCAGGTCCAGGTCCTGTTCCCAGCGGTGGTAGTGGTCGCAGGCCACGTCGCCCGTTTCGCCGCGCGAGACCTTGCCCGGCGTCGCGCAGAAGGTGTCCCAGATCGAAGTCAGGCGGCCATCGGCATGCGCAGCACCCTCGATCTGGTACGAGGAGGTGCCGGCGCCGAAGAGGAAACCGGGCTTGAGCATCGGCGAACCGGCGGGGGGCGAAACGAGCTCGGCGAGCTCGGAAGGAGCGGTGGGGAGATTCAGTTCCATGTTCGAGGGCCGGCTCGTTTGGTTGAGATGGGCTTATTCTAGGTAACAAACGTTGTTTAGTGAACAACCGGAGTGCGCGGCCATCGCCCGGGTGGCAATGACACAATGCGGCTGATGTGCAGTGCAGAACAGCAAAGGGATCGGTGATGGTCAACAAACGCGCGGTGACGATCCGCGAACTGGCCCAGGCTGCCGGCGTGTCCATCGGGACGGTCTCCCGCGCCTTGAAGGGGCAGCCCGGCCTGTCCGAACCGACGCGCGCGCAGGTGCTCGCCGTGGCCAAGACCATGGGCTATGACACGGGCAAGCTGCGCACGGGCAAGCCGCGCCGCATGCTCTTCGTCTACTGCCGCCATGTGGGTTCGCTGGCCACCAATGATTTCTACTCGGTCGTGCTGCACGGCGCCGAGACCGCCTGCCGCGAGGCCGGCGTGCCGCTGAGCCTGCTCTCGGTGGCGGCCGGCGAGGACGTGGCCGCCCAGGTGCGCCGGCACGATGCCGATGCGCTGCTGGGCGCCAGCTATTTCGACCCCGAGCTGATGGAGGCGATCCGCCACTGCGGCCTGCCGCTGGTGCTGGTCGACCACTTCTATCCGGGCGTGCGCAGCATCAACGATGACAACCTGACCGGCGGCTGGCTCGCAACCCAGCACCTGCTGCAAGGCGGCGCGCAGAAAGTGGCGGCGATCTTCGGTCCGCCTTCGCATTACTCGGTGTCGCTGCGCGCCAAGGGCTTCCGGCGCGCGATCTTCGAGGCCGGCCGGCTCTTCGATCCCGAGTACGAACAGACCCTGGACCCGAGCATCGACTACCGCGAAGCCGGCCGCCTCGCCATGCGCCGCCTGCTGGCGCTGCCCGAGCCGCCCGATGCGGTGTTCGCCTACAACGACTCGACCGCATTGCACGCCATCGAGCAGTGCCGCGAGCTGGGCCTGCGCGTGCCCGAGGACATCCGCTTCGTCGGCTACGACGACATCGCCGCGGCCTCGCACAGCAAGCCCACCCTGTCCACCGTGCGCGTGGACATCGAGGCGCTGGGCTACGTGGCGGCCCATGCGCTGATCGAGGGCGATGTGGCGCCCACCGAGGCTTCGCTGCCCGTGGAACTCGTGATCCGCGAGAGTTCGCGCCCCCATGCAGCAGTGCCGAAGCTGAAAGCCGCGAAAGCCGCCAAGGCCATCAAGGCCGCAGCGCCGGCCAGCCGCAAGAAGGCCCGCTAGGTAGTTCACCGCCTACCGTTTCGGCGGCGGCGCAGCAGAATTCGACTGTTTACTAAAAAGCCGCAACAACAAAGCGGCGTGAGGAGACAGCCGTGCAAACCACCGCCGCGGGCGACCGCGTCCCGCTCAAGCAGAAGATCGGCTTCGGCCTGGGCTCCTTCCTGGACATGTGGGGCCACTGGCTCTACCAGTCGATGGTCTTCCATGTCTACAACATCTTCCTCGGCGTCGCGCCGGGGCTGATCTCGACGGCGCTGGGCTGCAAGATCCTGGTGGACGGCATTTCCGACGCGACGATCGGCTGGCTCTCCGACAACACGCGCACGCGCTGGGGTCGGCGGCGGCCCTTCATCCTGGTGGGCGGCGTGCTCGCCGGCATCGGCCTGCCGCTGATGTTCGCGGTGGGCCGCGGATGGAGCAACACGGAGTACTTCATCTTCATGGTGGTCTCCACCACGCTGTACGCGCCGATGATGAGCTGCTTCAGCATGCCCTGGAACAGCCTGGGCGCCGAGATGACACCCGATTACCACGAGCGCACGCGCGTCATGTCGGCCAAGAACGCGGTCCAGAAGATCCCCGAGCTGGGCCTGTTCGTGGCGGCGCAGTTCACCACGCTGGCGGTCTTCAACGACGCCGCCGGCAAGCCCGACATCCTGCGCGGCGCCCAGGTCTACACCGCCATCCTCGGCGTCATCATGGTGCTGGTCTCGGTGGTGATGTTCAAGCTGACCCGCGAGCGCTATTACGAGAGCGTGGTCAGCCGCAGCTTCAAGCGCGTGAAGTTCACCGACATGCTCTTCCGCACGCTGACCAACCGGCCCTTCCGGCTGATGCTGGGCATGATGCTGGCCTACCTGATCGCCACGTCCATGGTGAGCCTGCTGGGCTACTACACGACCATCTACTACGTCAGCCACGGCAACCTGGTCGAGGGCACGAAATGGAACTCGATGATGGGTGTGGCCGGCATGGTGATGGGCCTGGCCGGCATCCCCTTCGCGGGCTGGGTGGCCAGGCATTGGGGCAAGCGCAATGCGCTGATGACGGTGATCTCGCTGGCCATCTGCGCCTTCATCGGCGACTGGTTCTTCTACAACCCCGCGCTGCCCATATTGCAGTTGCTGGCCAGTGGCTGCGTGGCCTTCACCAGCTCCGGCTTCTGGACCATCTACGGCTCGTCCATGGCCGACGTGATCGACCACGACGAGCTCGATTGCGGCCAGCGCCGCGAGGGCTCCTTCGCGGCCAGCGGCTCCTGGATCAGCAAGGTGGGACTGTTCCTGGGCAACAGCGCCTCGGGCTGGGTGCTGCAGTTCACAGGCTTTGATTCGACGTTGCCGGCGCAGAGCGAACAGTCGATCTTCCTGATCCGCGTGTGCCTGTCGGTCATTCCGATCTGCGGGCTGCTGATCGCGCTGTTCATCGTGTCGCGCTACTACCTGACCGAGCAGAAGATGCACGAGATCCGTGTGGGGCTGGAGGCGGTGCGCGGCACCGTTTGAGTTGATGTGAGCCGAAGCTTGAAGTTAGGTTTTGTGTACTGTATAAACGTACAGTATGCAAAACATCCCACCAGATTCGATCAAGGGCCGCGGCAGCGCCTGGGCCATCGCGCACCGCTTCGAGAAAAGCGAGCGCGAGGCCTACGACGACGGTTGGGGCACGCTGGAACAGGCAGTTAGCGAAGAGCACCTGCCGCCGGCCACGCAGATCATCGAGGAGCAGGCCAAGAGCATCCTCTCCAGCAACCAGTCGCCCGACATCCCGTTCGACCGCTCGATCAATCCGTATCGCGGCTGCGAGCACGGTTGCATTTATTGTTTTGCCCGGCCCACGCACAGCTACCTGAACCTATCGCCGGGCCTGGATTTCGAGACCAAGATCATTGCCAAGATGAACGCGGTCGAGCTCTTGCGCAAGGCCTTTGCCAGCAAGGCCTATGAGCCGAAGACGATCTGCATCGGCACGGCCACTGATGCCTACCAGCCGGTGGAGCGCAAGCTCGGCATCACGCGTGGCCTGATCGAGGTGATGGCCGAGTTCCAGCATCCGTTCTCGATGAACACCAAGTCCAGCGGCGTCGAACGCGATCTCGATCTGATCGCGCCGATGGCCACGCAAGGGCTGGTGGCCATCTATGTTTCACTCACCACGCTCGACCCCGATCTGGCCCGCAAGCTGGAGCCGCGTGCCGCCGCGCCGCACCGGCGCCTGCGCACGCTCAAGACGCTGGCGGAGGCGGGCGTGCCGGTGGGCGTGAGCGTCTCGCCGGTGATTCCTTTCATCAACGAGCCCGAGCTGGAACGCATTCTCGAAGCTGCGGCCGAGGCCGGCGCGCGTTCGGCCTTCAGCATCCCCGTGCGCCTGCCCTGGGAGGTGGCGCCGCTGTTCAAGGACTGGCTCGCCCAGCACTACCCCGAGCGCGCGGACCGCGTGATGGCGCGCCTGCACGAGATGCGCGGCGGGCGCGACAACGATCCCAATTTCGGCTCGCGCATGCGCGGCGAGGGCCTGTGGGCGCAACTGCTGCGCCAGCGCCTGAACAAGGCCGCCGCGCGCTTCGGCATGAACCGCGAACGCGCGGACTTGAACCTGAGCCTGTTCAAGCGGCCGCGTGAGGCGGATGCGCAGGGAGAGTTGTTCTAACGGCAGCGCGGTGCCAGCAAATCCCACTCGGGCTTGTAGAGCGCCGTCCGCACGCCCATGTAGCCCAGCAACGTGTGGCTGATCATGTCGTGCGAGATGGGCTGCGCGAGGCTGGTCTTTGCGCAGGCGCGCAGATCGGCGGCGCTATCAGGCAGCCAGAGGACTGCGGGCACATGCGTCTGTTCCACCGGCGCAAACGCATAGGGCACGCCGTGAAGATACAGGCCGTTCTCGCCCAGCGATTCGCCGTGGTCCGACATGTAGAAAAGCGCGGGCGCGTATGCCGCTTCCTGCGTCTTGAGCCAGGCAATCGCGCTGGCCAGCACGTGGTCGGTGTAGGCGATGGAGTTGTCGTAGCCGTTCACCACTTGCTGGCGTTCGCACTGCTGCAAGGCATTGCTCTGGCACTCAGGCTGGAAGGGCTTGATGCCAGCCGGCGAGCGCTTGTAGTAGGCCGGGCCATGGCTGCCCATCTGGTGCAGGACCAGCACCACGCCACGCTTGGCGCGCTCGGGGTCGAGCCCGGCCAGGGCCTTGGGCAGCGCGGCAATCAGCGCCTCGTCCATGCACTCGTCGTCGTGGCAGAGATCCTCGTGCGGCACACGTTCGCACACGCCCTTGCAGCCGCTCTGGTTGTCCAGCCACAGCACCGCCAGGCCGGCGCGCTGCAGCACGTCGAGCAGGCCTTCCTGCGGCTTCTTGAGCGCCTCGTACTGCTCCTTGCCGAGCACGGAGAACATGCAGGGCAGGGAGGCTGCGGTGCTGGTGCCGCAGGAGGCGGCCTGCGGGTAGCTGAGCACATTCGCCTGAGCCAACTCGGGGTTGGTGGGCCGTGCGTAGCCGTTGAGGGAGAAGTTCATCGCCCGCGCCGTTTCGCCCACCACCAGCACGAACAGCGGTGGCTTGGTGCCGTCTGCACGTGGCGTCAGCTTGGCGTCCAGTCCCACGACCTCGGGCGGTCCGCTGGGTTGCGCCTGCGAGCGCACGGCCACGGCAGCGAGCGAGTAGAGCCCGTTCACCGGGCTGATCATGTAGCGCAGGCTCTTGTGGTTGCGCATGGTCGAGGACAGATCGGCAAACACGGCCAGCGACAGCAGCACGGCCGCCACCACGCCGGCCACAAAGCCGAGCAGATTGATCGTGAGCCGCCGCGCAAATGGCGCGCGCTCCAGAGGCCTGCGCCACAGCCAGAGGCTCGGCAGCACGCCCAGCACCAGCAGGCTGGCAGCCAGGCGCAGGCTCAGCAGATCGCCGGCCTCGCGGCTGTCCGTCTGCAGCACGTTGACGATCATCGTCGGATCGATGATGGTGCCGTAGCTGCCGATGAAATAGGCCAGGGCCGCAGCCGTCAGCAGGAGCACCGTCGCCGCGATCTTGAACCAGGGCCGCCAGGCCACGAGGCTCAGCAAGGCACCCGTCAAGGCACACACGATGCCGCAGAACACGGCGATGAAGACGGCGCCGCGCGTGCCAGTCAGATCCGGCAACTGCGCCAGCTGTTGCCACAGCGGCCAGTTGCAGACGGTGCCCAACCAAAGGGCAGTGAGCCAGGCCAGCGTGAACGGGGAGCGGAGCGAGGGCTTCTGGAATAGCGACATGCCGCGCATTGTGGCGCAGCGTTGTGACGCTCACGGAAGAGCAATGCCGCCCACGGCGCGCTCGTGCACCTTGTACGACGGGTTCATCGCCATCGGCGAAACAAAGCGCTCCTGCAGCGAGGCGATCTTGCCCGCCAGGTCGTCGGAACCCTCGATCTTGTCGGCCTGGCGCTTGAGCACCAGGCCCGCCAGGTCGATCAGCTTGGCGTTGCGCGTGGCCTCGCCCTGCTGGATCAGCAGCTCAACGCCGGTGCGCGCCGTGCCGCGCATGGAGTGGCGCATCGCCGTCTCGGCCACGCCGAAGATGCGCGTGTGGCAGGCGCGCAGCTCGTTGATCGGGCCTTCCTTGTTCTCGCACATGGTGACCAGCACTTCGGTGGCGGACTTGGACGTGCAAAAGCGCAGGCCCGAGCGTGTCACCACAGCCTCCACTTCCTCGGGCTTGATCTCGACACCGCCCAGGCGCATCCACAGGGCCAGCAGGATGCCGGCCGCCTCCAGATCGAAGTCGCCCTGCTGCAGCTCGATGGCCAGCCAGCGCGCCAGTTCCAGCGCCTCGTCCATCTTTCGCTCGTTCATGCTGCGCAGCGCGCGGAAGACCAGCTCGAAGCGCTCGAGCCGACGCGACTTGGGCGATTGCTCCTGCTCCGTCACCATGGCCTCGTGGGCGTTCCTGAGGCCGCGCCCGTCCTTGTTGTCATAGCGCATGAAGCCCACCAGCACCAGCGACATGAGGTCGAACATCTTGGACCTGAGGCCCAGATTCATGGCGCGCTCCAGCAGGCGCAGGGCCTCGGCGCGCTCGCCCGCGTAGTAGGCCAGCGCGCCGCAGCGCTGCAATCGCGCCAGGCAGCCGGGCGTGAGCGAGGCCGCGCGGCGGTAGTTGTTCAGTGCGCCGTCGATCTCGCCCTGCTCCAGCAGCACATGGCCCATCACGTCGTAGGAATCGGCGTAGTCGGGCAGGTCGCCGATCAGGGCCTCCAGCGTGCGCCGCGCAGCGGTGGGGTTGCCGCCGGCCAGCTCGGCCCGCGCAACGCCCAGCCGCGCCCAGGGCACGGTGCGCGCGGCGATGATGGCGTCGTACAGCGCGCGCGCATCGTTGGGGCGATTCAGGCGCAGCAGCAGCTCGGCGCCGATGCGGGCCGCATAGAGCCAGAACTGTCCGCGCGCATTGAAGCGTGTGAGGCAGAGCTGGGCGGCAGTTTCGTAGTCGCGCTTCTCGATGGCTTCAAAGACATCCCTGAGGATCTTCTTGCGGTAGCGCGCCTGGGCCAGCCGCTCGGCCAGCGCGGCGGCGGTGTAGGGGCGCACCAGATAGGCGTCGAGCGCGGCCTCTGCCGCCTCGGTGACGCGCGCGTAAGTGGCCTCGGAGGTGATCATCACGAACACCGTGGAGTAGGGCAGCAGTTGCTCGCGGCGCAGGTCGTCCAGCAGGTCCTGGTTCGTCATCTCGCCCGTGTTGACCGTGCCGCCGCAGAGCACGATGTCGAAGGTCTTGTTTTCCAGCACGGCGCGGGCTTCGCGCGGGTGCAGCACCTGGCGCACGTCCTTGACGCCGAGATCGCGGAGCTGCGCAGCCAGTACGCTGCGCGAAGTCTGGCTGTCGTCCACGATCAGCGCATTGGCTTCGTAGATGCCGCTGTCCATCAAGGGATGGCCCTCCTCGCCGCGACCGGGCAACCGTGGCCCCAAAACGTGCACCCATCGCGGCTTGGGCACGGGGCGAGGCGAGCTCTGGCTGAGGATCTGGCCCTGCGAAAGGGCGCTGCGTCCTGTTGATGGCAGCAATATTACTTGAGCTTGCTGGAAACAGCGCAAGTTATTGAGACATCGCAAAGACGCGGGCGGCACCCGTATGCGGGGTGCCGCCCGGTGGGGAGAGGCTTTTTCTTCTTGCTTACTTGAAGAAGTCCTTCACCCGGTCGGTCCAGGTCTTGGCGTTCGGCGAGTGGCGCTCGCCGCCTTCCTTGAGCGACTTGTCCAGCTCCTTGAGCAGCTTCTTCTGATGCTCGGTGAGCTTGACCGGGGTCTCCACCGCGATGTGCACGTAGAGGTCGCCGGGATAGCTGGAGCGCACGCCCTTGATGCCCTTGCCGCGCAGGCGGAAGGTCTTGCCGTGCTGCATGCCCTCGGGCAGTTCGATCTCGGCCTTGCCGCCGAGCGTGGGCACCTCGATGGCGCCGCCCAGCGCGGCCGTGACCATGCTGAC
>FSVW01000960.1_pt1 | contig 24063 bp, 22 predicted proteins | sample 1637551 | NCBI WGS metagenome assembly FSVW01 (sample SAMEA3914814, study PRJEB12502) | metagenome | biome: forest; material: soil | place: USA | collected 2011-09-16 | depth 0.1 m | reverse complement strand
GTGGCGGCGCGCATAGCGGTAGTCGATCAGCGTGTTGAGATTCACGTCGCCCACGGCATAGATGCTGCCGCCGCGGCCGCCGTCGCCGCCGTCCGGGCCCCCGAAGGGGATGAACTTCTCGCGGCGAAAGCTCGCACAGCCGGCACCACCATTGCCGGCCACGATATCGATAGTGGCTTCGTCAACGAATTTCATATGCGGGAATGGTAATGGGGGTCAGCGTGCGAGACGCAAAAAACAAAGCCCCGGCGAACCGGGGCTTCTGATCAATCGCCTGTGCGATCGAATCGGCCGTTAGGCTCCGATCAGACCGGCGTGACGATGACCGTCGAACGGTTCATCTCGCCCTTGACGGCGAAGGAAACCGTGCCGTCAACCAGCGCGAACAACGTGTGGTCCTTGCCCATGCCGACATTGGTGCCGGCGTGGAACTTGGTACCGCGCTGACGCACGATGATGGAACCTGCGTTGATTGCTTGGCCGCCGTAGACCTTCACACCCAACATCTTCGGTTTGGAGTCGCGGCCGTTCCGTGTGGAACCGCCGCCCTTTTTCTGTGCCATGGATCAGCTCCTTGATACTTGCTTAAAGAAGAAGGAACGCTTAGGCGTTGACCGCGCTGATTTCCAGCTCGGTGAACGTTTGGCGATGGCCTTGATTCTTCTGGTAGTGCTTGCGACGACGCATCTTGAAGATGCGCACTTTGTCGTGCTTACCGTGAGCCACAACGGTGGCACTCACGCTGGCGCCAGCAACCAAGGGAGCGCCGATCTTGAGTTCCGCGCCGCTTCCGACAGCGAGAACTTCAGTGATCGTGATCTCTTGGCCAACTTCCGCAGCAATCTGTTCTATCTTGATCTTTTCGCCGGCAGCAACTTTGTATTGCTTACCACCGGTTTTTATGACCGCGTACATATCAGCCCTTTCGATGAATGAGCCTGCCCAGCAAGTTGCAAGGCAGACACCCTTGACCGCACCCAAAAGATGCGGAGCCCAAGACTATAGCACGGCCAAGGGAAAACACCAAATCCGCGCCTGGCGTCGGCAGGCAGACCAGCTCGCTTCCTATAATCGCGCCCTCTTCCAGGAAAGCCCACGTGTCCGCCGTCACCGCATCTCCCGCAGTACCCTCCGCCGCGTTTGCCGAAGTGCTGATACTGCTTGGCCAGCAGATGGGCGAAGTGGACGCCGTCATCCAGCGCCGCCTGACCTCCGACGTGGCCCTGGTCAACCAGATCGCTGGCTACATCGTGCACGCCGGCGGCAAGCGCATGCGGCCCAAGCTCGTGCTGCTGTTCGCCAATGCCCTGGGCTGCGACATGCAGGAACGCTTCGAGCTCGCTGCCGTGGTCGAGTTCATCCATACGGCGACGCTGTTGCATGACGATGTGGTGGATGAATCCATGCTGCGGCGTGGCAAGAAGACAGCCAACGCCCTTTTCGGCAATGCCGCCAGCGTGCTGGTGGGTGATTTTCTCTACTCGCGCGCCTTCCAGATGATGGTCTCGGTCAACCGCATGCGCGTGCTGGAGGTGCTGGCCGAAGCCACCAACGTCATCGCCGAGGGCGAGGTCCTGCAGTTGATGAACATGCACGACCCCGACGTCGATGTAGACAGTTACCTGCGCGTCATCCGCTACAAGACGGCCAAGCTCTTCGAGGCCAGTGCGCGCCTCGGTGCCGTGCTGGCCAATGCCAGCCCCGAGCTTGAGGACGCCTGCGCCGCGTATGGCCGCCATCTCGGCACCGCCTTCCAGCTGATTGACGACGTGCTCGACTACGAAAGCGACGCGCACGCCTTGGGCAAGAACATCGGCGACGACCTGCGCGAAGGCAAGCCCACCCTGCCGCTGCTGATCGCCATGGAACGCGGCACGGCCGAGCAGCGCGCCCTGATGCGCCATGCCATCGAGCATGGCGAAGTCGAGCGTCTGCCGGAGATCGTCACCATCGTGCGCGCCACCGGCGCCCTCGACGCCAGCCGCGCTGCAGCGCGCGCCGAAGCGGAGGCCGCGCAAGCTTGCCTTACCCTGCTGCCTCTTAACAAGTGGCAAGAATCTCTGCTAGAATTTGCGGCTCAGTCGGTTGAGCGTTCCTTCTAGGAACGAGCGTTGGCAGAGACAAATCGGGGTGTAGCTTAGCCTGGTAGAGCGCTACGTTCGGGACGTAGAGGCCGGAGGTTCGAATCCTCTCACCCCGACCAGAATTTCCTTGCCTGGCAAGGACGCAAAAAGCCCCTCTCGCAGGGGCTTTTGCATTTCTCGGCCGCGGCCCTGTTCTTCAGGGCTGAATCTTCGCTCCCGCCAACTGTGCGATCGCCGCCAGCGTCGTCTGCGCGGCGTTGAGCCCGAGCAGGAAATCCTTGTCCGAGTAGTTCGCATACAGATCGGTCGGCTGGTGCCAATTCGGATTCCAGCCGGCGCCGATCTGCTGGCCGCGTTCGTTCTCGCGCATCGAGATGGCCGGCACCAGGTCCATGAAGGGCGTGGAGTCCGTGTTGGTCATGTGGAAGCCCACGGCGGCCGGATAGTTTGTTGCGTACTTGTCGTTGGCTGCACGGAAGGCCCAGGCCAGCTTGGCCGCGCCTTCGGCCTGCTTCGAGCTGGCCTGGAACTCGATGTTGACGTCGGCCTCCGCGCGCTGCTCCTTGGGCGGCGCGTAGACGGCCTGGCCCTTGGCGTCGAGCAGCGGCTTGCCCTGGGCATCGAACTGCTGCACCGGCATGCCGTGGTCGAACATCATCATGTCGTGCTGGATCATGCCCAGCCATTTCGGCTCGGGGTACCTGCCCGAGCCCTTGGGCGACTCGATGCCCTGCAGGTCCTTGCGCTGCTCCACATATGCCGCGGCGCCGTTGAGGCCCGTCTCCTCGTTGTTCCAGAGCACGAAGCGGATCGAGCGATCCGTCTCCACACCAGGCCGGCTGAAGATGCGCGCCAGCTCCATCACCAAGGCCGTGCCCGAGCCGTTGTCGTTGGCGGCCTCGCCCCAGCCGATGCCGTCCATGTGTGCGCCGACGATGTACATCTCCTCGGGGTGCGTCTTGCCGATCTTGGTGCAGTAAACGTCCTCGCGCATCGAGGTGCCCACGGGCGTGGGTTCGGCGTTGAGCGCGCGCAGGCGCTCGTCGGGCTGCGCCATGGCGTCGGTGTTCACGCCGGTGGGCGCGCGCTGGCCGAACAGCGTGCTGCCGCCCTGCCCCGCCGGGCCGCCCGCGAGTGCGGGCTGCGTCGTGGCAGAGCGACCATAGATCCGCTTCTCGGGCTCGGTGAAGGGGTATTGCAGGCGGTCGGTGTTCGTGCAGCCATAGGATTTGAGTTGGGCCTCGATCCAGTCCAGCGCACGGCGGTTGCGCTCGGTGCCCTGGCGGCGATCGCCGAACTGCGTCAGGCCCTTGATGGTGGCCTTGTACTTGCCCAGTTCCAGCTGCCCGACCATCACCGCCACCGGGTCCTTGGACTCCGGCGCGGCCGTCTGCGCCGCGGCCATGGGGCCTGCGCAAATCAGCGTGATAAGAACTGCAGCGAGGGCGCGGTGATGAGCCATGTCTTGAAGCCGGTTTGCCAGGAAGCGGCAAGCATAGGGCTTCAGGGCAGGCGTGCGCCCGCTTGTTCTACCGCAGCCCGCATGCGCTCATCGCCGGCCAGTTCTTCGAGGCTCTGGATATCGCTGCCGCTCCAGCGCAGATAGAGCGCCGGCAGCATGGCCGTGCTGTCGATCGACTCGCCGCGTTGCAGTCGCTCGCGCAAGGTCGGCAGGATGAACTCCCTGACCTTGGCCGCGCTGTCCGCCAGCACGCGCTCGACCGTATCGCCCAGGGCCTCGTTGCCAAAGCGCGCGAGCACGGCGTCGCGGTAGGCGGGCAAGTCGATGGGGCCATCAGCAAGCAGCGGGATCACGTCATCGCTGACGTAGTCGTGCACGATCTTGCGGATCGCCGGATCACCAGCACATTCATGGATGAAGCGATAGCCGCGCAGCGCGCCGGCCCATGCCATGGCGCTGTGGCTGGCGTTGAGGATGCGGATCTTGGCTTCCTCGAAGGCAGTGACGTCTTCGGCCGAGCCCACCATCTGAACGCCCACGCGTTCCCAGGCCGGGCGGCCCGCAGCGAAGCGGTCTTCGATGACCCATTGCAGCCAGTCTTCGGACATCAACCCGGCGTTGTCGACCTCGCCCGTGGCCACCCGAACACGCTCACGCACAGCGGCATTGGGGCGCGGCGTGATGCGGTCCACCATCGTGTTCGGGAAGCTGCAATGCGCCTCGACCCAGGCCCGCAGCTGCGCATCGCCCAAAGCACCGGCAAACTGAAGCAGCCCATGACGCAGAACCTGGCCGTTATGGCGCAGGTTGTCGCAGCACAGCAGGGTCACCGCTCCGGCGCCTTTCTCCATCCGTTCGCGCAGCGCGCGGCAAAGATAGGCGTAGACCGTCCCGGCGCTCAGATCCGGCTCGCCCACCGAATAACCGGCTTCGGTCACCGTGCAGGAAATGATGCGGGTCCTCGCGTCGGCCCCGGCTGCGATCAGCGCATGCAGGCCGGGCTCATGCGGAATCACGCGCGCGATGGACGCGATGCGCTGGTAGCGATGCACGCCCGCCGCGCTGATGGTTTCCAGCGTGTAGGCGCCGTCCTGCTCCAGCAACGCGGCCTCGGCACCCGTCGCGTCGGCACGCAGATTGCCGCTCCACAGCGCCCAGCCTTGCTCGCCCGCATCCAGCAAGGCCTGCTGATAGACCGCCTGGTGCGCGCGATGGAAGGCGCCCAGGCCGAGATGCAGGATGCGCTTGTCTGTCGTCATCAGGCGGCGTTGATCTTGCGGATGCGCTGGCGCAGCAGCCAGAACCACAGCACGGTGAGCCAGTTGATCATGGCCACGGCCGTCATGGCCCAGCGCAGGCCCTCGGCACCGTCGAGCTTGCCGACGCCGAAGGCATCGCTGATCGCACCCACCACCAGCGGCCCCACGCCCTGGCCGACGATCACGCCGGCCACGCTGACCACGGCCACCGCGGTGGCGCGGGCATCGGGCTTGACGAGCTCCTGCAGCGTGGCGAAGACGGGCCCGAGGATGTTGCCCGCGATGACCAGCGCGATGGCCAGCAGCACGAAGGCCACGATGGGGCTCGTCGCGTGGAAGCTGCCGATATAGAACGGCATCACCAGCACCGTGACCGCCGCCGAATAGCCCGCGCCCCAGGACTTGCTGCGCGCGCCGAACTTGACCGACAGCGCACCGCCCATCACCGAGCCCACCGCCGTGGCCAGGCCCAGGCACAGGCCGAGGCCGGCCCCGATCTGGATCGGCGTGAGCGTGGTGAAGGCGCGCTGGAAATAGCTCGGCAGCCAAGCCATCGTGGCCGCGCCGGCCAGCGCGGTTGTCGAAAACGCGCCGACGAGATACAGGAAGGCCGGCACGTCGCCCAGGCGCTTGAACAGGCCCTCGCCTTCGATCTTTGGCGCCACGTCCACGCGTGCCGGCTCGCGCACCGTCAGCTGGAAGATCACGCTCAAGACAAGGCCGATCACGCCGAGCCAGATGAAGCCGCTGCGCCAGCCCACGGTCTGCACGAGGATGCCGCCGCCGAGCAGGCCACCGAGCATGCCGAGATACGACACCGCGCTGTGGATGCCCAGGGCGCGGCCGCGCAACTTGCTGGGGTAGTAGTCGCTCAGCATGGAATGCGTGGCGGGGATGGCACCGGCCTCACCCACGCCCACGCCGATGCGCGCGGCCAGCAAATGCATGAAGCTCATCGCCATGCCCGAGGCGGCCGTCATCACCGTCCACGCAACGAAGCTCGCATTGATGATCAGCTTGCGGCTGCCGCGATCGGCCCAGCGCGCAAGAGGAACGGCCACGAGGCCGCCCAGCAGCGAGAAAGCCAGGCCGGTCATCAGGCCCAGCTGCGTGTCGGAAAGGCCGAACTCCTTCTTGATCGGCTCCATGAACATGGTGATCACGACCTTGTCCACGGCGCACATGAAGCCCACGACCGAGAGCGCGAACAGCACGTAGGCGCGGTAGCGCGGGCTGACGGCCTGCGCGGAGATCGGCTCTTCTGCCGTCGGCGCGGGCGCCGTGAGTTCAGCTTGCATGGGGTGTTCCTTCTTCGAAAAGCCACTGGAGGGTCTGCGGCAGCAGCACGCCGCCATGCGCAAGAGAGTGGCCGCCGCTGCCGATGACGAGCTGGTGCTCGTAGCCGCGATAGGCCAGCGCCGCGGCGAGTTGCCGGTTGGCGCTGGGCCAGTGGCCGAAGATGAGATCGAGGTCGTGCTCGCCGGTCTGCAGGAAGACCTTGATGTCCTTGCGCTCACTGCGCCGAACCTTGTTCGCCAGCTCATGGCCGCCGCGCAGGTTCACGAAGCTGCCGCAGTGGCTGACGACCTTGCCGAAAGCATCGGGCCGCTCCCAGGCGGTGTTGAACGCGCAGTGGCCGCCGGAGCTCAGGCCGATGATCGTGCGCAGGGCCGGGTCGCTGCTAACGCTCAAACCGAGCGTCACCTCGGGCAGCAATTCCTCGATCAGGAAGCGCGCATAGGCATCGCCGCCGCTGTCGTACTCGACGCTGCGGTTGCCGGGGCCGCCGTAGATCGGCAGGCCCGGGCCTTCGGCACCGGGGTCGACGAAGACGGCAATCGCTGGCGGCATCGCGCCGGCATGGATCAAGTTGTCGAGCACCGACGCCGCGTTGGCCTCGGGGCCGAGGTAACGCGCGCCGTCCGGGAAGACCATCAGCGCCGCGGGCCTTGCGGCTTCGTATTGCGCCGGCACGTAGAGCTTGTAGTCATGCGGCACGCCCGGATAGATCGCACCGGCCGGGCATTGGCCGCTGCGCAGCGCGCCGCGCGGCACGCCTTCATGTGCTTGTGAATCGGCGCCGAGCGCATAGGGGCCCGGGCTCATCAAGCTCGCAGCAAAGCGCGGCAGGTCGCGCGCCGGAATGCCCGGCAGCATGGCCTGCAGCTGGGCCTGCACGGCTTCCTGGGCTTCAGCGCTCATGGCTTGAATACCTGCTCGGCAAAGCCGTTGACGATCCTGGCCAGCTCAGCCGGCTTGCGCATGCTGACGCCGTGCTCGGTGTTCTCGAAGTGGTGGCTCGAGCCGTGCTGCGCCACCGCGAGGAACTCCGGCTCGCCGGCCATCGAACGCGTGTCCAGCGTGCCATTGACGATCAGCACCGGCTGCGTGATGGCGGCCAGCTTGCTCTTGAAGTCCACGCCCATCAGTGCGCGCACGGCCTCGGGCACCACATGCATGTTGGCGCCCGCGGCGAGCATCGGCTTGGCGTCCTCGGCACTCACGCCGAACTTGGGCATGCCGTCGCGCAGGATCTTCTGCTCGTCCAGCACCGTGGTGAAGGCGCTGACCATCAGCAAGCTGCCCGCGTAGTTGAAGACCTGCGTAGGCTTGAAGTTGCCGCTGCTGCCGCCGATGACGAGGCCTCGCAGCTGTTCCTTGGGCAAGGCCGCGGCGGCGGCCATGGCGGTGTAGCCGCCCAGCGAATCGCCGACCAGGATCACCGGCGCCGGTGCCACGGCCTGGGCCGCTGCCACCACCGTGGCCACCGCACCTTCGAGCGTGTAGTGCTCGGCCTCGCGTGCGCCATGGCCGGGCAGGTCAAGCGCGATCACGCGCCAGCGCGGGTCGAGGCTGCGGCGCATCGGGTCCCACATGTGGCCGTTCAGGCCGGCGCCGTGCAGCAGGATCAGCACCGGCGCATCGCCTGCGGCGACGGCCAAGGGCGGCGGCGGCAAGGGCTTGACGGTGCGCGCCACCCATTCGCCACGCAGGATCAGGAACAGTCCCCACAGCAGCACGAGGGCGACCAGCAGCAGCAGGCCGCGGCCGAGGTATCGCAAGGTTTTCTTCATACGGGTGATTCCATGAATCCGCGCAGCGCATCGGCCCACAGGTGCGCGTCGGCGCCGGAAGCGAAATGACCCTTCTCGCTCTCCAGCGGATGGGCCTGCCAGCGCACGCCGGCGGCATCGAGGGCCGGCGCAATCTGCTCGGCGATGGCCGGCGGGAAGACCGCGTCGGTGCGCGAGTTGGCGATCAGCACGCGGGCCTTGATCTCGGCAAAGCGCGGCCGGATGTCGAAGACTTCCGCTGCCTGCATCAGCGTGATCAGCGAGCCGGGCTCGAAGCCGCGGGCCCAGTCCTCGGCCATGCGCTGGATCTCAAGGTTACGGGCCGCGGCATCGGGGATGCGCGAGGCCAGTTCGGCATCGACGCCATAGCGCTGCAGCGTGTCCATGCGCATCGCCGTCAGGCCCGGCAGCATGTCCTCGCGCTGGTAGTCGCCATCGCGCCAGCCGGGCATGGCGGCAAGCTGGGCCCGCACCATCTCCGCACCGCCCACGCCACCCGGATTGAAGGGCGCGCTGACCGCTGGAGCGATGCGTTCGACGAAGCCCGGGAAGTCGACCGCCCACTGCCAGGACTGATAGCCGCCGAAGGATGGGCCGATGGCCGCGGCCACGCGCTTGACGCCCAGGTCATCGAGCAGGCGCTTTTGCAGCGCGACGATGTCCTGCAGCGTGAGGCGCGGGAAGTTCAGTCCGTAAGGTTTGCCCGTTAGCGGGTCCGTGGCTCCCGGGCCGGTGGAGCCGTAGCAGGAGCCCAGCATGTTCGGAGCGACGATGAAGTAACGCTCTGAATCGACGGGCTTGCCCGGGCCGACCAGCTCGCTCCACGAGCCCTCGGCCACGCTGGCGCCGGCGTCCAGCATCTGCGGACCGGTGGTGTAGCCATGCAGGACCAGCACGGCGTTCGTGCCCTCGGCATTGAGCCGGCCGAGGCTGCGATAGGCCGTGGTGGCCTCGGGCAGCACCGCGCCGCTGCTCAGGCGGAAATCGCGCGTGGTGTGGAACTGCATGGCCTGCCTCAGAACAGGTAGCTCACTTGCGCGCCGAGGGTGCGCGGGCGGATCAAGCCGGCGCTCCAGGGCTGCGTCGGCAGGATGCCGCGCGAGCCGAGGTACATCACGCCGTCGCTGTTGGTCAGGTTCTTCACGTAGAGCGAAACGCGCCAGTTCGCGTTGTCCAGCGCGGTGTTCAGGTCCACCGTCGTGTAGGCCGGCAGCTTGACCTGCGGGTTGGCGCTGTAGTCGCTGATGCGCTCGCCGATGCGGCTGACCGAGCCGCCGACGGTGGCCGACCAGCCGTTGCCGATACCCCAGCGGTAGTCGCTGGCCAGCGAGGCGCTGATCTTGGGCACGAAGGGCAGGCGGTCGCCGTCCTTGCCCAAGGGCACGGTGCCGACGAGCACATTGGTGGTGTCCGAGGTCAGGTGCGCATCGGTGTAGCCGAAGCTGCCGCGCACGCTCAGGCCCTGCACGGGGTAGAGCGCGAGCGTGGCTTCCAGGCCCTGGCTGACGGCCTTGCCGCCGTTGACGAAGAAGTTCGACGCGTTCTTCTTGGTCTGGATCTGGATGTCCTTCCAGTCCGTGTGGAAGGCGGCCACTTCGAAGGAGGCCTTGCCCTGCATGAACACCGACTTCCAGCCGACTTCGGCGCTGGTCAGCGAATCGGGGCCGACGATGGGCGAGAAGCCCGTGTCCGGCGTCGCGGCGCTCGGGCCGCCGGGGCGGTAACCATTGGCCAGCCGGGCGTAGAAGGCATCGGTGGCGCTGGCCTTGTAGCTGGCGGTCAGCAGGTAGGTGGCCTTGGAGTGCTTGGCGTCCTGGGTCACCGCCACGCCGGTCGGGAAGAGCAGGCCGGTGTAGAGCTGGTCATAGTGCTGGCGGTCCTGGCCCCAGCGCAGGCCGACTTGTACGTCGAGCTTGGGCGTTAGGGAATAGGTCGCATTGGCGAACAGCGAGGTCTCCTTGTACGTCGTGTTGATGTGCGCCTTGGCCATGCCGTCCGGGTACGGCACGGTCGTGCCCGGCACGTAGACCGGCAGCACGGCACCCGTCGCCGGGTCGAAGGTCGGGAATCCGGGGATGAAGTTGGCGTCGTCTTCCTGCGTGTAGTAGATGCCGGTCTGCCAGTTCAGGCGCCCATCAAGAGCGCTCGACTCGGCACGCAGCTCCTGCGAGAAGCGGTGCGTGTGCGTCAGCTGGTCGGTCTGCACATTGCGCAGCTGTGGCGCGCCGAGCTGCGTGGTGACCACGGCCAGCAGGGTGCCGAAGCTCAAGGAGCCGTCCTGGACCGCTTCGGAATCCATGTTCTGCAGCGTCGTGGAGGAGACCAGCGTGACATCGCCGACCTGGCCGTGGATCGCCACATTGCCGAGATTGAAGTCGCGCTTGCCATAGGCGGGCACGACGTTGGAGGTGCTCCAGGGCGCACCCGAGGGCGTCAGCGACACGGGCTGGACGTCCACGCCGTTGAAGCCGTTGGCATCGGTCTTCTGGGTCATGCCCATCGCATTCAGGCGCCAGTCCGGGCTGATCTGCCAGGCATAGGCGAGCTGGCCGCCACGGGTCTTCACGTCATTGAAATTGGCCTGGCCGCCGGGCGCGCTGTTGTCGATGTAGCCGCCCTCCTTGCGATTGAAGGCCGAGAAGCGCAAGGCCATCTTGTGGTCGTCGAAAGGCATGTTGACGCTGAAGCGTTCGAGATTGCCCATATCGCCGTGCGAGACCGTGTCCACGCCGAGCGTGAGGCTGCCGCTGACCTTCTCGAAGCTCGGCGCCACCGTCACGTAGCGCAGCATGCCGCCCATCGCGCCGGCGCCGAACAGCGTGCCTTGCGGGCCTTTCAGCACTTCGATGCGGCGCAGGTCGGCCGGGTCGATGTCGGGCACGAGTGCCGCGCCGGTGGTGTAGGCGTTGACGGAGCCGATGGGCGCATCGTCCACGTAGATGGAGGTCGTCGGCGAAGACTGCGAGAGGCCGGTGGAGATGCCGCGCAGCGTCACCTGCATGGACGTGCCGTTCGAGCTGATCGACATGCCGGGGATCTGCGCCACGTAGTCCTCCAGCTTGGACAGGCCGGCGTTGGCCAGGCGCGAGGCGTTGACGGCGGTGACCGAGGCCGGCACGTCGATGGCCGCCTGCTCGCGCTTTTGCGCGGTGACGATGACCTTGTCCAGCGTCTGCGGGGTCTGGTCTTCGTCGGCGGCGTGGGCCGTGGCGGCGCAGGCCAGGGTGACGGCGAGCGCGATGGGCTTGAGCTTGCGATTCATGTTTGTCTCCTCGAGGGATATGGGTTTGTGTTCACTGCGTCCCCGGCGTCTGGTGCGCCTTGTGCGGGGACTCGTTGCTTGTCTAAAAAATCTTGCCGGGGTTCAGGATGTGTTTCGGGTCCCAGGCGGTCTTGACCGCTCGCATCAGGCCGACCACCTCAGGCCCGTACTGCGCGAGCAGCTTGGATTTCTTGCCCATGCCGATGCCGTGCTCGCCGGTGCAGGTGCCGCCGGCGGCGAGTGCGCGTTCGACCATGGCGGCATACACACGATCCACCGCTTCGTGCTCTGCCGCGGCGTCGGGCATGGGCATGAAGAGCACATGGAAGTTGCCATCGCCGACATGGCCGAGGATGGGCGCGACGAGGCCTGCGCGGTCGATGTCGGCACGTGCCAGCTGCACCTGCTCGGCCAGCGCCGAGAGCGGCACGCAGACATCGGCGACCACGCTGACGCAACCGGGCTTCATCGCCAGCGCGGCGAAGTAGGCCATGTGGCGCGCCTGCCAGAGCTGGCTGCGGTCCTCGGGCCGCGTCGACCATTTGAACTCGATGCCGCCGTGGCCGGCGGCGATCTCCTGCGCGAGCTCGGCCTGCTCCTTGACGCCGGTCTCACTGCCGTGGAATTCGAGGAAGAGCGTCGGCAACTCGGCCAGGCCGAGCTTGGAATAGGCATTGCAGGCGCGCATCTGGTGGTCGTCGAGGAACTCGATGCGCGCGAAGGGCACGCCGCTCATCTGCATCTCGCCCACTGCTTCTACCGCGCCGGCCAGCGTCGGGAAGGCGCAGACGGCGGCGGCCACTTCGACCGGCAACGGGTGCAGGCGCAAGGTGATCTCGGTGATGACGCCGAGCGTGCCTTCGGAGCCCACCATCAGCCGCGTGAAATCGAAGCCGGCCGAGGACTTGCGGGCCCGCGTGCCCAGGCGCACCAGGCTGCCGTCGGCCAGTGCCACTTCAAGCGCCATCACGTTGTGCTGCATGGAGCCGTAGCGCATGGTCGTCGTGCCCGAGGCGCCGGTGGACACCATGCCGCCGAGCGTGGCGTTGGCGCCGGGGTCGACGGGGAAGAACAGGCCGGTGCCCTTGAGGTGGGCGTTGAGCTCCTCGCGGCGTACGCCGGGCTGCACGACGCAATCGCTGTCTTCGAGATGCACGTCGAGGATGGCATTCATCTGCGAGACGTCCATGCAGATGCCGCCGAAGGGCGCGCTCACATGGCCTTCGAGCGAGCTGCCGGCGCCGAAGGCGATGACGGGCACGCCGAGTTCATGGCAGAGCTTGAGGATCTCGCAGACCTCGTGCTTGTCCTGCGGCCAGACGACGGCATCGGGCGCGAGGCTGGTGGCCAGGCCTTCGCCGCGGGCATGCTGTTCGCGCACGGCGCGGGCGACGGTGACGCGGTCGCCGAAGCGGGATTTCAGGCGTGAGAGGGCCCGCTCGATCGCCTCTGGAGCGACCGAGAATTCGGTGTGGGGGAGCATGGAGGGCCTTTGCTAGGGGCTGCTGCCTGGCATCTGGCGCTGTACCTGCACCAGAGCAAGGTCGAAGTGATAGGACATGGCCGACTGCGCGCCGAGCGGGTCGCCGCTGCAGATGCGTTCGACCACGGCGTCATGCGCGTCGATCACGCGCTGGAGTTCGGCTTCGGTTCGCGTCTCGGCCAGGTGCATGCGGGCCGAGGCTTCGACCGGCGTGCCCAAAGCGCCCAGCAGCAGGCTGTTGAGCGGGTTGCCGCTGGCTTCGGCGATCAGGTGGTGGATGCCCGAGTCGCAGGCAACGCGGCGGACCGTGTCGCGCAGCGAATCGCGCATCTGGGCGGCCAGGTCGCGCAGCTTCTGGCGTTGTTCGTCGGTGGCGTAGCGGGCGGCCAGCTGCGCAGTTTGCAGCTCGATGGCGCGGCGCGTCTCCAGCACATGGGCCAGGCTGACCTGCGCGGTGTTGAGCGCGTAGTCGAAGACCTGCGCCAGCGCGCTGGGTTCGATCATGCGCAGGCGCGGCTTGCGGCCCCCTTCGATTTCCAGGATGCCCAGCGCCGCCAGGGTTCGATAGGCCTCGCGCACACTGCCACGGCTGACCTGCAGGTCCAGGCCGATGCGCACCTCGCTGGGCACGGCGTCGCCGGCGCGCAGCTGTTCGCGGTTGATCAGATCCAGCAAATGCCGCGCCACCTGCGCCGACAGGGTCGGGCGTTCGATGAGGCTGAGCGGGGGGGTGGGCGTCATGATCGGTTTGTCCGTGGGTTGAAGCTTAGGAGTAGCCATCAAACATGTCAAACAGGTTTAATGTGTTTATCGATGTTTCTGGTGAAAACCCCGACAATTTGGCCAACAAGTCTATACATGTACGATAGGTTTATCGCCATTGCCGGGCTGAGGAGCCGCAGATGCAAGAAGTTCCCATCGCCACCGAGACGCCCCTGCCGATCCTGATTCTGATCCATGGCGCCACCTTGAACGGCCATATGTGGGATCCGGTGCGGCGCCATCTGGACCCGCGCCTCACCGTGCATGCGCCCGACCTGCCCGGCCACGGCAGCCGGCGCAGCGAGCCCTTCACGATGGCGGCCGCCGTGTCCACCGTCGCAGACCTGGTGAGCAGCCTCAACGACGCGCCGGTCATCCTGGCGGGCGATTCACTGGGCGGCTTCACCGCGCTGGCCTCCGCGGCCTCGGTGCCTCAGGCCCAGTTGCGCGGCCTGGTGCTGTCTGGCTGCAGCGCGAATCTGCGCGGCTTCAGGATCATGTCGCACTTCAAGACCAAGACGCTGGCGATCAGGGCCATGCTGGCCCTCTTCGGCGAGCCAGGCCTGATGGGCCGCGTACAGGACAAGACGCGCGAGATGCTGCGCGGCGCTGGCGCAGTGGACGCGGACATCGAGGCCTTGCTTGCCAGCGGGCTGAGCATGCGCGCCTTCCCCGAGGCAGCCGAGGCGCTGGCTGGGGTGGACTTTCGCGCAAAGCTGGCCGCAGTGAGCCAGCCGGTCCTGCTCGTCAACGGCGACGACGACAAGGTCATGCTGCAGCAGGAAGCCGAGTTTCTTGCGGCAGCACGCCATGTGCAGCACCGCCGCTTCGACTGCGAGCATGGTGTGAGCCTGCTGCGCAGCGCCGGCTTCGCAGCCCTGCTCAACGACTTTGCCTTGGCAGTCTGAGCCGGCGACTGTTGTATGGGTCCCAACGCCCCTTGAGCACCCCGGTAAAAGAGGGCAAAAGCCACGTTTGATGCAGGCTGCCATCCGCTGGACGGGTTTACAGTGAGCAATTCCGGCCCCTCCCCGGCGCGGCGCCATGCGCGCACAATCGGCGGCGGAGCCCAACAACGCAGATTCCTAACGCCCAATTTCCGTGGAAACGACCCTGGCTGAACCGCCCCAGTCCGCCTTGTCGGGAGTGGCCCGCATGCTCGTGCATGCCGGCAAGCTCCAGGCCAAGGCGGCCGAGGACCTGGTACGCCAGGCGCGCGAGAAGAAGATCAGCTTCGTCAGCGCCGTGATCGGCGGCGGCATCGTCACGGCGGCCGATCTGGCGCACACGCTGTCCACCGCCCTGGCCCTGCCGGTGCTGGACCTGAACGCGATGGATCCGCAGCGCCTGCCCAAGAACGTGATCGACAGCAAGCTGTCGATGCAGTATCAGGTGGTGGTGCTGGCCCGGCGCGGCAACCGGCTCTTCATCGGCGGCGCCGACCCGACCGACCAGGAGGTGGTGGAACGCGTCAAGTTCGCCACCCAGCTGCAGCCGGAATGGGTCATCGTCGAGCACGACAAGCTGACGAAGATGCTGCAAGGCGCGTCGGCCTCGGCTTCGGAAGCGCTGGCCTCGATGGCGGGCGAGGACTTCGATTTCGACATCGCCGACGACGTCGGTGCGACGCCCGAGGAAGAGGCCGAAGTGGCCGACGTGGAAGACGCGCCGGTGGTGCGTTTCCTGCAGAAGATGCTGGTGGACGCGATCAATCTTCGCGCATCGGATCTGCACTTCGAGCCCTACGAATACCACTACCGCGTGCGCTTCCGCGTGGACGGCGAGCTGCGCGAGATCACGCAGCCGCCGATCGCGATCAAGGACAAGCTGTCCTCGCGCATCAAGGTCATCTCGCGCCTGGACATTGCCGAGCGCCGCGTGCCGCAAGACGGCCGCATGAAGCTCAAGTTCGGATCGAAGTCGATCGACTTCCGGGTCTCGACCCTGCCCACGCTGTTCGGCGAGAAGATCGTCATCCGTATCCTCGATTCCTCCTCGGCCAAGCTCGGCATCGAGGCCCTGGGCTACGAGAAGATCGAGAAAGAACGGCTGATGGCCTGCATCACGCGCCCCTACGGCATGGTGCTGGTGACGGGCCCGACCGGCTCGGGCAAGACGGTGTCGCTGTACACCTGCCTGAACATCCTGAACCAGCCCGGCGTGAACATCTCGACCGTGGAGGACCCGGCGGAAATCAACCTGCCCGGCATCAACCAGGTCAATGTGAACGACAAGGCGGGGCTGACCTTCTCGGCGGCGCTGAAGTCCTTCCTGCGCCAGGATCCGGACATCATCATGGTCGGCGAGATCCGCGACCTCGAAACGGCCGACATCGCCATCAAGGCCGCGCAGACCGGCCACATGGTGATGAGCACCCTGCATACCAATGACGCGCCGAAGACGCTGACCCGCCTGCTCAATATGGGCGTGGCGCCGTTCAACGTGGCGTCCAGCATCCTGCTGATCACGGCCCAGCGCCTGGTGCGCCGGCTGTGCGAGAACTGCAAGCAGCCGGCCGACTATCCGCACGATGCCCTGATCCGCGGCGGCTACAAGGAAGAGGAACTCGACGGCAGCTGGAAGCCTTACCGCGCCGTCGGCTGCTCCAATTGCAACAACGGGTATCGGGGACGGGTCGGCCTTTACCAAGTGATGCCCATCACCGAGTCGATCCAACGCATCATCCTGTCCGAGGGAACGGCCATGGACGTCGCCGTGCAGGCGCGCGCCGATGGCGTGCGCGACCTGCGCGAGTCGGGCCTGGTCAAGGTCAAGATCGGTGTCACGACCCTGGAAGAAGTGCTTTCAGCCACCAACGAATAATGATGCTGCGCGACCAAGAGCTGCAGCAAGAGAGGTGATATGGCGACCGGCGCATTGGCCAAGAACGTCAAAGAGTTCGTCTTTGAGTGGGAAGGCAAGGACCGCAACGGCAAGATCGTCAAGGGCGAAATCCGCGCCGGCGGCGAAGCCATGGTGGGCGCATCCTTGCGCCGCCAGGGCATCCTGGTCAGCAAGGTCAAGAAGCGCCGCACCAGCGGCGGCAGCTCGATCAAGCAGAAGGACATCGCGGTCTTCACGCGCCAGCTCGCCACCATGATGCGAGCCGGCGTGCCTTTGCTGCAGGCCTTCGAGATCGTGGCCCGCGGCTCCACCAATCCGCGGATGACCCGGCTGCTCAACGACATCCGCGGCGATGTGGAGACCGGCACCAGCCTCTCGACCGCCTTCCGCAAGCACCCGCTCTACTTCGACGCGCTCTACTGCAATCTGGTGGAAGCCGGCGAGTCGGGCGGTATCCTGGAAGCGCTGCTCGATCGCCTGGCCATCTACCAAGAGAAGACCGTCGCGCTGAAGAACAAGATCAAGTCGGCCCTGACCTACCCGGTCGCCGTGATGGTCGTGGCCTTCGTCGTCGTGGCCGTCATCATGATCTTCGTGGTGCCGGCCTTCAAGGACGTGTTCAGCTCCTTCGGCGCCGACCTGCCCGCGCCCACATTGATGGTCATCGCCATGTCGGAGTTCTTCGTCTCCTACTGGTGGCTGATCTTCGGCAGCCTCGGCGGCGGCATCTACTTCTTCCTGCAGAGCTGGCGGCGCAACGAGAAGATGCAAAAGGCCATGGACCGCATCCTGCTGAAGATCCCCGTCTTCGGCGATCTGCTCTACAAGTCGGCCGTGGCCCGCTGGACCCGCACGCTCTCGACCATGTTCGCCGCCGGCGTGCCGCTGGTGGAAGCGCTCGACTCCGTGGGCGGCGCCTCGGGCAATGCCGTGTTCGCGGAGGCCACGGAGAAGATCCAGCGCGACGTCTCCACCGGCTCGGCGCTGACCACCTCCATGCAGGCCACGGGCATCTTCCCGACCATGGTGCTGCAGATGTCGGCCATCGGCGAGGAATCGGGCTCGCTGGATCACATGCTGTCCAAGGCGGCGGAGTTCTACGAGGACGAAGTGGATGAGGCCGTCAAGGCCCTGTCCAGCCTGATGGAGCCTTTCATCATCGTCTTCCTGGGCGTCATCATCGGCGGCATCGTGGTCGCCATGTACATGCCGATCTTCAAGCTCGGTCAAGTGGTCTGATGGATTTTTCTCTCTTGCTGACCCCCTGGGTGCTGGGGCTGTTCGGCCTGTGCATCGGCAGCTTTCTCAACGTGGTGATTCACCGCCTGCCGCTGATGCTGGAGCGGCAGTGGCTGGCGGAGGCGCTGGGCAACCTGGGCGATGGCGCAGAACTGGCGCGGGTCAGCGGGCTGCCTGCCGCGGAGGCCGGCAAGTTCGTGGGCTCGGCAACAGCCTTGGCAGAACGCGTGGAGAAACTGCCCCATCTGGGCATTGCCACACCGCGCTCGCGCTGCCCGCATTGCGGCCATCAGATCGCGTGGCACGAGAACCTTCCGCTGATCGGCTGGCTTCGACTGGGCGGCAAGTGTTCCTCATGCAAGGCGCGCATCTCGGCGCGCTACCCGCTGGTCGAACTCTTCACGGGCCTGGGCTTTGCGGCGCTGGCCTGGCATTTCGGGCCGCAGCCGAGCACGCTCCTGTGGTGCGCATTCTTCGCAGCCCTGGTGGCCCTGGCCGGCATCGACTGGGACACCACCCTGCTGCCGGACATCATCAACCAGCCCTTGCTCTGGGCCGGCCTGGCCGCCGCGCTGATGGGCTGGACGATTCCGCTGGCCAGCAGCGTGCAAGGCGCGCTGCTGGGCTATCTGTCGCTGTGGTCGGTGTTCTGGCTGTTCAAGCTCGTGACGGGCAAGGAAGGCATGGGCCAGGGCGACTTCAAGCTGCTGGCGGCGCTGGGCGCGTGGCTCGGTTGGCAGATGGTGCTGCCCATCGTGCTGGCGGCCTCCTTGGTGGGTGCGGTGGTCGGCATCGCAATGAAGATGAATTCCTCCCTGCGAGAAGGCCGTTATGTGCCCTTCGGCCCCTTCCTCGCCGGCGGCGGACTGGTCGTGCTGTTTGCAGGGCCTGAGCGGGTGCTCGGCTGGATGGGATGGGCTTAGGACCTGTCAGCCGGATTGGCCTGACCGGCGGCATCGGCAGCGGCAAGAGCACGGTGGCCGGATTCTGGATTGAACTGGGCGCCACACTCGTTGACACAGACGCCATCGCACGCGCGTTGACCCTGCCCGGCGGCGCGGCCTTGCCCGCCATCACCGCTCAGTTCGGCGCCGGCATGATCGGCCCCGATGGCGCGCTGGACCGCGCACGCATGCGCGAGAAGGTCTTCCACGATCCGGCGGCGAGGCAGCAACTCGAAGCCATCCTGCATCCGCTGATCGGCATGCAGGCCCGCGCCGAGGCCGCTGCGGCAGACACGGCAAGAGGCCCGGTGGTTTTCGACGTGCCGCTGCTCGTCGAATCCGGTCATTGGCGCGAGCGCGTCGACCGTGTGCTGGTGGTCGATTGCGAAGAATCCACGCAGATCGAACGCGTCATGCGCCGCTCGGGCTGGACGCGCGAGGCCGTGCAGGCCGTCATCGCGCAACAGGCCACGCGCGAGCAACGCCGCGCCGCGGCCGATGCAGTGATCTACAACGATGGCGGCATCACCATCGCCGAACTGCGCGAACAAGTGCAAAGCCTCGCGCAGCGCTGGTCAAGCCCTGGCTGAAATCGCGCAGGGCTTGGGCGGATCGAGCCCAAGCCTGTGGAACAATCACGCCCATCACCGCACCCAATTGGACGCCCGCCTTGGTCCTGTACGAGTACCCGTTCAACGAGAGCATCCGCACGATGCTGCGCCTGGAGCATCTGTTCGACCGGCTCGGTCAGCTGATGGCGCGCGACACGCCGCTCGATCACCACTTCGCCCTGGTGACGATCTTCGAGATCATCGACGTGTCCTCGCGCGCCGACCTCAAGGCCGACCTGCTCAAGGAGCTGGAGCGCCACAAGGCCCAGCTCAACAGCTACCGCGGCAACCCGGCCATCGCCGAAAGCGTGCTCGACGAGGTGGTCGGCCGCATCGAGCATGCCTTCAACGGCCTCAACGCCGTGCAGGGCAAGGCCGGCGCGGCATTGACGACCAACGAGTGGCTGATGAGCATCCGCAGCCGCATCAGCATCCCCGGCGGCACCTGCGAGTTCGACCTGCCGGCCTATTACACCTGGCAGCAGTTCCCGCCCGCGCAGCGCCGCGGCGACCTGATGCACTGGACGCAGACGCTGATGCCGCTGGCCGAGGCGCTCAAGGTGCTCCTGAGCCTGCTGCGCGACTCGGGCGCACCGCACAAGGTGGCCGTCAGCAACGGGCAGTTCCAGCAGAGCCTGGCCGCAGGCCGCGTCTACCAGCTGCTGCGCATGCGCATCGACCCGAGCCTCGGGCTCATCCCTGAAATCTCCGGCCACCGGCTGATGATCTCCATCCGGCTGATGCGCCAGGATGAAGAAGGCCGCCTCAAGCTTGCGCAGCAAGAGGCCGGCTTCGAGCTGACCTTGTGCGCATGATGAGCACGAACGAGAAAATCCTCACCGTCCGCTGCCCCACCTGCAAGGGCCCGAGCATTTTTGCGCCCAGCAACCGCTGGCGGCCCTTCTGCAGCGAGCGCTGCCGGCAGATCGACCTCGGCGCCTGGGCCAGCGAGAGCTTCCGCGTGGAAGCCACGCCGCCCTCAGATCCCGACGAGACCCCGCTCGACTAACTCGTTACGTGCCTGCGCAGCATCGCTGAACAGGACGGCCTGCCAGCCGTGTCGTCGAGCGGCCTCGATGTTCGCGGGGTGGTCGTCCAGGAACAGCAGGCTCTCGGCCGGCACGCCGAAACGGCTCACCGCCGTGGCAAAGATGTCGGCACCCGGCTTGATCTGCCGGACCCGGCTTGAGAACACGCCGGCCTCGAACCATTCATGCAGCGGATGCAGCCGCTCCAATTCGTCGGCAAAGGGTGCCGGCATGTTGGAGAGATAGAAAAGCCGGTGCCCCGCGCGCTTGAGCTCCTCGACCAGCGCGACCGTGTCGGTGCGCAGCGTGAGTTCTGCCGGTGCGGCATCGACGACCTGGCGCACCTCCTGTGCATGCCAGCCGGTGCGCGCCGCGATGCGCGCGACGACTTCGTCAGCCCCAATGAGGCCCTGGTCAAACGAGCCCCAGTCCGCGCCGTAATTCTGGAAGAACTGCAACGCCACCTCGCGGCCCTGCGCCTCGTCGGCCACGCGATGCGGCCACACGCGCGCCAGCAGGCTGGGCGGGTGCCAGTTGAAGAGCACGCCACCGAAGTCAAACACCAGGTTCATGAGCGCAGGTGCTTGAGCAGACCGGCCGTCGAGGAGTCCAGTCCCTCGGCATCGCCCGAGGCCAAGCGCGGCAGCAAGCTGCTGCACAAGGCCTTGCCCAGCTCCACGCCCCACTGGTCGAAGCTGTTGATGCCCCAGATCGCGCCGCTGACGAAGACGCGGTGCTCGTACATGGCAATCAGCGCGCCGAGCGAGCTGGGCGTGAGCTTGTCCAGCACGAGCGTGGTGCTCGGGCGGTTGCCGGGGAAGCTGCGATGACGCGCCAGCGTCTCGGATGCCAGTGTGCTCGACGCCGTCGGCGCCTTCTCATGCAACGCTTCGTCGAAAGACTTGCCCTGCATCAGCGCCTGCGACTGGGCCAGGCAGTTGGCCAGCAGCTTCTGGTGCTGGTCGGCCAGGCGCGTGGCCAGCTCGCCGCGGATGTGATCGCCATGCTTGGGCTTTTGCACCGCGATGAACTCGACCGGGATCACATCGGTGCCTTGGTGCAGCATCTGGAAATAGGCGTGCTGGCCGTTGGTGCCGACCTCGCCCCAGACCACCGGGCTGGTGGCGTAGCTCAAGGCCTGGCCGTCCTGGTCCACGCCCTTGCCATTGCTTTCCATCTCCAGCTGCTGCAGATAGGCCGGCAGGCGGCGCAGCCCCTGGTGGTACGGCGCCACCGAGCGGCTGGTGAAGCCGTGGAAGTTGCGATACCAGACGTCGATCAGGCCCAGCAGCGCCGGCAGATTGCGCTCGAGCGGAGCGTTAGCAAAATGCTGGTCCATGGCGTGCGCACCGGCCAGCAGCGCGCGGAAGTTGTCGGCGCCGATGGCGATGGCGATGGGCAGGCCGATCACCGACCACAGCGAATAGCGCCCACCCACCCAGTCCCAGAAACCAAAGCTGGTGGTGATGCCGAATTGCCGCGCCGCCAGCGTGTTGCTGCTGGTGGCGACAAAGTGCCGCGCCACATCATTGCCGCCTGCCGCCTGGTACCAGGCGCGCGCGGCCAGCGCATTGGCCAGCGTCTCCTGCGTGGTGAAGGTCTTGCTGGCGATGATGAACAGGGTGGTGGCTGGTGAGAGATCGTTCAGTACCGACGCCAGGTCGTGGCCATCCACATTGGAGACGAAATGCAGCTTGAGCCCGGGCTTGCAAAAACTCTGCAAGGCGCCAACGACCATCGCCGGGCCCAGGTCGGAGCCGCCGATGCCGATGTGCACCACGTCGCAGATGCCGCTGCTGGACTGGTTGCGGACCTGCTCGGCATAGGCCAGCATGGTCTCGAGCGAGGCCTGCACTTCCTCGCTGTGCGGCGCCATGCCGGATGGCGCGCGCAGGGCCGTGTGCAGCACCGCGCGGCCTTCGGTGATGTTGATCGGCGCGCCGCTGAACAGCGCCTCGCGTTGCGACTCCAGGCCGCAGTCGCGCGCCAGCTGCAGCAGCAGCTCCAGCGTGGCTTCATCGATGCGGTTCTTGGACAGGTCCGCAAACACTTCGGGGGCTTGCAGTGACCAGGTCTCGAAGCGCAGCGCGTCCTGGGCAAAGGCCTCGCGGATGTCGAAGTCCCGGCCCTGGGCCGTGAAGTGTTCGGTCAGGCGGCCCCAGCTGGGCGCCTGGTCACAACGCGGGTACTGCATCAGAGGCTCTCGATCATCTGGTCCAGCTTGCCGGCATCGACGGCGAACAGGCGGATGCCCTCGGCCAGCTTCTCGGTGGCCATGGCGTCCTGGTTGAGCGCGAAGCGGAAGCCCGCTTCGTCGAAGGAAACCGCGGGGATGTCGGCATCCAGCGCGGCCGCCGCGTCGAGCGCACGGGCCAGCGGCGCTTCGCTGGCCTGCAATTGCGCCAGCAGGTCGGGGCTGATCGTCAGCAGGTCGCAACCGGCCAGCGCCTGGATCTGGCCGATATTGCGGAAGCTCGCGCCCATGACCTCGGTCTTGATGCCGTGCCTCTTGTAGTAGCTGAAGATTTGCGCGACCGACTTGACGCCGGGGTCGTTGGCACCGGCCATCGCGGCCTCGTCCCAGTTGCTGCCGGCGGTCCTCTTGTACCAGTCGTAGATGCGGCCCACGAAGGGCGAGATCAGCCGGATGCCATTGGCGCCGCAGGCCACCGCCTGGCAGAAGGAGAACAGCAGCGTGAGGTTGCAGTGGATGCCCTCGCGCTCCAGCTCGGCGGCGGCCTGGATGCCCTCCCAGGTGGAGGCCAGCTTGATGAGCACGCGGTCGCGGCCGATGCCGGCCTTCTCGTACAGCGCCATGATGCGGTGGGCACGCGCGATGCTGCCGGCGCGGTCGAAAGACAGGCGCGCGTCGACTTCGGTGGACACGCGGCCGGGCACGACCTTGAGGATCTCAAGCCCGAAGCGCACCAGCACCTCGTCCACCACTTCATCGAGGGCCCGGCCCTTGTGCGCGGCGACCGTTTCCTTGAGCAGCGGCGCGTAATCAGGCGACTGCACGGCCTTGAGGATCAGGGAAGGATTGGTGGTCGCATCGCGCGGCGCGAACTGCGCCAACTGCTTGAAGTTGCCGGTGTCGGCAACGACGGTGGTGAGGGACTTGAGCTGGTCGAGTTGGTTCATGAAACGGCAGGCTGAATCGGTGGGAACCGGTATTAGAACTCGCGACGAACGCGAGGTGGGCCGGCGCATCCGAAGTTGACCGACAGAAGAAACTCGTGCATCATAATTCCAGTAACTTCGTTACATCAAGCGCTTCAAAGCCCATTCAAACCTCCGGCTCGCGAGAGTCCTCCAGGCATGTCATTCGATCTCGTTTTCTTCGGCGGCACCGGCGATCTCACGTGGCGCAAGCTGATGCCCGCGCTGTTCCAGGCCTTCCGCCACGGCAAGCTGCCCGCGGGTGGCCGCATTCTTGCCGTTGCGCGCGACGAGCAGAGCGACGAAAAGTACCGCGCCTGGCTCAAGGAACGTTTTCAGGAAGTCGACGGCTCCAAGCGCCCGAACGACGAGGAGTTCGAGCGCTTCGCCGCCCTCGTGCACTACACGCGCATGGACCTCTCGCAGCCCGAGCATTACGGCAAGCTCAAGGCATGGCTGGGCGAGCGCGATGCCGACACCGTGGTGTTCTATCTCGCCACCAGCCCGCACCTGTTCACGCAGATCTGCGAGCAGCTCGGCGCGGCCGGCCTCAACCACGACAAGGTGCGCGTGGTGCTCGAGAAACCGCTCGGCCATGACCTGGCCAGCGCGCAGGAGATCAACCAGGTCGTGCGCTCGGTGTTCCGCGAGGCGCAGGCCTTCCGCATCGACCACTACCTCGGCAAGCCTTCGGTGCAGAACCTGATGGCGCTGCGCTTTGGTAACGCCTTATTTGAGCCGCTGTGGCGCCGCGAGAGCATCGCCAACATCCAGATCACGCTGGCCGAGAGCCTGGGCGTGGGCACGCGCGGCCCGTTCTACGACCAGACCGGCGCGCTGCGCGACATGATC
>FSVW01004238.1_pt1 | contig 24123 bp, 24 predicted proteins | sample 1637551 | NCBI WGS metagenome assembly FSVW01 (sample SAMEA3914814, study PRJEB12502) | metagenome | biome: forest; material: soil | place: USA | collected 2011-09-16 | depth 0.1 m | reverse complement strand
TTCAATCCATTCGCCCGCAGCGTCCTGGACGACTTCTCGCAACGTGATATCGGTTTCGCTGATCTTCATGATCTTGCCGAAGTTCTGGCCCAGGTAGTCGCCCACCTTGACCTGGTAGAGCAGGTTGTCGACCCGCAGCAATGCATAGCGCTGGTCCTTGCGCGTGAGGCTGCCGACCATGCCCATGCTGTCAAGCGGGTACGCCTCCAAAGGCTCGCGCCTGCGATTCATCTCGGCGGTCAGCAGCGAGTTGGGCTGGGCCGCTTCCTGCTTGATCGCAACACTCAGCTTTTGCATGCTGTAGGGCTCGACAAGCTGGCCCGTCGTATAGGGTTCCGGCAGGAATTTCTTCGGCGGCTCCAGCGGCTTGACGTTGGGCCGCGCATCCTTGCGCTGCTGCTCCATCCATTGCCGCAACTCGTCGATGTCGCCCGAGCAGCCAGCCAGCAGGGCAGCCAGCAGGGCGCCGAACAGCAGAGACTTCGAAACAGGGCGCCTCATTTCTTCGCTCCCTTGGCTGCGTTCTTCTTCTGCTCAGCCACTTCCGCAGGATCCAGATAACGGTAGGTGCGCGCCGTCGCTTCCATGATCAAGCCGCCCGCAGGCGCATCCTTGCCCGTCGCGCTGGTCACGATCAGGTTGTGCAAGGTCACGATGCGCGAGAGGTTGGACACATCCGCAGTGAACGAGCCCACGTCGTGGTACCGGCCCGTCAAGCGGATCGAAATCGGCAGCTCGGCGTAGTAGTCCTTGACGACTTCCTGCCCGGGCCGGAACAACTCGAACTGCAGCCCCCGGCCCAAGCCGGCCTGGTTGATGTCCGACAGCAAGGCGTCCATTTCGGCCTTGCCAGGCAACTGCTTTTCGAGCTGGGTCACGTATTCCTCGACCTGGCTCTTCTGCTTGCGCAGCTCGGACAGATTGACGGCCTGGCCCAGCTTGTTGGTGAAGTCGGCCTTCAGTGCCGGTTCACGCGCTCTTTCGCCATCCAGCGAGGCGTTTTCGTCCGACAGCAGGCCGAACCAGCCCACCACCACGACGATGATCGCCACCACGACGCCAGCGACGATCTTGGGCGCGACGGGCCACTGCCCCGGCTCCTTGAAATCGAGCCCCTGGAACTGCTCGGAGAACGACTGGAACCAGGCGTTGAGGTCGAACTTGAGGTTGATGGATTTGCTTGCCATGACTGACCTCAAGTCCGGGGAGCCGGCGCCTTGGCGGGCGCTGCTCCGGAAGCCTTCGCACCAGGCGCATCAGGCACAGCCGACGTCTTGATGGAAACCTGCATCGTGAATTCGAACAGACGGCGCTGGTCGCGCCCCGTGGTGCTCAGGTTGGCCAGCTTGATCTCAGCCAATTGCGGCTTCTCAAGCCATTCGTTGTCACGCGACACATTGCGCAGCAGTTCCGACACGCGCTCGTTGGTCTGCGCAATTCCGGTGATGTTGACCACCTTGTTGCTCTGCCGAATGGCCGTCAGGTAGACGCCTTCGGGCACCGACTTGGCCAACTCATTGAGCAGGTGGACGGGTGTATTGCGGTCAGCCTGCAAATCCTCCACGGCCTTCTGGCGCGACTTGAGCCCGTCGATTTCGGCACGCAGATCGGCAATGTCCTTGATCTGCAATTCCAGCTTGCCGATTTCGGTGCTCAGATACTGGTTGCGGCGCTGCTGTTCGATGGTCAGGTATTGCAGCAGCAGGTAGGCGGCAACCACGATCAGCGCACCGACCAAACCAGCCAAACCCAAACCGGCGAAAAACGCCTGCTTGCGGCGTTTGCGCCGCTCAATACGGTACGGCAGCAGGTTGATCAGAATCACTGGAAAAACCTCCGCATCGCCAAGCCGCACGCCGTCAGGTATGCGGGCGCCTCACGCCGCAGTTTGGGTTCGCGCACGGCGGAACCCAGCGACATATTGTCGAAGGGATTCACCACCATGCAGGCAAACCCGGTGAGCTCGGTCACCCGTTCCTTCAAGCCCGGCAAAGTCGCCGTGCCGCCCGCCAGCATCACGTAATGCACCTTGTGGTGCGGCGTGCTGGTGAAGAAATACTGCAAGGCCCGGCCGATTTCCTGCGACAGCCCGTCCACAAAGGGATTGAGCACGGTCGACTCGTAATCCTCTGGCAAATCATTCGCGAGTTTCTTGGTCTCGGCTTCCTCAAAGGAAAACCCGTATTGCCGCGAGATCAGCTGCGTCAGCTGCGAGCCACCAAACGCCTGGTCGCGGTCATAAAGCATTTCATCGTCACGCAGCACCTTGAGGCTCGTGGTATCGGCGCCAATCTCGAACAGCGCCACCAGCGCATCCTTGCCTTCGTTGGGCAGGCTGGCAATCAGCCGCCCCATGGCCATGCGCGAGGCATGAGATTCAATATCGAGCACCACCGGCTTCAGGCCCGCGGCTTCAGCCAGGCCTTGGCGGTCCTGCACACGGTCCTTGCGCGAAGCGGCAATCAGCACCTCCACGTCGCCGACCGAAGTCGGGCTCGGGCCGATCACGCAGAAATCGAGGCTCACTTCATCCAGCGAAAAGGGAATGTATTGATTGGCTTCGACCTCAACCTGCAATTCCATCTCTTCATCGCGTAAACCCGCGGGCAGCATAATTTTCTTGGTAATCACGGCCGATTGCGGCATGGCCAGCGCCACGTCCCGGGTGCGGCTGCCGCTGCGCGCGACCACGCGGCGCACGGCGTCTGCCACTTCATCGAATTTCTCGATCTGGCCGTCGGCAATCCAGCCTTTCTCAAAGGGCTCGGACGCAAAACGCTCCAGTACAAACTCACCTGTCTTTGACTGACTCAGCTCGACCAACTTGACACTGGATGAACTGATATCCAGGCCAATCATGGGCGGATGCTTGCGACCCATCAGTACATCAAGTAATCCCATGATGCCCATCCCTTTTTGTGCATTCGCTCATGCACCCTAACGCGCATTCTTGGCGCATTGCCAATTAATAAACTACTTAAATGCTATCAGCAAAGTCCTTGTTACCCAAAGGATTTTGGGTCACATCAGGTAACTTGGCGTTGCGTACCATACACGAGCATGCGCCCGAGTTCGCCCAAAATGGAATGAACAAAAGCACGCTATTGCCGGCAATCGTCGCTTGTGTGTCGTGCGCCCAACGTTGCGTTTACCGCTTCCTATAATCGGCCATCTTTCCAGTCGTCTGAAGGCCTAGTGCCTCGCGATGAACAGCCGCCCATGAGCGACACCCAAAGCAAAACCGCCAAGCGTCCCTCCTCCGAATCTCGTCCCGCCCCACAGCACCCCGCAGTCCATTTCCTTGGCCGCGCGCTCATGTGGCTGCTTGGCATTGCGCTGGCCTGCGGCGTGAGCGGGGCCCTGCTGCTCGGCCTCGGACTGGCTGTGGCCTACCCCAATCTGCCGGACATCTCCGGCCTGACCGACTACCGCCCCCGCCTGCCCTTGCGCGTGCTCTCCAACGAGGGCGAGTTGCTGGGCGAGTTCGGCGAAGAACGCCGCAGCTACACGCCGATCAAGGAGATGCCCAAGGTGATGCAGGACGCCGTCCTGGCCATCGAGGACGCCCGCTTCTACCAGCACGGCGGCGTGGACTACCTGGGCGTGATCCGCGCCGGACTGGCCAATGTGGGCGAATCGCGCAGCCAGGGCGCCTCCACGATCACCATGCAGGTGGCGCGCAATTTCTACCTTTCCACAGAAAAAACCTTCACCCGCAAGATCTACGAGATCCTGCTGGCGCTCAAGATCGAACATGCCCTGAGCAAGCAGCAGATCCTCGAGATCTACATGAACCAGATCTTCCTCGGCCACCGCGCCTACGGCTTCGCGGCGGCCAGTGAGATCTATTTCGGCAAACCCATCAAAGAACTGAGCATTGCCGAGGCCGCGATGCTCGCCGGGCTGCCCAAGGCGCCCTCGGCCTACAACCCGATCGACAACGCCCGCCGGGCGCGCATCCGCCAGCAATACATCATTGAACGCATGTATGACACCGGCTACATCACCGAGGAACAGCGTGATGCCGCCAAGGCCGAGAAGCTGAACTTCAAGCGCGTGATCAGCTCGCCCGCCCATGGCGAGTACGTGGCCGAGGTGGCTCGCCAGCTGATCTTCAGCCAATACGGTGAGGAGGCCTACCGGCGCGGCCTGAACGTCTACCTGACGGTCCATACCAACGAGCAGGCCGCGGCCTATCACGCGCTGCGCCGCGGCATCCTTGACTTCGAGCGCCGCCAGGTCTATCGCGGCCCCGAGGCCTATGTGGACCTGCCGGCCTCGCCCGCCGATCTCGACGTCCGGGTGGCCGAAGCGCTGGCGGACCATCCGGCCAACGACGAGTTGCTGGCCGCCGTGGTGCTCACGGCCGACCCGAAGAAGGTCGAAGCGGTGCTGCAAAGCGGCGAAACGCTCACGCTCACGGGTGAAGGCCTCAAGCCCGCGACCTCGGGCCTGTCCGACAAGGGCAATCCCAAGACCCGCATCCGCCGCGGCGCCGTGATCCGCGTGGTGCAGCAAGGCACCGAGAAGGATGGCAAGCCGGTCTGGACGATCACCCAACTGCCCGAGGTCGAAGGCGCTTTCGTCGCCATGAACCCGCAGAACGGGCAACTGCGCGCCATGGTGGGCGGCTTCGACTACGCCAAGAACAAGTTCAACCACGTCACCCAGGCCTGGCGCCAGCCGGGCTCGAGCTTCAAGCCCTTCATCTATTCGGCCGCGCTGGAGAAGGGCTTCACGCCCAGCACCATCGTCAACGACGCACCGCTGTTCTTCGACGCCGGTTCCACCGGCAGCCAGCCCTGGGAACCGAAGAACTACGACGGCAAGTTCGAAGGCCTGATGCCGCTGCACGAGGCCCTGGCCAAGTCCAAGAACATGGTCTCCATCCGCATCCTGGAGAGCATCGGCGTGCACTACGCGCAGGACTGGATCACCCGCTTCGGCTTCGATGCCGACAAGCATCCCGCCTACCTGACCATGGCCCTGGGCGCCGGCTCGGTCACGCCGATGCAGATGGTGCAGGCCTACGCGGTCTTCGCCAATGGCGGCATCCGCATCGCGCCGCAGTTGATCGACAAGGTCACCGACGACCGCGGCCGCGTGCTCTACACCTCGCCCAAGCTGGTGCCGACCGAAGAGAACCGCGCGGTCGACGCGCGCAATGCCTTCATCATGGACCGCCTGCTGCAGGAGGTGGCGCGCAGCGGCACGGCGGCCAAGGCCCAGGCCTCGCTGCGGCGTTCCGATCTCTACGGCAAGACCGGCACCACCAATGACTCGATGGACGCCTGGTTCGCCGGCTTCCAGCAGCAGATGGTCGCGGTGGTCTGGATCGGCTACGACCAGCCGCGCAAGCTGGGCGACCGCGAAACCGGCGGCGGCCTGGCCCTGCCGGTGTGGATCGAATACATGCAGACGGCGCTGCACGATGTGCCGGTGGCCGAGATCGCGCCGCCGGAAGGCGTGGTCAATGTCAACGGCGAGTGGTACTTCGAGGAGTACTCGCGCGATCAGGGCGTGCGTGCGCTGACCAACGACAAGGCCCCGCCGCCGACCAGCGACGAGGAGAAAAAGAGCATCCTCGATCTCTTCAAGCGCTGACGTTCAGCTGAAATTCAGGCTCAGGCCGGCCTGCGTGCTGGCCTCGCGCGACAGCAGTTCAAAGAACTCGGTGCCGTCGCGCGTATCGACCCAGCGGCCCTCGCGGTAGGCGAAGTGATAGCCGCCGGCTTTGGCCGCCAGCCACAGCTCATGCAGCGGCGGCTGGGTGTTGATGATGATCTTGCTGCCATTGGGGAAGGCCAGCTCCAGCAGGCCGCCGTTGCGCTGGGTGTCGATGTCGACCAGGTCTTCATCGAGCCAGCGGTCCGTGCGGGCCTCGATGCCCGAGAGCACCGCGTGTGTCTTGGCGTGGTATTCGGCATCGCTGAGCGGGGTCACGGCAGGCATGGGCGCTAAACTTTCGGCATGAAAAGAAGCAAAAGTGTAGGGCCCCGGGGCTTGCGCCTGACGGCGGCAGGGTTGCTGTTCGCGCTCTTGTGCGCCTGTGGCCAGAAAGGGCCGCTGTACCTGCCCAAGGACGCGCCGCAGAAATCCGCGGCCCCGGCTTCCTCGCCTACAAGCGCCCCTCGATGACCGCGTGGCAGGCGATGCGGATGCCTTGAAAATCCTGCATCGCCGGCCGTTCCTGCTTGCAACGCTCGTTCGCATGCGGGCAGCGCGGATGAAAGCTGCAGCCGCTCGGCGGTGAGAGCGGATTGGGCACTTCGCCCTGCACCGGCGTGCGTGCGCGGCCGCTCATGTGGATGTCGGGGATCGCATCCAGCAGCATGCGCGTGTACGGATGACGCGGCCTGGCGAAGAGCTGGGCCTTGTCCGCACATTCAAGCAGCCGGCCGAGATACATCACGCCCACCTCGTCCGCCACATGCCGCACCACCGCCAGATTGTGGGAAATGAACAGATAGGACAGGCCGTGCTGGCGCTGCAAATCCTTCATCAGGTTGAGCACCTGGGCCTGCACCGAAACGTCAAGCGCCGAGGTCGGCTCATCGCAAACGAGGAATTCGGGCGCCGTGGCCAGGGCTCGTGCAATTGAAATGCGCTGACGCTGCCCACCCGAAAACTGATGCGGGAATTTGTCGACGTCGGCTGCCGTCAGGCCCACGGCGCTCAACAACTCACCCACTCGCTCGCGCAGCGCGCCGGCTTCGCGCAGCAAGCCATGTTCGCGCAGCGGCTCGGCCACGATGTCGGCCACCTTCCAGCGCGGATTCAAGGAGGCGTAGGGATCCTGGAAGATCATCTGCATGCGCCGCCGCAAGGCCAGTTCGCCCCGCCCGGCAAAGGCCTGGGCCGCGTCCACGCCGTCGAAGCTCACCGTGCCTTGGGAGGGCTTGTACAGGCCCACCAGGAGGCGGGCCACCGTGCTCTTGCCGCAGCCGGACTCGCCCACCAGGGCCAGCGTCTTGCCGCGCTCGATGGCAAAGCTCATGCCATCGACCGCATGCACGAACTGGCGCGGCTTGCGTTCGACCACACGATTGAGCCAGGGTGCCGAGACGTCGAAGGTCTTGGACAGCTCACGCACTTCGACGAGACGGCTCATTGGCTCGCCTCCTCGGCCACGTTCAGCCAGCACGCGGCTTGCGTGCCCGCCACGGCGGCCAACTCGGGGCGCTGCTCGCGGCAACGTGCAAAGACATGCTCGCAGCGCGGGTTGTAGGCACAGCCTGCGGGAATGGCATTGAGCCGCGGCATCGCGCCGTCGATCTGCGAGAGGCGCTCGCGGTCCTCGTCCATGGCCGGAATCGCGCCCATCAGGCCGCGTGTGTAGGGGTGGGCCGGCCTGTGGATGACTTCGGCCACCGGGCCGATCTCGACCACGCGGCCGGCGTACATGACGGCCACGCGATCGCAGGTCTCGGCGATCACGCCCATGTCGTGCGTGACGAGCATCACCGCCGCACCGCGCTCTTTGCAGATCTTTTTCAGCAGCGTGATGATCTGCGCCTGGATGGAGACGTCGAGCGCGGTGGTGGGCTCGTCCGCCACGATCAGCTGGGGCTCGGCCGCCAGCGCAAGGGCAATCACGACGCGCTGGCGCATGCCGCCCGAGAACTGGTGCGGGTACTGGTCGATGCGCTCGGCCGCGGCGGGAATGCCGGTCTGTTCGAGCAGTTCGACGGCACGCTGGCGAGCCTCGGCGTGGTCGAAGCCGAGATGGATCCGGATGGTCTCGATCAACTGCCGGCCGACGGTGTACAGCGGGTTCAGCGAGGTCAGCGGGTCCTGGAAGATGGCGCCGATGCGGCGGCCGCGGATCTTGCGCATCTGCTCGTATGGCAGCGTGTCGATGCGCTCGCCCTGCAGCAGGATTTCGCCACCGGCAATGCGGCCGGGCGGATCGAGCAGGCCGATGATGGCCGAGCCGGTCAAGGACTTGCCGGCGCCCGATTCACCGACGACGCCGAGGATCTCACCCGGCGCGATCTCGAAGGAGATGTCGTCCAGCGCCAGCAGCGTGCCGCGGCGCGTCGGGATCTCGACGCGCAAGTGGCGGACTTCAAGCAGCGCCGTGTTCATGGACGCCCCTTCGGCCTGGGGCCGGTCCCCCGAGGGGAGTGAACTTGCTTGGGATGGCCCGGCGCAGCACTCATCGCAACCTCGGATTCAGCGCATCGCGCAACCAGTCGCCCAGCACATTGACGGACAAGGTGATCAGCACCAGGGCCAGACTGGGCCAGATGACGATCCACCATTCGCCGGAGAAAAGGAAATCATTGCCCACCCGGATCAGCGTACCCAGCGAAGGCGTGGTGGGTGGCACGCCCACGCCGAGGAAGCTCAAGGTGGCCTCGATGGTCACCGCCGCAGCCACATGGATGGTGGCCAGCACCAGCACCGGGCCCAGCACATTGGGGAGCACGTGGCGGAACATGATGCGCCACGACGGCACGCCGATGACGCGCGCGGCCTGCACGTACTCCTTGTTGCGCTCGACCATGGTGGAACCGCGCACCGTGCGCGCGTACTGCACCCAACCCGACAGGGCGATCGCCAGGATCAGCACCACGAAGGCGGCGCCGTCCTGCGCATGGGGATAGAGCACCTTGCCAATGCCATCGATCAGCAGGGCCACGAGGATCGACGGGAAGGACAGCAGCACATCGCAGATGCGCATGATCAGGCTGTCCACCCGGCCGCCGAGGAAGCCGGCCAGCAGGCCCAGGCTCACGCCGATCAGCAGCGAGAGCAGCACCGATGCGGCGGCGACGATCAGCGAGATGCGCGCCCCATACATCAGCGCGGAAAACAGGTCTCGCCCCTGGTCGTCCGTGCCGAGCAGGTATTTGGCCGAGCCGCCTTCCAGCCATTGCGGCGGCAGCCGCGCATCGAGCAGTTCGAGTGACGCCAGGTCGAACGGGTTGTGCGGCGCCACCCATTCGGCAAACGCGGCGCAGACCAGGCAGGCCAGGAAGATCAGCGCCGCCGCGATGGCCAGCGGAGATCTGCGGAAGGACCACCAGACGTCGCCGGCAAAGAATCTTCGAAGAGCGCCCATGATCAATGGCCCTTGCCGCCGACGCGCAGACGGGGATCGACCACGAAGTACAGCAGGTCCACCAGCAGATTGATGAGCACGAAGATCAGCGAGATCAGGCAGAGGTAGGCCGCCATCACCGGAGTGTCGGGAAACGCGACCGCCTGGATGAAGAGCAGGCCCATGCCCGGCCAATTGAACACGGTCTCGGTGATGATCGAGAACGCAATCAGTGAGCCGAGTTGCAGGCCCATGATGGTGATCACGGGGACCAAGGTGTTGCGCAGCGCATGCCCGAAATACACCACCCGATTCGGCAGACCGCGGGCGCGGGCGAACTTGATGTAGTCGGTGCGCAGCACCTCCAGCATCTCGGCACGCACCAGCCGCATGATCAAGGCCAGCTGGAACACGGCCAGCGTGATGGCAGGCAGCAATACGTGGCGCCAGCCGTCGAGCGTCAGCAGGCCCGTGCTCCAGAATCCCAGCTGCACCACCTCGCCACGCCCGAAGCTGGGCAGCCATTTGAGCAGCACCGAGAAAACAAGGATGAGCAGGATGCCGATCAGGAAGGTGGGCAGCGAAACACCGAGCAGCGAGATCAACATGCTCAGCTGCGCGCTGGCCTTGCCACGCTTGAGAGCCGCATGCACACCCAGCGGCACGCCCACGAGCAGCGCAAGTGCGGCGGCCATCAAGGACAACTCCAGCGTAGCCGGGAAGCGCTCGGCAATCAGCGTGGACACCTTCTGCCCCTGCCTCAGGCTCAGCCCAAACTCGCCGCGCACGGCATTACCCACGAAATGCGCGAACTGGACCGGAAAGGGCGAGTCCAGGCCGAGGTCGCGCCGCAAGGCCTGGCGCTGCTCGGGCGTTGCGTCCTGGCCCAGCATGTTGTTGACGGGGTCACCCACGAACTGGAACAGCATGAAGGCGATCAACGCCACCGTGAACATCACCAGGCTGGCCTGAACGAGTCGACGGAAGACAAAGGCCAGCATGAGTGAGGGAGTTCGCTTCTACGGAAGGCGCGTGCAGCTGAAGGAAGCGTCGATGATGACCAAGACTGTGCAGTGCAGCAAAGGGGAAAGCCCTGAGCGCTCGCGACAAAAGAAAAGGCCGCCCGGAGGCGGCCTTGCCATCGATGCAGGCCGCGAGGGCCCGCAATTGCTTTGGCTTAGAAGCTGTGGCGGACGCCCACTTCGAAGCCCGTCGAATCGCCACCAGCCGTCACGGCGGGCGAACCATTCACGCCGAACTTGCCAGCGCCCTTGTTCTCGATGCGAGCAACCGTGCCGTACAGCGCGCTGCGCTTGGAGAGGTTGTAGACATAACCAGCAGCCAGCAGGTTCGCGTCATAGACGATCTTGGCTGCTTCGGCCGTGTTGTTGGCATTGGACATCGTGTAGGCGACCTTGAACTGGCCTTGGCCCACAGGCACCAGAGCTGCCAGCGTGATGATGCTTTGCTTGCGGCCGAGGTAGCTGGTTTGCGTCCAGAAGGCTTCGGCGTTCACGACACCAAAGTCATACGAGCCGGCAATCGTGCCCATCTTGTACTTGCCGAGCAAACCGTAGTTGCTGGACAGGCCCGCGGTCACGTGCAAGGCACCTTGCTTGTAGCCGAAGCGGCCGCCGTAGTACTTGTTGTTGGTCGTCGCATAGCCTTCGCTCGGAGCGACGTCGATCTGGCCGTAGAAGCCACCCAGGTTGCCCGGCAAGATGTAGGCGACTTGGTTGTCCGAACGGTTCCAGGTGGTGTTCGGGTTCATGCCGCTGCCCAGCGTGGTGCTGGCGCCACCGACGGCAGTGGGGCTGTACACGTTGATCACGTTGCCGACACCGATGGTGCCAAACGGATCGAAGTCGTCGAGGATGGTGCGCTCACCGGTCTTCGAACGACCCAGGCGGATTTCACCGAAGTCACCCGACAGGCTCACGGTAGCGCGACGGTCAAAGGTCTTGAGCGGGGATGCGGTGGTGTTACCAGCAATGCCGCCGTCCGGGCTCAAAGCGGCCTCGAGCCAGAAGCTGGCCTTCATGCCACCGCCGAGGTCCTCGACGCCACGGAAGCCCAGGCGGCTCGAAGCATTGCCGTCCGTCGCTTCGCTCCACAGCGTCTGGCCACCGGCCTTGTTGTAGCGCACGTTGACGTCCAGCACGCCGAACACGGTCACGGACGACTGCGCAGCAGCAGTGCCAGCCACGCCGCTCAGCACAGCCAATGCAACAAGAGATTTCTTCATTAGATGACTCCTAAGTATTCATTGAGGCCCGGAGGCGCGCACTGGGCGGCGCCAAGAACCAACCCCCTTCAGCGGAAGTTGGGTTGTATTGCACCAGACGATCGGCCAGCGGCAAAGCCAAGTGTCGTAAATTGCCACCCATCGTTGCCCATGCGCAACGCGTGGCGTCTATCACAAATAGGTCATATTGCTGATGGGACTTACCTGATGCCGTGCTAGCGCCCTCACTCGGGCAGGGGCGGTTTCGCGGCTCGCTAAACTGCCTTGTGCCAGTCCAGAAGCTCCCCGAATATGCCTGCCTCCTTGATTCCACCCGAGCGGTCCCCTCTGGACCGATTGCTGTCCGGCCTTGATCAAGGTTTGAAAACCGTCTTCGGTGCCCATGCGGCGACACCGCTGGCCGCCGCAGACCCCGACGCGCAGGCGCTGTCGCCCGAAGCCATGCAGCAAGCCGGCGCCCTGATGCGGGTCAATCACGTCGGCGAGGTCTGCGCTCAGGCGCTCTATCAGTCCCAATCGCTGCTCAGTCGAAGCCCACAGTTGCGCGCGCATTTCGAACGCGCGGCGCAAGAAGAGCGCGAACATCTGGCCTGGACCAGCCATCGGGTCGCTGAACTGGGCACCCACACCAGTTATTTGACCCCCCTCTGGTACGGTGGCGCGTTCGCCATTGGCGCACTGGCAGGCTTGGCGGGCGACAAGATCAGCCTGGGATTTGTGGTGGAAACCGAGAGGCAGGTCGAACAGCACCTGGCCAGCCACCTGGACCGGCTGCCGATGGAGGACCTGCGCTCGCGTGAAATCGTCGCCCGCATGAAGGATGACGAGGCCCGCCACGCCAAAGAGGCCTTGGCGGCGGGCGGTTTGCCGCTGCCGGCACCGGTGCGTGGCCTGATGCGCCTGACCGCACGGATCATGACCCGCACCGCCCACTACATATAGATCAGCGCTCAGCCCTCAACGATCTCGACCGAGGTCGTCATCGCCGCCGTCTTGCCCAGCATGATGCTGGCCGAACAGTATTTCTCATGCGACAACGCCACGGCCCGCTCCACCACTTCCTGCTTGAGCCCACGGCCCGTCACGATGAAGTGCATGTGGATCGCCGTGAACACCTTGGGATCGACCGGCGCGCGTTCAGCCGTCAGCTTGACCTGGCAGCCGCTCACCTCATGCCGACCGCGCTTGAGGATCAGCACGACGTCGTAGGCCGTGCAACCACCCGTGCCCGCCAGGACGGTTTCCATCGGCCGGGGTGCCAAATCACGGCCGCCGCCGTCAGCCGCCCCGTCCATGGTCAGCAGGTGTCCGCTGCCCGTTTCTGCCACGAAAGCCATGCCCGCGGCGCCCATCCAATTGACCGTGCATTCCATCTCGATTTCCATAACAAATTTAAAGAATAAATATTGCGGCGCAGCATAGCCAGCGCTAGAATTCTATGCATGCGGACTTGAAAGCGCTGCCAACCTGAACAGGGTCCATGCTTTCTCCCCTGCACCGTTTGTCTCCTCCACCGCCTCCATGGTGGATTTCAGCCCGAGGTCCCCGGATCTCGGGCTTTTTTTCGCCTGTGCGGGAGCTGCGGCGCGCCCTTTATCATGCGGCGCTGCACAAAGGAGACACTCATGGCCGGCGCCATCCGAAAAAAGCCCCCCTCATCCGCCAAGAGCGCCAAGGCTTCCGCCCGCAGACCGGCCCTGATTCCGGACGCCAACAGCTATCTCCAGCGCATTCTCAACGCCAAGGTCTACGACGTTGCTGTTGAAACCGCTCTCACACCTGCGCGAAATCTCTCCAAGCGCCTGGGCAACAAGGTGCTGCTCAAGCGCGAGGACGACCAGCCCGTCTTCAGCTTCAAGCTGCGCGGCGCCTATAACAAGATGGTGCATCTCTCGGCAGATGCCCTCGCCAAGGGCGTGATCTGCGCTTCGGCCGGCAACCACGCCCAGGGCGTCGCCCTCTCGGCCAAGCGCCTGGGCTGCCGGGCGGTGATCGTCATGCCCGTCACCACGCCCAAGGTCAAGATCGACGCCGTCCACACCCTGGGCGGTGAAGTCATCCTGCAGGGCGACAGCTACAGCGACGCATACGCCCACGCACTGGAGTTGGAACAAGCCCAGGGCCTGACCTTCGTCCACCCCTTTGACGACCCCGATGTGATCGCCGGCCAGGGCACCATTGCCATGGAGTTGTTGCGCCAGCACCCGGGCCCCCTCGATGCCGTCTTCGTCGGCGTCGGCGGCGGTGGCCTGATCTCGGGCGTGGCCGCCTACATCAAGGCCTTGCGGCCGGAAATCCGCGTGATCGGCGTGCAGACGCGCGACTCCGACGCCATGGCCCGCTCGGTCAAGGCCGGCAAGCGCGTGCAACTGGCCGACGTCGGCCTGTTCTGCGACGGCACGGCCGTCAAGCTGGTGGGTGAAGAGACCTTCCGCATCGCGCGCGAACTGGTCGACGAATTCGTGCTGGTGGATACCGACGCGGTCTGCGCCGCCATCAAGGACGTGTTCGAGGACACCCGCAGCGTGCTCGAACCCTCCGGCGCCCTCGGCGTGGCCGCCATCAAGCAATACGTCGCCAAGCACGGCTGCAAGGGCAAGACCTTCGCCACCATCACCAGCGGCGCCAACATGAACTTCGACCGCCTGCGCTTCGTCGCCGAGCGCGCCGAGGTGGGCGAACAACGCGAAGCCCTGTTCGCGGTCACGCTTCCCGAGGAGCGCGGCAGCTTCAAGCGCTTTTGCGAGCTGCTTGGCTCGCGCAGCGTGACCGAGTTCAACTACCGCATCTCCGATGCCAGCGCGGCCCACATCTTCGTTGGCATCAGCATCAGCAAGGCCGATGAGGCCGACCGCCTCGCCCGCACGCTGGAAAAGAACGGCTTCCCCGCCGTCAACCTGAGCGACAACGAACTGGCCAAGCAGCACATCCGCCATCTGGTGGGCGGACGCAGCGAGCTGGCGAAGCACGAACGGCTCTACCGCTTCGTCTTCCCCGAGCGGCCGGGCGCGCTGATGCGCTTTCTCTCCAGCATGCACCCGGACTGGAACATCAGCCTCTTCCACTACCGCAACCAGGGCGCGGACTACGGCCGCATTCTTGTCGGCCTGCAAGTGCCGCGGGGCGACAGCGCCGCGCTGCGCGCGTTTCTCGCGTCGCTCAACTACCCCTATGTGGACGAGACTAGCAACCCTGTCTACAAGCTGTTTCTCTAGGGGGAGCGCCGGCCGTGACAGCGCTGCGCTGGCGGCCCGACAATGCAAGCCATGTCGATCCAGCAATCCCTGATTTCTCCAACCGCCAACCCTGAACTGGAAAGAGTCCTGCGCGAGCGCGTTGAGCAACGCGTGGCGGTCGGCGGCGGTCTCGGGGAGCTGGAACCCCTGGCCGTACGGCTCGGCCTGGTGCAAGACAGCCTGAGCCCGCGCTTCCACGATCCGACCCTCGTGCTTTTTGCTGCCGACCACGGGCTGGCCGTCGACGGCATCGAGCCTCGCTTTGGGCGAGGCACGCGCGAACAGGCCCAACTGGCCTTGTCCAACCAGTTGCCGCTCGCGGCCATCGCGCGTGCGCAGGGCATGCACTTGCTGGTGGTGGACTGCGGCATTGCCGAGTCGCTGCCGCCGCGCTCGCGCCTGCTGGCCCGCAAGATCGCGCACGGCACGCGCAACTCGCGCACCGGCAGCGCCATGACGGTGGACCAGGCGCACGCCGGCGTGCGCGTGGGCATGGAAATCATCGACCACCTGCCCGGCAATGTGCTGGCGTGCGCCGGCATGGGCCAGGGTTCCGAAGAGGCCGCCGCGCTGCTGCTTTCCCAGCTCGAAGGCGTGCCGCTGCGTGATTTCGTTGTCTCGGGCCCTGACATGCGGCAGGACCTGCTCGCCAAGCTGCTCTCCATCATGCAGGCGGCCCAACTTCGGCACCGCGAGCTCACCGACCCGATGGAAGTGCTGGCGGCCTATGGAGGTTTCGAGATCGCCGTGATGGTGGGCGCCATGCTGGTGGCGGCCAGCAAGCGCAGCCTCATCGTCGTCGACGGCATCGCCGCCTGCGCCGCGCTCAAGATCGCGCTGCGCATCGCGCCGCCGGTCACCGACTACGCCCTGTTCTGCCGCAGCAACGGCCATCGCGGACTGGACGAAGCGCTGGCCACCTTCCACGCCTCGGCATTGCTTGAACTCGGCATGGACAGCATCGACGGCACCGGCGCGGCCATGGCCTGGCCCATGTTGCGCAGCGCCACCGCGCTCTTGAGCGACCCCAGCGAAGTCCCGGACACCAACAGCGGCCGCCTCAGCGGCGACACCGTGATGCAGGTGGGTTAGCGTTCCGTTGCCGCTCCAGGTCCTTGCGCGGGCTGCGGCATGGGCATGGGCGGCACGAACTGCTGCGAAGGCATGGCGCCACCCATGGGCTGGACCTGCAGGACGCCGGTCGCCGCGGCTTGTGGCGCGGCCAAGGCCAGCGTCATGTCCGGCTGGTCACCCTGGGCAATGCGGACCGAGCGGCGATCCACGGCGCGCAGATGCCAGTCGCCATCCACCACCGCACCGATCCGCACCGTGCGCGGCACTCCGTCCACGGCGATCAGCGCGAGACCTTGCTGGCCGTCCTGAGCGCCCGGTTTGGGCGCCACGACACCGAGCAGCTGGAAGCGGCTGTCCGCGGCCGGCTGAGCTTCCACGGCCGCCACCGGCCGCGCTCCGAGCAGGCGCGAAAGATCGGCCACTGCCGCGGGCGGCTCCGTCACCGGTGCCGCCGCCATATGCAGGGGATGCGCCAAACTCTGGACGCCCCAGTAGACGGCGCAAGCCGCCAACAATCCCCACACCACAAAAGCCATCGATCTTGCCAACATGCAATGATTATGATCCACGCCACCCGAGAAGCTCTTGCCGCACCATGACGACTGTTCCCACTCCGCGCCCCTCACGCCTTGCGCGCGGCTTCACCCTGATCGAAATGCTGGTGGTGCTGGCCATCATCGCCATGCTGGCCGCAGTGATCGTGCCCAATGTGATGGACCGCCTCGAAGACGGCCGCGCCACCACGGCAAAAGCTGATATCGCCTCGCTGATGCAGGTGCTCAAGCTCTACAAGCTCGACAACCTGCGCTACCCAACGGGCGAACAAGGCCTGGATGCGCTGGTCCACAAACCCAGCAGCGGCCCCGCACCGGCCAACTGGCGTCCCTACCTGGACAAGCTTCCCAACGACCCCTGGGGCCAGCCCTATCAATACGCCAACCCCGGCATCAAGGGCGAGATCGACGTCTACAGCCTGGGTGCCGACGGCAAGCCCGGCGGCGAAGGCCGCGACGCGGACATCGGCTCCTGGCAGTAAATGAGCGTTTCCCGCGGCTTCACGCTGATCGAGCTGCTGGTCGTCATCGCCTTGATTGCCATCTCGGTCGCGGCCGTCAGCCCCGCGCTGCGCGACCCCACGCAGCTGCAACTCGAACGCGAGGCCGAACGGCTGGCCGCGCTGCTGGAGATGGCCCGCATCGAAAGCCGCACCGATGGCCTGCCCGTGCAGTGGATGGCCGTGCCCGAACGCGCGGAGTTCCGCTTCCTCGGCCTGCCGCCTGGCGTGGTGATGCCGGGCAACTGGCTCGGCGATCCCGTCCAGGCCGAAGTGCTGGGCGCCAGCCGCGTCAACCTCGGCCCCGAGCCCCTCATCGGCGCGCAGCGCGTGCGCCTCAGCCTGAACGGCCGCCACCTGATGCTGGCCACCGACGGCCTCTCGCCTTTTGAAGTCAAGCCCGAGCCATGAAGCAGCGCGGCTTCACCCTGATCGAAGTGCTGGTGGCCCTGGTTCTGGTTGCTTTCACCCTGGTCGCCGGGCTCCGCGCTGCGGGCGCCCTGACCAGCAATGCCGAGCGCCTGAGCCAGGTGATGGCCGCGCAGTGGTGTGCCGAGAACCAGCTGAGCGAGCTGCGCCTGGGCAAGCAGTTTCCGGGCACCGGCGAGACCACGTTCAGCTGCGAGCAGCTGGGCCAGACCTACGTCGGCCGGCAGATCGTGGTTGCCACGCCGAATCCGAATTTCCTTCGCGTCGATGCGCAGATCAGCGATGCTGACGGCATTCCTCAGCTGACCCTGTCCACCATCCTCAGCCGCTGGTGATGCTCATGAAATCGCGCGGCTTCACCCTGGTCGAAGTGCTGGTCGCCTTGGTCGTGCTCACGCTGATGGCCCTGCTCGCCTGGCGCGGCATCGACGCGCTGCTGACCAGCCGCCAGATCTCCGAAGAGCACCTGGAGCGCAGCACGCGCCTGCAGACCGTGCTGCAGCAATGGGAGCAGGACCTGCTCGCCGTGCAGGACAGCGGCACCACGCCCGCCCTGGCCTTCGATGGCGCGAGCCTGCGCATGACGCGCCGCCAGGCCCAGGGCCTGCAGGTGGTGGCCTGGAGCCTGCGCGAGGGCCAGCTCTACCGCTGGGCCGGGCCGGCCGTGCAAAGCGTGCCCGATCTGCTGCAGAGCGTGCAGCGCAGCCAGCAGTTCGTCAATGGCGACAGCCAGCGCATCACGATGCTCGAAAACGTGGGCAGCTGGCAGGTGTACTTCTACCGCGGCAACAGCTGGAGCAACGCGCAGTCCAGCGACGGCGTCGCCCCGCCGCCCGCTGCCGCAAGCTCGACGCCCCTGCCCAATCTGCCACAGACGCAGGTGCCCGCCGGTGTGCGCATGGTGATCGAATTCGCCCCCGGCAATGCCTTGCAGGGCAGGCTGACCAAGACCGCCATGCTCGGAGCGCAATCGTGAAGCCCGGCCAGCGCGGCGCGGCGCTGCTGACCGCCATGATCATCGTCACCCTGGTGGCGGCCCTGGCCGGCGCGATGGCCTGGCGCCAGCAGCGCGCGATACAGGTGGAGGCCGGCGAACGCGCCCGCGTGCAAGGCGCCTGGATGCTGCAAGGCGCGCTCGACTGGGCCCGGCTGATCCTGCGCGAGGATGCCTTCAGCAACGTCTCCAAGCAGAACTGGGACCACCTGGGCGAGCCCTGGGCCGTGCCGCTGGCGGAGGCGCGGCTGTCTACCTTCCTGGCGGCGCGCGATGGCGGCAACGGCGGTGGCGGCAACAGTGACGATGCGGGCCCCGAGGCCTTCCTGTCCGGCCTCATCGAGGACGCGCAGGCACGCTACAACCTGCGCAATCTGGTCGGTGGCCCGCAAGTGCCCGAGCTGGAGCAGCGCACGCTGATGCGGATCTGCGCATTCGCCGGCGCACCGAACGGCACGGCCGATCTGATCATCCGCCAGCTGCGTGCCGCGCTGGCCACGCCGCGCTTGGAGGATGCACCGCTGGCGCCGGCGACGATTGCGCAGCTCAGCTGGTTCGGCGTGCCGCCCGAGATCGCGGCCAAGCTGGAGCCCTTCCTGACCCTGCTGCCCCTCGTCACGCCCGTCAACCTCAACACCGCGCCGCGCGAGGTGATTGCCGCGCTTTTCGACGACATGGACCTGGCCTCGGCCGAGCGCCTGGTGCAGGCGCGGCGAAGCCTGCCGCTGATCAGCACGCAAGACGCGGTCAAGTACCTGCCGGGCAATATCAGCATCGCCGACACGAGGGCGAGCGTCGTTTCAAGCTTCTTTTACGTGACGGGCCGGCTGCGCCTCGACCAGCACGTGCTCGTGCAGCGCTCGCTGCTGCAGCGCGTCGGCACCAATGTGCTGGTGCTCAGCCGGCAGCGCGTCAACGAGCCCGCAAAGTCCGCACCCTAGAATCAGCCCGCCCCATGACGACCCTGCTCCTCCTCCTGCCGCCGCGCGGCCGCCTGCGCCCACAAGGGCGCGGCGACGCCGCCCCCAGCCCCAGCGCCGAGCTGGATTGGCTGCTCAGCACCGATGGCCGCCAGGTGAGCGAGCGCGGCCGCGGTGCGCCGCAAAGCCTGCCCAAGGCCGCGCAAGTCGTGGCCCTGGTGGCTGACGAAGACGTGGCCTGGCAGCGCGCCGAGCTGCCCCGTGCCGGGCGCCAGATGCGCCAGGCCCTGGCCGGCATGCTGGAAGAAAAGCTGTTGAGCGAAGCGGAGCAAGTGCATTTCGCGCTGGAACCGCAGGCCCACGGCGGCCAAGCCGCCTGGATCGCCCTGAGTTCACGCCCCTGGCTCAGCCAGCACCTCGCCGCGCTGGAAGCGGCGCAGGTGACCGTGGATCGCATCGCCCCGCTCTCCTGGCCTGGCGCGTCGAGCGTCGGGCATTTCGACGAAGGCCTGCTGCACTGGAGCCAGGAACAGGGCGTGGCCACGCTGAGCCTGGACGGCGCGCTGGCGCGCCAGCTGATATCGCCCGAGCTGGTGGCCGCCGGCGCCTGGACGGCCGCGCCTGCCAGTGCGGCCCAGGCCGAGGAATGGCTGGGCGCCAAGGTCGAGGTGCGCACGACCGAGCAGCGCGCGCTGGCGGCCCTGACCAGCGGCTGGGATCTGCGCCAGTTCGACCTGGCGCCGCGCACACGGGGCCTGCAGCGTCTGGGCCGCGTCTGGCGCGAGTTCATGACCCCCGCATGGCGCCCGGTCCGCTGGGGCCTGATCGGCTTTGTCGCCATCAACCTGCTCGGCCTCAACCTGATGGCCTGGAAGCAGCAGCGCGAGCTGAATGCGCAGCGCGCCGCGCTCAGTGGCCTGCTGACCCAGACCTACCCGCAGGTGCGTGCCGTGCTTGACGCGCCCGCGCAGATGCGCCGCGAGACCGAGACGCTGCGCGCCGCCGCCGGCCAGCCCGGCCGCCGGGATTTCGAGATCCTGCTGGCCGCCGCCGCCGCCAACTGGCCGGCCGAACTCGGCCCGGTCGACAGCCTGGGCTTCGAGCCAGGCCAGCTGAGCCTGTCCAGCAAGGATTGGAGCGGCGCGCAGATCGAGCAATTCGGCAACCAGCTGCGCGGCAATGGCTGGCAGCTCACGAGCAGCGAAGGCCGCATGGTGCTTTCTCCCCTGGAGCCAGGCCCATGAGTGCCGTGACCGAATTGAAGGCCCGTTTCGCCGCGCTTGAAGCGCGCGAGCAGCAGGCCGTGCGCCTGGCGGCCTGGGTGCTGGGCTTGCTGCTGCTGTGGTGGATCGCCGTGCTGCCGGCCTGGCGCACGCTGGCCCGCACGCCGGCCGAGCTCGATCGCGTCGAACAACAGCTGCAGCAGATGCAGGCCGAGGCCGCGGAAGCACAAGCCTTGCGCGCCGTGCCCCCGGTTTCCGCCGCCCAGTCGCAAGAAGCCCTGCAGGCCGCCACCGCGCGCCTGGGCGGGCTCGCGCAACTCAATGTCAATGGCGGCCGGGCCGTGCTCACGCTCAAGGGCCTGGACAGCGAGGCGCTGCAGGACTGGCTGACCGAGGCGCGCCGGGCTGCGCGCGCGCAGCCGGTGCAGGCACAGCTGCAGCACAACGCCACCGGCTATGTGGGCAGCATCACGCTCGCATTGCCCGGTACCGCGCCATGAAGGCTCGGCACTGGGCCTGGGTCGGCGCGGGCCTCGGAGGCGTGGCCGCGCTGCTCGCCTTCGCACCCGCGAGCTGGCTGGCGTCCGAAGTGGCCGCGGCCAGCCATCAGCACCTGCTGCTGTCCGACGCCCGCGGCAGCATCTGGCAAGGCAGCGCCGTGCTGGTGCTGACCGGCGGCCCTGGCAGCCGCGACGCCGCGGCCCTGCCCGGCCGGCTGCACTGGCGATTGCGCCCGCAAGGCCTGGGCCTGAGCCTGAAGGCCCGGCAGGATTGCTGCATCAATGGCGATCTGGAGCTGCACATCAAGCCGGGCTGGCACACGCTGGCCGTGCGCCTGGCCGACAGGCCCGATGCATCTGAGTGGCAGGCGCGCTGGCCTGCCGGCTGGCTCAGCGGCCTGGGCACGCCCTGGAACACACTGCAGCTGGGCGGCAGCATGCGCATGCAAACGCGTGAGCTGAGCCTGCTGTGGGCAGACGGAACCCTGCGCCAGGAGGGCGAGCTGAGCCTGGACCTGCTCGGCTTGAGCTCGCGCATCTCGACGCTGGCGCCTCTGGGCAATTACCGATTCAGCCTGCGCGCCGGCGCGCTGCAATTGAGCACCCAGGAGGGCGCCTTGCAGCTGCAGGGCCAGGGCCTGCTCGGCGCGCAGGGCGCGAGCTTTCGCGGCGAAGCCAGCGCCGCGCCGGGCCGCGAGGCGGCGCTGGACAATCTGCTGAATATCATCGGGCAGCGCCAGGGTGCGCGCTCGATCATCTCGATCGGATAAAGACGATGAAGAAGATTCCTCTGCTGCTGGCGCTGGTCGTCGCAATGAATGCGGCGCACGTCGCGAGGGCTGCGCCCAAACCCGCCGTCAGGGCCAGCACGCCGGTGACGCTGAACTTCGTCAATGCCGACATCGAAGCCGTCTCGCGCGCCATGGGCGTGATGCTGAACCGGCAGATCGTGATCGACCCGCGCGTCAAGGGCGTGATCACCGTCTACAGCGAGCAGCCGCTGCCGGTGCACGAGGCCTACCTGAACTACCTGGCGGCGCTGCGCGCGCAGGGCTTCGTGGTGGTGGACAACGCCGGGCTGATGAAGGTGGTGCCCGAGGCCGAGGCGAAGATGCAGACGAGCTCGGTGGCGGTGGAGAACACGACCCAGCGCGGCGACCAGATGCTGACGCAGATCTTCCGCATCGAGCACGACAACGCCAACAACCTGGTGGCCGTGCTGCGTCCGCTGATCAGCCCCAACAACACGATCAACGCCAACCCGACCAACAACACGCTCGTCATCACCGACTACGCGGAAAACCTGCAGCGCATTGCCAAGATCATCGCGGCCATGGACGTGCCGGGCAGCACGGGGGTCGAGGTCGTGCCGCTGAAGCACTCGGTCGCCTCGGACCTCGCGCCCCTGGTGCAAAAGCTCGCCGATGGCGGCGGCAGCACGCCCGCCGTGCCCGGCGTGGCCACGGGCGGCGCCGTGACGGTGCTGGCCGACCCGCGCGGCAATGCGCTGATCCTGCGCGCAGCCAACCAGGCGAAGCTGGCCGGCGTGCGCGCCATCGTCGAGAAGCTCGACCAGCCGGTCGACGTCGACACCAACATCCACGTCGTCTACCTGAAGAACGCGGACGCGATCAAGCTGGCCACCGTGCTGCGCGCGGCCTTCGGCGGCAGCGCCGGCGGCAGCTCCAGCAACTCGGGCAGCAGCACGCAGAGCAGCCAGAACAGCGCACAAGGCATCAGCGGCAATTCCTCGCAACAGAATGCGGGCCTTGGCGGCGCCAGCACAGCCTCCTCGCAAACCAGCTCGCCGGTGTCCGCCTCGCTGCAGCCCTCGACGGGCGGCTTCATCCAGGCCGACCCCTCGACGAACTCGCTGATCATCACCGCCCCGCTGCCGCTGTACCGCGAGATCCGCACCACCATCGACAGGCTCGATGGCCGCCGCGCGCAGATCTATGTGGAGTCGATGATCGTCAAGATCGACGTCTCCAAGGCCGGCCAATTCGGCTTCCAGTGGCAGAACCTGTTCGGCAACAAGGGCGACAGCACGGTCACCGGCGTGGGCACGAACTTCGGCTCGGGCATCGGCAACATCATCAACGGCACGGTGGCGACGGTCGGCGGCACCACGGCCATCGGCTCGGCGCTGTCCTCCTCGCCGGCGCCCACGGGCCTCAACGTGGCCATCCTCAAGAACATCGGCGGCTTCTACACGCTCGGCGCGATCGCCAACCTGCTCGAAGGCCAGACCGGCGCCAACGTGCTGTCCACGCCCAACCTGGTGGCGCTCGACAACGAGGAAGCCAAGATCGTGATCGGCCAGAACGTGCCCTTCGTGACGGGCTCCTTCACCAATACCGGCTCCAGCAGCGGCACGGTCAATCCCTTCCAGACCGTGGACCGCAAGGACGTGGGCCTGACGCTGCGCATCCGCAGCCAGATCGGCGAAGGCAATTCCGTGCGCATGACGGTGTACGAGGAGAACTCCACGGTGGTGGCGGCCACGGCCACCAGCCTGAATGGCCCGACCACGGACAAGAGTTCGGTGGAGACGACGGTGACCGTGGACGACGGCGCCATCCTCGTGCTCGGCGGCCTGCTCAAGGATGAGTACGCCGACGGCGAGGACGGCGTGCCCGGCCTGTCCAGCATTCCGCTGATCGGCAATCTGTTCAAGAGCACCAAGCGCTCGCGCATCAAGACCAACCTGATGGTCTTCCTGCGTCCCATCGTGCTGCGCGACCAGCCCAGTGCCGATCAAGTGACGCTGGACCGCTACGACAGCATCCGCGCGCTGCAGCAGGCCACGCAGCCCGGCAAGTCCTTGGGCTTGCCGGACACCGGCGTGCCGGTGATCCCGCCGGCACCCACGGCTCCCGTCAAGAAGCCGGCTTCGGATCCGCAGCAATGAGATATGTGCTGCCTTATGCATTTGCGAGAGCGAATGCGCTGCTGCTCGAGGACGACGGCGAGCAGCTGACGCTCTGGGCCGGGCCGGAGGTGAGCCTGGCCGCGCTGGGCGAAGTGCAGCGCGCCTATGCGGTGGATCGCATGGAGCTCAGCCCGCCCAATGTTCTGCTTGAGCGCATCAACGCCGCCTACGCGGGCAGCGAGTCGAGCGCCGCCGTGGTGGTGGGCGAGGTCGAAAGCGCGGTCGACCTCTCGCGCATGATGCAGGACCTGCCGGCGGTGGAGGACCTGCTCGAAGCCGCCAACGACGCACCCATCATCCGCATGCTTAACGCCTTGCTTACGCAGGCGGCCAAGGACGGTGCGAGCGACATCCACATCGAGCCCTACGAGCGCGCCAGCGCCGTGCGCTTCCGCGTGGACGGCAGCCTGCGCGACGTGGTGCAGCCCAACCGCGCCCTGCACGCCGCGCTGATCTCGCGCCTGAAGATC
>FSVW01001002.1_pt1 | contig 24203 bp, 18 predicted proteins | sample 1637551 | NCBI WGS metagenome assembly FSVW01 (sample SAMEA3914814, study PRJEB12502) | metagenome | biome: forest; material: soil | place: USA | collected 2011-09-16 | depth 0.1 m | reverse complement strand
TCCAACCTGACGGTCCGCTGGCTCGCGCAGGATAGTATTCAGGCGAAGGCTTGTGCGCAGATTGCTGCCGGCAGAGTGCTCCATCTCCAAGGTTGAATGCCGTGCCACGCCACCTCGTATCCCGCAGCCCGGATGGCGTCGATCAGGAAGATCCAGTTACCCACCTTTCAGACGACGCCGAGGGTCGTGGACTTATTGGATGTAACGGCAAGTTCGCGTATGGGTCGGCCGTGATCGTTGCCCATTCGGCTGTTAATACCTGCACACAGCCTTGACCTGCCGTCGACCAAGGAAGTGCCCCGCTAATGGTCCGCCGCTTACGAAAGTCCGGCAGTTGTCCCAAGCCTGAGGCCCAGGTACGACGCGAAGGGGACGTCCTCACATCGGCCGTGTCGGCTGGAAATGAGCGACTAGCGCGCATTCGCGCCTACGTCGTACAGTCACACGCCTAAGAACCCGCCGAGCCTGTAAGCGGTGGCACGAACTGCCGCAGCCACGTCTGGAAGTCCGCAGCCGGCATCGGCTTGGCAATGAAGTAGCCCTGGGCGAAATCGCAGCCCAACTCGCTGAGACGGTCCCAGTGCGCCTGCGTCTCCACCCCTTCGGCTACCGTCTTGCGTCCGAGGTCGTGGGCCAAGTCGATGGTGGATCGCACGATGGTCGCCGCCTCCTTGCTCGCACACATGTCGTGAATGAAGGATTGGTCGATCTTGATGGTGTCGACGGGCAGCTTCTGCAGATAGCTGAGCGATGAATAGCCGGTGCCGAAGTCGTCGATATAGAGCGCGATGCCTTCGTCCCGCAGGCTGTGAAGGACGCCGAGGGAGAACGCCGCATCTTCCATCACCGTGCTCTCCGTGATCTCCAGCTCCAGCAGCCCGGGCGCAATGCCTGAGGCGGCGAGCATCTGACGCACCTTGTCGAGCAGGTCGCCATCGCGAAGATTGCGGGCCGAGAGATTCACGGCGATCGGCAATGAACAATTCAGAGGCCTCCACGTCTGATTCAACTGCAAAGCGGCATTGATCACCCATTCAGTCAGTGGCTTGATCAGCCCGGTCTGTTCGGCGAGGTCAATGAATGCGCCGGGCGGCAGCAAGCCCCGTTCCGGGTGCTGCCAACGCACGAGGCCTTCGACACCGCTGATGTGTCCCGTGGCGAGTTCGACCTTGGGTTGTAAATGGAGTCTCAATTCGCCGCGGTCGATGGCCCGCCGCAGTTCTCCGGCCATGTTCAGGCGGCTCGGCTGATGCTGGTTCAGTGCCGGATCAAAGAGGGCATGCCGCTCGCCGCGCCTGTGGGTCTGACGCACGGCAATGTCCATGTGGCGAAGCAAATCATGGGGTGTCTTGCCATGGTCGGGAAACAGCACGATGCCCGTTTGCGCCGAGACGTCGAGCGAGAAGTCAGCCATCGGAAATGGCTGAGCCAGGATGTTCTCCATGCTTTGCACCACGGAAGCAGCGCCTGCCTGATCCGCGTCCGGCAGCAGCAGAGCAAACTCGTCACCCCGCAACCGGGCGACGACCGCTGAATCCGGCGCTGCTCGACGCAGGCGCGCGCCGAATTCCTTGAGCAACACGTCGCCTTGGCCAAATCCCAGCGTCGCATTGATGTCTGCGAGCCGCTCGACATTGGTCTGCAACAAGGCGAACGGGCGATCGGAGGGCAGGCTCGCATCAAGCGTGGCGCTCAGCGCCTCGACGAATTGGGCTTCATTGGGCAAGCCTGTCAGCGCGTCGAAGCGGGTGAGCCGGTACATGGCTTGCTCGACACGCTGTTGCTCGTCGCGGGCGCGAAGCGTCGCAATGCCGAATGCGAGATCGTCGGCCGACTCGCAAAGGAGTTTGACCTCGTCAGGATCGAAGGCCTGGTCCAAGCTGTCGTAGATCGCCAGGGCACCAATCACTCTGCCATCAAGTTTCAAAGGGCAGGCCATCACCGCCGTCTTGCCCGGAATGTGAGTGCGCCATTTGGCGTACTGAGGACTGGCGGCGATGTCTCGAGCGACCGCCGATTCGCCGCTGCGTATGGCCATGCCGACGGCGCCACCGCCGTACTCGTCGTCTGCCCAAGTGGTCTTCATGGCGCGCAGTTCTTCGAGACCGCCGGAGAAGCCATCTTCAGCCATCGGTACCAATGACTTCGCCTCGTCGTCTTGCCTGTACCAGACGATGGCTGTGTCATAGCCGCCGGTCCACACGATCGCTTCGCACATGCTGCTCAGCAGTTCCGCTTCGTCCGCCGCACGAAGCATCGCGCGGTTTCCTGCGCTCAGGGTCTGCAGCGCACGGCTCACGCGCTCCAATTCGCTTACGCGCAACTCGAGTTCGGCGTTCAGCGCCCCGATCTCGGCCTCGGCCTGCTTACGCTCCGTCACGTCCAAGCCAAGAATGTAGTAGCCGACCACTCGACCCCTGGGTTCACGCCTGGGAAGGTATTGAATCGCTTGCCAGACATCCGGGGACGGCTGCCAGTCATAGGCCTGCATGCGGCCCTGCATCACTTCCGCAATCAGGGCGAATGCCTGGGTATAGCGCTCGTCGCCGAGGACTTCGCGAACAGTGAGTCCAGAGATATCAAGCTCGGCGGAAGCGAAGCTCGAACAGTAGCGCTGGTTGGCATAGAGATAGCGCTGATCCGCGTCGACATAGGCGATCATGGCCGGGATGCTGCTGATCGCGTTGCGGAAATGGGATTCCGTGTTCTGCAATTGAATGGTCCGCTCACGCACTCTCTCTTCCAGCAATTCGTTCTGCTGCCGGACCACGCGCTGCGCTTCGCGTTGCATGGACTCGTCCCGGAAGACAAGCACGACTCCCAGCGTGCCGCCTGCCTTGTCCCGGATCGGTGCCGCGCTGTCGGCAATAGGCCATTCCGTGCCATCGCGAGCCAGCAAGATGGTATGGGCGGCCAAGGACAGGACTTCTCCCGTTGCCAGCACCCGCGCGACGGGAATCTCGGCGGGCTCCCGCGTCAGATCATGGACGATGTGGAACACCTCGACGATCGGACGGCCCGCAGCCTCGGACAGGGGCCACCCCGTGAGCTGCTCGGCGATTGAGTTCATCGCAGTGACCCGTCCTTCGAGATCTGTCGCGATGACGGCATCGCCGATGGAGTGCAGGGTGACCGCAAGCCTCTCTTCGCTGATGGCCAGCGCATGCCGGCTTTCGCTCGCTTCCCTCAACTGCCTGCGCATGAGCAGGTACGTCGCGCTGAACAGGAAGAACAAAGCCGCGGCAGCGGCCATGCCCATCACGAGCAAGACCCGCCGCGTCTGATCTTGCCGAGCGTTGCGTGCCTCCAGCAGCGCAAGTTCTTCGGCGTCCATATCGCGCAGCAGTTGATGGACCGAAGCGCGGCTCTCCTTGAGGCCCGCTCGCGCCACAAAAGCCGCAGCCGCCTCGGCACCTTGCGTCTTGCGCAGGGATTCGATCTGCCTGGATATCGCCGCGCGCTGGACGAGCACGGCCTTCAATTGGCCCAGGCGTGTCTGTTGGAGAGCGTTGTCCGCGGTCAGATCCTCAAGGCGGTCCAGGGCCGCCTGGCGTGCCTTTGCTGCCGAGTCCCGAACCGCCAGATGTTCGGGCTCGCCGGAGATTCGGTAGCTCTGGGTGCTCAACTCAATCTGCAGCGTTGCGGCCCGGACTTCGGACAGGGCGCCCAGCACTTCGTGGGTGTGCACCACTTGCTGCTCTGCCTCGGCGGCGTCGCCGGCGAGCTTCATCGCCGAGACGACGAGCGCCGCCACGACCAACACGGCGGCCAAGAATGAAGCGAGCACCTTCGCCTCAAAACTGGAGTCTGGATGCCCCGAGTTCCCAGCTCTCTTCACAAGATCCCCCTGCGTCGACCACATTTCTGGGAATGCAGCGGCTCAAATAATTATGAGGCTGCCAAAAACGGTTGCGTTGGCTCGAATGCTTGGAAGCGCCAAGCGCTTACCATCAAGTGCCAGATTCGTCACGGTTCATGAACGGTCGGAATTGCCAACGGGTGCCGGGAACGAAGGGCGGCTGGCATCAGTGCCATCACTGAGACCTAGGTTGCACTTGGCAGTTTGAGGTGTGTCACCACCAACATTTGCACCTTACTGGTCCTGGCAGGTCCAGTAAATCGATCGATGATGTCAAGACCCGCCCAGAGCTTGACGGTGTGGCCAAGCCACTGGCGAGTCGACCCGCTGTTGTAAGTTGACGAAGTCCGCAAGATCCTCGAACAGTAACTCCAGCCCGCTGGCTTTATCGTAGAAACCATCGGCACCGGCCTGCATGCAGACCTTCGCGGCAGCATGTTCACTCGACACGATGACAACCTTCCCGCCAAATCCGGTGAGGCCAAGTTCGCGCAGGACGCAAAACCCCGATCCGCCGTCTGCCAGCGACAGGTCAAGGAGCACCAGATCTGGAGGCGCGCTTCGGATCTTCGATAGCGCCTCCGTTTCCTTTTCTGCTTCGCCCACGATTTCAATCTGCTCGATCGCCTTGAGGCGGCTGACGATTCCGCGCCGCAAGAGGGCATAGTCTTCAACGACGAATACATGCATTGTGTACTTCAGTAGCCGTCAGTCTCGCTTTTTGCTGGGATCCCTGAAAGACGACGATCAACGACGACCTTGTGCTGCAACGTCTGAAGGACCTCGTTGACAACTTGAGTTGTCGAGACTCTCGTTCGTCTCAATCCGCCCCCACCCACTCATCATCCTGCTGCCCCGCCCTCGCCCGCGTACACGCCTGCACCAGCGCCGCCAGCCGCCTAAACGCGCTGTCCACCTCGGGAGTCCATTCGTAGCTGAAATTCAGCCGCATGCAATGGCCGAACCGGTCGTCGGTGCCGAACACGCGGCCGGGCGCGATAGCGATGCCCTGCAGCAGCGCCTCGCGGTGCAGCGCGAGCCCGTCGACGCCTTCCGGCAGTTCGACCCACATCACGTAGCCGCCAGCCGGCGTCGTGAAGCGCGTACCCGCGGGGAGGAAGCGCTCGACCATCGAACGCATGATGTCGCGCCGCTGCCGAAGCGTCTTGCGCACGCTGCGCAGCTGGTAGTCCCAGCCGTCGTCGGCCAGGAATTTCGCAACGGCCATTTGCGCGATGCCCGAGGTGGACGAAGTGCTCAGGAACTTGAGCTTCTCGACCTCGGCTCGGTAGCGCCCCGGCAAGGTCCAACCAATGCGCACGCCCGCGGCGAGGCTCTTGGAGAAGGAGCCGCAGAACAGCACGATGCCGGTGGTGTCGTAGCTCTTCAGCGTCGTGGGCGGGCGCTCGCCGTGATAGAGCTCGTTATAGACGCCGTTCTCGATGATGGGCACGTCGGATCGCTGTGCCAGTTCAACAAAGGCCCGCTTGCGGTCCTCCGGCATCACGAAGCCCAGCGGGTTCTGGAAATTCGGCATCGACAGGCAGGCCGCCACCGGTTCGCGCTGCAAGACTGCCTCCAACGCCTCCAGGTCCATGCCCTCGACCGGATGGGCCGGCACCTCGATCGCGCGCAGGCCCAGGCGCTCGATCGCCTGCAGCATGCCGAAGTAGCAGGGCGATTCGACGACGACCGCCTGCCCCGGCTTCGCCACCGCCCGCAGGCAGAGATTGATCGCCTCGGTGGTGCCAACGGTCACGATGATCTCGCGCGGGTCGACGTCCAGCCCGTTGTGCAGGTGGCGCCGGGCGATCTCGCGGATCAGGTCGGGCCGGCCCGGCGGAATGTCATCCAGCGGATCCCAGACGCTGAAGCGCCGGGCGATCTCGGCCACGCGCTGGTGGATGCGCTTCCACGGAAACAAGGCCGGATCCGGATAGGGCGAGCCGAACCGCGCCGCATCGCGCAAGGTCATTGACTTCAAGGTGCACAGCACGATGCCGCTGACGTCCACCTCGGCGTCCACGCCATCCGGCGCCGGCTCGTTGCGGGCAACACGCGCTGCCACGCGTGGCGGCTCCGCGGCCGCCGGCCGCATCTTGACGAAGTAGCCTGACTTGGGCCGGCCTTCCACCAGGCCGTGGCTCTCAAGCAACTGGTAGGCCCGCTTGACCGTGGTGACGCTGAGCCGCCGAGACGCGCTCGCTTCGCGGATCGATGGCAGGCGGCTGCCGGCGCGCAGCACGCCCTCGCGGATCGACCGGGCGATGTCTCCGTAAAGCTGCTCGAACAAGAGGCGCGCGCTCATGCCGGACTCCACGCGTCGAGGGCTGTGTGCTCCCCGCATCGGTCCATCTGTGTCTTTGCCATGGCCCGGGCCGCCCTCACGATCGAAGGCAGACCCACAGATGCTTCGAAGCCCCGCCCATGCACTTGCAAGACCCGAACGCCACGGACGCCCAGCCGGCCCCGGATGCCCCGGCATCCCCGACCCGGCCCGGCGATCCGTCCATCGCGCCATGGCAGGCGGCGCAGCAGCAGATCGCCCAGTTGGCCCTGTCGCTGGCCCGCCACGAGCAGGTCACTGTCTCGGCCGCGATGGGCCGCATCCTGGCCGAACCGCTGCACCTGCCTGCGGCCGCCGCGAGCCTGCACGCGAGCCCCGCGCTGCCAGCCGGCACGTTGCTGCGCTGGTCGCACCTGCCCTTGCTGGTCGCGGCGGCCTGCCCGATGGTGAACGTGCATGCCCGGCTGCGGGCTGGTGTCGTCACGCTCACCGATTGTCCGGACGGCGGCGCCAGCACCGAGCTTTGCGGGCCCGCGACGGCGGCGCTGATCGCCGCCCTGTTCGAGCGCATGGGAAGCCAGCCCTTCTCGGCCGGCTGCCCGGAGCCCGGGCCGCGCCTGCCCCAGGTATTGGAGATGTTTGCCAACCGCTGCGAGTTGATCTTCGTCATCGGCGAGCTGGGCACGGAGGCACAACGCCAGTTCAACCCGAGCGGCCTGCAGCCGGGCCTGCCCTGCTACCAGTTGGGCTCGACGCTCGTCCTGCTGCTGCCCGCGCAGCCCGCCGCGGCGCTGGTCCGCTTCGCTGCCTTCGCCGTGCCGCTGATCCGCAAGCTCCAAGGCCGTGGCGACGAACTGCCGCCCACACGCCGCGTCCGCCTGGCCGGGCCGCCGAGCGCCGCCGAGAACGCGGCCCCGGGCATGACGCTGGCGCGGGAACACCTGGTGAACGGCTCGCTGATCCTCACCCGCTGCGAAGCCGGTCTCGGCCTGAAGGGCCTGGCCGGCGCCAGCGGCATCGCGTGGCGACCCGGCAAGTCCGACGGCGGCTCGACCGAAATGCTCGATTACCTGCCGTTCGAGCAGTGGCTGCAGTGAGTGGCGCGTTCTCGTCGGTGCGGTCATCGATGTCTCCGGTTGGCTGGTCGGCAGATCACTCGCCGAGTCGGCTGCCGAACGCTTCCGATGTTGGGCGCCGCGTATCTCGACGGCATGCATGCCGTGTTGCAGATGAAACCGGCTCGGTTTCGAGCGCAATGCCGCCGGCGCCCGCGCAACAGCCGCGACACCGGCGCGTCCTAACTTCTTGACATCGAACCGACGCATCGCCAGGAGGCCCGAGATGAACACCACGCAGCACCGCCGTCCCGCCGAATCGAGCGCAGCGCGCTACGAACTCCGCTTTGCCGACCTGAACCGGATCGGCCGCGCGCTGGCCTTCCCCTGCGACGAGACCGGCGCTGTGGACGTATCCGCGCTGAGCCCGACGCTGGGCGAGAGCTACCGGCGGGCGCGCAGCCGCATCGGCCGCGACCTTTCGTATCCCGCCGTGTTGCTGACCCGGTCCGTCGCCGACCCCCTTCTTCAAAACCGCGAAAGCCCCTGATGTCTCTCGACAAATTCTCCATCGGCAAACGCCTCGCCCTCGTGCTGGGGTTCATCCTTTTCCTCATGGTGCTGGCGAGCGTTTTCGCGATCCGGCAGCTGCAAGGCGTCAGCAATGAAGTCGCGCAGATGGTCAGCCGCGACCTGGCGGCCGAACGCATGGCCACCGACTGGTACCAGAACGTCTACAGCGGCGTGCAGCGTGCGGCTGCCATCTCCAAGAGCAGCGACCCCTCCTTGGCCGACTACTTCGCTGCGGCCAGCGCGGAGTCCGTCCGGGCGACCAGCGAGCTGCAGAAGAAGCTCGAACAGCAGATGGACCAGCCCGACGAGAAGGCGCTGTTCGAGAAAATCGGCGGCGCTCGCAAGATTTACCTGAGTTCGCGCGATGCGGTCTATCGCTTGAAGAAGGAAGGCGATTCAGCTGGCGCGCTGAAGGCCTTTAACGAGCAGTTCGAGCCGGGCGCCCAGGCCTACCTCGGGATGGTGCGGCAACTGGTCGACTACCAGCGCCAGCAACTCGACGACGGCGCCCGCAACATCGAGGCGTTGCGCATTCGCACGACGCAGCTTCTGGTGGGCAGCGCCGTCTTCACCCTGGCCCTGAGCGCCCTGCTTGCATGGTATGTGACCGGCAGCATCACGCGGCCGCTGAAGCGCGCCGAAAGCATGGCCCGCTCGATCGCCGACATGGACCTCAGCGGCCTGCCGCAGACCCACTACGCCAGCGACGAGACCGGCCGCCTGCTGCGCGCGCTGGACGCGATGCGCGGCGCGCTGCAGCGGGCGCTGCAAGAAGTGCGCGGCGTGGTCGATGGCATCTCCACCGCCAGCACGCAGATCGCCAGCGGCAACCTGGATCTGTCCAGCCGCACCGAGCAGGCTGCCTCGAACCTGCAGGAAACCGCCGGCTCGATGGAACAGCTGACCGGCACGGTGACGCAGACGGCCGACTCGGCCCGCACCGCCAGCCAGCTCGCCAGCTCGGCCTCCGAGGCCGCAGCCCAAGGCGGCGTCGTCGTCGGCCAGGTCGTGGCGACGATGGACGAGATCAACGGCAGCTCGCGCAAGATCGCAGACATCATCGGCGTGATCGACAGCATCGCCTTCCAGACCAATATCCTGGCGCTCAACGCGGCGGTGGAAGCGGCGCGGGCCGGCGAACAGGGCCGTGGCTTCGCGGTCGTCGCCAGCGAGGTGCGTTCGCTCGCTCGGCGCAGCGCCGATGCCGCCAAGGAAATCAAGAGCCTGATCGGCGCCTCGGTCGAACGGGTCGAAACCGGCGCGCGCCTGGTGCACCAGGCCGGCACGTCGATGGACGACATCGTCGCCAGCGTCCAGCGCGTGAAGGACATCATCGGCGAGATCACCACGGCAGCCAGCGAGCAGAGCCTGGGCATCGGTCAGGTCAACGTCGCCGTCAGCCAGCTGGATCAGATGACGCAGCAGAATGCCGCGCTGGTCGAGGAATCCTCGGCAGCGACCGAGAGCCTGCGCGAGCAGGCGACGCGTCTGGCGGATGTGGTCAGCGTGTTCCGGCTGAGCTGAAACTCAGCCCAGCGACTCGACGGCCGTATCGAACAGATAGCCCGCGCCACGCTCGGTGCGGATGAACTTCGGGTAGGCCGGGTCGACCTCGATCTTGCGGCGCAAGCGCAGGATCTGGACGTCGATCGAGCGGTCGTAGACCTCGGCGCCGTGCAGGCGCGACAGGTCGAGCAGTTGGTCGCGGCTCAGCACCCGCTGCGGCGCTGCGCACAGCGCCTGCAACAGATTGAACTCGCCGTTGGACAGCTCGACCCGCTGGCCGTCCGGGGAACTGAGGCGGCGGCTGCGCAGGTTCAGCTCCCAGCCGGCGAAGCGGTAGGCGCGCAATTGCTCCTCTCGGCCGGACTGGCGTGCGGGCTGGATCTGCCGGGCGACCTGGTAGCGGCGCAGCACCGCGCGGATGCGGGCCAGCAGCTCGCGGGAGCTGAAGGGCTTGGTGATGTAGTCGTCGGCGCCCAGCTCCAGCCCCATCACCCGGTCGGCCTCGTCCAGCTTGCCCGTGACGATGATGACCGGGATCTGGCTGGTCTCGCGCAGCTTGCGTGCCAGCTGCATGCCGTCCTCGCCGTGCAGCCGCAGGTCCAGGATGACCAGGTCCACCACCTGCTCGGCCAGCACCTTGTTCATCTCAGCGCCGTTGGCGACGGCGGTCACGCGCATTTCGTTCTCGGCCAGGTAGTCGGCGATCAGCTCGCGCATGGCCGCATCGTCATCGACAGCAAGAATGTGGGATTGTCGATTCATGTCGCGTACGCTAGCAGCAGGCCGGTCGCTTGTGAATCGGGTCGAGTTACAGCTGTAATCCAGCGGTAGCGCAGGAAATAATCCGGGCATCTGGACCGCCTCCAATGACCGCATGGCTCAAGTTCAGAGGGTGGGCACCATGCCCCGGGTGATCGTGATGGATGAAGACGAGCCGCTGCGGGCCCTACTGGCGGAGTGGCTGATGTCGGCGGGCTACAGCGTGCGCGAGGCCTCCTTGCGCGATCTGGCTACAGGAGAAGCGGTGGAGCTGCTGGTGATCGACCTGCCCCGACCGCGCCTGAACGGCGCTGCGGTCGTGGCCTGCCTGCGCGCCGCCCATCCGGCGGCGGCACTGCTGGGCCTGTCCACGCAATTGCGCGAGAGCCTGCCGCCGCATTCCCCGCTGGTGCGCGAACTGGGCCTGCACCGCCTGCTGGCCAAGCCCTGTTCACGCCAGGAGCTTCTAGCCGCGGCTGCCGAGGCCCTGGCCGGCCGGCCGGCGCGCTGACGTGGCGACCCGCCTGCCGGACTCCTACCTGCGCCTGCGGCGCTGGATCATCGCGATCGGCCTGACCTTGATCGCGACCTTCATCGCGTCCTCGATCTGGGACGCCTGGCGGCTGCACATGCAGACGGTCGCGGCCACCGAGCGGGAGCTGACCAACCTGGCGCGTGCGCTGGCCGAGGAGGCCGACCGCAGCCTGAAGGCGGTTGACCTGCTGCTGTCCGACACCGCCCGCTGGTATGACGCCAGCGGCCGTTTCCAGGATGCCGCCACCATCGAAGCCGACCTGTCCGCGCGCGCCAGCACCACGCCTTACATCAGCACTCTGGGCCTGGTCGACGCCACCGGGCGGCAACGCTTTCGCTCACGCCCCGCGCTGGCCGGCCTGAACGATGTGTCGGACCGGCCTTACTTCATCGCCCAGCGCGACGGGCTTGCGAATGGCATGTTCATCAACGAGCCGATCGTGACGCGCACCGACCTGCGGCCTTCGCTGGTCGTCTCCCGCCGGCTGGAGCAGGACGGCAAGTTCGCCGGCGTCATCACCGGCATCGTGCTGCTGGACGATCTGCGCCAGGTCTACGACGCCATCAAGCTCGATGCCCACAGCTCGCTGATCCTGACCTTTGACGACGGCCTGCTGGTGGTCCGCCATCCGCCGGTGCCGCGAGCCCATATTGACGCCCGGTTTCCGGAGATCGCCAGCCTGAAAGGCCAGGCGCCGAGCCGGCTGGTGAGCCCGGTGGACGGCCGCGAGAAGTTCATGGTGGCGGTGCCGGTGGCGCAGCGGCACCTGGTGCTGGCGGTGACGCGCGACGCCGCCGACGCACTGCGCCCGTGGCGCGAGGAGACCCGCAGCATGGCGGTGCGCGATGTCGCGCTGACCGTGATCGGGCTGCTGACCATCGCGCTGGTGACGCGCCAGCTCAAGCGCGTGGACGCGGGCGAACGGGCGCTGCGCCTGAGCGAGGAGCGCTACGCGCTGACCATGGAGGCCGCCAACGAAGGCCATGCGGAATGGAACGTCGGCGGCGGCAGCGTCTTCGCCTCGGCCCGCTGGCGCAGCCTGCATGGCCTGCCGGCGCAGGCGCTGATCTGCCGGATCGACGAACTGCTGCCGCTGCTGACCCTGGAACCCGGCGACTACAAGGCCACGCGGCTGGCGCTGCAGGAACATCTGGCCGGCCACACCGCCGAAGTCGAGCTGGAATACCGCGTGGGCATCGGCGGGCAATGGCGCTGGATCCACATGCGAGGCCGCTGCCTGCGCGATGCCGAAGGCCGGCCGCAGCGCTTCTTCTGCGCCGCCAGCGACGTCACCCCGCGCAAGCAGGCCGAGGCGGAACGCACGCAGTTGGAAACACAGCTGCGCCAGGCTCAGCACCTGGAGGCGCTGGGCACCCTGGCCGGCGGCATCGCTCACGACTTCAACAACATCCTCGGCGCGATCCTCGGCCACGGCGAGATGGCACAGCGCGACGCGCCCGAAGGCAGCCCCTTGCGCCGGCATCTCGACCGCGTGATGCAAGGCGGCTCGCGCGCCAAGCTGCTGGTGCGGCGCATCCTCGATTTCAGCCGAAGCAGCGTGCGCGAGCGGGTGCTGGTCAACCTGCAGACCGCCGTGGAAGACGCGCTGCTGCTGCTCTCGCCGGGCCTGCCCTCGTCCATCCATCTGAGCACCGCGCTGCGCAGCGGACGCGCCGCGATCAACGGCGACCCGACGCAGATCCACCAGCTCGTCAGCAACCTCTGCAGCAACGCCATCGGCGCGATGCCGGATGGCGGCGAGCTGAAGCTGATGCTCGAACGGCTGGAGCTGGGCCAGGTGGAGCGGCTCAGCCACGGCAGCATCAACCCCGGACCGGTCGCACGGCTGAGCGTGGCCGACACCGGCACCGGCATCACTCCGGAGATCTACGCGCGCATGTTCGATCCCTTCTTCAGCACCAAGCGGGTCGGCGAAGGGACGGGCCTGGGCCTGTCGGTCGTGCACAGCATCGTGGCCGATCTCGGCGGCGCGCTCGACGTGCAGACCACGCCCGGCCAGGGCAGCAGCTTCACGCTCTGGCTGCCGCTGGCGGGCGAGCTGGAGCCACGCACCGGCGAGATGTCGGCCGCGTTGCCGAACGGAAAGGGGCAGACGGTGATGGTCGTCGACGACGAAGCGGCGCTGGTCGAATTCGCCGAGGAGATGCTGGCGCAGCTCGGCTACGAGCCGGTCGGTTTCAGCTCCAGCATGGCAGCGCTACGGGCTTTTGAAGCCGACCCGGGCCGCTTCGACGCCGTGCTGACCGACGAGACGATGCCGCAACTCGGCGGCACCGAACTCGCTGCGCGCCTGCTTGCACTGAAGCCTGACCTGCCCGTCATCGTGATGAGTGGCTATGGCGGCGAGCAGTTGGAAGCCCGCGTGCTGGCCATCGGCGCTCGGATGCTGCTGCACAAGCCGCTGGCAATGCGCGACATCGCCGACTGCCTGGCCGCGATCCTTGTACCAGCGGCAGCGACTGAACCGCTGTAGCGATCAGGGAATCAGCAGGAGCTTGCCCGTGGTGGCCCGGCTTTCCATGTCGGCATGCGCACGGGCCGCATCCGCCAACGGGTATTCGGCGCCGACGCGCAGCCGCAACCGGTCGGTGCGGACCCAGTCGAACAATCGGCCCGCCCGCTCGCGCAGCAGCTCCGGCGTCGGCACATGGTGGCCGTACACGGCATAGCCGAGCTTGATGCTCTTCGGCAGGCTCGTGATCTCGATGGCGCCCGGGCCGCCGAGCACCGGGCCGTACCAACACAAGGTGCCCGAGGTGCGCAGCGAATCGAGCGAAGCCTGGAAGGTGACCGGGCCAGAGCCGTCATAGACAACGTGCACGCCCTTGCCATCGGTCAGCCGCATGACTTCGTCGGCAAAGCGGCCCTCGCTGTCCACGATCACGTGATCGGCGCCGGCCTCGGTGGCCGCGGCGATCTTGTCCGCCGACGAGACCCGGCCGATCACCCGCCCGCCGCGCAGCTTGACGATCTGCGTCAGCAACAGGCCCAGCCCGCCGGCCGCGGCATGGACGAGCGCCCAGTCGCCGGGCTGCACCGGATAGAAATCCGTTGCGAAATGACTGGCGGTCAGTCCCTGCATCATCAGCGCCGCCGCGCTGCGGTCGTCGATGTCGTCGGGCAGAGGCACCAGCGCCGCCGCAGGCACCAGCACCTGTTCCGCATAGCTGCCCGGCGCGTAGACCCATGACACCCGCTGGCCCGGCGCCAAGCCGTGGACCCCTGCTCCGACGGCCACGACGCGGCCCGCGCCCTCCACGCCGAGCGTGCGGGGGTACGGGCTCTCCGCCCAGAACTTCCCTTGCCGCACGCCGATGTCCATGAAATTGACCCCCGCCACGGCTACCTGGACCAGCACCTGCCCGGCACCGTGCACCGGCACCGGCCGGTCCACCGCTTCCATCACCTCCGGCCCACCCGGGCGCGTCATCACCACCGCCTTCATCGTCGATTTCATTTATTGACCAATCATTCCAAAATAGAGAAAAAAAACAGACTTACTTCAGAGCCTGCACCGACAGCCTTCCCAGCGCGCGCAACTCGGCATCGCCGGCGCCGCCGCGCGCGGCGATGCGGATGGCTGCCACGTTGGCCAGCAGGAAGCACGCGGCATGGTCCGAAACCAGGTCGGCAGACATGTCACCGACGGCTTGCGCTTCGCGGATCCGGGCCACGAGCGCGGCGCGCAGCGACTGCCCGGCGGGGCCCCGGATCTTCGCCAGATCCTCGTTGCCAGCGCCGAATTCGTTGACGGAACCCACGCCCAGGCACGGATTGCGCGCCTCGCCAACGACCCGCTTCATCATCTTCTCGACCCCGGCCAGCGCCGTCGAGCCGGACTGCAGCGCAGCCAGGTGGCTGGCCGTCTCGCCGGCGGCATAACGCTCCAACGCAGCGCAGTACAGCGGCCACTTGCCGCCGAAGGTGTTGTAGAGGCTCTGTTTACCTATCTGCATCGCAGCGGTCAGCATCTCGGCAGACGTGCCGGCATAGCCGTTCTCGCTGAACACGCCGACGGCGGCGTCGAGCGCCTCTTCCTGGATGAACTGTCGGGGTCTCGCCATGGCGGCATCGTAATGATAATGGAACGATCGGTCAATAATCTCGACAAGCCCCAGCCAGGACGGCCTGCATTGCAACTGAAACAAGACCGGTAACGCCCCAGTAGCAGCGGCGGCGGAGCATCGGCTCCATGCTTACTCTTGCTCCTCGCCTGGAATCCAACACCGCGCCTGACTCGCCGCTGAGTCAACGAGTGCTGTCGCAGCGCGTCGTGTCGCTGCTGACCGCCCTGCTACTCCTGCTGGTCGCTGCCGGCTCGATGAGCCTCTTCATGCTGCACGAAGCAGCCGCACCGCCGTCCATGGGTCAGCCGGATGTGCGGATCGAAGGCCTCCTATGGATTGCCGGCCTGCTGGCGGTGGCCTTGCTGCTGGGTGCCGTGCTGGCGACGTTCTGGCTGCGGCAACAAGCTCGCGTGTGCCGCGTGACCGAGGCCCGGACGCGCCAGCATGCGCTGGACCTGGCGCTGCAGACGCGGTCGGCCGAAGCGGCGAACCAGGCGAAGAGGCAGGTGCTGGCCCAGCTCGACCATGAGATGCGCACGCCGCTGCAAGCGATCCTCGGCTTTGCCAGACTGCTGCAGCTGCATCCGCGCATGCCGTCGGCCGAGGCACCGCGCCACTGGGTCGAAGGCCTGTCGGAGGCCTCCGCGCATTTGCAGGCGCTGCTTGAAGACCTGCGACAGGCCGCCCTGGTCGAGGCCGGCCCGCCGCGCCTGCAGCTCCGCGACCTCGACGTCGAGCCGGTGATCGACGAAGCGCTGCGCATGGTGCAGGTGCAGGCCGACCAGGCTGGCGTGCGCCTGGCGCCATTGCTTCACAACAGCGCCTGCCGGCAGGCCCGGGCCGACCCATTGCGCCTGCGCCAGATCTTGCTGAACCTGCTCGGCAACGCGATCAAGTACGGACGCCGCGGCGGCCACGTGCGGGTGGACGTTCACCCGGGACCGAACGGCACGCTGCACCTGCAGGTGATCGACAACGGCATCGGCATGCAGCGCCAGCAGCTCGCCCACCTGTTCGAGCCCTGCAAGCGCCAGGGCCGGGAAGACTGCACGATCACCGGCTCCGGCATCGGCCTGGCACTGGTACGGCAATGGATGGAATTGATGCGCGGCGAGATCCGGGTCGAGAGCCAGCCGGGCATCGGCACCACCGTGCACCTGCAGCTGCCCGGGCCGGCCGCGGCCGAAGAAAGAACAGAGAGAGACACGCCATGACGATCCGCCAGACCCTGGGCCTCGCCGCCGGATCGTTGAAATTCCGGCTCGCCCTCACCGCGGTGTCGGTAATCGCGCTCAGCGTGGCCATGACGGTCTTCCTGGTCACGCGCGGCACCTGGCTGCGGGCGGAGCAATCGATCAAGGATTCGGCGCTCGACGTGGACACGGTCAGCAAGACCCTCTCCTCGCGGCTGCTCAACCGCGAAAAGGCGCTAAGTCGCGCAGCCGGGCAATGGAAGCCGGCTGCGCCGGCCGACGCCGCTCATGCCCAGGACTTTCTGGCGCAGCAGGCGGCGCTGGAGGTGCTGTTCTCGCGCGTCTTCGTGGCCGCGGCCGGCAACGGCCAGGTGCTGGCCACCAAGGCCGACGAGGCAGGCCAGGCCGGCCCGCATTCGCTGCTCGGCCGGCGGTATTTCGAACAGGCGCTGCGCGGCGAGCGGGTGGTGATCTCGGAGCCCTTTGCCGAGGGCGGAAAGTCGCCGGAACTCGAGGTCGTGCTGGCGGTGCCGATCCACGACGCCTCGGGCGCCGTGCAGGCCGTGCTGGGTGGCGTGCTGCGGCCGCAGACGGACCGCCTGCTGACCGACTCCACCCGTGCCAGCAGCCTGGCCCAGGACCCGATCGAGACCATCATCACCGACGCCTCCGGTCGCATCGTCTCGCACCTCGATTCGCGCTGGCTGCAGCACGACGTCGGCGAGGACCCGCGGCTGGCCGAGGCTGCCGCGCGCTGGCGCCGCGAGGGTGCGCCGATGGAGGCGCAGGCCTGGAGCTGGCGCATCGGCCCGAACTTCGTGGCCATGGCCGCCGTGCCCGAGGCCAACTGGATGGTCTTTCGCACCGCCTCCGCGGACCTGCTGCTCGGCGGCCCGGCCGCCGGCCGGCGGGAGGCGATCTGGCTTGGCGCCAGCGTGGCCATCGGAGGCGCGCTGCTGATCCTGCTGGCAACCAGCTGGATGCTGCGGCCGATGCGCCTGCTCGAACGCCGCGCGCTGCGACTACTCGACGACGACCTGCCGGCCGACAGCGGCTGGCCCGACGCGACCGGCGAGATCGGCAGCCTGTCGGCCGCGTTCAGGCATGCGATGGGCGAGCGCGCCGCCACGCAGCTGCACAACGACGAGATGGTGGGACGCGTGCGCGCCGTGATGCTGAATGTGCCGGTCGGCATCGCGTTCAGCCGTGGCGACCGGCTGGAGTTCGCCAGCCACCATCTGGGCGCCCTGCTCGGCTATTCGGACTCGGAACTGATCGACGCGCCGGCCAACGTGCTGTTTCCCTCGCTGGCCGCCTGCGGCGAGTTCATGGCCCGCGCCGGCCAGGCCTTTGCCCTCGGCCAGCCCTTCGCTGAGGAAGTGGAGCTGCAGCGACGCGGTGGCAGCCGTTTCTGGGCCTCGCTGCAGGGCGCCGCGGTCAATCCCGGCACGCCCGGAGCGGGCGTGATCTGGGTGCTGTCCGACATCTCCTCGCAGCGCCAGTACCGCGAGCAGCTTTCGTGGTCGGCCACGCACGATGTGCTGACCGACCTGGTCAACCGGCGCGAGTTCGAGGCCCGGCTGGGCGCGCAGCTGCATGACCGACGCCGCCATGAAACGGCCTCCGCCTTGTTCATCGACCTCGACGAATTCAAGGCCATCAACGACTCCGCGGGCCACGCGGCCGGCGACGCGATGCTCAAGCAGGTCGCCACCTTGCTGAACGGCCGGGTGCGCGAGGGCGACACGGTGGCGCGCTTGGGCGGCGACGAATTCGCGGTGCTGCTGCGCGGCTGCGACTGCCAGACGGCCGAGGCCATCGCCGAACAGATCCGCACCCGCGTGGCCGCCTGCAAGCTACCCTGGCAGGGCCGGATGCTGCAGGTCGGCGCCAGCATCGGCGTCGTCGAGATCGACGACACCCTGCCCGATATCGCCGCCGTGATGGCCGCTGCCGATGCGGCCTGCTATGCGGCCAAGCGGGCGGGCCGGAACTCGGTGCGCAGCCATCGGCCGGTGCCGGTCGCCGTCCATTGAGGGAGCTGACGGGCCAACCCGGTCAATCCCACTCGGTCATTGCAACGTCGACACCACCCTTGCGCGCCGGGCCGGCGGGCTTCTTCATCGGCGTGCCGAGCGCGATCCAGCCCAGCAGCGTCTCGCCGGGTTCGCAGAAGGCGGTGCTGACCTGCGGATCGCGCACCTTGGCGCCGCTGAGCATCTTGCCGCCATAACCGAGCAAATGAGCGGCGTTGAGAAAGTTCGCCAGCGCCCCGCCGACGCAGGCCCATTGCTCATGCGCGGGCACCTGCGGGTGGCCCAGATCGATGCGGGCGATCATGGCCACCGTCATCGGCGGCTTCATCGCCCGCTCCGCATCCATCGCCGCACCGGCTTCGTCCTTTCCCGCACGCCGCGCCGCCGCCGCGAACAGCTCGGCCATGCGCGCCTTGGCTGCCTCGCTGCGGACGACCTTCAGCCGCCAGGGCAGCAACTCGCCATGGTCGGGCCCGCGCAGCGCGGCCTCGACCATCAGGCGCAGATGCGCGTCGCTCGGGCCGGGTTCGACCAGGTGCTTGGGGCCGACCGAATAGCGGCTCAGCAGCGCTTGCAGGGCCACGTCTTGCGGCATGCCGGGCTTTGCCGTGGTGGAAAGCATCATGGGCCGATCTGCCGCAGGGGCGCGCCGTCCTCGCCCGGCTCGACGACGACTGCGGTGCCGTAGCAGAGCACTTCCGTCAGCCCGGCCATCAGCTCTGTCGCGTCATAGCGCATCGTGACGATGGCGTTGGCGCCGCGCTCGCGGGCATGCAGACACATCAGCCTGTAGGTTTCCGCGCGCGCCTGCTCGCAGAGGTTCGTGTAGATCGTGATGTTGCCGCCAAAAAGCGTCTGCAGTGCGCCGAAGAAATTGCCGACGATGGAGCGCGAACGCACGGTGATCCCGCGCACGACGCCCAGGCTGCGCACCACGCGGTAGCCCGGCAAGGTCACGGCGGTGGTGACCATCGAGTCTTGCATTTGGGTGTTCTCCTGAAGGTTCATCATCAACAGCGCAGGATAGCCAATTGCGCCGACCCGTCGGGGCCGCCCCGATCCAGCCAAGCGTTCGACCGCCCGGCCGTAACGCCGCGGCGATGACTGGCGCTGGCCGCACCTGGGCCGGGGACGGAGGATCAGGTGCACGTCGTCAGCGGCTCCACGGAGGCCACCGCGGGCGGGATCGGCGAGAGACAGCGTGTATCCCGGACAGGTGAAAAACATAACCCCGCATTTAAGCGGTATCCGTCGTCACGCCGGCCCTTGCGCGAGTTTGTGCCCTGCCGGATATTCGATCGGTGCGGTGCACCGCGTCAGATCCTTTTTCTTCGGGAGGCATCGATGAACATTTCTTCGCTCCTGCGCCCTCTGTCGGCCTTGCTTCTGGCGGGGTTGGCCGGTCTGGCGGCTGTACCTGCAGCGGCCGCGAGCAGCTACTCCGAGTCCTACAACCAGGCCTACGGGCCAGGCTATGCCCTGCCCTTCCCCGGCTGCTGCACCTGGGGGCCGAACACGATCGGCTGGTACTGGACCCCGGGACAGAGCTTTTCCTTGACGGGCATCGAAACCATCCTCGTCAACGTATTGAACGGCGTCAACGACGACTTCGACCTGACAGTGAGCCTCTATACCGATCGCCCCGCGGTGGGCGGCTCCGTGTTGGCCAGCGCGACCTTCAACCCCGGATCGTTCTACGCGGCCGATCCGTCCTGGCACGGCAATGCTTTTGCCTCACCGGTGGACGTGAGCGCGGGTACTCAATATTTTGTTGGCTTTTCAGGCTGGGACAAATCACAGGTCGCCGGTGCGCGGGGCGGCATCAACTGGGTCGTGCAACCTGACTTCCCGGACGGCCTGCCGCCCGGCGTGCAGTTCCTCAGCCAGGCTTATATCGGCGACGATTTTGCCAACGGCATCGGCAGCGCCTCCACCACCACCGCCGCCCCGGTCATCAAGTTCGTCGGCGTGATCGGCGCCGTGCCTGAGCCCGCCAGTTGGCTCCTGTTCGGCGCAGGTGCGGTCTCGCTGGGCGCGTTGAAACGCCGGCGGCGACTACTGCGCGAGTGAGATCCTCAAGCGCCTCGCGCGAGTCATCGCGGAAAACCTGAAAAACCTGAAAACCTGACTCAGGCGCCGCTGATCCCTGCCTCGCTCAACGGAACGGCCAGGTCTTGCGTGCCGCCGTTTTCATCGGTAGCGTAGCTCGTCATGCTCGTCAATCCTTCCAGATCGACAGGGCCAGTTCGCCCGGTTCCAGCGCGTGGCCGGCCTTGGCAGCGGCGTCGCGCCATTCGGCTGGAGCTGGCGCCACGCGGCGGGATTCCTTGCCGCCCCAGATGCCCACCTTCAGGGCGAAGACGACGGCTCCGCCCTGCACCGGCGGCACCGTCACCGCACGCAGGCGCTTGACCAGGGCTTCGCTAACGCCTTCGTTCAGCGGATCATCGAAATCCAGCCAGGCGTTCGACCGGCCGCCCGGCCTCAGCGCGACGACGATGAAGCCGCTGTTCGCCGCGCCGGGCCCGGGCACCGACACCCTGGCCTGCGCCTGCAGAGCCTGGATGTAGGCCGCCAGCGCATCGATGTCGGGCACGCGGGCCTGCAGCACAGGGTCGGGCTGGAGCAGGATTACGTTGAAGGTCGTCAGCGCCTCGGCGGCGTTGGCGAAGATGGCCGTGAAGGAGACCGTCAGCGAAACGGCGAAGGCAAGGATTGCGGTACGAACACTCATCGCTGCATTGTCCGCAATCGGCCGGCGCTGAATGCGTGAACGCCCACACGCCGGGCCGTGCGGCGAAGGCCGGCCTAACGGTCAACCATGACGGAGACCACCCGCCCGCGATATAAGATCGTCCGAGGCATCGTCCGAGGCCATATGGGGAATATCGTGCCCACCCGTCCGCTTGATGATTCCCTGGGAAACGCTCCGGAACCCGCACCCGCCCTGCCCCTGCGGCTTATGCTGAGCTTCACGCCGCCGGGCTTCGAAGCGCGCTTCGGCGCGCACTACCTCTCGTTTTACTACCGCTATGCCCAGGCGGCGCTGCTGCTGGGCCTGATGCTGGTGGTCGGCGATTTCGCGGTCGACTGGCTGGCAGCTCCTGAGATTGCGGCCAACTGGCTGCGCCTGCAAATCGCGGTGCCGGTGCTGGTCGGCGGCCTGGCCTACACCTTCCTGCCCCAGGCGCGGCGGCACTGGCAATGGGTGCTGGGGTGCTTCATCGTGGCCACGTCGGTCTGCCTGTTCTCGATCCTGCTGCGCATCGATGCTGAAGGCGGCCGCGGGCTGAACTCCTGGGTCGGCATCCTCAACTTCACCTTCCTGGAGTTCTACTGCTTCATCGTGCTGGGCGTGCAGTTCCGCGTCTCGCTGTTCGCGGGCCTGGCGATCCTGTGTGCCTTCGAGGCGACGCTGTGGTGGCACCCGGGCCAGTTCCGCGCCGAGCTGGCCTACTGGTCCTATCACGTCGTCACGCTGTTCATGCTGGCGGCCGGTGTCGGCTGGTGGCGCGAGTTCCTGGTGCGCAAGGACTTCTCGGCGCAATGGGCGCTGGAGCGGGCGCGTGAAGCCGCCGAGCAGCTGGCCGAAGCCAAGAGCGCCTTTCTCGCCACGATGAGCCACGAGATCCGCACGCCGCTCAACGGCGTGCTGGGCATGAACGAGCTGCTGATCGACAGCCCGCTCGATCCCGAGCAGCGCGGCTGGGCCGATGCCGTGCAGGTCTCCGGCCGGCACCTGCTGGCGCTGATCAACGACGTGCTCGACGTCTCCAAGATCGAGGCCGGCCGCCTGCCGCTGGAAGAAATGGAGTTCAGCCTGCCTCAGGTGGTCGACGACGTGCGCCTGATGTTCGCGCAGCCGGCGCAGGCCAAGGGCCTCACGCTGCAGATACGCTGCGATGCGGCGCTCGGCAAGCTGCGCTTGCTGGGCGATCCGCTGCGGCTGCGCCAGGTCATCGCCAACCTGGTCGGCAATTCGATCAAGTTCACGCAGCACGGCGGCATCACGGTGCAGGTCGGGCACGAACCGGCGGATGCCGGCCGAACGCTCGTGCGCGTTGCCGTGGAGGACACCGGCATCGGCATCCCGCCCGAGGCGCAAGGCCGGATCTTCGAGCGCTTCTCGCAGGCCGACGGCTCGACGACACGCCGCTTCGGCGGCACCGGTCTGGGCCTGGCGATCTGCCGCGAGTTGGTGGCGCTGATGGACGGGCATATCGGCGTGGACAGCGCCGTCGGCCGGGGCACGCGCTTCACCGTCGAGGTGAAGCTGCAGGTGGCGGAAGCGGCCAGCCCGGATGCGTCGGCCGGGCAGCCGGCAGGCCCTTCGCGGCTGCAAGGCACCGTATTGCTGGCCGAGGACCACCCGGTCAATCGCGCGGTCGCCATCGGCATGTTGCGCAGGCTCGGCGTTGGCTGGCAGTTGGCAGAAGACGGCGTGGCCGCGGTGGAGCAGGTGCGTCTGCATGATTTCGACGCGGTGCTGATGGACTGCCAGATGCCGGTCATGGACGGCTATGCCGCGACCCGCGCAATCCGCGCCTTGCCCGACGCACGCGGCGCCAAGCTGCCGATCGTCGCCCTCACCGCGAATGCCACGGCCGAGGACCGAGCCCGCTGTCTGGAATGCGGCATGAACGGCTTTGTCGGCAAGCCTTTCAGCCTGGCCACGCTGGCGGCGGCCCTGGCACCCTGGCTCGATGCCGACACGGCGGCGCAGGCCGAGCCGGCGGCGCCGGAGGCCGCATCGGCGCGGCCGGGTACGGAGCGCGCGAGCATTGACGCCGCTGCGATCGAGATGCTGATCGACCTGGACGAAACCGGTGGATCGGGCCTGCTGCGCGAGGTCGTCTCCGGCTTCCTGGAAGCGGCCGAGACCGGACTGCCGAAGATCGAAGCCGCGCTGTCGCAGTCCCGGCCGCTGGACGCCGCCCGCCTGGCCCACACGCTGAAGTCGACCGCCGGCAATGCCGGGGCCAAGGCGCTCTCCCGGCAGTTTGGCGAGATTGAACGCTGCGCCCGCAGCGAGGACCTGCGCAGCGCTCGCGAGTGGCTGGACAAGGCACGCCAGGAGCATGCACAGGTCGAGAGCCAGTTGAGCGAAATGCTGCAGGAGCTGGCTTGAGTTCCGCCGGGCCGCTTCCAGCCAGCCCGACGGATGACAGCAGGCCGACCCGCGTACTGTTCGCGGACGACGAGTCCGGCACAAGGACGATGATGCGCGCCACGCTGCGCAAGCTCGGCTTCGATGTGACGCTGGCGTCCGACGGTCGCGAGGCGCTCGATGCGTTCCAGCAGGCGCCGTTCACGATGGTGCTGCTCGACGTCGACATGCCCGAACTCGACGGCTACCAGGTCTGCCGGATCCTGCGCCAGCAAGCCGGGGCGCTGCTGCCGATCGTGATGGTCACCGGCATGGACGACGTCGCGTCGGTCCAGCGGGCCTACGAATCGGGCGCCACCGACTTCATCGTCAAGCCGATCAATTGGCCCGTGCTCGGCCATCGCGTGCGGCACCTGCTGCGCAACTATGAGATGCAGCTCGAACTGCGGATGGCCGAGGCCCGCACCAAGGCCATCCTCCAGGCGCTGCCGGACCAGCTGTTCGAGCTCGATGCCGAAGGGCGCTTCCTCGAATGCCATGCGCCGAATTCGGAAGACCTGGCCCAGCACATCCGCGCGCTGCCCGGCCACACGGCCAGCGAAGTGTTGTCGCCCAAGCTGGTCCAACTGACCCGCACGGCCATCGCCGAGGCCGCCGCAACGGGCCGCTCCACCGGCAAGGAGTACCGGCTGCACCTGCCCGGCGGCGACCGCTGGTTCGAGGTGTCGGTCGCCCGCAAGTCGGCGGACCCGGGCGACGGCCCGGCCGCGAATCACTTCGTCTTCCTGTCGCGCGACATCACCGAGCGCAAGGAAGCCGAAAGCCGCATCGGCCAGTTGGCCGAATCGCTGCACCGCGCCAACGTCGACCTGCGCCTGGCTAACGACGAACTTCAGCGGCAGGCTTTCGAGGATCCGCTGTGCGGCCTGCCCAACCGAGCGCTGCTGAACGACCGCCTGCAGCAGGCGCTGCGCAACTTCGACGCCGGTGAGATGGCCGACAAGAAGCTGGCCGTGATGTTCATCGATCTCGATGGCTTCAAGCCGATCAACGACTCCTTCGGCCATGCCGCTGGCGACGAGGTCCTGCGCGGGGTCGCCAAACGGCTGCGGGCGATCGTCCGCGACAGCGACGTGCTGGCCCGCCTGGGCGGCGACGAGTTCGTCGCGCTGATCGAATCGCCGCAGGCCGAGACGGACGCCATG
>FSVW01000276.1_pt1 | contig 24374 bp, 20 predicted proteins | sample 1637551 | NCBI WGS metagenome assembly FSVW01 (sample SAMEA3914814, study PRJEB12502) | metagenome | biome: forest; material: soil | place: USA | collected 2011-09-16 | depth 0.1 m | reverse complement strand
ACCTGCGTGTGGACGCCCACGCGCTGCGAGGTCTGGACGCCGACGCAGAATGGCGAGGGCGCACTGGCCGCCGCGGCCGAGGCGTCGGGCCTGCCGGCCGAGCAGTGCGAGGTCTACAAGCTGCACCTGGGCGGCGGCTTCGGCCGGCGCGGCGCGGTCCACGATTGGGTGCACCAGGTCGTGAAGATCGCCAAGGCCATGCCGGGCGTGCCGGTCAAGCTCCTGTGGACCCGCGAGGAAGACATGCGGCACGGCCGCTACCACCCGATCACGCAGTGCAAGCTCAAGGGCGGCTTTGATGCCAAGGGCAAGCTCACCGGCCTGCACATGCGCATCTCGGGCCAGTCCATCATTGCGGACATCTTCCCGCAGTCGATCAAGAACGGGCTCGACGCGGCCGTGTTCCAGGGCCTCAACCCGAGTGGCGCCGAGGGCACCTTCGGCTATGGCGTGGAGAACCTGCTGATCGACCACGCGATGCGCAACCCACCGGTGCCGCCGGGCTTCTGGCGTGGCGTGAACCTGAACCAGAACGCGATCTACCAGGAGTGCTTCATCGACGAGCTGGCCCACGCAGCCAAGCGCGATCCGCTGGAGTTCCGCCGCGAACTGCTGGCCGGCGCGCCCAAGCAGCTGGCCGTGCTCAATGCCGTGGCCGAGCGCTCGGGCTGGGGCAAGCCCGCGCCCAAGGGGCACTACCGCGGGCTGGCCTGCATCATGGGTTTCGGCAGCTATGTGGCGGCCTGTGCCGAGGTGTCGGTGAGCGCCAAGGGCGACTTGAAGATCCATCGCATCGTGGCGGCCACCGACCCGGGCCATGCGGTCAATCCGCAGCAGATCCAGGCGCAGGTCGAGGGCAGTTTTGTCTATGGCCTCTCGGCCGCGCTGTACGGCGAATGCACGCTCAAGAACGGCCGCATCGAGCAGAGCAACTTCAACGACTATCCGGTCATGCACATGGAGCAGATGCCGGCGGTGGAGGCCATCGTCATGCCCTCGGGCGGCTTCTGGGGCGGCGTGGGCGAACCGACGATCTCGGTGGCGGCGCCGGCCGTGCTCAATGCCATCTTCGCGGCCACGGGGCAGCGCGTGCGCGAGCTGCCGCTGGCCAAGACCAAGCTCAAGGGCCGGGCCTGAGGCGAGGTGCCGCATGCGCTGGCTCCTGTTGTTGCTAACGCTGATGTCCGGCGCAGCGGCGTGGGCGGAGGGCGATGCTGCACGGGGCCGCGCCATCGTGGCCAGCCGGCAGCAGGGCCAGTGCCTGCTGTGCCATAGCGCGCCGATCGACGATCAGCGCCTGCAGGGCAATCTGGCAACGAATCTGACCGGCGCGGGTTCGCGGTGGACAAGTAACGCGTTACGTCAGCGCATCGCAATCGGCCAGCCGGGCAGCCTGATGCCGGCTTATGGCCGCGTTGAGGGCCTCCTGAACGTGGGCGAGGCCTGGCGCGGCAAGCCCTTGCTGGAGCCGCAGCAGATCGAGGATGTCGTGGCCTACCTGCTCACACTCAAATGAAGCGGCGTGGCTTTCTGCTGCTGAGCCTGCTGGCGACACCGGCCCTGGCCAATCGCGCCGAGCTCGATGCGGCGGTGCTGGCCTTTGCGGGCGGTGCGCTGCCGAAAGCCGGCCGCGTGCGCATCGAGATCGCGCCGCTGGTGGAGAACGGCAATGCCGTGCCGGTGGCGGTCAAGGTCGAGAGCGCAATGAGCGAGGCCGATCACGTGACCGAGATCGCGCTGTTCAACGAACTCAACCCGCAGCGCGACGTGGCGCGCTTCAAGCTCACACCCGCCAACGGCCGCGCCGAGATCGGCACGCGCATCCGCCTCGCGGCCAGCCAGCAACTGGTGGCGGTGGCGCGCATGAGCGATGGCAGCTGCTGGATGCAGGCCGTGGATGTGGTGGTGACGCTCGCCGCCTGCGTGGAATAGCCGATGGCGCGCGTGCTCATCCACCTGCCCGAAACCGCCCGCACCGGCGAGGTGGTGGAACTGCGCTGCATGATTGCGCACCCGATGGAGACGGGTTACCGCGTCAGCGACGAAGGCAAGCCGCTGGCCCGCAACATCCTGCGCAGCTTCAAGGTGGACTACCTGGGCCGGCGCGTGTTCGAGGCCGAGTTCCATCCCGCCGTGGCGGCCAATCCGCTCGTGAGCTTCTGGCTGCGTGCCGAACGCTCGGGCCCGCTGCGTTTCGAATGGACGGGCGACCAGGGCTTCAGCCAGCTCGAGGAACGCCAGCTCGTCGTGACATGAAGCGCTGGCTGCTCCTGCTCCTGTGCAGCGCGGCCTTGTGCCAGGCCGAGGAGCCGCGCCGCTCGGGCTTCGAGACCATGAGCCCGGCCCTGCAAGCCATGCAGCGTGATGACGCGAGCAACCCGGCGATGCTGTGGGTGCAGGGCGGGCGCGATCTCTGGGCCGCACGTTGCGCTTCCTGCCACGCGGAGAAAGTGTTGAAAGGCCTGGCCGCACGCTATCCAGCCTGGGACGCCGCGTCGGCAAGACCCTTCACGCTGGCGCAGCGCATCCAGGCCCATGCGCGCCTGTCCGAGGACGATCTGCTTTCGGTGACCGCCTATCTCGGCCTGCAATCACGCGGTATGCCGATTGCGCCGCCATCCGATCAGCGGCTCGACGCCTTTGCCGAACAGGGCCGCAAGCTGTTCGAGCGCCGCATGGGCCAGCTCAACCTGAGCTGCGCGCAATGCCACGACGAACACGCGGGGCAGTCGCTCGGCGGCAGCGCGATCCCGCAAGGCCACCCGACGGGCTACCCGCTGTACCGGCTCGAATGGCAGACGCTGGGCTCGCTGGAGCGGCGCCTGCGCAACTGCGTGGCGGGCGTGCGTGCAGCGCCGCTGACGCAGGAAGAGCTGACCGATCTGGAGCTGTACCTGATGCGCCGCGCGCAGGGCATGGCCGTGGACGCGCCCGCGGTGCGCCCCTGAGCGATCAGCTCTGCGTGCGCTGCCGCTCGCCGAACAGCACCTCGCGCGACTGGTCGTCGGTCAGCGGCCGGCGCGCATCGGCCAGCACCGCCACGCCGCGCTGCACGGCCGGGCGGCTGGCGATCTCCTCGAACCAGCCGCGCAAGTGGCGGTAGTCGTTCAGCTCCACGCCCTGGTTCTTCCACGAACGCAGCCAGGGGAAGATGGCGATGTCGGCGATGCTGTAGTCCTTGCCGGCGATGTAGGTGGAGGCGGCGAGCCGCTTGTCGATCACGCCATAGATGCGCTGGGCTTCGTTCGTGTATCGCTCCACCGCGTAGGCGATCTTCTCGGGCGCGTAAAGGCGGAAGTGATGGACCTGGCCCAGCATCGGGCCCACGCTGCCCATCTGGAACATCAGCCATTGCAGGGCCTGGTATTTGCCGGCGACGTCGGCCGGCAGGAAGCGGCCCGTCTTGCCCGCCAGATAGAGCAGGATGGCGCCGGACTCGAACAGCGAGATCGGCCTGCCTTCAGGGCCGGCAGGATCGACGATGGCCGGGATCTTGTTGTTGGGGCTCAGCGCCAGAAAGCTGGCCTGGAACTGGGCGCCGCTGCCGATGTCCACGGGGATCACCCGATAGGGCAGGCCACATTCTTCCAACATGATGTGAACCTTGTGGCCGTTGGCGGTGGGCCATGAATACACTTCAATCATTTCCAGCTCCTCGCATCACCCGAGGAACCATTCTCCCGACTCATGGTATTTAAGCAAGTCAAACACTGGTTCATTGCGCGTGCCAACGCGGCGCGCTGGCGCGCCATCCACGATTGGGCCGATTCGCGCAAGGCCGTGTTCAAGCTCGCGCGCGACGGCACGGGTTTCGCTGTCGAACAGTCCAAGGCCTTGCCCGGCCCGATGCGCATCGAATGGGGCCCTTCGCAGCGCGCCTACATTCCGGGCCACGAGTTGCGCATGCGCTGCGAGCTCAAGCTGCACAGCGATCTGCAGATGATGGTGCTGTGCCGCGAGCTGATGGACCAGCTGGAGAAGACCGTCTTCGAGGCCTACACCGACACGCTCAAGACCCGCGTGGATACCGACACGCCCGAGGAAATGCGCTGGCTGGTGATGTTCCCCAAGTACGGCGGCTTTCAATCCAAGCTGGTGCGCCAGCGCTTCGGCGCGCTCGGCGTCAACAAGGATCTCGTCGGCTCCTGGCTTGAAGGCGAATTCTCGGAATACCTGGCCCAGGCCAGCCAGGACCTGCTGCCCGAAGGCCATCCCATCGTGGTGATGACCATGCGCGGCAACGTCTATCTGCGCACCGCGATGCCCGAGGCCGATCTCGACAAGATCCAGGGCCTGGTCAAGGTGCTGGAGTCGGCCTGCCGCGAGGCGCAGCGCGTCAACGCGCGCGTGGCCGAAGGCGGCAGCCCGTGGCCGACCACCACCTCGGTGGCCTGGCAGAGTTCGCGGCCCGACGAAGAGCAGCCTGGGCCTGGCGCTTAATTCAGCAGTCAGGTTTTCTGGGCGAAGGCCCAGCCCAGCTCGGCCATGGGGCGCGCGCCGGCCGCCGTCTCGCGCGCCCGCTCGCTCGAAGCCGTGCCGGCCTCCACGCGCTTGGCAATGCCTTGCAGGATGGCGGCGATGCGGAACAGGTTGTAGGCGAGGTAGAAGCTCCAGTCGGCCTCGATGGCTTCCAGGTCATTGCGGCCACTGAGTTCGCAATAGCGGCGCAGGTGTTCGCGCTCGCTCGGGATGCCCAGGGCCGCCAGATCGGCCCCGGCCAGCCCGCGTGCGGCGCCCGAGTTGCGGATGTGCCAGGACATGCAGTGGTAGCTGAAGTCCGCCAGCGGGTGGCCCAGCGTGGAGAGCTCCCAGTCGAGCACCGCAATCACGCGGGGTTCGGTCGGGTGGAAGACCAGGTTGTCCATCCGGTAGTCGCCATGCACGACGGAGACCTGCGTCGGGTCCAGCGCCGACGCCGGCATGTGCGCCGGGAGCCAGGCCATCAGCTTGTCCATGGCCTCGATCGGCTGGGTGATCGAGGCCTGGTACTGCTTGCTCCAGCGGCCGATCTGGCGCTCGAAGTAATTGCCCGGCTTGCCATAGCTGCCCAAGCCCGCGGCATCCACATCCACGCGGTGCAGCGCGGCGATCACGCGGCTCATCTCGCGATAGATGGCGCTGCGTTCGTCGCTCGGCATGCCGGGCAGGGTCTGGTCCCACAGCACGCGGCCGGGCATGAACTCCATGATGTAGAAGGTGCGGCCGATGACGGATTCGTCCTCGCACAGCGCCAGCATGCGCGGCACCGGCACGTCGCTACCGGCCAGGGCCTGCATGACGGTGAATTCGCGCTCGATGGCATGGGCCGAAGGCAGCAGCATGGCCACGGGCCCGGGCTTGGCCCGCATCACGTACTCGGCCTGCGGCGTGACCAGCTTGTAGGTCGGGTTGGACTGGCCGCCCTTGAATTGCTCGATGGCAAGCGGCCCGGCATAACCGTCTACATGGGCTGACAGCCAGGCCGAGAGCGCCGCGATGTCCAGATTGCCGCTGGCGGCCCGGGTGCCGGTGAATTGATCGTCCATGCGGTCCTTGAAGAATTACCTGTCGGCGGCCTGCATCAGCAGATCGCGATCCAATACGACCAGGCGCGTCGGCTCCACGCGCACGGCGCCTTCTCGCTCGAGGCTCTTGAGTTCCTGGTTCACGCGTTGGCGCGAGGCACCCAGCAATTGGGCGATGTCTTCCTGCGCCAGCTGCAGGCCGATGCGGATCTCATTGCCCTCGGGCACGCCGTAGGCGCGCGCGAGCACAAGAATCTGCTTGGCCAGGCGCGAGGCCAGCGGCCGCGTGTTGAGGTCTTCGATCGTGTCGAACATCAGCCGCAGGCGGCGGCAGTTCAGGCGCAGCAGCGCTTCGTAGAGTTCGGTATGGCGCGCTAGCAGTTCGCGGAAATCGGGCTTGCGCACGACCAGCAGCGTGGTGTCGCCGTGCGCTTGTGCGTCGTGCGTGCGCGGCAGGCCGTCGAAGAGCGAGATGTCGCCGAACCACAGGCCGGGCTCCACATAGGTCAGCGCAATCTGCTTGCCCGACAGCGAGACCGAGCTCACGCGCACCGCGCCACGCGCCACGCCGCACCACTCGGAGGCAGCCTCGCCGCGGTGGCTCAGCAAGGTGCCATCACTGACGCGGCGCACGATGGCGCGTTCCAGGATGTCTGCACGCAAGCTCTCGGACAGCTTGGCGAACCAGGAGCCCGCTTCGATGCGGCTGCGTTCGGCGACCGTGAGCGTCAGTTCAGGCATTCAGTTAGGGCCTGCGCAGAGAGGCCGCGGCAGGGTTTGTGGGTGAGTCTTCCCATTGTCCATGACTCGCCCTCGCGCGCAGGCGGCTGGCATGGATGCAACAGCCTGCGCACGAGCGCCGAGATAGGCGCTTACTCGGGGCAGTGGCGCCGGGTCGGCGTGCTAGAGTGAGTAACAGAATACTTACACGCCCTGCCGGCATGGACCGAGACTCACGCGACCCGAACAACAGCCCGAGTCCCCTTCGCCACAACGCCGTGCTTCTTGGCGTTGTCGGCATGTTGGCGGCATTGCCCGGCACCACCGCCCACGCGCTGGGCATCAGCGCTCCGCAAACGCGCTCCGCGCTGGGCCAGCCGCTCGAGCTGGTGTTCCCCGTCAGCCTGGGCCCCAACGAAACGCTGGCCCTTGAGTGCGTGCATGCCGAGGTGATGGCCGGCGATGCGCGCGTGCCGCCTTCGCTGATCAACATCCGGCTCGAAGGCAGCAACGAATCGAATGTGCATGCGGTGCGCCTGCAAAGCGTCACGCAAGTCAACGAGCCGATCGTCACCGTCACCGTGGCCCTGGGCTGCCCGGCGCGTGTGACGCGCCAGTACGTCGCGCTGATCGATCCGCCGAGTTCGGTCGCCACGGCCAGCGTGCTGCCGCCGGCCGATCTGCCGACCCCCGAGGAAATTCGTTCGCAAGGCTATTCGCCGGCCCTGCGTGCGGCCCTGGATGCATCGGAAAGCAAGCCCGAGATGCTGCTGGCCCAGGTGCCTGCGAGCGTGGCCTCGGCGCCCTCCAGGCCTGCGCCTGCGCCCCGGCTGTCCGGCGCGCCGCGGCTTGCCGCGTCGGGCTCGGCCGCGGTGCCGGAGGCTGCCGCTTCCGCACCGCGGAAGACCCGCAAGCGCCCAAGCCCGCCGCAAGAGCCCAAGGCCATCGCGTTGGCAGATGCGCATGCCAGCAAGCCGGCCAGGAAGGCTGAAGTCTCGCGCCTCAAGCTCGACGCACCGGAACCCGTGGAGGTGCCGGCGCCCAAGCTTGCGGCGGCGTCGGCCGCAACAATCTCGGCCAGCGCACCCGCTTCGACAATCGTCGAGATGGCCGCCACGAGCGCCAGCGCAGTCGCTTCCGACGCCACGCAAGATCGCCTGGCTGCGATGGAAGCCCGCATCAACCAGGTGCAGAAGCAGAACCAGGAACAGCAGGCCAAGCTGCTGCAGTTGCAGGCTGAGCTCAATGCCGCCCAGGCACAGCGTTATCAGAATCCGCTGGTCTGGGTTCTTGCCCTGCTGGTGGCGGCCCTCGGCGGACTGAGTGCCTATCTGTGGCGCAGCCGCAAGCACGCTGACGAGGACTGGTGGGAGTCCAACCGGGCCCTGCCTGCCCCGGCGCCAAGTTCGCCGCCATTGAGCAAGGCCGTGGTGGCGCCCGATTCCGAACTGGGCCGCGGGGCCAGTGGCCTGGGCGACTTCATGAGCGCGGGCAGCACACTGCCGATGCCCATCGGCGGCGATGACATGACCGAGCCCGTGCCCTTGCTGGCCGATCCGGTCTCCAGGTTCGGCGGGCTGGACGCCATGCGTCCCGGCGATGAGGCCACGATGCCCGCCGCACTCACGATCGAGCGCCCGCCGGGCGCACAAGATCCGACCGCGCCGGTGACGGTGGAGGAACTGATCGACATGCAGCAGCAGGTCGATTTCTTCCTCGTGCTGGGGCAGGCCGATGCGGCCATCGACCTGCTGCAGTCGCGCGTCAGCACGGGTGCTTCCAGCGCCTTGCCCTACCTGAAGCTGATGGAGATCTATCAGTCCCAGGGGGACACGGACTCGTTTGCAGCAATGGCCCAGAGCTTCGCTGAGCGCTTCAATGCGATGCCGCCGGCCTGGGGCGGCGACATGAACGAGGGGCGCTTGCTGGAGGCTTATGAGCCGGTGCTGGTCAGCGTGCAGAACGTCTGGACGGATGCCGCGGTCAGCATGGCGCTGCTGCAGAACCTGCTGACCTTCGGCCCGGATGGCGATGAGTTGCGCGGTTTCGACCTGCCGGCCTATCGCGATCTGCTGATGCTCTACAGCGTGGCCCGCGATCTGTCGGAGCACGATGTGCGCGGTGACCAGATCGACCTGTTCCTGCCGCTCGACTCGAACGGCAAAGGCGCCGCCACCGACATGATGGCGACCATGGCGTGGCAGCACGACGAAGACATGCCCGCGCCCACCAAGCATGTGGCGGTGGACCTCGACATCTCGCTGCAGGACACGGAGCCGGCGCCGCTGGACTTCAAGTCGACCAAGCCCAGGGACTTTGGCGACAGCAAGCTCTGAGGAGTTCTCGGCTCAGAGCTTCTTCAGGTGCGCGAGCGCCTGCTTGAGCGTGCTGTCCTTCTTGGCAAAGCAAAAACGCACGATGGGTTGCTTGCTGCCGCCGGCATAGAAAGCCGACAGCGGGATGGCCGCCACGCCATGCTCGATGGTCAGCCACTGGCAGAACTCGAGATCGGGCAACTGGCTCACGGCGCTGTAGTCCACGCACTGGAAATAGCTGCCTTCACAGGGCAGCAGCTTGAGCTTGGCCAGGGCCAGGCCCTGGCGGAAGAGGTCGCGCTTCTTTTGGTAGAAGGCCGAGAGTTCCATCGCGGGGCGATAGTCAGCCATATAGGTGGCCAGGCCATGCTGCGTGGGCGTGCTGACCGAGAACACGTTGTACTGATGCACCTTGCGGAACTCGGCCATCAGCGCGGCCGGCGCGGCCACGTAGCCGACCTTCCAGCCCGTCACGTGGTAGGTCTTGCCGAAGCTGGAGACGACGAAGCTGCGCTCTGCCAGGTCGTTGTGGCGGGCCACGCTGGGATGGCCGGCGCCGTCGAAGACCATGTGCTCGTAGACCTCGTCGCTGATCACCAGCACCTCGGTGCCATCGAGCAGGGCGGCCAGCTGGCGCATCTCGGCCGGCGTCCAGACCGTGCCGGTCGGGTTGTGCGGCGTGTTGATGACGATGGCGCGTGTCCTGGGCGTCAGGGCCTGTTCGATCGCCGCAAAGTCAGGGCGGAAGCTGCCGGGCTTGAGCGCCACCCGGACCACGGTGCCGCCGGCCATCTGGACATTGGGCGCGTAGCTGTCGTAGCAGGGCTCCAGCACGATGACTTCGTCGCCCGGGTGCACGATGGCCAGCAGGGCGGTGAAGATGGCTTGGGTGGCGCCGGCGGTGACGGTGATCTCGGTGTCCGCGTTGTAGCGGTGGCCATAGAGCATCGCGATCTTGGCCGCGATGGCGTCGCGCAGGGGCTTGGCGCCTGCCATCGGCGCATATTGGTTGTGGCCGGCACGCATGGCATGACCGACGGCGTCGCGCAGCGCGGGGTCGCAGGCGAAATCGGGGAAGCCCTGGCCCAGGTTGACCGCGCCATGCGCTTCGGCCAGCGCCGACATGGTGCTGAAAATCGTGGTGCCTACATCAGGGAGGCGGCTTTGCAACGGGTGCTTCAAGGGAGTCATAGGCCGAAGTCTGTAGCCTCGCCGCTCATGGCGCGCTCAAGCAGTTTGCGATTGAGGCGGTCCGAGAGCAGCTCGGCAAAGCTGTACACATAGTTTCGCAGGTAGGCGCCACGCTTGAAGGCGATGCGCGTGACGTTCTGGCCGAACAGATGGCCCAGCGGCTTGGAGACAAGGTCCGAGCCCGGACCTTCCTCGCGCATGGCCATCTCGGCCACGATCCCCAAACCCATGCCGAGCTTGACGTAGGTCTTGATCACGTCCGAGTCGATGGCCTCGAGCACGATATTGGGCTGCAGATGGCGCGCCGCGAAAGCGCGGTCGATGCGGGTGCGGCCGGTGAAGCTCGGGTGGTAGGTGACGATGGGCTCGGCCGCGAGCTGTTCCAGGCTGATGCGCTCGGCCTGGGCCAGCGGGTGGTTGCTCGGCACGACCAGCACATGCTGCCACTCGTAGCAGGGCAGGGTGACGAGCTCCTCGACCTGCGCCAGCGACTCGGTGGCCAGGCCGATATCGGCGCTGTCGTCCAGCAGCATGCGCGCCACCTGGTCGGGGTTGCCCTGGTGCAGGCTGACCCGCACCTGCGGCAGCTGCCTGCGAAGCTGCGCCACCGGCCCGGGCAGCACGTAGCGCGCTTGCGTGTGCGTGGTGGCGATGGAGAGCGTGCCGGTGTCCTGCTTGGAATATTCCTCGCCGATGCGCTTGAGGTTGGCCACCTCGCGCATGATGATCTCGACGCTGGCCAGCACCTGCAGGCCGGGCTCGGTGATGCGGCGCAGGCGCTTGCCGTGGCGGCTGAAGATGTCGATGCCCAGCTCTTCCTCAAGCTCCAGGATCGCCTTGGAGACGCCCGGCTGCGAAGTGAACAGCGCCTTGGCCGTCTCGGTCAGGTTGAGGTTGCGGCGGGCCGCTTCTTGCACGAAGCGGAACTGGTGCAGGTTCATGCTTTGGACTGGTTATCCAGGGTTTGCAAGGCGGCTTCGGCCATGGCTTCGGTGACGAGCGGGTGATCGCCGATGGTACTGTGCAGTTGCCAGTCGATCCGCGAGCCGTATTGCGCCTGCAGGCTGTCGATCAGCGCCGGCACGTCCTTGCGCACATGGCCGCCACTGCCCAGGAACAGCGGCACGATGTGCACGGTGGTGCAGCCGGCTGCTGCCAGCGCGTCGGCAGCTTCGGCCATCGTGGGCGGCATGAATTCCAGATAGGCGAGCTGCAGCGGCGTATCGGGTCGGCGCCCTGCGACGCGCTGCGCGACCGCTTCAAACGAGCGAGCCCAGGCCGGGTCGCGAGCGCCATGAGCGAAGAGGAGCAGCCCTTCCATCTCAGCGGAACCTCACCAGCCAGCCGAAAGCGGCCAGCGAAAGCGCCATGTAGGCCAGGCTTGGCGTTGCCGCCACGGCCCAGGGCGTCCAGCCCTTGAGCAGGCCCAGATGCCCGGCCACGTTGTTCAGCAGCACGAAGCTCGACCCGAGCATGATGCCGCCGAAGACCTTGATGCTGATGCCGCCCGCGCGGGCATGCAGATAGGCAAAGGGCAGGGCCAGGGCAATCATCACGAAGCAGGCGAAGGGATAGATGGCCTTGCGCCAGAACTGGATGCTGTAGGCCTGGGCGGATTGCTCCTGCGAGGACAGGTGCTGGGTGTAGCGGTACAGCTCCAGCGTGGACATGGACCAGGGCGGCAGCACGGCCGCGGCCACCACGCCGGCATGCAGCGTGCTTTGCCAGTCCAGGGTCGGCAGATCCTGCTCGCGGACCAGGGCTTCCTTGGCGGAGCCGGCGCTGGCCGACAGAGGCAGCCAATCCGTCTTGCGCACCTCTTCAAGCTTCCACAGGCCCTTGGCATCGACGCTGGCCTGCTTGGCCTGCATGCGCGAGAGCAGGACGCCGTGCGCGTCGAACTCGAAGATCAGCACGTCCTGCAGATGGCCGGTCGTGGTGGCGCGGCCGACGTTGACGGAGAAGCTGTGTTCCTGGCCATCGACCAGCAGATGGTCCTTGAGCCAGGCGCCTTTGCGCGCCGAGGCCTTGTCGCCGACGAAGCCGGCGCGCACGCTGTCGCTCTGGCGCTCGAACCATGGCGAAACGAAATCGCCCACGGTGAAGGTCAGCACGGCGAACACGGCCGCCAGACTGGCCAGCAGGCTCAGTGCCCGGCCCGGCCCGAGGCCGCCGGTGCGCAGGATGGTGAACTCGCTCGACTGCGCCAGCCGTGCCAGCGAGAAGATGGAGCCGATCAGCACGGCGCTGGGAAAGAGCTCATAGAAATGCTCGGGCACTTCCATCAGTGCCATCAGGGCCGCCGGCGCGGCGCCGACACCGGCTCGGCCCATGCGGTCGATCTCGTCCACGAAATCGAAGAAATAGAACAGGGACAGGAAGGCCAGCGTCACGAAGAACACCGAGCCGATGATGTCGCGGTAGAGCAGGCGGCGAACGGTCCTCATGCCGGCTTCACCCGCGGGGGCTTGCGCAAGCCCAGGACGATGCGGTTGTCCCGCCACCAGAGCAGGGCCAGCGCCATCACCAGCGCGCCGCCATGCACGAGGCCCAGGGCCTGGCCCAGGCTCACGCGGCCATGCGAGACCCAGGACTGGCTCAGGCTGATCATGTTGAAGTAGATGACGAAGCTCAGCAGCGCGAAGAGCAGGTTCCAGTTGCTGGGCCGGCGCGGATTGCTCTGCGAAAGGCCCAGGCCCAGCAGCACCATATTGACCGCGCCCAGGACCATTCCCAGGCGCCACGCCAGTTCACCCTGGTTCAGCGGCACGGGGTTCTGCAGCAGGTCGAGCGTAGACAAGGCCTTGGGCGGCAGCTTGCCGGCGGCGCGAAGCACCTGGCTGTCGGCCAGCACTTCGTACTGATCGAAACGCGAGAGCGTCTTGGTGCCGTCCACGCCGTTCTGCTCGTTGCGCTGGCCGCGATTGAGCACCAGGAAGCGGTCATTGCCACGGATCTCGATGTGGCCCTGCGCCGAAGTGGTCACCGCCTCGGTCTTGTCGGTGCGCGAGAGGATGAAGACGTTGCGGCCGGTGGCGCCATCGGCGCTGTCGCGTTCGATGAAGAACACGCGGCTGCCGTCGCGCGAGGTCTGGAACTGGCCGGGGGCCACGCGGGAGAGGTCGCCGCGCTTCTCGTACCGTTCCTTCAGCTGCGCGCTGTTCTGATTGCTCCAGGGCCAGACCAGCAGCTCCAGCACCAGCACGGCGAGCAGGACGGGCCAGGCCATGCGCATCACGGGCTTGACGAATCGTGCCAGCGGAATCCCGCTGGCCAGCCAGATGGTCATCTCCGACTCACGGTACATGCGGCCCAGCGTGGCCACGATCGCGATGAAGAGCGAAAGTGCCAGCATGGTCGGCAGGTAGGCCAGCGAGGCATAGCCCATCAGCAGCAGCACGTCCTGCGGCGCCACATTGCCCCCTGCGGCCTGGCGCAAGGTGCTGATCAGCATGGAGGTCAGCACGATGGTGAGGATCACCACCAGCGTCACGCCAAAGCTTCGGGCCAGCTCTTTTCTTACTGTGGAATCGAATAACATCCGGGCACTTTATCTATTCATTCGCATTATGGACTTCCGTACTCAATCGGCGTCGCAGGACGCACTGGCCGGCATCTCTGCCGATGCGCTTTTGTTGGTTGTCGGCGGCACGGCCTTGCCCAAGGGCTTCGATGCCAAGCTGGCGGCCCTGGTGCAAGACGCGATCAAGCTCGGCGACTTTGAATTCAAGGCGGGCAAGGTGCTGAGCCTGCAGCGAGCGGCCGGCGTGAAGGCGCCGCGCGTGGTGCTGGCGGCCAGCGGAGGTACGAGCGTCAAGGCAGCGCGTGCGGGTCTGGCTACGGCGCTGGCCCAGCTCAAAGGTCGTGGCGCGGCGCATGCAGCGGTCGCGTTTGTCGGCTTCGGGCCGATCGATGAAGCCCTGGCCGAACATTTCGTGCTGGGCGCGAGCGATGCGTGCTACGTCTATCGCCACACCAAGCCCAGCGCGCCTGCCGCAGGCAAGCTGGGCAAGCTGACGCTGCTGACCGACAAGACTGACACGCTGGCCGCCAAGGCGGCCAAGGCAGGTATCGCCCGGGGCGAAGCCATCGGAGCTGGCATCGAGCTGGCACGCGAGCTTGCGAACCGGCCCGGCAACCACGCCACGCCGACCTTCCTCGGCGAGCAGGTCAAGCAGTTGGGCCGCCAGTACGGCTTCAAGGTCGAGGTGCTGGACAAGAAGGCCGTCGAGAAGCTCGGCATGGGCTCCTTCATGTCCGTCGCCCAGGGCTCCGACGAGCCGCTGCGCTTCATCGTCGCGCGTTACGAAGGTGCGGCCAAGACGCAAGCGCCCGTGGTGCTCGTGGGCAAGGGCATCACCTTCGACTCGGGCGGCATTTCGCTCAAGCCGGGTGCGCAGATGGACGAAATGAAGTTCGACATGGGCGGTGCGGCCAGCGTGATCGGCACGCTGCGTGCGGTGGGCGAACTCAAGCCCAAGCTCAACCTGGTGGTGCTCGTGCCTTCGTGCGAGAACATGCCCAGCGGCCATGCGGTCAAGCCGGGCGACGTGGTGACTTCCATGTCGGGCCAGACCATCGAGAACCTCAACACCGACGCGGAAGGCCGCCTGATCCTCTGCGACGCGCTGACCTACGCCGAGCGCTTCAAGCCTGCCGTGGTGGTGGATGTCGCCACGCTCACCGGCGCCTGCGTGATCGCACTGGGTGGCGTGCGCAGCGGCATGTATGCCAGCGATGACGAGCTGGCTGCCGACCTGAACTCGGCCGGCGAGCGCGCACTGGACCCCTGCTGGCGCATGCCGCTGGACGAGGAGTACGAAGAGGGCCTGAAGAGCAATTTCGCGGACGTGGCCAATGTGGCCGGCCGCGAAGGCGGTTCGGTCACTGCGGCCAAGTTCCTGCAGCGCTTTGCGTCCAAGTACCGCTGGGGCCATCTGGACATCGCCGGCACGGCCTGGAAAGGCGGGGGCGCCAAGGGCGCAACCGGCCGGCCTGTGGGCCTGCTGACGCACTTCGTGCTGGCACAGGTCGGCAAGCGCTGATCGCTGCCTGACGATGGCTGAGGTCAGCTTCCATACCGGGGTGCCGGAGCGGCTGTCCTACCTCTGCCGACTGCTGCGCAAGGCACAACAGTCGGGCTCTCGCATTGGCGTGGTCGGTCCGGCGCATCTGCTGGATCGGCTGGACCGCGAGCTTTGGGTTTTCGGCGCGCTGGAGTTCGTGCCGCATGTGCGCTTGCGGCCGGGGCGGGCGCTCGCGCCCCGGCTCGCTAACACGCCAATTCAGCTGACAGAAGACGCGCAGGCGCTGCCGCACCGTGAGGTGCTGCTCAATATCGGCGTGGAACTGCCCGAGGGCTTTGATGCCTTCCAGCGGGTGCTGGAGGTGGTGTCCAAGGACCCCGAGCAGGTCCAAGCGGGGCGGCAGCGATTTCGCCGCTACGAACAGCTGGGCCATGTGCTCAAGCATCATGTCGCAAGCGAGTGAGCGGGGCGGCAGTTCAAGGCTTTCCCGCTAGAGCCTCCCCCTGATTTCGGGTATGGTCAACCGGGTCGGGGTTCCGTGTGGAGCCCCTCATCCCACCCGGAGGATCTGCATGCAAGCCAAGCTGAATTTGATCGTCGCCGCTGCCGCGGCTTTGTTGGGGAATGTCGCCATGGCGCAGGATCTGATCGTCAAGATCGGTCACGTGGCGCCCACCAGCGGCAACCAGGCGCATCTGGGCAAGGACAACGAACTCGGTGCCAAGATGGCCATCGAGGAACTCAATGCCAAGGGCGTGAAGATCGGCGGCAAGACGGCCAAGTTCGTGCTGCTGGCCGAAGACGATGCGGCCGATCCCAAGCAAGGCACGGCAGCGGCACAAAAGCTGGTGGACCAGAAGGTCAACGGCGTGATCGGCCATCTCAACTCGGGCACGACCATTCCGGCTTCCAAGATTTATTCGGATGCGGGTATTCCGCAGATTTCGCCGTCGTCGACCAATCCGGTTTACACGCACCAGGGCTACAAGACCACCTTCCGCGTGGTGGCCAATGACATCCATCTGGGCAGCACGCTCGGCAAATACGCCGTCAAGGACCTGAATGGCAAATCGGTCGCGGTGATCGACGACCGCTCCGCCTATGGCATGGGCGTGGCCGAGCAGTTCGAGAAGGCGGCCAAGGGTGCTGGCGCGAAAGTCGTGGGCCACGAGTTCACGACCGACAAGGCCACCGACTTCTCGGCCATCCTCACCAACATCAAGGGCAAGAAGCCCGACGTGGTGTTCTTCGGCGGCATGGACGCCGTGGGTGGCCCGATGCTGCGCCAGATGAAGTCGCTCGGGCTGAGCGCCAAGTTCATGGGCGGCGACGGCATCTGCACGACGGCACTGCCATCGCTGGCCTCCGGCACGGCGGCTGACGGCCAGATCGTCTGCGCTGAGGCCGGTGGCGTCGAGGGTGCGGCCAAGGCCGGCATGGACAAGTTCAAGACAGACTTCAAGAAGAAGTATGGGGTGGACGTCCAGATCTATGCGCCTTATGTTTACGACGCCGTCAACGTGATGGTCGCCGCCATGGTCAAGGCGGGTTCTGCCGAGCCGGCCAAGTATTTGCCGGTCCTGGCCAAAACCGAAGGTTATAAGGGTGTAACCGGCATCATTTCATTTGACGAAAATGGCGACATTAAAAATGGTGCTCTGACGCTGTATACCTATCGCGGCGGTCAGAAGGAACAGATTGCGGTTGTTCACTGATTCAAATGCAGTGATTTTTACCTAACGCCGAGGTTCATCGGCATGTCATCGCCGCCCGTGCATGCTTCACGCATCACGGGCGGCTTGCTTTTGGGCCTGTTGTAAATCACCCGCGACAAGCGGTGCCCTATGAGCAGGCGCCTGCGCAAGCCGTGGAATCAGGCACGGCATCCTTCAGTTGAGGGAGTGCGGACAGGGGGGGCTGGGTTCTACTCGCGTCGCAGAGCAGACCTCCATCGCGATTCAAGTTAGGGCGCCCCTGCAAACGGGGGGCTTTCAAGACCAGTCGTGAAAGGCATCATCGCTCGCATTCAAAACCTCTAAGTAAGAACCCATATTCGGATTCTGAAGAGGCTACATGGTTCACGGGGCTCAGCTGTCGGAAAGCGGGGCCACCCGTCCCCGAAGAACCAGAACTGCTGGCACCAAGTGTGCAACGGGGAAGAACATGATTCGGATTTTCAATCACTACCTGCATCGGCAAACGCTGTACCAGGTCTTCTTTGACCTGGGGCTGATCCTGTTTGCCGTCATGGCAGTCGTGCTGAGCCAGGGCGAGCAGGTCGAGCACGTGATTCCGTTTGCGGCTTCGCATGGCCTCTCGTTGGCCGGCTGCATGTTCGTGATCAATTCGGCCACGGGCTTTTATCAGCATGTCCACAACCGCTCGGTAACCGAGTCCTGTGCTCGCGCATTGCTGGGCATGATGTTCGGCCTGCCGCTGGCTTACGTGATCTTCAGTTTCCTGCCGACCGAGGCCGTGCACCGCGACCTGTTGACGCAGGCAGCCATGGCCGCCGTGGCGGGTGTGATGGTGCACCGTGTGTACGCGGCGCATGCTGGTGTGCAGTCGCGACTGCGCACGCGCATCCTGATTTTCGGTTCCGGCGCTGCTGCAAAAACTGTCGGCGCCACCTTGAGCGCTGCGGACCCGCACGCCCAGATCGTTGGCTACTTCGCCGGCCCCAATGAGGAACATCCGGAAGTTCCGCGTGACCACCTCATTCATCCGCGTGGCACGCTGACGGATACCGCGCATGCCCTGGGTGTCGACGAGATCGTGATCGCACTGAGCGAGCGTCGCGGCGGCAGCATGCCCCTGCGCCAATTGCTCGATTGCAAGCTGCACGGAATCCGTGTGGTGGACATCGCGACTTACTTTGAGAAGACGCTTGCCCAGATCAAGATCAGCCATGTGAACGCAGGCTGGCTGATCTTCGGTGATGGCTTCAATCAAGGGGCATTGCGTTCGCTCGTCAAGCGTGTTTTCGACATCGGGTTTTCGCTGCTGATTCTGGCGCTGACCTGGCCCGTCATGCTGGTGACCGCTTTGTTGATCAAGCTGGAGTCACCGGGCAAGGTGCTGTACCGACAGGAGCGCGTGGGGCAGAACGGCGAGCAATTCAAGGTCATCAAGTTCCGCAGCATGTGCATGGATGCGGAGAAGGACGGCAAGCCCCGCTGGGCCTCGCAGAACGACAGCCGCGTCACCCGCATTGGGCGCTTCATCCGCAAGGTGCGCATCGACGAGTTGCCGCAATTGTTCAACGTGCTGCGCGGCGACATGAGCTTGGTCGGGCCGCGTCCGGAACGCCAATACTTTGTCGACGAATTGATTGGGCAGATCCCCTACTACGCGGTGCGCCACAGCGTGAAGCCGGGCGTGACGGGCTGGGCCCAGGTGCGCTATGAATACGGCTCCACGATCGAAGACTCGGTGGAGAAGCTGCAGTACGACCTGTACTACGTCAAGAACCACACCCTGTTCCTCGATTTGCTGATCATGCTGGAAACTGTGGCCGTGGTGTTGACCGGCAAAGGTGCCCGCTGAACTTGCGCTCGCGGACCGCTCGAGCCCCGTCATGAATTGAAGATCGTGCCGAGCTGGGGCTTCTCGGGCGCCCCAGGATTCCGCCGCATCGGCGGCCGTGCTTGAATACTGCATGTTCAACGGCATTCCCAACCTCGGATCGATTGGCGATTTGCTTGCTGTCTTGGCCTACGGATGGCTGGCACTGCATTTCAGCCTGAGCCTTCGCAGGGGGCGGGTGCAGGCACATTCGACCTCCTTTGCCTACCTGGCCGCGCTGGTGGCCACGGCGGTCTGGGCACTGCTGGAATGGCAAGGCTCGTCGATCCGCGGTGCCAATGACTTCGAATTGCTTTGGGCGCCGCTGGCCAACCATCTGCGCTACGGCCTGCTGTTCGCATTTCTGCTGGGCCTGTTGCGGCCGAGTCTGAATGCCGAAGGGCGGATGGAATTCCGCATCTTCGCCGCACTCGCTGCGATATCGGTCGGTGGGGCATTCGTCATCGTCATCTGTGCCTTTGCCGGCTTGCATGGTTTCGATCTCTATGGCCGGCCGGCCGCCTTGTGTGCGCTTGCGGAAGCCGTGATTGGCTTGTCGTTGATCGAGCAGTTGCTGCGCAATCTGCCCGTCGACAGCCGGTGGAACGCCAAGCCCGTCTGCCTTGGCCTGGGCGTGGTTTTTGCCTTCGACCTGTTCCTGTTCTCCCAGGCGGCACTGTTTCGCAACTTCGACGGCGATGCCGTGATCATTCGCGGGGCCGTTCATGCCGTGGCCGTGCCGCTGCTGTTCCTGTCGGCGCGTCGGCAGGCGGATTGGCTTGGCAAGCTGCACGTATCGCGTGCCGCCGTCTTCCAGTCGGCGACGCTGCTCCTCGTCGGCGCTTATCTGTTGCTGGTTTCGGGCCTCGGCTATTACGTGCGTTACAGCGGCGGTGAGTGGGGCAGGGCGCTGCAGCTGGCCTTGATGTCCCTGGCCCTGCTGGCGCTTGCCCTGTTGCTGCTTTCCGGCACCGTGCGGTCACGGCTGCGCATCTACATCAGCAAGAACTTCTTCAACTACCGCTACGACTATCGCGAGGAATGGTTGCGCTTCACCGCCGTGCTGTCGTCGGGGGGCGGGGCGCCGCAGGAGGTCGGAGAGACGGTCATCCGTGCGATGGCCAATCTGCTGGAATGTTCGGCTGGCACGCTCTGGCTCAAACGCGGTGATGAGCTGGTTCAGACCGGCAGATGGAATCTGCCACCCACTGCCCTGCGTGAAAGTGCCGCTTCGGCGTTCAGCGAGTTCCTGCAACGCAGCGGCTGGGTGATCGACCTGAACTTTGCGCGCAAGGGCTCTGCCGATATGACCGCGGCCTGCGTGCCGGCCTGGCTGCTGGAGGATCAGCGCTACAGCCTGGTCGTGCCCTTGCTGGTCGAGAGCGAGCTGACGGGCTTCGTGCTGCTGGGTCGACCGCGTGCGGTGATGGAGCTCAACTGGGAGGTGCGCGATCTGCTCAAGACCGCCGCCAAGCAGGCATCGGGCTATCTGGCGCAGATGCAGGCTGCCGAGGCCTTGCTCGAGGCACGCAAATTCGAGGCCTTCAACAAGATGTCGGCCTTTGTCGTGCATGACCTCAAGAACATCGTCACGCAGCTGTCGCTGATGATGAAGAATGCCCAGCGCCTGCGCGACAACCCCGAGTTCCAGCAGGACATGCTGGATACCGTGGAGAGTTCATTGGAGAAAATGCGCAAGCTGATGCTGCAGTTGCGCGAGGGCGAGAAGCCGCATGGCCTGAGCAGCGGCGTGGACCTGGAAGCCATCGCCAAGAGGCTGGCGCGGGCCGCGGTGGGCAAGGGCCGGGCCCTGGAGCTGGAGTTGCAGGCCGGGGTGAGCACACGTGGCCACGACGAGCGCGTGGAGCGGGTCATCGGCCATGTGGTGCAGAACGCCTTCGACGCCACGCCACACGATCGGCGTGTTTCGCTTCGTTTGGATCAAGCAGGCAGCCAAGCGCGTGTGCAAGTCACGGACGAGGGTTGCGGCATGTCAGAGGAATTCATACAGAATCATCTCTTCAAGCCGTTCCAGACGACGAAGACGAACGGCATGGGCATCGGTGCCTTTGAGAGTTACCAATATCTGCACGAACTGGGGGGCAAGATCATCGTGGAAAGCAAGCTCGACAAGGGCACGACCGTCACTATTCTGCTGCCGCTGTTTCACGCGGTGCCAGCGTCTGAGATCCTGACGGCGCACGCCCGATGAGTGCCGAAAAACTCCCGCCCTTGCTCATCGTCGAGGATGACTTGGCCTTGCAGAAGCAGCTCAAATGGTCGCTCGACCGTTTCGAGTCTGTCCTCGCCGACGACGTTGCGAGCGCTGTGCTGCAGTTCCGTCGCCATGCGCCTGCGGTGGTGACGATGGACCTGGGCCTGCCGCCCGACCAGGACTCGGTCTCGGAAGGCTTCAAGTGCCTGGAAAAGCTCATGGAGCTGGATTCGGCCGTGAAGGTGATCGTGCTCACCGGGCAGAACGACCAGGCCAACGCGCTGCGTGCCATTCGCATGGGTGCCTATGATTTCCTGGCCAAGCCGGTCGACCCCGATGTCCTCGCGCTGACTGTGGAGCGTGCCTACAGGCTCTACGAATTGCAGCGGGAAAACCTGCGCCTGCAGACCTTGCAGCAGACCAGCGCGCTCGCGGGCATGGTGACCCGCGACGCGGGGATGCAGCGCATCGGTCGGACCATTGAGAAGGTCGCCGCGACGGATGCCACCGTGCTCTTTCTGGGCGAAAGCGGGACGGGCAAGGAATTGCTGGCCCAAGGTCTGCACGACGCCTCCAAGCGCAAGGGGCGCTTCGTTGCGATCAACTGCGCGGCCATCCCGGAAAACCTGCTGGAGACTGAACTCTTCGGGCATGAAAAAGGCGCCTTCACCGGCGCCAGCAAGACCACCGTCGGCAAGATCGAAACCGCACATGGCGGCACGTTGATGCTGGACGAAATTGGGGACCTGCCTATGTCGTTGCAGGCCAAGCTGCTGCGTTTTCTGCAGGAGCGGGTGATCGAGCGGGTCGGCGGTCGCCAGGAGATTCCAATCGATGTGCGCATCGTGGGTGCTACCCACCAGGATCTGAAGCGACACATCGCGGAAGGGCGCTTCCGCGAGGACTTGTACTATCGGCTCGCCGAGATCGTGGTGGAAATCCCCCCTCTGCGTGACCGGGCCGGCGATGCTGTGCTGCTGGCGCACGCTTTTCTGCGCAGGTTTTCGATCGAGCAGCGTCGGCGACCCCTGGGCTTGTCGGAAGATGCCATTCGTGCCATCGAGGCGCACGCATGGCCAGGCAATGTGCGAGAGATGCAGAACCTCATCAAGCGCGCGTCGATCATGGCCGACGGCGAGCGCGTGAGTGCCGAGGATCTGGGTCTGCCGGCGCTGAACGCTGACGCCAGTGAAGGAACGGCTGGCACCCTGGATCTACGTCGCGTGCGCGAGGACGCGGAGCGCCAGGCGGTCATCACCGCATTGGCGCGGGCGGACGGCAATATCGCGAGGGCGTCCGAACTGCTGGGCGTGAGCCGGCCGACGCTGTACGACCTGATGAATCGATTGCAAATCAAGTGAGGATGCTACCCATGCGCGCTAAGAAATTCCCTGCCAGTTTGCGCACAGTCCTGCTGGCGGGCGTGTTGGGCGTCCTGCTGGGCGGCTGCTTCAAGGAGTCCCCCGAACAATTGCTGACCGCCGCCAAGGCCAGTCTGGCGAAGAAGGAGAACCGCAAGGCCGAGATCGAACTGAAGAACGCCCTGCAGGCCAAGCCCGATCTGGGCGAGGCGCGCTTTCTGCTGGGTTCGCTCCTGCTCGGCCGCGGCGATGTGGGTGGGGCCGCCATCGAGTTCGACAAGGCCAGCAAGGCTGGCTACAAGGGCGACGATCTGACGGCCAAGCAGGCCCAACTGCTGCTTATGCAAGGGCATGCCGACCAGGTGCTGACCCAGTTCGGGCAGACCCATTTGCACAATCCGCCGGACGCGGCAGCGCTGGAAGTGGTGCTGGCCGAGGCGGCCTGGCGCGCCAACGACAAGACGGCGGCGCGTGCTCACGTGGACGCAGCCCTCAAGGTCGACCCGGATGCACCGGCGGTGATGATCATGGACGTGCGGCTGCGCGCGGCGGAGTCCGGGGTTGACGATGCGTTGGCAAGCCTGGACAAGGTGCTTGCCAAGGTTCCGGGCAGCGCTGATGCGTGGCTGCTCAAGGGGCAGATGCTCAGTTATAGGGCGCGTGACAATCAAGGCGCGGCCGACGCTTTTCGCCATGCCATTGCCGCAGACAAGACCAAGGTCGAGGGACACGTGGCGCTGATGTCGCTGTTGGCCGAGGAGGGCGATCGGGACGGTGCAAAAAAGGCGCTGGCCGACTTCAAGGCGGCCTTTCCCAAGCATCCGATGCAGATGTTCTATACCGCTGGCGATCAGATGCAGTCGGGGGATCTCAAAGGTGCGCGTGAAACCATCCTGCAACTGCTCAAGGTGGCGCCGGACGACCCGCGCGTGCATCAATTGGCGGGGCGTATCGAACTGGCGCGTGGCAATGCCCTCGAAGCCGAGCGGCATTTCGAGCAGTCGGCGCTTGGCGCTCCAGAAGCGCCCGCCGCCAAGATCATGCTGGCCACTTCCCAGATGGCGCTTGGTTCGCTCACCAAGGCGCAAAAAACCATCGAGCCGCTCTTGACGGATGCGCGACCGAATGTCGATGCGCTGAATCTGGCCGGCGAGATCAAGCAGCGGCTGCACGATGCTGCCGGTGCGGAGCGCTTCTTCACACAGGCTGCTGCGGCGAACCCCAAAGACGTGCGCAGTCGCCTTGCGCTGGCAAATCTGCAATTGGCCAAGCCGGGTCAGCAGGCTCAAGCGATCGAGAAACTGCGCACGCTGGCCGTTCAGGATAAGGGGATCAAAGCGGACCTAGTGCTGACGGCGGCACTGATGGCACAGCGTGATTTCGAAGGTGCCCTGAAGGCCACCGACCACCTGGAAACAAAGATACCGGGCCATCCGAACCCACCGCTGATGCGGGGAACGATCGAACTGAATCGGGGCGACAAGGCCAAGGCCCGAGCCGATTTCGAAGAGTCTGTCCGGCGGATGCCCAGCTTTGTGCCGGCAGTGAAGGCGCTGGCTTCATTGGATATTGCCGATGGTCAATTGCCGTCGGCCGTGAAGCGGTTCGAGAGTCTCGTCGCCTTGACACCGAACAATGCCGAGGCCGTCATGGGCCTGGTCGAACTCAAGCAGCGCGCGGGTGCCAAACCTGAGGAATTGAAGAAGATTCTGAGTGACGCGATTCGCGCTAACCCAATCTCGATGCCTCCCCGCGCTGCGCTGGTGCGGATGTACTTGCAGGAGAAGGACAATCGTGCAGCATTGAGCGCCGTGCAGGATGCCCTGGCGCAATTGCCCGACAACGTCGAAGCCCTTGACCTGCAGGCGCAGGTCAGCGCGGCTGCTGGCGATGCAAACCAGACCTTGACGACCTTGAGCAAGATTGCCACGCTTATGCCGGATTCGACGGCACCGCTCATTCGCTTGGCTGAATTCCAGGCTTCGCAGAAGGATTGGACGGGGGCCTTGCAGTCGCTCAAGCGCGCACAGACGCTGCAACCCGGGCAACTGGACATTCAAGTTGCTATCGCTCGCTCGCTTGCCTCCGCCGGTCGCTTTGACGAAGCGAGAGAGATCGCCCGCTCCATCGAACAACAATCACCCAAGGCTGCTGCGGGCTTTTTGCTCGAAGGCGAGATCGCCATGGCGGCCAAACAATACCCGCAAGCCGTGATTGCCATGCGAGCCGGCCTGGGTCGTGCCCCCAACGGAGTGGCCGCGATTGCACTGCTGAAGGCCATCGATGCGTCCGGCGACAAGGCTGCGGCCGCCGCGTTTGTGACGGATTGGCTCAAGACTCATTCCAAAGATGTGGTGTTCATTTATTACCTCGGCGATGCCGCCCTGAACAGAGGTGATCGCGTTGAGGCGCTAACTCGATATCAGACTGTGCTTGAGCTTCAACCCAACAACGCAGTGGCCATGAATAACGTCTGT
>FSVW01003277.1_pt1 | contig 24613 bp, 19 predicted proteins | sample 1637551 | NCBI WGS metagenome assembly FSVW01 (sample SAMEA3914814, study PRJEB12502) | metagenome | biome: forest; material: soil | place: USA | collected 2011-09-16 | depth 0.1 m | reverse complement strand
TGTTCAGCGCCATCGGCAAGCAGACGGAGACCTTCGTGCGCTTCTCCACCGTCGGCGGCGAGCGGGGCTCGGCCGACACCGAGCGCGACCCGCGCGGCTTCGCGATCCGCTTCTACACCGAGGACGGCAACTGGGACCTGGTCGGCAACAACACGCCGGTGTTCTTCATCAAGGACCCGCTGAAGTTCCCCGACTTCGTCCACACGCAGAAGCCCGATCCGGAAAGCAACCTGAAGTGCCCGCAGATGATGTGGGACTTCTGGGCCCATGCGCCCGAATCGCTGCACCAGGTGACGATGCTGTTCAGCGACCGCGGCACGCCCGACGGCTACCGCCACATGGACGGCTTCGGCAGCCACACCTTCAGCCTGATCGCCGCCGACGGCACACGCAGCTGGGCCAAGTGGCACCTGAAGACTCGCCAAGGCATCAGTAACCTCAGCGCCGACGAGGCCCGCCGCATCGCCGGCACCGACCCAGACCATGCGCAGCGCGACCTGTTCGACGCCATCGCCCGGCGAGACTTCCCGCGCTGGGATGTGTCGGTCCAGCTGATGAGTGAGGACGAGGCGCTGGCCTGGGAGGCGCGCACCGGCTGGAACCCGTTCGACCTGAGCAAGGTCTGGCCGCATGGCGACTTCCCGCGCACCGCCGTCGGCGTGCTCGAACTGAACCGCAACCCGGAGAACTACCACGCCCATGTGGAGCAGGCCGCCTTCAGCCCGGCCAACATCGTGCCCGGCCTCGGCTACAGCCCCGACAAGATGCTGCAGGGCCGGCTGTTCGCCTATCACGATGCGCAGCTGCACCGGGTCGGCACCAACCACCAGCAACTCGAAGTGAATCGGCCGCGCTGCCCGGTCCGGCACCAGCAGCGCGACGGGCAGATGGCCGGGGCCGACGGAAACGGAAATGGCCGCACGGGGCGGAACTACCTGACCGTCGAACGCGCCGGGACGTCACCGACCGGCTTCGGCCATGGCGACCCGGGCTGGTCGCTCGACGGCAGCGCCGGCCGTTTCGACGAACGCGGCACGTCCGACGACTTCACCCAGGCCGGCAACCTGTTCCGCTTGCTGGCCCCTGACGCCCAGGATCGACTGACCGGCAACATCGCCGCATCGATGAAGTTCGTCAGCGCTGACGTGCAGCAACTGCAGCTCGAACACTTCGCGAAAGCCGACCCGGCCTATGGCGACGCGGTGACCGCGAAGCTGGGCCTCGTCCGGCCGGGCTGAGGGTCTGGCCCGCGAGTGGAACCGTTTCCGCGATGTCGGGTACATTGCCCCGCAACACGCCGGAGGGGAGCCCATGCGGAAGGAATCTGAGGGTGGACGGGCCGCCGCGATCAGGTTCGGTCCATTCCGACTTTTGCCGGAACGTAAGCTGTTGCTGAACGGCGGCGAGCCGGTGCGCGTCGGTGCGCGCTCGATGGCTCTGCTGCTGGCGCTGGTCGAGCGCGCCGGCGAACTGCTCAGCCGCGAGGAACTGGAAGCCCGGGCCTGGCCGACGTCCGTGCTAGAGGCCACCAGCCTGCGCGTGCACATGTCGGCGCTGCGCCGCAGCCTGCAGGACGGCGCCGACGGTGCCCGCTACATCGCCAATGTGCCGGGGCGTGGCTACTGCTTCGTTGCGCAGATCACGTCGGAAGCAGCGGCGGCTCCCGCACCGGCAGAAGCTGCCGATGCCGATGCCGCTGATGCCGTCGCTGACGCCGCTCAACTGGCCCGCCGCGTGGCGGCGGTAGCCCTGCCCGAGATGGATGGTTCGGCCTGGGTGATTACTGGCCATGTGCCGTCGCGGCTGATGAGCATCGTCGGCCGGGAGGCCAACGTCGCGGCCCTGACGCAACAGATCGACCAAGGCCGGCTCGTCACCCTGCTAGGGCCCGGCGGCATCGGTAAGACGACGGTCGCCCTGGTGGTGGCGAACCGTGCCCGCGCGAGCCGCCCGGTCTGCTTCCTCGATCTCACGCTGGTGGGCGACGCGGAGCGTGTGCCGGCCGCCGTGGCGGCTGCATTCGGCCTGGCCGATTTCCCCGACGATCCGCTGGGTGCGGTCGCGCGCATGCTCGGCAGCCGCCGGGTGCTGCTGGTGCTGGACAACTGCGAGCACGTGATCGATGCCGTGGCCGCGCTGGCGTCGGCGCTGCTGGCACGCTCGCCCGGGCTGCACCTGCTGACCACCAGCCGCGAGGCCATCGGCATGGATCTCGAATGCCTGCATCGCCTGCCGGCTCTTCACCTGCCGGCTGCGGCCTACCGGCCGAATGCCGCCGAGGCCCTGGCCTGTTCGGCGGTGCAGCTGTTCGTGGAGCGGGCCAGCGCCAATCTCGATTCCTTCCGGCTCAGCGACGAGGACGCGCCGGTGCTGGCGGATCTGTGCCGGCGGCTCGGCGGCATTCCGCTGGCCATCGAGGTCGCGGCGGCGCGGCTCGGGCAGTTCGGCCTGCGCGGCCTGCTGGCCCAGGTCGATGCCGGCTTCCTGCACCTGCGGCGCGGCCGCCGCACCGGGGTGTCGCGCCACGAGGCGCTGTCGGCGATGCTCGACTGGAGCCATCGACTGCTCAGCGATGCGGAGCAGGCCATCCTGCGGCGGATCTCGGTGTTCCGCAGTCCGTTCACGTTGCGCTCGGCGATCCGGGTCGCTGCCGACGAGGGCCTGAGCGAAAGCGACGTGGTCAACGGCCTGGCCGGGCTGCGCTCGAAGTCGCTGCTGAACCGGGTGGTGCTCGGCGATGTCGTCAAGCACCAGATGCTCGAGCACACGCGCGCCTACGCGCTCGAGCGCCTGGCCGAGAGCGGTGACGAGGACGCGGTGCGCCGCCGGCATGCGCTGCTCGTCGGCGACCTGCTCGCCGAGGCGCAGCGCAACTGGCCGCTGATGCCCAAGCGCCAATGGATGACGCTGCATGCCAGCCTGCTGCCGGCCATCCACACGGCGCTGCAGTGGGCGTTCTCGCCGACCGGCGATGCGCTGATCGGCGCGACGCTGACTTCCATCTCCTGGCCGATGGCCCGCTACCTCTTCATGGAGGACTACGAGGCCAGCCTGCGGCGTGCCATCGAAGCCCTGAGCCTGATGAATGCGCCGCCGCTGATGCTGCAGGTGCGGCTGCAACTGGGCATGGCGACGCACCTGCAGGAGCGCCTGGGCACCGGTGCCGAGACGCGAGCGGCCTACGACCAGGCCGTAGAACTCGCGAAGGCGAGCATGGAGCCGGTGCATCAGATCGAAGCTCTGATCGGGCAGGTCCGCGATGCGATGGGCAGCCAGGATGCGCCTCGCGCCGTGGCCATCGCGTCGCGCATCAAGGCGCTCGCGCAGGCTTGCTCGGACGAGGTTTCGTGCGTCGTCGCCGACCGCCTGGCGGCGCAGGCGCTGCACATGGACGGCCAGCATGCGACGGCGCACCGGCTCGCGCTGGCGGTGCGCAGCCATGCGGTCCAGCGCGGCCCGCTGGCTTCGCTGGCCGGCGTGGTCGACCATCGGGTGTCGATGGATATCTTGCTGGCGCGTTCACTCTGGCTCGAAGGCTGCGCCGACCAGGCCTCGCTGAGGGCCCGCGGCGCGCTGAAGCTGGCCGAGATGGACAGCACGCTGGCCCTGTGCCAGGCGCTCGCGCTGGCGGTCTGCCCGATCGCGCTTTGGCGCGGCGACAACAACGAGGCGCAGATCCATGCCGCCATCCTGCTGACGCAGGCGCTGCGCCTGGGCTCGGGCCAGTGGCTGTCGCTGGCGCAGGGATATATGTCCATCATCGAAGCCCGTCGCATGGCTGCGTCGAAGCGGCCGTACCGCCGCCCGCTCGACAGCCCCGCCGCGCCCATCTTCCCGTTTGCGCGGGACCAGCTCGTCGCGATCGACGGCAGCCTCTGGAGCGAAGAAAGCCTGGCGCGTGCCGACGAGGGCAGGGTGGGCTGGTGCGCGCCCGAGCTGTGGCGGCTGCAGGGCTTGAGCCTGCTGGCCGAGGGCTCGCCGCGCGCGGCCGAAGCGGCGCTGCTGCAGTCGCTCGAACTCGCCGGCCGCCAGGGCGCGCTGGCCTGGTCGCTGCGCAGCGCCACCAGCCTGGCCCGGCTTTGGCGGGCGGAAGGACGGGCCGCGCAGGCTCGCGAGGTGCTGGGCGCCGTGCACGGGAAGCTGGGCGAAGGGCTGCGCACCACCGATGCGGTCGCAGCGACGCAACTGCTCGACGAGCTGCGACTGCATGAGCAGCAGGCATTGCCGTGAGCGAGAGCAGCGAGCCGCCGGCCCTGCCACGGCCGGTCGGTGAACAGGCCTTCCGCTTCGGCGGCTTCAAGCTCTACCGCAAGCGCAAGCAACTGTTCGAGGACGGCCAGCCGCTGCGCCTGGGCAGCCGCGCGCTGGAGATCCTGATCGCGCTGGTCGAGCGGGCCGGCGAACTGGTCAGCAAGGACGAACTGGTCGCCATCGTCTGGCCACGCACGGTGGTCGAGGAGAGCAGCCTGCGCGTGCACGTCGCTGCCTTGCGCAAGGTGCTCGGAGACGGCCAGGCCGGCGCGCGCTACATCCTGAACCAGCCAGGCCGCGGCTATCTTTTCGTGGCCCCGGTGACGCGCATCCAGGAGCGCCCGGACGAGTTGCGCGTGCCACCGGCGCCGCCGCTTGGCGACGAGCATCCAGGCCGCCTGCCGGCCCGCCTGACGCGGATGATCGGCCGCGCCGAGGCGGTCGAGCTGCTGGCCGCGCAGCTGAAGTTCGGCCGCTTCGTCACCTTGGTCGGGCCCGGTGGCATCGGCAAGACGACGATGGCGCTGGCGGTCGCGGAAGCGCAGCGCCAGGGTTTCGAGGACGGCGTCTGCTACATCGATCTGGTGCCGATCGACAACGGCGAGCTGATCCCCTCGCTGCTGATGGCGGGCCTGGGCCTGACCTTGCAGGTGGCCGGGCTGGAGAACCTGGAGGCCTACATCCGCGACCGTCGGATGCTGATCGTCTTCGACAACTGCGAGCACCTGGTCGACGCACTGGCCCCGCTGGTCGAACACCTGCTGAAGACCGCGCCCGGGCTGCATGTGCTCGCCACCAGCCGCGAGCCGATGCGGGCCGACGGCGAATGGCTGCACCGGCTGGGCTCGCTTGCGGCACCGCCGCCGTTTTCCGAGCCGAAGGGAGAGCTGAAGGTCGACTTGAAAGGCGAGTTGAAAGGCGGGCTGACGGCGGAACAGGCGCTGCGCTTCCCCGCGGTCGAGCTGTTCGTCGAGCGGGCCACCGCCAGCGTCGATGACTTCACGCTGTCCGACCGCGATGCCTCGCTCGTCGGCGAGCTGTGTCACCGGCTCGACGGCAATCCGCTGGCGATCGAGCTGGCGGCCTCGCGTGTGGACCTGTTCGGACTGCGCGGCCTGTCGGCCCAGCTCGACTCCCATGTGCTGCAGCTGAAGGGCCTGCGCCGCGACGCGCCGACGCGCCACCACTCGCTGTCGACGATGCTGGCCTGGAGCTATCAGCTGCTCAGTGAAGCCGAGCAGTTGATCCTCGACCGGCTCGCCATCTTCCAGGGCTGGTTCCCGCTCCAGGCGGCGACGCGGTTCATCGTGTCCATTGATCCACAGCAAGCCCTGCGCGAGGACGAAGTCGTCGACGCCATCGCCAACCTGGCTTCCAAGTCGCTGCTGGCCAGCGACGCGAGCGGCGAGCTCGTGCAGTTCCGGCTGCTGGAGCTGACGCGGGCCTATGCGCTGGCGCAGCTGGGCCTGCGCGGCCAGCGCGCACTGCTGGCCACCGCCCATGCTGCGCACATCCTGGCGCTGGTGCAGGAGGCCGGCAAGGCGTGGACCTCGGTCAGCAAGCGCGAATGGTGGCGCGCGAACGCCTGGCTCATCGACGAAATGCGCGCCGCGCTGGCCTGGTCTTTCACGCCGCAGGGCGATGCGCTGACCGGCTGCACGCTGACGGCCTCACTCTGGAGCGTCGTCAACCTGGTCATCCCCTTCGACCGGCCGGACGCCGTCGAGCGGGCGCTGGCCGCGCTGCAGGCGATGCCCGAATCCCACCCGCGGCTGGAGCTGCGGCTGAACATCGCGCTGTCCACCAAGGCCGAGCTGATGGAAGGCCGCACGCCCGAGGCCAGCGCCGCCAATGCGCGGGCGCTGCAGCTGGCGGAGCAGGCGGGCAGCCCGGAACTCGAGGCCGAGGCGCTGATGGGCATCCTGGTGATGACACTGGCGCTCGGCGATTACGGAGTGGCGACGGAAATGATCGTCCGCCTCGCCGCAGCGGCGCGTCGTTCCGGCAGCGCGCTGCTGATGCTGGTGGCCGACCGCCTCGGCGCCCAGGTCGCGCACTTTTCCGGCGCCAACCTCAAGTGCCGCATGCTGGCCGAGCGGGTGCTGAACCATCCGCTACCGCGCGGCCCGGTGGCGTCGATCGCCGGCGGGCTCGACCACCGCATCTCGATGCGCATCATGCTCAGTCGCACGCTCTGGATCGAGGGCTATGCCGACCAGGCCGCGAGCCTGGCCGAGGAAACGCTGGACATGGCGCGCAATGAGGACGCGCTGGCGCTGACGCAGACCTTCTCGCTCAGCGTGTGCCTGATCGCGCTCTGGCGCGGGGACGCACGCGAGGCCGACCGGCGCATCGCCGAGTTTCACTCGCTGGCCGCCACCCACATCGCGCGCGGCACCTGGCTGCCGACCTCGGCGCTGATCCCCTGGTGGCAGACCCACTCGACCGACGGGGTCAAGAGCGTGCTGCAGCGCGACCACATGATGACCGCTTACGGCCACCTGGTCACGCCGGAAGCCGTGGCCCGCGCCGCCGCGGGGACTGCTGGCTGGTGCGCGCCGGAATTGCTGCGGGCGCATGGCGAGCAGTTGCTGAAGGCCGGCGCGCCCGATGCGGCCGAGGCTGCCGCCAAGCTGTTCGAACAATCGATCGCGATCGCCGTGCGCCAGCAGGGCCTGGCCTGGGAACTGCGCTCGTCGACCACCCTGGCGCGGCTGTTGACAGGGCAGGGCCGGCCGGCCGAAGCGCGGGCGCTGCTGGCGCCGGTCTACCAGCGCTTCACCGAGGGCTTCGGGACGGCGGACCTCGTCACTGCCCGGGACTTGCTGAGGGATCTGGGCGAGGCGTAGACAGCTTGTTGGAAAACTGCCGCCGAGTCCGTCTGCTGCGGCAGTTTCACAAGCATTCACGCTGATTCACTGGTGCGTCGCGGCTTGATGGCCGAAGCTGCCTGACAGCCAAACCGGTCGCAACTCGAATGCATCCCTGCATTCCCCTTGAGGAGATTCCATGAAGTCACGCCAGGTCCTGCTTTGCCTCGCACTCGCTGCTTCGCTGTACACCGCTGGAGCTCTTGCTGCCAAGCCTTTTCTTCCTGCCGGATTCAAGACGCAGACCCTGACCCTGGAGGACGGCGCAACGATCTTCCTGCGCTCCGGCGGCACGGGACCCGCGGTCATCCTGATTCATGGCTTTGGCGATACCGGCGACATGTGGGGTCCGCTGGCACAGGACCTTGCCAAGACGCACACCGTCCTGGTGCCGGACCTGCGCGGCATGGGACGTTCCTCGAAGGCGGCGGCTGGCTACGACAAGAAGTCGCAGGCCAAGGACATCCGCGCCGCCCTCGTCGCTCTGGGCCAGGACCACAGCGCGGTCGTCGGTCACGACATCGGGACGATGGTGGCTTACGCCTACGCGGCGAGCTATCCGGACAAGGTCGACAAGCTTGTCGTCATGGACGCTCCCGTGCCGGGCGTCGCACCCTGGGATCAGATCGTCCTCTGGCCCGCGCTGTGGCACTTCAATTTCGCCGGGCACGACGCCGAGCGATTGGTCGCCGGCCGTGAGCGAATCTACCTGGACCGCTTTTGGAACGAGTTCGCAGGCGATCCGGCCAAGATCGACGAGGCCACCCGCAGCTACTACGCGAAGCTCTACGCCCAGCCCGGCGCCATGCGTGCCGCGTTCGCGCAGTTCACCTCGATCGCGCAGAAGGACGTGGCCGACAACATCGTGTTCGCCAAGGCCCCGCTGCCGATGCCGGTCCTGGCGATCGGTGGCGAGAAGTCCTTCGGCGCCAATATGGCGACCGTCATGCGCAACGCGGCGTCCAATGTCCAGCAGGAAGTCGTGCCCGGTGCCGGCCATTGGCTGATGGAGGAGAGCCCGACGGTCACGATCGGCCTGATCCGCAAATTTCTCGATGCGCAGCCGTGAACGCGTGAATTGGATCTGCAAAGCGATACGCGCGAAGACGGCCTGCCTGGACTGAGAGCGTAGCTGCCTAACGCCGTATCTCGGCGGCATCGATTCGCGCGAATTCACACCGATTTACGGGGCGCCGCGAGCGACCGGCCACATCATCGATCGTCGGACGCCATCCCGGCAGCCTGCCTTTTCGAGAGACGAAGACGATGCCCGTGGACCCTTCCCCTGCAAGGCGGCTTGCGCCCTTGCCGCAGCAGCTGCGGAGCGCGCTCACCAGCGCTTTCTGGCTGGCCGCGCCGGCGCTATGCTTCGGCCAGCAGACCGAGGAGAGCGCGCCGACGCAGCTGCCCGAGGTGGTGGTGACCGTCGAGCGGACCGAGGCGCTGCTGCGCAAGACGCCGGTCTCGGTCGGCGTGGTCGACAGCGAGACGATCGACCGCCGTGGCGTGCGCCAGCTGAACGACCTGGTCGGCGTGATCGCCGGCGTGGCGGTGCCGAACGGTTCGAGCAATATGCCGCAGGCGGTGGGCATCCGCGGGGTCGGCGTGTCGATGCCGGCGATGAGCCAGGCAGTCGGTGTCTACCTGGACGACGTGCCGCTGATCCGCGGCTACGCCACCGCGCTGTGGGACCTGCCGGACATGCAGCGCATTGAGGTGCTGCGCGGGCCGCAGGGCACGCTGTACGGCCAGAACTCCAGCGCCGGCGCGGTCAAGCTGATCTCGCTGGACCCGAGTGCGGTGCCGGTAGCCTGGGCCTCGGCTTCAGCGGGTAACTACGGCGCACGTGAACTGCATGGTTACTTGAACGGTTCGCTCGGCACGATCGGCGCCGACATGCTGCTGAACGGCAGCTTCGCCTTCTCCTCGCTGTACCACGACGGCTTCGGCCGCAACGAGACCTTGGGCACGCGCGTCAACAAGCTCGCCGCGACGCAGTTCCGCGCCAAGCTCGGGCTGGTCGCGACGCCGGGGCTGACGGCGGTGCTGGCCATCGATGGCCTGCGCGACACCTCCGACAACAACGCCGCCAACTACCCGCTGAACCACGCCAATGCGGAGCCGCGCGTGCTCTACAACGCGGTCGACACCTCCTGGTTCAAGCGCCAGGCTGGCGGCCTCTCGCTGCGGGTCGTCGACCAGTTGGGCGAGGGCCTGGTGTTCCGCTCGATCACCGGCTGGCGCTTCTACAAGGACGACCCTTCATCGGGTGGCTTCGGCGGGCTGGAGATCGAGCGCTTCGGGCTGTCGCAGGTGGTCGAACAGAAGGCCTTCTCGCAGGAGTTCCAGCTGCAGGGCAAGCGCGCGGACCTGAGCTGGACGGCCGGCGCGATGCTGGTCAACGACCGCTTCGACTTCGACCGCTTCTCCGCCCCGTTCCCGCCGGCAGCGCCCGCGCCGAGCCGCTCGGAGGCGCAGACGCATCTGGAGACGACCGACCTCGGCGTCTACGGCCAGGCCCGCTACCTGCTCGGCGAGCGCACCGGCCTGACCGCCGGCCTGCGAGGCTACACGACGCGGCAGACCGGCTCCAACGGCTATTGGCAGACCGACGCGAACCAGCAGCGCACAAAGCTCGTCTACCTGGCGCCGGACCTCGCCGTGCGCAAGAGCGGCCTGCTGCCGCGCATCGGCCTGGACCACCAGCTCAACGATGACGTGTTCCTCTACGCCAGCGTGGCGCAGGGCGCCAAGTTCGGCGGCTTCAACCGCGCGGCGGCCTCGCTGACCGCGGCCGAGTTCCCGTCCAGCCCGGAGAAGGTGCGCACCTGGGAGCTGGGTGCGAAATCCCGGCTGCTCGATGGCCGCCTGACGGCCAACGTCGCGCTGTTCTTCAACGACTACCGCGACTACCTGGCAACCTTGAACAACACGACCATCGGCGGCGTGCTGGTGACCGACGGCGTGCTGAGCAATGCCGGCCACGCCAAGACCTATGGCGCCGACCTGGACGTCTCAGCCAAGCTCGCCGCGCGCACGCAGGCGACGCTGTCACTGGAAGTGCTGCGCTCGCGCTTCGAGACCTTCGCCAACCCGAGCGGCGCGGCCAGCGGCAACTTCGTCGGCAACGAACTGCCGTTTGCGCCGCACCTGAGCATCGGCACCAGCATCGATCAACTGATCCCGCTGCCGCGCGGCGACGCGATCACGCTGAACGCCTCGGCGCAGTACGTGCGTGAGCAGTTCTCAGACGTCGCCAACACCCCGCTGCTGATGCTGCCCAGCCAGACCTACCTGAACCTGGCCGCGGCCTGGCTGTCGGCCGAGCGCCATTGGACGGTCTCGCTGCGGGTCAAGAACCTGGCCGACAAGACTTACGCGCTGCTGAGGAACCGCATCCCCTCGGTCGGCGTCGATTCGACCTACTACAACCCGCCACGTACGGTATTGCTGACGGCCCGCTACGAGTACTGATTCATTTAGTTCACCGACAAGCGCTGCCTGCCGCGCGGCGCGAAGGCCAGCAGCACGATGCTCAGCAGCAAGGTCGCCGCGATCACGGCGAACATCGTGATCGCGCCGGACGAGCGCAGCAGCGGCAGCAGCAGCAGCGGCGCAATGGCGGCGCCGATGCGGTTGAAGGCCCAGGCGGAGGCGATCGAGCGGGCCCGTGCGACCGTGGGGAACAGCTCGGCGCCATACATCGTCAGGGTCGGCACGTAGAGCGCCGAGAACAGCGAGAAGCTGACGATCGCCACGACCAGCCAGGACTGGCTGTCGCTGGCGACGAAGCAACCACCGGCGATCGTCATCGCGACGGCGCACAGGCCCAGCGCCGTGCGCCGCTCCAGCCGATCGATCGAGGTCGAGGCCAGCAGCATGCCGAGCAGTGGGCCGAACCAGGACAGGCCGATCATCAGCAAGGTGTCCGAGAGCTTGAAGCCCTTCTGCGCGAGCACGGCGCCGGTCAGGATCGGGAAGGCGACCGTGGCCCAGGGGCTCAGCAGGAAGATCGCCGCAACAACGGCTTGGTGACGCTTGCCCGGCGCGCTTGACGGTTCGGCGTGCGCCTCGGCGGCGGCTTCCGGCTGCGCGCGTGGCACGGCCGGTTGCAGGAAGGCCCGCGATGACTCGAAGGCCAGGCAGGCGGCCTCGGCGCGCGCCGGCAGCCCGCGCGAATGCAGCCACCGGGGCGATTCGGGCAGGAAGCGGAACAGCGCGCCGACCAGTGCCGTGCCGACGCCACCGAAGATGAAGCCCCAGCGCCAGGCTTCCAGGCCCAGCGGCTGCAGCGGTGTCAGGTAGCGGACCAGGAAGATGCCCATCGGCGGGCCCAGCGTGGCGAAGGCGACGGCAGAGAAGACCAGCATGCCGCGTCGCGCCGGCGGCAGCAGGTCGGTCAGGTAGGCGATCACGATCGGCGGGTAGGCGCCCATCGCGATGCCGCCCAGCCCGCGGCAGAAGGTCAGGCCGAGGGCGCTGTGCGTGGCGGCGCCGGCCAGCGATGTCAGGCCCAGCCCGGCCAGCAGGCCCACCAGCGTGTTGCGCCGGCCGAAGCGGTCGGCCACCCAGCCCAGCGCCGGCGCGCCCAGCGTGGCGCCGATGTAGACGGAGGCCAGCAGCAGCGACAGCTCGTTCGCGGCGACGGCGTGCGGCGGCACCGAGAACACCGCGGCGAGGATGCCGCCGAGCGCGAGCTCCAGCGTGTCGAAGGCGAAGCCGCAGGCGCACAGAAACACCGCTAGCAGGTGCAGTGCCGTCACCGGCAACCCGTCCAGGCGCTTGCCGATTTCAGTCGTGTTCTTTTCCATCGTGCCCTGTCGTTTTCTTGTTGACCGGCCGGCGCGTCACGGCACCCGCCACTGGCGCCGAAGATAACCGCTGGCCTGGGCGTGAACGCTGCCGCAGACGCAGGATTCACGCCAATTCACACCGCCGCTGAAAGCGGGCAAGGTCCGTGTGGTTTGGGCGTTATGGAGCAGGCCCGGGACTTGCCGCGAACTGTCTGCGAATCCTGCTGTTCACAGTTCTTCGCAGTGATTAACTCGCGCTTTCAACGGCGGTCGCCGACGATTCATTCATCGAATCCCAGGACTCAACCGGAGGCTCTCATGCTGGACGCCCAATCAACCAAGGTCACCGTCATGCACCGCGATCCGCTGCTGTCGGCGGGGCTGGTCGCGACCTTTCGCGGCGAGTGCGACATCTGCATGTCGGATGACGAAAACACGTCCGCCGACGTTTTCGTGGCCGACTACGAACAAGGGCTGGCGTTGATCGCCAGTGCCCGCGGCGACGGCGAGCAGCGCCGCAGCCGCGTGCCGACGGTGCTGATCCTGACCGGCCGCGACAGCGAGCAGGAGATCCGCCATGCGCTGGAGCGCGGCGCGCGCGGCTACCTGACGGTCGGCTGCGGGCTGGCCGAGCTGGTGGAGGCCGTGCGAACGCTGCATCGGGGCACCCGCTATGTCGGCAACCAGGCGGCGCGCCGGCTGGCCGACAGCGTGGCCTGCGAATGGCTGACGGCCCGCGAGACGGACGTGCTGCGTCTGGTCGTCGAAGGCCACGGCAACAAGACGATCGCGCGGCGGCTCGGCATCGCGATCGGCACGGTCAAGTCGCATCTGAAAGCCATCTTCCAGAAGCTGGAAGCGAGCAGCCGCACTCAGGTCGCCGCAGTGGCCGAGAAGCGCGGGCTGCTGAGCCTTCCCCCGGTCGAACGCCACGCGGCGGCGACGTTTTCCAACCATTGAAGCGAAGGAGATCTCCCATGTCGAAGATCCTGGTCCTATATCACAGCCTGTACGGGCATATCGAGACGATGGCGCAGGCCGAAGCGGCAGGCGCGCGCGAAGTCGCCGGCGCCGAGGTCGTCATCAAGCGCGTGCCCGAGCACATGAGCGACGAAGCCTTGCAGAAGGTCGGCGGCAAGCTCGGCCAGCCGGCGCCGGTCGCGACTCCCGGCGAACTGGGCGACTACGACGCGATCATCTTCGGCACGCCGACCCGCTTCGGCAACATGACCGGCCAGATGCGCAACTTCCTCGACCAACTGGGCGGCCTGTGGATGAGCGGCGCGCTGATCGGCAAGGTCGGCAGCGTGTTCACGTCGAGCGCCACGCAGCATGGCGGGCAGGAGAGCACGATCCTGACCTTCCATCCGACCCTGCTGCACCTGGGCATGGTCGTCGTCGGCCTGCCCTACAGCGAGCAGCGCCAGATGGGCCTGGACGAGATCAAGGGCGGCAGCCCCTACGGCGCATCGACGATCGCCGGCGGCCAGGGCGAGCGGCAGCCGAGCGAGCAGGAGCTGGCGATGGCGCGTTCGCAGGGCAAGCATGTCGCAACCATCGCGGCCAAGCTGGCTCGCGCCGGCTGAACGATTGGCGCCGCCGGCAAGCAGCCTGGCGCGATCTGCCAGTCACGCGGGAAGCCCGGCTCCATAGAATTTCCTGACGATCCGCGGACGGTCCGCGGCACGCCAGGAACTTCATGACATCCTCAAATTCCGCACGTAAGGTGGCGCTCATCACTGGCGCTTCGTCGGGCATGGGCAAGGACTTCTGCCTTCGACTGCTCAGGCTCGGCTACGTCGTCTACGGCGCAGCGCGCCGGACCTCGGCCATGGCGGACATCGCCGCGGCCGGCGGCCACGTGCTCGGCATGGACGTGACCGACGATGGGTCGATGCTCGTCGGCGTCCAGCAGATCCTGCGCGACCAGGGCCGCATCGACCTGCTCGTCAACAACGCCGGCTACGGCGCCTACGGCTCGATCGAGGACGTGCCGATCGCCGAGGCGCGCCGCCAGGTCGAGGTCAACCTGTTCGGCCTCGCGCGTCTGAGCCAGCTGGTGCTGCCGGGCATGCGGGCCCGGCGCGCCGGGCGGATCGTCAACATCTCCTCGGTGGGCGGCAAGCTCTATTCGCCGCTGGGCGGCTGGTACCACGCGACCAAGCACGCGGTGGAAGGCTTCTCGGACTGCCTGCGCTTCGAGACCCGCGGCTTCGGGATCGAGGTGGTCGTGATCGAGCCGGGCGGCGTCGAGTCGGAATGGAACGGCATCGCGATGGATTCGGCACGCCGCTTCTCGGGCCACACCGCGTACGCGCCGCTGGTCGCAGCCTGGCAGGGCGCGGCGGGCTTGAAGGGTGCGCCGCCGTCCGTCATTTCCGACCTGCTGGTCAAGGCTGTGACGGCTCGCAGGCCGAAGACCCGATACTCGGCAGGCACCGCGGCCGGGTTCTCGCTGTTCATGCGGGCGGTCTTGTCGGACCGCCTGTTCGACCGCATGCTGGCGCTGGTGTTCCGCGCTCCGCCTGCGGCCGCGATCTCGACGCCTTGAACGGCGCCTCGCCCGCTGGCGGCCTGGTGCATCTCGCCAGATAACGGGTTCCCTTGCCATGTCGACTGAACGCGTCGTTCCAGACTCCCGGATGCCTGTCCGCAGGCCCGATCGCGTGCACCTGCCCGCGGCGTTCTGGAGCGGCGTGCGCGCCGTCGGGCTGACGCAGGCACAGCTCATCGCGCAGAGCCGCCTGCCCTTGAGTGCGCTGGATGGTCCTCGCGTGCTGGTGTCTAGCGACCAGCTGTTCGAACTCTGGCGTGCGATTGGCGCATTGAACCCCGCGCCGGACGTCGGCCTGCGCTTCGTGCGCGGCATGGACGCGATGCAGTCGCATCCGGCCGTGCTGGCCGCCATGCAGGCGCGCAGCTTCCGCGAGGCGCTGACGAGCCTGGCCCGCTACAAGGAGTTGTGCGCGGGCGAACTGCTGCGGCTGCAGCCATCGGGCGATGCGATCACGATCGAACCCGAGTGGCCGTTCGCGACAGGCGCCGCGCCTGCGGCCGCGGTGGATGCGACCTTCGCATCGATCATCGAGCTGGGACGGCGCGGCACGGGCGTTCACATCCGCCCCAAGCGGGTCGACTTGCAATGCGGCAGCGATGGTAACGATGCGCGCAGCGACTATTTCGGCAGGCGCGTCGAGTCCGGCGCGCCGCGCAATGCGCTCGTGCTCGACGCCGTGGATCTCGACCTGCCGTTCATGACGCACAACGCGGAGCTTGCCGCTCTGCTGGCGCCCGCGCTGGAGCGAGAACTGGCGGAGCTGGCTGCACTGGCGAGCAGCTCGCAGCAGGTCAAGCTGCTGATCAAGCGCCGGCTGTCGGTCAGCCCGGTGAGCCTCGGATCGGTGGCGAAGGACCTGGGCACCAGCGCGCGCACCTTGCAACGGCGCATCACGGCCGAAGGCACGAGCTTCCGCAGCCTCCTGGACGAAGCGCGGCAGGAACTGGTCCGCCAATACCTGGCCGATCCGGGCATCGGCCTCTCGGAAGCCGCATTCCTGCTCGGCTACCAGGACGCGAACTCCTTCTTTCGAGCCTTTCGCAGCTGGGAGGGCACGACGCCGGCCCATTGGCGCGACGGCCGCGGCACGCCGCAGCACTGACAGCGGCGGCGCAGGCCCGGCCGCGCCTGCAGGGCTCAGCCGCGCGCGACGAAGCGGTCGGCCCGGGCCGCGGCCACTACCTCCGACGGGCTGGCCGCCACCGCGTCCGCCGGGGCCCGGCCGTGCAGCCAGGAGTTCGGCTGCGCGAACCAAAGGGCCAGTTCCCAGTCGTCGAACACCGTGCCCAGTTCCTTGACGGCTATGGCGCTTGCGGCATCCAGCGACAGGTCGGCCCGCGTGAACTGGAACAGCGGGATGAAGGTCTGCGAGCGCCATTCGAAATTGACGATCGTGCGCGCCACGATCCAGCGGGCCACGACGGAGACCGGCTGGTCCGCATGCGGGCGCAGCAGGCAGGCCATCTCGTCCCCGTAGACGAGGCCGCCGGTGCGTGCGTAGGCGCAACGCAGCGCCTGGAACTGTCGGTCCTCGATGTCGACGAATGCCGACGCGGGCAGCGGCGGCCGGTCCTGGCGATGCAGCGGCACCGGCCGGGCGGGCAGGAAGGCGTAGGGCTTGTCGAGGTCTGCAATGAGGCTGTCCATGCGCTTCTCCTGAGCGGCCGAGCCGCGGGAATCGATGGGCCCACTGTGAGCGTGCCGGCGCGCTGCCGAATCCGCCGGAGAGCCTGCCGGCGGCGCTGTCGAAGGCACCAGCGCCGTCTCTCCCCAATGGCGGAGCCGCTGCTGGCTCGGTCGGGCCGGCCGGGACACCGGCGTCTGCTCGATTGCCCGGCAGCGCTGCGGCGAGCTCAATGAGCAGCGTCGCAACACAGGAGATCGACATGTTCGGACTGACTGCCCTCGGGACCCTCCACACTCTCTTCAGCCTGATCGCCGTGGTGGCGGGTTTCATCGCGCTCTTCATGGACCGCGAGATCTCGCCGCGCAGCCGCAGCGGGCGGCTCTACATCTGGACGACCGTCATCGTCTGCCTGACCGGCTTCGGCATCTTCCAGCACGGTGGCTTCGGCAAGCCGCATGCGCTGGCGGTGATGACGCTGATCGTGCTCGGCGTGGCCGGCCTGGCCGGTCTCGGCCGCCTGTTCGGGCGCGCCTCGCCGTACGTCGAAGTTGTCAGTTATTCGCTCAGCTTCTTCTTCCACATGGTGCCCGGCCTGGCGGAGACCTTCACCCGTCTCCCGCTCGGCGCGCCCTACTTCACCAGCGCAGAAGACCCGGCACTGCAGAACGTGATCGGCCTGTTCTTCGTGCTGTTCCTGATCGGCGCGGCGCTGCAGGTGCGCAGGATTCGCGCGGAATTGCGCGAGGCACCGACGCTGCACCGCCTGGCCTGATCCGGTGCCTTCTATTCACGACCCGCAAGGAGAAACATCATGGAACGTCTGATTGGAAAAGTTGCTGTCGTCACCGGTGCCAGTTCCGGCATCGGCTACGCCACCGCCAAGCTGTTCGCTGCCGAAGGCGCCACACTTGTCGTCGGCGCGCGCCGCCAGGCGGAGCTGGATCAACTGGTGCAGGAGATCCGGGCCGCCGGCGGCGAGGCCGTGGCCGTGGCGGGCGACGTGCGCTCCGAGGCTTATGCGCAACTGCTCGTCGCCACCGCCGTCGAGGCTTTCGGCCGGCTCGATGTGGCCTTCAACAACGCCGGCACGCTGGGCGAGGCGGGCATCAGCACCGGCGTCTCCGAGGCCGGCTGGAACGATGCGCTGGCGATCAACCTGACGGGCTCCTTCCTCGGCGCCAAGCACCAAATCGCCCAGATGCTGAAGAACGGCGGCGGCTCGGTGGTGTTCACTTCCACCTTCGTCGGCTACAGCTTCGCGTTCCCCGGCGTCGCGGCCTATGCGGCCAGCAAGGCCGGCCTGATCGGCCTGACTCAGGCGCTGGCGGCCGAGTTCGGCGCGCAGGGCGTGCGGGTCAATTCGATCCTGCCCGGTGCCGTCGACACCGACATGTACCGCGACATGAACAACACGCCGGAGAGCCAGCACTTCATCACGCAGCTGCATGCGCTGAAGCGCGTGGCGACGCCAGGGGAACTGGCGCGTTCGGTGCTGTACCTGGCCAGCGATGACTCGTCTTTCGTGACCGGCACCGCCTCGCTCGTCGACGGCGGCGCTTCCATCACCCGCAGCTGATCGCTGAAGGAAAAACCAATGAGTGCTTCATCTCTCTCAGGAAGGATTGCGGTCGTCACCGGCGCGTCCAGCGGCATCGGCCGGGCCACCGCGAAACTGCTGGCGGCGCGCGGCGCCAAGGTCGCGGTGATGGCACGGCGCGAGGATGCGCTGAAGGACCTCGTCGCCGAGATCCGGCGCGATGGCGGCGAGGCCCTGGTGCTGGCCGGCGATTCGACAGACCTGGCCGCCGTCGGCCAGGCCGCCGCGGCTGTCGACGAGGCTTATGGCGGTGCCGATCTGCTGTTCAACAACGCCGGCCTGATGCTGCCCGGCCCGATCGACGCCACGCCGTTTGCCGAATGGCAGCAGCAGATCGACCTGAACGTGACCGCGGCGATGGCGGTGATCCACGCCTTCGTGCCGCAGCTCACGCGGGCCGCCGCGCAGGGCCGCCTGGTGGATCTGGTCAACACCTCGTCGATCGCCGGCCAGTACATCTATCCGTACTTCGCCGTCTACAGCGCGACCAAGGCCTTCACCAGCCACCTGACGCGCCACATGCGGGTGGAGCTGGGGCCGAAGAACATCCGCGTCTCGATGATCGAGCCGGGCATCGTCGCCACCGAGCTGCAGGGCCACTGGAACTTCCAGGGCGCCAAGGACTGGCTGGCGAACGCGGCGAAGGACATCGAGTTTCTGAAGCCCGAGGACGTGGCCGACGTGGTCGGCTACCTGTCCGGCCTGCCGGCGCACGTCAACCTGCAGCAGGTGACGGTGATGCCGACGCGGCAGGCGATCTGAGTCGCTGCAACTCCGCCGCCGCGGCGGGTGACATGGGATCCCGATCGCGGTAGCCTCCCCTGCGTCCAATCAGCTGGAGGGGAAAGGCATGCGTGCCAGGTCGACGGGGTTCCTGGCCTTCTGCTGGGCTTTCTGGGTTCTTGCCCTGCCTGCGGCCGCCGCACCGCAGGCCCGCCAGGAGCTGCAGATCCTCGCTGCGGACGTCCCGCCGCTGAGCTTCATGTCCGGCGGCCGGATGACGGGCTTCTGCATCGACCTGATCAACGAGATCCAGCGCCGGATCGGCAGCCATGCGCCGATCCGGCGAGTGCCGTGGACGCGGGCCTACAAGGCGGCCCAGGAACAGCCCGGCCTGGTGCTCGTCTGCCCGAAGCGCGTCCCCGAGCGCGAAGCGCTGTTCAAGTGGGTCGGGCCGCTGCGGATCTCGGCCTTCAACCTGTACGTGCGCGGCAACTCGCCGCTGCGCCTGCACTCGCTGCAGGACGCCCGCGAGGCCGACGGCGTGCTGATGCCGCGCGAGTCCTTCATCTACCGGCACCTGAGCGACGAGGGCTTCGCGAACCTGGAGCCGGTCAACAACTCGATGATGGCGCTGCGCATGCTGATGGCCGGCCGGCGCTCGCTGATGGCCGTAGACCAGGAGCAACTGCCGACCCTGCTCGACCTGGAACACCTGGAGGCCGGCGCGGTCGAGCTGGCCTGGAAGCTGCTGCCGAGCCACTCCTATCTGGCCTTCTCCCGCGGCACGCCGGATCCGCTGATAGCCGCCTGGCAACGCGCGCTCGATGCGATGAAGACCGATGGCAGCTTCGCGCGGCTGCACCGCCAGTGGTTTCCGAAGGAGGAGGTGTCGGCGCGCCTGCTGCGGCCGGCGGACGGAGCGTCGGCGCCGGCGCCTTGAGCGCCGATGCCGGGCTTGCCGGTCAAGGCGGAAGGTCGAAGGAGCGGGTCAGCGCGGCAGCGTTGCAGTGGGCCTCGCTGGCCCGGACGGATTCGAAGGCGCCGCAAGCGCGGTTGCCGGTGGGTGTTTCAAGCTCCGGATGGACGACGAGCGCATGGCGGCCGGCGCGCCACGGCCGCGCCGGCGTGAAGCGCCAGGCGGTTTCGCCAGCCTCGAGGCGGCCCGTGCCCTCGACGCGCGCGCCGTCGGGCCCGCGGACGGCGATCATCGCCTCGGCTGGCGAGCTCAGGACCCGATCCAGCCGGAGCACGAGCGCTTCGCGGCTGCCGGTTCGCGGCGACTGGAAGGTCCAGCGGTCCGGCTCGGGCGGCGCGGCGTCGAAGGGCGTCACCTGCCAGGTCTTCAGCACCCGAGCGCCGATCGACGAATCCTTGACCAGCAAGGTGACCGGCGACCCGGCCGTCAGCGCACGACCCAGCGCCAGGTTCGCGCCGAGGCCGCTCTTGACCCGGCCCGGGTGCAGCAGCAGGCTCAGCCGCCGGCCGTCGGCGCTGGGCAGGGGCAAGTCGAGAAAGGCTCCGGCGATCTCGCTGCCGTCCTCGGCGAGCAGGTGGACCTGCGTCATCGCCAGCGGGCCCTGCAGCGGCTGGTCGAAGCGCAGTTCGATGCGCAGCAGGTTCTCCGGCACGCTCGGGCCCGACGGATAGACGGTGGCAGCGCAGGCCGCTCCCGCTGTCACAGCGAGGGCCAAAAGCATCGCTGCCCGCTGCGCCATCACTGTGCCCGGTCGGCCAGGTCGGCAAAGCCTTCGTCGGTGCGCAGCGTCTTGTGCACGCCCTTGAAGCCGTCGCCGGCCTGGTAGCGGAAGTCGGCGAAGTCGTACTCGTTGACGAAGTCGCTCAGGCGCAGGAAGGCGCCCTTGCGCATCGACACCAGCTCCATCGCGCCGGAGGCCTCGTTGCGGCGCAGCGCGGCGATGAAGTCCTTGTCCTGGTCGACCAGGCGCGCGACGCCGGGCAGCGGCACATAGGTCGATTTCAGGCCCAGCAGCGGTTCGGCCGGCCACTTGATCGGCGTGGCCAGGCCGGGCAGGGCCGAGGCCTCGGCGATCGAGGCGACGCTCATCAAATCGGCCGCCTTGTGGCTGTTGGCCAGCAGGATCACCGGGCCCTGGCCGGCATCGAAGCTGACCATGTCGACCGGCTCGCTGCCCCAGCCCAGTTCGGCGATGGTCTTGGCGATGATGTGCGCGCCGTCGGTCAGCGCCTTCAGCGGGATCGTGACCAGCGGCGTGCAGGTGTAGGCTGCGACCAGGCTGGGTTCGCCGTTGAGCGTGGCGATGGCCATCGCGCGGACCGGCGCGCGGGTCTCCAGCTGGTTGTGGACCGCGTGGTACATCTCAATGCTGCTGGTCGTCGCGGCCTTGCCCGTGAAGGGGAAATCGTAGACGCGCAGGGTCGAGGCGAAGCTGGCGTTGGAGAGGCCCGCCACGTAGAGCTTGCCGTCATTGAACAGCAGGCTGGTGACCGTCAGCGTGGCTTCGGGCATGTCGCGCCAGAAGCGCTTGTCGGCGGCCGGCGCGGCCTGGATCGCGGCCGAGCTGTGCGGCAGCTTCGCCAGGTCGAGCAAGCCGACCTTGCCGCTCGCATCGACCGTCACCAGCGCCGGCGCGGGCGTCTGACTGGCGCGCTTGACCGAGAGCGTGAGATACGCGAGTTCGGTGCCCGGGCGGAAGGCCATGCCCTCGAAGCCCAGCGAATCCGGCCGGGTGTGCAGCGCCCGGGCGATCGCAGCAGACACGTCCTTCAGGTTGAAGGCTTGCGGGCTGCCGGCGCCTCTGACCGGTGGCAGGCGCAGCGCGTGCAGTTCGCCGGCGCGCCAGTCGGAGATGACGAGCGTGTCGGCGCTCGCGAAGCTCATGGCTCCGGCCGAGCGCACCGGGCCGGCGCCGGCGGTGCCGGCGATGGCGCCAAGCGCGAGCGTGGCGGCAATGCGGGTGAGAGAGAGATTCTGGCGTGGCATGTCGGAAGCCTTTCGTCGCTGAGGGAAGGGATGCTGCCGCCGACTTTGGCGGCACCGGCCCGCAGGTGCATCCATGCATCGGCAGGCCGCTGCCTCGGGCAAATGGGTGAGGCTTCGGCGCGGCAGCGATACCCGTGCGCCGAAGGGATGCCGCGCTTCACGGGCCAATTGGTGGGCTCGCAGTGCCCCATCGGAGTGAGGCTCGCCGAGTCCGGTCTGCGTATCTTCAAAAGCACCTGGCGCACCCGATTCCTGCGGTGCGCGGGCACTACCGGAGTACGAGATGTCACACCAGCCTTCACGTCCGATTTCACGCCCGATATGGCGTGCCTTGCCGACCGCGTTCGCGCTTCTTGTCATTGCCACCGCTTCGCAGGCCGCGACGGCCCAGAACGCCTTCGAAGCGCAGACGGCCCGCTACCGCTGCACGGTGCTGAGCGACTCGGAGTCCTGCCCCGCATCGGCGCCGGAACCCTCGGTCCGTCTGCAGGACCGGCTCGATCCGGGGCCGCTCGCGCAGCACCTGATCCACCTCGGCGCGAGCAAGGAAGCCGCCATCGAGCAGGCGAGCGCTGGCGGCGAGCAACCGACCCGCCGGCTGCTGCGCATCACGCTGAACAGCCTGACGAGCGAAGAGCGCTACAAGAAAGCGGCCGGCACAGCGGATCCGAGCGCGGAGACCGTCGAGACGCTGTACAGCGCGGCGGTGACCGACGAGGAGCCGCCGCGGCGAGCCGGCATGCAGGCGGGCGCGCGGCTGTCGCGCTGAGCGAATGGGCGTGATGGGCGGGCTGGGCGGAATTGGCGGAATGGTCGGGTGGGCCTGTCCCTTGTGGCTGAGCCTCGTCTGCCCGGACCGAGCCGCGGAGTTCCCTCGCTGTTGCGAGAGGCGAAAGGGGGTCAGCTTTCGCAAGATGGCTGATCGCAAACCCGCGATTTCCACCCTCAGAGGCAAGCCCATGACAACGAATCCGTTCCCAAGCCGGCGCGTAGCGCGCTTCTTCACCGGTCTTCGCCGAGCCGCCATGCCGATCGCAATGGTGCTGTTCCTGGCCGTTGCCGTGCCGGCCGCGGCCCAGGCGCCGCAAAGCAGGTTCGCGGAGGTCAACGGCGTCAAGCTGCACTACCTGGTGGCCGGCTCGGGCGATCCGGTCATCCTGATGCACGGCTATGCAGAGACGAGTCACATGTGGCTGCCGCTGATCAGGGAGCTACAGAAGACCCACCTCGTGATCGCGCCGGACTTGCGCGGCTTCGGCGACTCCGGCATTCCGGAGACCGGCTACACGAAGGCGGTGATGGCGCAGGACCTGCATGCGCTGGCCGCATCGCTGAACCTCGGCAAGGTGCGGATCGTCGGCCATGACATCGGACTGATGGTGGCCTATGCCTATGCGGCCCAGTATCCGGACGAGGTGGACCGGATCGCGCTGATGGATGCCTTCCTGCCCGGCGTCGGCGACTGGCAGTCGGTGTGGCTGCTGCGCGACCTGTGGCACTTCCACTTCTACGGCAAGACGCCGCTGGCGCTGGTCGACGGCCGCGAGCGGATCTACTTCGAGCACTTCTGGAATGACTTCGCCGCCGACCCGACGCACTCGATCCCCGAGGCGGACCGCGTGTTCTACGCCAAGGCCTACGGCAAACCGGGCCGCATGCGCGCCGGCTTCGAGGTCTTCCACGCCTTCGCGCAGGACGCCGCCGATTTCGCCAACTTCGCCAAGACGCCGCTGACGATGCCGATGTTGGTGCTGACCGGCGAGAAGGCCTCGGGCCAGACGTTGATCACCCAGGCGAAGCTGGTCGATACCAACGTCGAGGGCGTCATCATCAAGGGATCGGGCCACTGGCTGATGGAAGAGGCGACCAGCCAGGCCGTGCCGAAGCTGGTTGAATTTCTCAACAGATAGGCCAGGCGAGCCAGCCCCGCCCTACAGACAGCCTGCTCGCCTCCAATACCGACTCAAGGCATGGTCCTTGCTAAATCAAGAGCAAAATCAGGGCAATATCACGGAGCTTCAACATGCCGCACGGTCGTCCTCAAGACCCCTCCGCGTCGCCCATCGCCGCGGTGATAGATGAGCGTGACCGAAGCAGCGTTCGTTCGCTATTGCGCGCGCTGGATTTGCTCGAATTGCTGGCTGATGCCTCGAGCGGGTTGCGGCTCGTCGACATTGCCGCTCGGGCGGACCTGGCCGTGTCCACGGTGCACCGATTGCTCGCGACCTTGGAAGAGCGTCATTTCGTCTTCATGGACAAGGAGACTCGGCGCTGGCGAGTTGGAGCGAAATGCCTGAGTGTTGGTGGCGCCTTTGGCCGCAACCGCAACTTCACGGCTTCAGCCATGCAGACCATGCAGCGACTCCGGGCTGGTAGCGGCATGACGATCAACCTCGCTCTCGCGGAGTCCAGGCAACTGACCTTGGTGGGCCAGTTGCCCGGCGCACATCCGCCTGCCGGCCTTGCGCGCCTGGGATCGCAGTCCGACATCGCGGCGACCGCGCTCGGCCAGTCCATCTTGGCAGCGCTGCCCCAGCGTCAGATCGCAGCGCTGCTTGACGAGACTCCCGCCCAGTTGGACAGGTCGCCGTTGTCCAACACCATTCGAGAGACGCAGGCCAGGCGCTACGGGCTCGACGACGAAGTCAATGTCGTGGGCCTGCGATGTGTGGCTGCACCGATCTTCGACGAAAGCGCGATGCCCATCGGTGCCATCTCCGTCGTGGGAATGGCGAGTGGCCGCAGCCAGCTCGGCCTGGCTGCCATGGGCGACATCGTCTTGCGCGCCGCCGCCGAGGTCACGGGAGCCATCGGAGGCAACCTCCCGAAGGCAGCTGCACAGGCGTCGCTCCGGGCTTGAGCTCCTGGCGAGGCCGCCAGTCCTCGCCCGTATCCAGTGCAACACGGGCTCAGGTCGGTGCTCTCGCTCGCCTATGGGGCCGCAAACGACCCACTTGTGTGCAGCCGGGCCTTGTCCTGTCGCGGGCAACCCACTGCTGATCACCCGCGCCTGCGCCATGCGAGCGCGAATTTCCACACGGCGGGAATTCCTCCGCCGTGTGGACCGCGCTTCTTAGGATCGCGCTGCATCTCGCCGAGTTGCACCGTGCCGCTCGTAGCGGCTTCTACACAGATTTCCATTTACCAGGAGTCATTGCCATGCAGACGTCCCCTGAAATTCGCCTCAATTCGGGCATCCGTCGACGTCCGGTTATCCGGTTCGCAGCAGGCGC
>FSVW01000343.1_pt1 | contig 24812 bp, 26 predicted proteins | sample 1637551 | NCBI WGS metagenome assembly FSVW01 (sample SAMEA3914814, study PRJEB12502) | metagenome | biome: forest; material: soil | place: USA | collected 2011-09-16 | depth 0.1 m | reverse complement strand
GCGCGCTGGGCGAGGACGTGATGCGGCTCCTGGGCTTCGATTTCGAGGCCGGCCGCATGGACGAGAGCGCCCATCCGTTTTGTGGCGGCGTGCCCGAGGACGTGCGCATGACCACCCGTTACCGCGAGGACAATTTCCTCGCCGCGCTGATGGGCACGGTGCACGAGACCGGCCATGGCCGCTACGAGCAGAACCTGCCGCGCGAATGGCTCGGCCAGCCGCTGGCCAAGGCGCGCTCGATGGGCCTGCATGAAAGCCAGAGCCTGTCCTTCGAGATGCAGATCGGCAGCCACGCCGCATTTGCGCAGCTGCTGGCGCCGCTGCTGACGAAGCACTTCGGCGCACAGCCGGCCTTCGAGCCCGCCAACGTCCATCGCCTGCTCACGCGTGTGCAGCCGGGCCTGATCCGCGTGGACGCCGACGAGGTCAGCTACCCGGCCCACATCATCCTGCGCTACGAGATCGAGCGCGCGCTGGTGCAAGGCGAGATCGAGTGCGAGGACATCCCCGCGCTGTGGGACGCCAGGATGATGGAGCTGCTGGGCCTGGACACGCGCGGCAACTTCAAGGATGGCTGCATGCAGGACGTGCACTGGGGCGCCGGCCTGTTCGGCTACTTCCCCTGCTACACGCTGGGCGCCATGTACGCGGCGCAGTGGTTTGCGGCCATGCGGCGCGAGCTGCCCGATCTGGAGGGCCGCATCGCCAGCGGTGAACTCAAGCCCGTCTTCGACTGGCTGGACTCACGCATCTGGAGCCAGGGCAGCCGCTTCGAGACGGCCGAGCTGGCACGCCGCGCGAGCGGCGAGGCGCTCAACCCGGCGCATTTCCGCGCGCATCTGCAGTCGCGCTATCTGGGCTGACTGCGCCGCGCCGGCATGCGGCGGCGCGCAGCCAAGGCCAGCGCGAAGAGGGCCGCAGCCACCAGGGCCAGGCTCTGCGGTTCCGGCACCGCGCTCAGCGAGACGGCGTCCAGCGAGCTGCCATAGCTGTCGCTGGTGCCGGTGGCCCAGATCGTCAGCGTGGTCTGCGTGGCGGTGGCTTGCACGGTGGTGCTGTAGAGCTGCCACAGGTTGTCGCTGCCGGTGTTCATGGCCAGGGCCGGCGCGTCGCCACTGGCGCTGCCGAAGCTCCAGGCCAGGCCGTTCGTGCTCGGGTCCGTGCCGGCACGGTTGGAATACTCGAAGCTGAGCGCATACCACTGGCCGGCCACGGTATCGATGGTCTGGCTGATGCCGCTGTTGGCGTAGCCGTCCAGCTCGACGAAATTGCTGCCGTCGAAAGCGGTGCCGGCGACGTTGTTGCGCAGCTCCATGCCATTGTTGGCGGTGGTCCAGCTCTTGGGGCTGTAGCTGACGGTCCAGGAACTGGTGCCGACGGCATCGCCTTCGAAATTCCCATTGCCAAGCAGGTTGACCGGGCCGGCCAGGGCCAGCAGCGGGATGCTGAGCAAGGCGGTGGCGATGAGCTTTTTCATGGGGCTTCCCTGATTGCCGCGGCGATGCCGCTGAATATGGAAGTTATTTTTTCGGAATGCGCCGCTGCCGGCATCCCCCATCGGCAGGGGTCGCGAGCGGCGGCCGTGCAGCAAATCACGCGGGCCTGATTTGCGTGGCCCAGCTTTGCTTGCTGCTCGCCGTGTAACAGCTGCCGAGAGTGGTCCGTTCAACAAAAAAGCGCCCCGCGTGGGCGCTTTTTTTCCGGCTGGCGGGCCTATCGATTGATCAGCTCGTCGAGGCGGACTTCTTCGCTGCGGCCTTGGCGACGGGCTTGGCCTTCTTTGCGGGTGCGGCCTTCTTTGCTGCAGGCTTGGCGGCTGCCTTCTTCGTAGCGGGCTTGGCCGCAGGCTTGTTGCCCTTGAGTGCTGCCACGTCGGCGCTCAGTGCGTCGAGCTGTGCGCGCAGTTCACGCACCTCGGTCACCGTGGGCATGCCCATGCTGTTGAGCGCCTGCTGCACGCGCTGCTCGAACAGCGACTCGAGCTGGCTCCACTGCTTGCGCGCCTTGGCGCCGAGCTCATCGGCCACGCTGCCGATCTTTTCCTGCGCGGTGGACTGCGTCTTCTGCTGCAGCTTGAGGCCCTCGTTGACGAGCGACTCGAACATCTTGCCGCTGCCGCCGGCCTTGGCAAAGGCACCGAGGCCCGCGGCCCAGATCTGCTGTGCCGAGGCGCGCACGCTCTTGGTCAGCGGGTTGTCGACAAAGCCCGGCGGCAGTGCGCTGAAGAGATCCAGCATTTCGGGCTTGGCATCTTTCTTGGACATGGCCTGTGTCTCCTGCTTGTGAGAAGGTTTCAGTCTACGACGGCGGCGTCTCGGGCAGGCGCTTCAATTGCGCCTGCATCAGCGCCGGATACAGGGGCACGCTGATCCAGCGCGAGAGCAGGCTCGCGCCGAGCGCCGCGGCCATCAGGCTCAGCACCATGGCGTGGCCGTCCACCATTTCCATCACGATGATGAAGGCCGTCAGCGGCGCCTGCGTGACGGCGGCGAGGAAGGCCGCCATGCCCATGGCGATCAGCGGCGCGCTGCCGGCGCCCGCCATGTGCGTGAACACGGCCATGTCCGCGCCCACACCCGCGCCGATGGCCAGCGTGGGCGCGAAGATGCCGCCGGGCACGCCCGACCACACGGCGATCCAGGTGGCCACGATGCGCAGCGTGACGTAGAGCAGGGGCAGGTTGCCGGCCTGGCCTTCGACCAGATGGCGGGTGTAGTCGTAGCCGCTGCCAAAGGTGGCGCCGTGGCTGACCAGGCCGATCACGGCGACGACAAAGCCGCAGGCCGCGGCAAACGCGACCGGCCGCTTCGCGCGCAAGGCGCTGAAGTGATCGCTGCCGCCCACGATGCTGGCATGCAGCAGGCGCGAGAACAGGCCGCCCAGCAGGCCGCAGGCGATGACCACGGAGAGGCCGGGCCACAGATAGTCCCAGCCCAGACGCGGCGCATGGATCACGCCGAAATACGTGTTGTTGCCGAAGGCCGCCACGGCAACCAGGCCGGCCAGCACGATGGCCGTGATGATGAGCCCGCTGGAGCGGTGCTCGATCTTGCGCGTGAGCTCCTCGATGGCAAAGATCACCCCGGCCAGCGGCGCGTTGAAGGCCGCCGCAATGCCCGCTGCGCCGCCCGCCACCAGCAGGCCTTGCTGATTGACCGGCGTGCGCGCGGGCAGCCAGCGCCGCGCATGCTGCATCACGCCGGCGGCGATCTGTACCGACGGGCCTTCGCGCCCGATCGGCAGTCCGCCGAGCAGCCCCAGCGCGGTCAATGCGATCTTGGCGAGCGACAGTTTGAGCGACACGTAGATGCCGCGCTGCCGCGGCGCCACCTGGGTGGAGAGTGCGGCCATCACCTGCGGAATGCCCGAGCCTGCAGCGCCCGGCACGAAGCGCCGCGTGGCCCAGACGATGGCCGCGGTGAGCAGCGGCGTCCACAGCAGCGGCGCGTAAGGCTGCCACTCGCGCAGCGCGTTGAAGCTGTTCATCGCGAGCTCGCTCAGGTGCGTGAACGCCACCACCGCCAGGCCGGCCAGCACCGCGTAGCCCAGCACCACCGCGCGGCCCAGCCATTGCCGCCAGTCGGAGAGGTCCTGCCGGACCTCGTTGATGAAGTCGGGTTGCTGGTGCTGCGAGTTCATGGCCGCAGTCTAGTGGCTCATCCATTCATGGCGAAGCAAGGAAAACTGCAGCAGATCGTGATGCCGCATGCCCCAGAAGCCGGCATGGCGCAGGCGGCCTTCTTCGACGAAACCCAGGCGCCTGGCCGAACGCAGCGAGGCCGCGTTGTCCGGATGGATCTGCGCGGAGACGCGGTGCACGCGCATTTCTTGAAAGCCCCAGGCCAGCGCGCAGCGCAGCGCTTCGTCCATCAAGCCCTGGCCCTGCGCGCTGCGGGCCAGCTCATAACCCAGGGTGCAGGTGCGCCATGCGCGGTTCCAGGCGAACAGGCCGAGCGAGCCGATCAGGCCGGCTTCGCTCTTCAGCTCAAGCCCCCAGCGCACGCCGGGATTGGGCAGGGCGCGCCATCCTGCGAACAGATCGACCAGGGCTTGCGCGCCTGCGAGATCGGAGATCGGGTCGGCGCCGAACCAGCGCATCACCTCGGGGTCGCCGTGGATGGCCAGCAAGGCCGGCGCATCGGCGCTGCTGATCTCGCGCAGGTGCAGGCGTTCGGTTTCAAGAATGGGAAAGGTCAGGGCGGCCTCACTGGAGATAGATGTAGCCCAGCAGTTTGCCGACCTGGCCGGTTTCGGGTGCCGATCTGTCGGCCATCTGATTTTCCGTGAATGTTCGCGGCGAGCCATCGTAGCCGCCGCCATAGAGGCTGTTGTTGAACGTATTCACGTTCGCCTCGGTGATGGTGACGGCGCCGTTCTGCACGGATTCGACAAAGGCGACATGCCCGGTCATGCCGGCGGCGATGCCGGCCCAGACCGCAATCGCACCCGCTCTTGGCGTGGAGCCGGTGGGATATCGGGTATTGGCCACCCAGTCCTTGGGCCGGCCGGTGAAGTCCATGGCCTTGCCGGTGACCTCCAGCGCGCGCCCGAACGCAAAGGCGGTGCACTGGCCGCCGAGACCGCCGGCAACGAAGGGATTGGCGCCGGCCTGGTAGACAAAGCCGGAGAGGTTCGGCGCCGAGACTGCATCCGGCCCGGACGGGCGCATCCGCGGCGGCGCCGTCCTGTATGAGGAAGCAGCGTCGGCGCAGGCCCTGCGCAGCATGCCGGCGAACGCCGAGGTGGAGCCCTGCCCGCCCGCGGCAGTTCCACACACGCCCGCCCGCGGCTGAATCGTCAGCGACACGTGCTCGACATGTCCTCGCGCGTCGCCAATTTGCTGTGACAGCGCCGCGCCGCTGAGCAGGCAGGCGAGGGCGGCGAAGGCTGTGTTTCGAACTGCTTTCATCGGGTGCTTCTCGTCGTGAGGGTGTGGATCTCGAGGTCGCTCTCGCGGTGCGATGGCGACAGGGAAATGTTGTATGCGGCCCGGCGCGCCGGCAAACCCGAACTGGGTGCCACGGCAGCCCGTCCGTGACATAGTTCATGACGACCATTGCCCGCGAAAGCCCTCGCCATGAAACCTCTGATGAATCTCGACGAAGTCCATTTCGATGACGTCGAAGATAACGGTTACTACACGTCGAGCCGCGGTCAGATCAGCGACCACATCGGCGCCCGCCAGCTCGGCTACAACCTGACCGTGCTGCCGCCGGGCAAGGCGCAATGCCCCTTCCACTCGCACCATGGCGAAGAGGAAATGTTCTTCATCCTCGAAGGCGAGGGCGAGCTGCGCTTCGGCGAGCAACGCTACCCGCTGCGCCCGCACGACGTGATCGCCTGCCCCACCGGCGGGGCCGAGGTGGCGCACCAGATCATCAACACCGGAACCGTGACGATGCGCTATCTGTCGCTGTCCAACCGCGTGGAGCTGGAAGCCTGCGAGTACCCGGATTCGCAGAAGGTGATGGTGATGGCCGGCAAGCGCGGTGCGCGCAAGCTGAGGGCGATGTTCCGCGCGGAGAGCACGGTCGACTATTACGACGGCGAGGACACGCAGGACAGGCCCTAACTTCGGCGTTCAGCGGAAGTCCCGGCTCTCCGTCGTCAGCCGCCCCAAGAGCGGTGTGAGGTTCTCGAAGCGCCGCGCCAGCAGGTGCTGCACGCCGCCATCGCCGCGCTGCCACTGGCCGTGCACGGCCAGCAGGCGCGAGTGGATGATGGTCTGGCGGTGCGCCTGGTAGATGTCGGGCCAGACGATCACCTGCACATTGCCGGTCTCGTCTTCCAGCGTGATGAACAGTGTGCCTTTGGCCGTCTGCGGCATCTGGCGGCCGGTGACGATGCCGCAGACATGGGCCGTCCTGCCGCTGGGATAACGGACCATTTCAGCGGCATTTTTCAGGCCGCGTTCGCGCAGGCGATCCCGCAGGATGGCCAGCGGGTGGCGGCGCAGCGTGAGGCCGGTGGAGGCGTAGTCCCACAGCACTTCCTCGTCCTCGCGCGCGGCGGGCAATTCGAGCTGTTCTTCGGCGTGATGAGCGCCATGCAGCAGGGCCGGCATCGCCTGCAGGGCGCTGGCCTGCCAGACCTGCTGGCGGCGGTGGCCGGCCAGGCTCGTCAGCGCATCGGCGGCGGCGAGCAGCTGCATGTCGGACTGGTTCAGTTCGGCGCGCAGGGCCAGGTCTTGCGGGTGGCTGAAGGGTTTCTCGATGCGCGCCGCGGCAATGCGCTCGGCCGCGGCGGTGCTCAGGCCCGAGACGAGCCGCAGGCCCAATCGCACGCAGTTCAGCGATTCGAGCTTGCTGTCCACGTCGCTCTCGCTCACATCCACGGGCTGCACTTGCACATCGTGCCGGCGCGCGTCCTGCACGAGCTGGCTCGGCGTGTAGAAGCCCAGCGGCTGCGAGTTGAGCAGGGCGCAGAGAAAGATCGCGGGCTCATGGCATTTGAGCCAGCTGCTCACATAGGTCAGCAGGGCGAAGCTGGCCGCGTGGGACTCGGGGAAGCCGTAGGAGGAGAAGCCCTTGATCTGCATGAAGATGCGCTCGGCGAACTCGTCCGTGTAGCCGTTCTTGCGCATATTGGTGATGATTTTTTCGTAGAAGCCTTGCAGGTCGCCGGGGCGCTTCCAGGCGGCCATGGCGCGGCGCAGCTGGTCGGCCTCGCCGGCGCTGAAGTCGGCGGCGATCATGGCCACCTGCATGACCTGTTCCTGGAAGATCGGGATGCCGAAGGTGCGCTCGAGCGCAGTCTCCAGGCGGGGCGGGTACTCGATCTTCTCGCCCGCACGATGCTTGGCGCGGTTCTTCAGGTAGGGATGGACCATGCCGCCCTCGATGGGCCCGGGCCGCACGATGGCGACCTCCACCACGAGGTCGTAGTAGTTGCGAGGCCTCAGGCGCGGCAGCATGGACATCTGCGCGCGGCTCTCGATCTGGAAGATACCGACCGTGTCGGCCTTGCAGATCATGTCGTAGGTGGCCTCGTCGCCCTCTTCGACGCTGGCCAAGGTGAGATCGATGCCGCGCCACTGCTTGTAGAGCGCGAAGCTGCGGCGCAGGCAGGACAGCATGCCCAGGGCCAGCACGTCCACCTTCATCAGCCCGAGCGCGTCGATGTCGTCCTTGTCCCACTGGATCACGCTGCGATCCACCATGGTGGCGTTCTCGATCGGCACGAGGCGCGAGAGCGGGCCCTCGGTCAGCACGAAGCCGCCGACGTGCTGGCTCAGGTGGCGCGGCATGTCCATCAGCTGCAAGGTCAGCTCGCGCAGCAGGCCCAGGCGCGGGTCGTCTTCGGCAATGTCGACGCGTGAGGAGTAGTGGCTCTGGCCCTTGGCCAGCACATCGATCTCGGCCTCGTCGAAGCCCAGCGCCTTGCCCACGTCGCGCAGCGCGCTCTTGGGCCGGTAGCAGGTGACGACGGCGGTGATGGCGGCTCGTTCGCGGCCGTATTTCTGGTAGAGGTACTGGATGACCTCCTCGCGCCGCTCATGCTCGAAATCCACATCGATATCGGGCGGCTCGTTGCGCTCCTTGCTGATGAAGCGCTCGAACAGCATGGTGCTGCGCTCCGGGTCCACCGAGGTGATGTGCAGGCAATAGCAGACGATGCTGTTGGCGGCCGAGCCGCGGCCCTGGCAGAGGATTTCAATCGAGCACGCATAGGCCACCACGTCGGCCACGGTGAGGAAGAAATGCTCGTAGCGCAGCTCTTCGATGAGATTGAGCTCGTAGCCGATGCGCTTCTGCCATTTCTCGGGGATGCCCTTCGGCCAACGAACGTGCGCGCCGGCCCAGGTCAGCCTGCGCAGATGCACCATGGGCACCACGCCCTCGGGTACGACTTCGCTCGGGTAGCAGTAGCGCAGTTCGTCGAGCGAGAACTGGCACAGCTCGGCGATGCGCAAGGTCTGTTCCAGCAGCTCGGGCGGATAGACCTGGGCCAGGCGCAATCGGCTGCGCAGATGGCGCTCGGCATTGGGCTGCAGATCGAAGCCGCATTCGGCCACGGGCCGGCCGATGCGGGTGGCCGTCATCACGTCCTGCAAGGCCTTGCGCGAGCGGCGGTGCATGTGCACGTCGCCGGCTGCAACGAGCGGCAGGGCCGTGGCTTCGGAAAGTTCCTGCAGGCGCATCAGCCAGCGTGCGTCGCCGGCTTCGTGCAGAAGCTCCACGGCGATCCAGGCGCGGCCGCTGAAATGGGCGAGCAGCCAGCGGGCTTGCGCGAGCAGATCCTCGTCGCTGCGTGCAGGGTCCGGCACCAGCAGGGCGAGGCAGTCGTCCAGCGCCGCGGGGTTGATGCGCGACCAGAGCAGGCGATACCTGCCCTTGGGGCTCTCGCGCCGCAGCCGCGTGATGAACTGGCTCAGGTTGCCATAGCCGTTCATGTTGACGGGCAGCAGCACGAGCTTGAAGAGCGGCGCGTCATCCTCGCCGCGCACGAGGAATTCGCTGCCGACGATGAACTGCAGCTGCGGCGACTCCATGCGCCGCAGCTGCACATGGGCGCGCACCACCCCGGCCAGCGAGCATTCGTCGGTCAGCGCCAGGGCGGTGTAGCCGAGCTCCTCGGCGCGCTCCACGAGTTCATCGGGGTTGGAGGCGCCGCGCAGAAAGCTGAAGGCGCTGAGGCAGTGCAGCTCGGCATATGCAGGCAGGACGGGCTTCATGCGAACACCCCGTGCAGGAACCAGCCCGTCTCATCGGTATTGAGCCGCTCGTGGTAGATCCACAGGAGGCCGCAAGCCGGGCCGAAGAAGAGGTAGTAGTCGCGCGCCTGGTGGCCGTTCCACCAGCCGGTTTCCACGCGGTGCGGGCCGGTGATGCGCAGCAGCGGGCCGTGGTGGAGCGGCTGCTCGTTCTTGGCCGACAAACGCTGCGGTGGATCGAGCAGCCAGCTCGGCTGCGGGCCGGGCGGCAGGCGCGTGGGCGCTACCTTGCCTGCGATGGGCCATGGCCCCCAAGCCTGCATGGCGTCGAGGCGGTGGTCTTCAACCAGCTGCACGCAGCGCACGCGCTCGGAGCCGAGCCGCACCGAGAGCCGCTCCAGCAGCAGAGGCAATGCCTCCTTGGGCTTGCCGCTCACCGCATCGTTCAGCAGAGTCTCGCTGTGCTCGTGCAGGGCGATCACGCTCTCGGCCGTCAACCGCAGTTCGCCGGCCGGCGCCTCCAGCACGGTGAGCGCCAGATGCTCGCCCAGCAGGCGCGCGAGATGGGCGAAGTCGCGCGTGGCCTCGGCCGTGTGCAGGCGCAGTGAGCCGCCACTGGCGCTGTCGCGCGGCCGCATGGCGTCGTATTGCCAGGCCAGGGTGAAGCCCTCCACGCCCGCATGCCGCGCGGCCAGCCAGGCGCAGAGCTGGCGCAGCAGGGCCTGCGCATGATGGTGCAGGGCCTCGGCCTGCTCGACGCGAAACGGCAGCTCCAGCCGCGCTTCGAAACGCTCGGGCAGGGTGAGCCACTCATGCGCCTCGGGGGCTGCGCCATAGGCCTGGTCGAGCGCGCGCAGCAGGGCCAGCCCGAAGCGCTTGGCCAGGGCCGCACGCGGCAGGCGCCGCACATCGGCCAGGCGGCGGCAGCCCAGGCGTTCGAGCATGGGGCGGTGCTCTGAGACGGCTGTCAGCGCGGTGAGGGGCAGGGCATCGAGGTCGACTTCGGCCGAACCTGCGCGCAGGAGCGCCAGCGCGGCAAGGCTGCTGCCGGCCCAGGGCGAGTGACGGAGCCGAAGGCCGGCTTGCGAAGCGCTGTTCTGAAGCCGCTCAAGTAACGCGTTACTCCCCCCGAACAAGCGCAGGCTCGCGCCGACCTCCAGCACCACGGCCTCTTCCAGCCATGCCACGCGGGGACTGAACTGCAAGGCCAACCAGGCCGTCGCTTGCAGATCGGTGGAGGCGCTTTCATCCGTGGACGATGCGGGCAGCAGGGCGAGCCAGTGCATGGTGATGATGAACAGGCTGGGTGGGCAGGAGGCGGGCCGCGCGCATGCGTGGGGTCAGCAGCGGGTCGAGCTGGGCAGGCGTGGCGTCCAGCGTCAGCCAGCCTTCATGTGCCGGGCCGCGGCGCTTGAGGAGATGGGCCTCGATCTGCCAGGGCTCGCTGCAGCGCAACTGCAGCCGCAGCGGCGCGGGGGAGGACTGTGCCGCCGCGGCCAGCGGGCGGAACAGGAAGATCGGCACGCGGCTGGCCAGGGCATGGGTCTGCAACCGGCGGATCTGCTCGGGCCGCGCATCGCGCAGGGCCGGCAGCCAGGCCAGCACGGCGCCGCCATCGCCCGATCGGATGGCCTGCTCGGTGGCCCACAGGGCCTGCTGCGGCGTGGCCGGGTTGATCCATAAAAGCGGGCCGATCTGAAGCCCCGGCAGATGCGGCACATGGGGCGGATTGATCAGCAGCAGGGGCTTGTCGCGCCTGCCGCTGAGCATGGGCGTCAGCAAGCGCCATTCGAGCGTGCCGGGCAGGGGCAGCAGGACTTCGTTGAGGCCGCCCAGGGCCCAGCCGCCGCCGGGCAGTTCGGCATCCAGCCGTGCATGGCCGCTGGGCAGGCCCGGGTGCGAGCCGTCCAGGCGGTCGGCGCGATAGACCTCGGGCGGCAAGGCCGCAGCAAGCGATGCGGCGTGGAATGTGACGGGGGAAATCATGGCCAGAATACTGTATATACGTACAGTATATGAATCCCGCTACCGAGCGCAAGCGGCGGGCGCCAGAATCAGCGGCCATGAACGATGATTTTTTCGCACTGCCCGAGTTCAAGCCCGATCAGGCCTTGCAGAACCTGAAACGCGCGCTGCGTGACCTGCGCTCGCTCTCAGAGCGCGGCAAGGCCTTTGAGTTGCAGGGTCAGCCGGTGCTGGAACTGAGCGTGGACGACAAGCTCCTGCATGCGCGGCTGGCCAAGAAGCCGGCGCGCAGCCCCGAATGGGAACAGCGTTCGTGCAAGAACAGTGCCGAGGTGCGCGCGCTGCAGGAAGAGATCAAGCGGCGCGTGGCCCGCTGGACCGACGAGACGCCCTAACTCCGCACTTCAGCGCAGGGCGAGCACTTGCTCGGGCGCCACGCCGCGCAGCGAGGCGCTGGCCATGCGGCCGCCCGTTTGCGTGAGGGCCACCAGGCGTTGCGGCACGGGCAGATGCGAGCCGACCAGCGCCAGGGCGCGGCCGGACATGGCCCATTCGGCAGCACCGCCGACCAGCCAGTGCACGCGGCCCGGGCTCAGGGCCTGCAGCGAGGCCACCAGGGCTTGCGCGCGGGCATCGCCGGGCTCGCCATAGACCACCACATCGCGGGAAAGATCAAGGCCGGCGCGCGAGACGGCGGCCTGCAGGGCCGCCAGATCGTGGCGATCCAGCCAGGCGTCCAGCAGCTCAGGCTCGACCCGCAGGGCGCCCGGCACGCCGGCAGCGGCTGCGCTGCGCACATCCCAGGCCATGGCACCTTGGCGCAGGGCCTCGTCGGCCGCAGGGGCAGAGAGGTTGTCGGCACGAGCTGCGCCGGACAGGGTCAGCAGGGTGAGGGCGAGGGCCGTGAAGGTACGCATGATGGGCTGCACTCTAGAGAGGGCCTGCCGCGGCGTCCAATACAGAGTCGCAGGATGCTTATGCGCCAGCGCCATAAGGGCCGGCCCGGCCGCTCAAGTGATCCGCATGGGCACCGTCACTGGCCCGTCGTTGACCAGGCTGACCTGCATGTCGGCGCCGAACTCGCCCTGTTCCACCGGGTCGTGCTTGCCGCGCGCATAACGCATGACGTGCTCGTACAGTCGCCGCCCCTGTTCAGCCGGCGCAGCGCCGGTGAAGCTGGGGCGGTTGCCGCCCGAGGTGTCGGCGGCGAGGGTGAACTGCGAGACGATCAGCAGGCCGCCGCCCACATCCTGCACGCTGCGGTTCATCTTGCCGGCCTCGTCGGCAAAGATGCGCAGCTTGAGGATCTTGTCGATGAGCTTTTCGGCCTGCGCCTCGGTGTCCATGGGTTCGGCGCAGACCAGCACGAGCAGACCTGCGCTGATCGCGCCGCGGGTCTGGCCGGCGATGTCCACGCGGGCCTGGCTCACACGCTGCAGCAAGGCAATCACGATTGCGCTTCCACGTCGGTGGGCAACAACTGAATCGTTGCACGCAAGCCTGGCACGGCCTGCAGCAGCGCGGCCTCCACCTCGCCCCGCATGGTGGCGGCGCGGCCCAGGGTCCAGTCGGCGGGCGCGTGCATGTGCAGGTCCACAAAGCGGCGTTGGCCGGCGCTGCGCGTGGCGAGGTGGTCGAAGCGGATGCTCTGCGCGGCAAAGCGCGCCAGCACGGCGTGGATGGCGGCGAGCGAGGGCGCGTCGATGGCTTCGTCGAGCAGGCCGCTGGAGGCGCGTGCCACCAGGTGCACGCCTTCGCGCAGGATGTTGGCCGCCACCAGCAGCGCCACGGCCGCGTCGAGCCACAGCCAGCCCGTCGTCGCCACGCCGACCAGGCCGACGACCACGCCGATGGAGGTCCACACATCGGTGACCAGGTGGCGTGCGTCGGCTTCGAGCGCCATCGAGTTGAGCGCGCGGGCCTTGCGCAGCATCGCCAAGGCCAGGCCGCCGTTGAGCGCGGTGCTGACGAGCGTCAGCACCAGGCCCAGGCCCAGGGCCTCGACCGGCTGGGGTGCGAGCAGGCGCTGCACGGCGCCCCAGCCGATGCCCAGCGCGGCGGCGATGATGAGCACGCCCTCGAACCCGCCCGAGAAGAATTCGGCCTTGTGGTGGCCGTAGGGGTGCTCGGCATCGGGCGGCTGGGCGGCCAGGGTCAGCATCGCCAGGGCGAAGACGGCGCCGGCCAGGTTGACGAGCGATTCGAGCGCGTCGGCCGCCAGCGAGACCGAGCCGGTCCACCACCAGGCGGCGCTCTTGAGGGCGATGGTGGTCAGCGCCACCGCCACGGAAAGTTTCAGATAGGAACTGGCTTGCATGGGGCGCGATCCTACAATCCGCGCGCATTTTGAATTGATCCTGGAGCCTGCCATGTCTCAGCCCGCCGTGACCGCCACCGACATCTCCCACATCGCTCCGCGCGAGAAGGCCGAGATCCTCTCGCAGGCCCTGCCCTACATCCGGCAGTTCCACGGCAAGACCATCGTCATCAAGTACGGCGGCAATGCCATGACCGACCCGGCGCTGCAGCAGGACTTTGCCGAGGACGTGGTGCTCCTGAAGCTGGTGGGCCTGAACCCGGTGGTGGTCCACGGTGGCGGCCCGCAGATCGAGGATGCGCTCAACAAGCTCGGCAAGAAGGGCCATTTTGTGCAGGGCATGCGCGTGACGGATGAGGAGACCATGAGCGTGGTCGAGTGGGTGCTGGCCGGCGAGGTGCAGCAGGACATCGTGGGCCTGATCAACGCGGCGGGCGGCAAGGCCGTGGGCCTGACCGGGCGCGACGGCGGCATGATCCGCGCGAAGAAGCTCAAGCTGCTGGACAAGGACGACCCGACCAAGGAACACGATGTGGGCAATGTCGGCGACATTGTCTCCATCGACCCGAGCGTGGTCAAGGCGCTGCAGGACGACCAGTTCATTCCCGTCGTCAGCCCGATCGGCTTTGGCGAGCACAACGAAAGCTACAACATCAACGCCGACGTGGTGGCCGCCAAGCTGGCCACGGTGCTCAAGGCCGAGAAGCTGCTGATGCTGACGAACATCCGCGGCGTACTGGACAAGAACGGCGAGCTGCTGACCGAGCTGACGCCGCGCCGCATCGACGAGCTGGTGGCCGACGGCACGATCAGCGGCGGCATGATTCCAAAAATCGCCGGGGCGATCGACGCGGCCAAGAGCGGCGTCAATGCCGTGCACATCATCGACGGCCGCGTGCCGCACGCCATGCTGCTGGAGATCCTGACGGAACAGGCTTACGGGACGATGATCAGATCCCATTGAAGCTGAGCCGCTGAGCTTGTCGGGCTCAAGGAGCCGGTGCAGGAGTCCTCTGATCTTGGTCAGTAAATAGCGCGTTATTAGGTGGAGTCCCCCAGCAACCAATGGTGATTTTGACCGCCTGCGGGGAAGCGCATTGTTCGTGGCCGACACGCGGCGCAGAATGGCTCGGAAGCAGTAACGAGTAGTCCGCCATGCCGCAAATTTCCGTGCTGATCGTCGAGGACCAGCAACGTTTCCGCGAAGCGTTTGTTCAGTCGCTTTCCAGCGCCTCGGATATCCAGCTGCTGGGTGCCGCCAGCGACTTGCCCCAAGGCCGGCGCATGTTCGATCAACTGCAGCCCGATGTGCTGCTGGTCGATCTGGACCTGCCGGGTGGCAGCGGCATTGAATTGATCCGCCATGCGGCGCAAGTGCGGCCGCAATGCGATGCCGTGGTCATCTCGGTGTTCGGGGACGAGCAGCATGTGCTGGCGAGCATCGAGGCCGGTGCCACCGGGTATCTGCTCAAGGACGCGCTGGGGCTGGACCTGGCCCAGCAACTGCGCATCCTGCGTGCGGGCGGCAGCCCCATCAGCCCGATGATCGCCCGGCGCCTGATCACCAAGCTCGGGCCACGCCATCCGCGCCTGGCCGCGCTGCACGGCCGTCACATGCCGGGCACAGCGGTGGAGGAAGAGGTGATGACGCTTTCCGAGCAGGAGTCGCGCGTGCTGCACCTGGCTGCCAAGGGCTTCACCTTCGACGAGATCGCTCAGTTCATGCAGGTCTCTCCCCACACGGTCATGACCTATGTGAAGCGGGTCTACCGCAAGCTGCATGTCCGCTCCAAGGTGGAGGCGATCTACGAGGCGCGGCGTTTGGGCTGGCTGCGCGATTGATTGACGGGCCCTCGGCCGGCGGGTGCACCCGTCGATCCCGCCAGGGGACGGCGATGCTTGCCGGCGCGGCCGGCAAGCACATCGCCAGACGGGCCGGCTCGGGAGCGGCCCGGCGCCGGGTCCAGCACACGGAGCGCGCTGCGCGAAATGAGGCGGGCTGGCGGCTATGCCAGAATGGGCCAGCCCCCCAGCCAGCCCAAGCCGATGACCGACGACCTGAATGCTGCCGCCGAGCCAGAAGCACCCGCACAAAGCCCTGCCCGCAAGCGCCCGCGTCCCGGTGAGCGTCGCGTGCAGATTCTGCAGATGCTGGCCAGCATGCTGGAGCAGCCGGGCGCCGAGCGCGTCACCACGGCAGCGCTGGCGGGCAAGCTCGATGTGAGCGAAGCGGCTCTGTACCGCCACTTCGCCAGCAAGGCCCAGATGTTCGAGGGCCTGATCGAGTTCATCGAGCAGAGCGTCTTCACCCTGGTCAATCAGATCACCGAACGCGAAGGCGGCGGTGTCTTGCAGGGGCAGAAGATCGTCTCCGTGCTGCTGCAGTTTGGCGAGCGCAATCCGGGCATGACCCGCGTGATGGTGGGCGACGCGCTGGTGGGCGAGAACGAGCGCTTGGTGGCGCGCATGAACCAGTTCTTCGACCGCATCGAATCTTCCCTGCGTCAGGTGCTCAAGAGCGCTGCCGAGGGCCGCGGCTCAGCCACGCCCACTGTGGAAGCCAATGCCCAGGCTTCGGTGCTGGTCAGCTTCATCATCGGCCGCCTGCAGCGCTATGCGCGCTCGGGCTTCAAGCGCTCGCCGACCGAGCAGCTGGATGCCGCGTTGCGGATGCTGCTTCGATAACGCCCATTTCACCGGCATATGCGGTGTGAGCTGCCATTGATTTGATGCGGGTCACGATTTGATCTGATCGCCAATGCGCTATCCCTGGAAATTCGGCGTTAGAGTCGATTCGTGCCATCGCTTGCCGACGCACGTTTGTGCTCTGTACCTTGCTCGAAGAGGGGAACAAATTCATGGGGGTGGGCAAGTCTGATCGGCGGGTCGGGTGGCGTCGGCGTCGATTTCTGGTCGATGGGCTTGCGATGGCCAGCGGGGGGCTCGCAAATCGATCGTGGGCTGCTCCGCCGGCGCGCCAGACGCTCAATGTGGGCTTTGTGGTCGACATGGTGCCCTTCGTGATCAAGCGCAATGAGGGGATCTTTCCAGACTTGATGCGCGAGGCGCTGCGGCGCCTGGGTTACCAGCTCAAGGTCTATGACTTTCCGAGCCGGCAGTTCGACTTTGACCCCTTGAACGAATTCCCGGGCCTCGACCTTTTCGTGGGCACGCCGCAGCGGCATCGCGCCGACTATCACTACGCCAAGATCTACGAGTTCAGCAATGTGGCCGTCTCGCTGGCCGAAAGCCGGCTCAAGATCGACAAGGTGGACGATCTGCGTGGCAAGGACATGGTCGCCTTCAACAATGCCAGCGACCACCTCAAGGAGCCATTCCACACGCTGTGGGAGCGCGAGCTGAAGCACTCAAGGCGCTATCACGAAGTCGAAAGCCAGCGCGCGCAGTTCGAAATGCTGGTCACCAGGCGCACCCAGGTCATCCTGCTTGATCGCACCATGGTGCGCTACTACGCCGCGCAGTTCGGTTTCAGGAACATGCTGGGCCTGGTCCTGCATGAGATCTTTCCCGAGACCAATGCGGTGTATGCGGTGGGCAAGGACGCCGCGCTGATCGAACGTATCGAGAAGGCCATGGGCGGGCTGGAGCGCGATGGCATCGTCCGTCAGCTGTTGCGGCCTTACGAATGAACGGTCGGTGCTGAGCACATGGACCACTTGCGCCAGCCCCTGCCCCCCGTGCGCGTGCGGCTGAACCGCGTGCTGGCCTTGCGCATCGTGCTGTTCAGCTCCCTGGTGGCGGTGCTGACAACGCTGGCGCAGCTCTGGAATGACTACCGGGTCAACCTCGGCCAGTTGAACGACCAGCAGAGCTACATCTCCACCTCCTACCTCGACACGCTGGAAACCAGCGTCTGGACTCTCAACGAAGACCTGGTTGGCAGCCAGGTCCAGGGCATCGCCAAATTGCCGGGCATCAGCTTCGTGCAGGTGAGATCGAAGTCGGGTCAGCAATGGCAGGCCGGCGAACGCCGCTCAGAGCAGGTGCTGGAGAGCGAGATCGAGCTCAAGCACACTTATCTGGACAACAAGCCCGTGGTCGTGGGCATGCTGGCCATGCAGTCCGACCTCCGGCCGGTTTACAGAGCCCTGGCCTCCAAGGCGGTACAGATCCTGCTCTTCAACTCCCTGAAGACCTTTTGCGTGGCCGCCTTCATCCTGCTGCTGGTGCGGCGCCTGGTGACCGACCCGTTGGTCCGCATCGCCGATCACTTCGACGCCCGCCCGCACGAGCGGCTCCAGCTGGAGCGGCACGGCGAGGATCGCAGCGACGAGATCGACCTGCTGGCCGCCCAGTTGGCCAGCAGCTACGGGCGGCTCACGCAGTCCAACCTGAGCCTGCTGGATTCGGAACATCGGCTCGCCGCTGCGCTCGGTGACCGCGAGCGCCTGCTGCGCCTGGAGACGGGTTTCAAGGAGGCGCTTGAGATCAAGGTCGGCGAGCGTACCCGTGAGCTGGAAGAGACGATCAAGCAGCTCAAGAAGACCCAGGCGATGTTGGTCGAACGCGAGCGGCTGGCTTCGCTGGGCCGCATGGTGGCGGGGCTGGCGCACGAGATCAACACGCCACTGGGCGTCAGCCTGACCGTGACCTCGGCGCTGGACCGTCAGCGCGACGTCCTGCGCGGAAAGGTGGCGTCGGGGGAGCTCAAGCGCAGCGAACTGGAGCAGTTCATGCGTGAACTTGACGAAGGCGGCTCATTGCTGCAGCAAAGCCTCACGCGCACGGCTGATCTGGTCGGCAACTTCAAACGCGTGGCCGTCGATCACGGCAGTGCCCAACGCCGCAGTTTCGAGCTGGACCATGCGCTGGAAGATCTGGTCGAGACCCTGCGTCCCATGTTGCTGGCGGGGCGCCATGAGCTGGTGCTGCACTGCCCGCCCGGCATCTTCCTGGACAGCTACCCGGCCTCCCTGGCCCAGATGCTCACCAACCTTGTCTCGAACGCGGTCAGTCATGGCTTCGAGGGCATGCAGCATGGCCGAATCGAGCTGCGCGTGGAGCCCAGTGGGGCGGACATGGTCGGCATCTTCTTCTCCGACAATGGCAGGGGCATCGCCCCCGAACTGCAGCGCCACATCTTTGACCCTTTCGTCAGTGCACGCAAGAGCAACGGTGGCGCGGGTCTTGGCCTGCATATCGTCCACAATATCGTCACCGGCTTGTTGGGCGGTACGGTCAGCGTCCATTCCAACCCAGGGCAGGGGACCGTCTTCCTGATCCGCATCCGGGCACACCCGGAGCCGCTAGGAGAATTGGCAGAACATGGCATTGCCTGACGACACGCTGCAGTTCCTTGACGAGACCGACTCCGTTGAATCCACCGCACCGGAAGGCTGGCGAGTGCTCGTCGTCGATGACGACCAGGGCGTGCACTTGGCCACGCGTTTTGCCTTCAAGGAATTCCGCTTCGCGGGCCGCGGGGTTGCATTCGATAGCGCCTATTCGGCAGCGGAAGCGCGTGAGGTGCTCGCCCGTGAGCGGCCCTATGCCTGCATCCTCCTTGACGTGGTGATGGAGTCCGAGAACGCCGGCCTGGATCTCGTGCACTACATCCGCCGCGACTTGTGCGATGAAACCACCCGCATCATCATGCGCACCGGCCAGCCGGGCCATGCGCCCGAGCTGGCGGTGGTGCAGAACTACGACATCAACGACTACCGCGAGAAATCCCGCAGCACCAGCGACCATCTCCACACCGCGCTGACCGCAGCCTTGCGCAGCTACCAGCAACTGCTGACCATCCAGCAGAACCGCAAGGGCCTGGAGATGGTGATTGCTGCTTCGGCTTCGCTGCTCTCGCGGCAGGACCTGAACGTTTTTGCGGCGGGCATCCTGACGCAGATCGCGGCCCTCGTGCATGCGCGGCCGGACGGCATCGTCTGCGTGGCTGCCGAAGGCCGGGTGCGCGATTCGCTGGAGGTGTTTGCCGCTGCGGGCAGCTATGCCGGCCGCATCCAGTCGCCGCTCAATGCGCCGGGCGACAAGCCGCTGGTGGACACCATCCGCGCGGTACTGGGCGCGCGTGCCAGCCGCTTCGGCGATCGCACCAGCTACCTCTACCTGCCCGTCACCAAGCTCGGTGAGATCGTCGTGGTCGTCAACACCGACGAGCCCATCGGCGAGCTGGACCGCAAGCTGCTGGAGCTGTTCGGCATCAACATCGCCATCGGCTTCAACAACAGCTATATGTACCGCGAGATCGAGCGCCTGGCCTTCGTGGATGCGCTCACCGGCCTGCCCAATCTCAACGGCCTGGAGCGCCTGCTTGACGACGGGCTCAATGCCGGCAAGCCCTACGTCCTGGGCTTTGCCGACATCGACCACTTCGAGGTCATCAACGACGGCCTGGGCCGCGCGATTGGCGACCAGCTGCTGCGCCACGTCGGCGCGCGCCTCAACGACATGGCCGAGATGGGCGTGGTGGCACGCGTGGGCGGCGATGTCTTCGCCTTTGTTTTTGCGGCCACCACGATGGCGCCGCCGCTGATGCTGCAGCGCGTGCTCGAACGGCTCAAGCAAACCGTCGAGATCGATGGCCATCCGGTCAGTTTCAGCGTGACGGTGGGCGCCGTGCAGTTCGAGCCCAGCGCCACTTCTCCTGCGCCTACCGTGCTGGCGGCCAATGCCGGCGTGGCCCTCAAGGCGGCCAAGACCAGCCGCCAGGGCGGCTTCCTGCTGTATGAGGAATCCATGAACGCGCAGTTGCAGAGCCGCCTGCACCTGAGTTCGCGCATGGACCAGGCCCTGCAGCAGCGCGATTTCTTCCTGCTCTACCAGCCGCAGCTGTGCCTCAAGAGCGGCAAGCTCATTGGCGTGGAGGCCCTGGTGCGCTGGCGCGATGCCGGCCAGGTGATCCCGCCCGACCGCTTCATCCCCGTAGCCGAAAGCTCGGGCCTGATCCTGCCCCTGGGGCGCTGGGTGCTCGAGGAAGCCGTGGCGCAGCAGCGCGCCTGGGCGGCTGCGGGCCTCACCCTGCGCATGGCCGTGAACGTCTCTTCGCGCCAGCTGCTGGAGGACGACGATCTGGTGGAGCATGTGGGCCGCTTGCTCGGCGCCGATCCCGCGCCCATCGAGCTGGAGCTGGAGGTGACCGAATCCGGCGTGGTGGGCGACCACGAGGCCGGCCTGGGCCGGCTGCACGGCATGAAGGCCCTGGGCGTGCAGATCGCCATCGACGACTTCGGCACCGGCTATTCCTCGCTGGGCCAGCTGCGCCATCTGCCGCTGCACCGGCTCAAGATCGACCGCGTGTTCGTGCGCGGCATCACCACCGATCCGGACGACCGCCACATTGCCGAGATGATCGTCGGCCTGGGCCGGCGCATCCACCTCTCGGTGCTGGCCGAAGGCGTGGAAGACGAAGCCCAGCGCGACGTGCTGCGCGAGATCGGCTGCGATGAAGTACAGGGTTACTTGTATGCCAAGCCCCTGCCGGCGGGCGAGGTGGTGGCCTTTGCAGAAAAGGTCGGTGTAGTGGGGCGGTAGACTGACCGGATGTCGTCGTCTATCGATCCCATCGAACGCCTGGCCCGCCTGGCGGACCGCCTCGAAGCCTGGCTGCCCGTTCCGCCGCCCGAGCCCGACTGGGCCGCCCACGCCTTCCACGCGCGTCGCCGCGCCAGCCCCTTCGGCCTGCCCGCGCGCATGGTGCTGGAGCCCGTGCGCCACCTGGCCCGCATCAGCCTCGCCGAGCTGCGCGAGGTCGAGCCGCAGAAGGAACGCCTGCTGCGCAATACCGAGCAATTCCTGCAGCGCAAGCCGGCCAACAACGTGCTGCTGACCGGCGCGCGCGGCACCGGCAAGAGCTCGCTGATCAAGGCCGTGCTGCATGAATTCGCGCCGCGCGGCCTGCGCCTCGTCGAGGTGGACAAGGCCGACCTGGTGGACCTGCCGGCGATCATCGAGCAGGTGGCCGAGCGGCCCGAGCGCTTCATCGTCTTCTGCGACGACCTGAGCTTCGACGAGGGCGAGGCGGGCTACAAGGCGCTCAAGTCCGTGCTCGATGGTTCCATCTCGGCGGCCAGCGAGAACGTGCTGATCTACGCCACCAGCAACCGCCGCCACCTGCTGCCCGAGCAGATGCGCGACAACCTCGCCGCCAGGGTGGACGAGAACGGCGAGCTGCATCCGGGCGAGGCCATCGAGGAGAAGATCTCGCTCTCCGAGCGCTTCGGCCTGTGGCTGAGCTTCTACCCCTTCAGCCAGGACGAGTATTTGGCCATCGTGGCGCAGTGGCTCGGGCATTTCGGCGTGGACGCGGAGGCCATTGCCGCGGCGCGCCCGCAGGCCCTGGTCTGGGCGCTGGAGCGCGGCTCCCGCTCAGGCCGCGTGGCCTGGCAGTTTGCGCGCGATTACGCAGGACAGCATTCATGAGCGAGCGTGTACCGGTTGATGTGGCGGTGGGCGTGCTCGTCGCCGCTGGCGGTGAGTTCCTGCTGACCAGCCGTCCTGCCGGCAAGGTTTATGCCGGCTACTGGGAATTCCCGGGCGGCAAGCTCGAGGCCGGCGAGACGGTCGAGCAGGCCCTGCGCCGCGAACTGCACGAGGAGCTCGGCATCACCATCGGTGCCGCGCATCCGTGGAAGGTCGAGATGATGGACTACCCGCACGCGCGGGTGCGGCTGCATTTCTGCAAGGTCTTCGAGTGGACGGGCGAGTTCGAGATGCGCGAGCAGCAGAGCATGCGCTGGGAGAATTTGCCCGTGCAGGCCCAGCCGGTGCTGCCCGGCACGATTCCGGTCCTCGATTGGTTCGCTGAAGAACGCGGCCACGCCGGCCCGACGCATCGCAGCTGGCTCGACGACGTGAAGTGGGACGAGCAAGGCCTGGTGCCGGTCATTGCGCAGGAGCAGGGCTCGGGCGACGTGCTGATGTTCGCCTGGATGAATCGCGAGGCGCTGGCGCTCACGGCAGACAGGGGCGAGGCCGTCTACTGGAGCCGCTCGCGCAGGAAGCTGTGGCACAAGGGCGAGGAATCGGGCCACACGCAGACCGTGCATGCCATGCGCATGGATTGCGATAACGACGTGCTTCTGCTGACCATCACGCAGAACGGGCATGAACCTGGCATTGCCTGCCACACCGGCCGCCACAGCTGCTTCTTCCAGCGTTACGAAAATGGCGCCTGGAACGCCGTCGAGCCCGTGCTCAAGGACCCCGAGGCCATCTACAAATGAGCGACGACACATTGAGCAAGCTGGCGGCGGTGATCGAATCGCGCAAGGCTGCAGACCCGACGCAAAGCTACGTGGCCAAGCTCTTCAGCAAGGGCACGGACGCCATCCTGAAGAAGATCGGCGAGGAAGCCACCGAGCTCGTCATGGCCGCCAAGGATGGCGACAAGCAAAAAATCGTCTACGAGACCGCCGACCTCTGGTTCCACAGCCTCGTCGCCCTGGCCCAGTTCGGCCTCGGCCCCGAGGACGTGCTGAAGGAACTGGCGCGCCGCGAGGGCCTCTCCGGCCTGGATGAATTCGCATCGAGGAGCAAAGACAAACCATGAGCGCTTCAGACCCGAACTGCATCTTCTGCAAGATCATCGCCGGCCAGATCCCGGCCAAGAAGGTGTTCGAGGACGACCAGGTGCTGGTCTTCCACGACATCCATCCCTGGGCGCCGGTGCATGTGCTGCTGATCCCGAAGCTGCACATCCCCACGCTGGCCGACATCGGCCCCGAACACGCTGAACTGATGGGTTATCTCGGCGTACTGGCGCCCAGGGTCATGCGCGAGCTGGGCGTCACGAACGGTTTTCGCACTGTCATCAACAGCGGGCAAGATGGCGGGCAGGAGGTCTACCACCTCCACATGCATGCCTTCGGCGGCCCCCGTCCGTGGGCTCGGGGTTGAGCAACTAGAATCGATTCATTCGCATTGAGGAGAAAGCCATGGGCGGCTTGAGCATTTGGCACTGGTTGATCGTGCTGGTGGTGGTGGTTTTGATCTTCGGCACCAAGAAGCTGAAGAACGTGGGCGAGGACCTGGGCTCCGCCGTCAAGGGCTTCAAGGACGGCATGAAGGACGGCTCGGCCGATGCGCCGGCCGCACCGCCGCAGCAGATTCCGGCCAACAAGGCCGCTGCCGACGCGCAGACCATCGACGTCGAAGCCAAGCAGAAGCACTGAGAAGACCTGAGCCTCCATGCTTGATTTCGGCATTGACAAGATCGCCCTGATCGGCGCCGTCGCCCTGGTGGTGCTCGGCCCCGAGAAGCTGCCGCGCGTGGCCCGCACTGTGGGCCACCTGATGGGCAAGGCCCAGCGCTATGTGGCCGACGTCAAGGCCGAGGTCAACCGCTCCATCGAGCTGGAAGAGCTCAAGAAGATGAAGACGCATGTGGAGGAAGCGGCGCGCGATGTCCATGACAGCGTGCGCAAGGAGGTCGACAGCGCCAGCGCGGCCTTCGGCTCCATCGGCAACGAGGTCTGGTCCGACGGTTCTTCTTCTTCTTCTTCGTCGTCGAGCAATGGCTACGACCCGCTGCCGCCTTTCTACAAGCATCCGCACAAGAACTGGCGCCTCAAGCGCGGTGCCACGCCCCAGTGGTACAAGCAGCGCAACCAGGTGCGGCGCAATGTGCAGTCGGGTGCGGCGCGCGTGGCCCGCTTCCGGCCTCCCGGCCGCGGTTTCTAAAACATGGCCAACACCCCCGAGCCCGACGATGAACTCGCCGGCACCGAGCAGCCCTTTGTCCAGCATCTGATCGAGCTGCGTGATCGCCTGATCCGCGCCAGCCTGGCCGTGCTGGTCGGCTTCGGCATTCTCTGCGTCTTCCCCGGCCCCTCGCATCTGTACGACCTGCTGGCTCAGCCGCTGGTGGCGCATCTGCCGGTCGGCGCCAAGCTGATCGCCACCAATGTGATCTCGCCCTTCCTGGTGCCGATGAAGATCACGCTGCTGGCCGGCTTCATGCTGGCCCTGCCGGTGGTGCTGTACCAGGTCTGGGCCTTCGTGGCGCCGGGCCTGTACTCGCACGAGAAGCGCCTGGTGCTGCCGCTGGTGGTGTCGAGCACGCTGCTGTTCTTCGTGGGCGTGGCCTTCTGCTATTTCTTCGTCTTCGGCCGCGTCTTCACCTTCATCCAGCAGTTCGCGCCCAAGAGCATCACGCCAGCGCCTGACATCGAGGCCTATCTCGGCTTCGTGATGAACATGTTCATCGCCTTTGGCGCCGCCTTCGAGGTGCCGGTGATCGTCGTCGTGCTGGTGCGCATGGGCTTGGTCACCGTTGAGAAGCTGCGCGAATGGCGCGGCTACTTCATCGTCGTGGCCTTCATCGTTGCGGCCATCATCACGCCGCCGGACATCGTCTCGCAGCTCTCGCTGGCGATCCCGATGTGCCTGCTCTACGAATGCGGCCTGCTCGCAGCGCGTTTCTTCGTGCGCTACTCGACCAAGGCGCCGGACGAGGCTGGCAGGACCTAGCGAGCGTCAAGGGCCGTCGTCATCCACGGTGGGCGGCGGGCGCTGCGCCACCTTCAGGCTCAGCTCCAGCTTCTGCTTGCCGCGCTGCAGGGCAATCCGAGTCTCGCTCAAGGGCTTGACGGCTGACACGGCCGCCAGCAATTCGCTTGGGCTGCGCACCGGCTTGTTCCCCACGCTCAGCAGAACATCGCCCGGCTTGATGCCTGCCTTCGCGGCCGGGGCATTCGGCACCACGCTGCCGACCAGCACGCCTTCCTGCACCGGCAGCTTGAAGGCCTCGACGAACTCCGGCGTCAGCTCGCGCGTCTGCACGCCGATCCAGCCGCGCGCCACCACGCCGTCCTGCAGCAGCGCCGCCATCACCTGGCGCGCGGTGCTGGCGGGAATCGCAAAGCCGATGCCCAGGCTGCCGCCCGTGCGCGAGAAGATGGC
>FSVW01003906.1_pt1 | contig 25011 bp, 21 predicted proteins | sample 1637551 | NCBI WGS metagenome assembly FSVW01 (sample SAMEA3914814, study PRJEB12502) | metagenome | biome: forest; material: soil | place: USA | collected 2011-09-16 | depth 0.1 m | reverse complement strand
TGGTGATCTGGATGTCCAGGATCGCCATGAAGGCGCCGAGCAGGCCGGCGGCCACGGCGAACCAGGTGCGCAGGTCGACCTTGGCGTCGTGCGCGGCCAGCATGGGCGCGAGGGCGGGGGAAGAGGTGCTCGCCATGGTGATGAACTCAGTTCTTCTTGGAGTCAGCTTGGCGCAGATCGATGTCCACCACCGCCGACATGCCAGGCGCCATGCGGCCCGCGAGGCGTTGCAGATCGGCCGGCGCGAACATCACCTTGACCGGAATGCGCTGCACGATCTTGGTGAAGTTGCCCGTGGCGTTGTCGGCCGGCAGCAGCGAGAACTGGTTGCCCGAGGCGGGCGAGAAGCTCTCCAGTCGGCCCACCAGATGCTCGTCGGGCAGCGCGTCGATGCGCACGTCCACGCTCTGGCCCGGGCGCAAATTCTCCAACTGCGTTTCCTTGAAATTGGCCTGCACCCAGACCTGGTCCTGCACGATGGCGGCGATCTGCTGGCCCGGCTGCACGCGCTGGCCGAGTTCCATGTCGCGCTTGCCGATGCGGCCATCCACGGGGGCGACGATGCGGTTGTAGCCGAGCTGCTGCTGCGCATCCTTGGCTTGCGTTTGCAGCACCTTGATCTGGGCCTTGAGAACTTCGCGCGCGGCTTGCGACGCGCCGATCTGCGCTTGCGCGGCGGTGGCGGCGTCCTTGCGCGCGGCCAGGTCCGCAGCAGCGGCGCTGCGTGCGGCCACGGCAGCATCCAGCTCGGCCTTGGAGATCGCCTTCATCTGCTTGGTGTACAGCTCGGACATGCGGCCCGCATCCTGCTCCGTGCGCAATAGCGTGGCCTGCGACTGCAGCACCTGCGCCGCCGCGCCGCTGGCCGAGGCGCGGGCCTGCAGCGTCTGCGCATCGGCCTGCACGATCTGCTGCTGCACCTGCGCGATCTGCGCCTCGATCTGCTCGATGCGCACACGCTGGTCGGCCGGGTCCAGCTCCGCCAGCACGTCGCCGGCGTGGACGATCTGGTTGTCCTCCACCAGCACCTTGCTGATCACGCCGGGGATGCGGGCCGAGATCGGGTGCAGGTGGCCTGCCAGGTAGGCGTCGTCCGTCTCCACGAAGTAGTGCCCGCGCCAGACCATGCGGCCACCGACGGTGAGGGCGGCCAGGGCCAGCACGGCGGCGATGGCAACCACGCGGCGCTTGGAAGACGTGGGGGCAGGAGCGGCGGGAGCAGCAGAGGCGAGAGAGGCGGCCGAACTGAGCGTGGAGGGGGTGGGCTTGTTGTCCATGTGCGTGTGAACCTGGCGTTAGGTGGCTGATGTCGGATTGAAATGAACTCGATGCGTTTCATTATTGGCGCCACCTTGAGGCTTGTCAAGAAATGAAATCGTTCCATTTCATTAACGGCGTGATTAAACTCGCGGCATGTCGAGCAAAGTTGCACCCCAGACCGCAAGCAGGAGCACCACCCCCAAGGTGGCCAGGCCCGCCGCAGCGGCCAAGAAAACCCGCGCCCCGCGCAGCGCCGGCCGCCCGCGCGCGGAAGAGGTGGAGGCGCGCACCGTCGAGTTGTTGCAGGTCGCCGCCCAACTCTTTTTCGAGAAGGGCTACGGCAACGTGAGCCTGGAGATGATCGCCCGCGCCGCCCAGGTCGCCACCCGCACCATCTACGTCAAGTTCGGCGGCAAGGCGGGGCTGGTCACCGCGATGATCGAGGCCAAGCGCGAGAGCTTTCTCTCCAGCCTGGCCCTGGTGGAAGACCCGCGGCCCGTGCGCGAGGCGCTGGATGACTACGCGGACAAGCTGCATGCGCTGCTGCATCTGCCCGAGGCCCAGGCCCTGCACCGCATGGTGGTGTCCGAGGCGCAGGCCAGCCCCGAACTCGCCGAGGCGTTCTACAAGTCTGGCCCGGGCATCACCATGGAAGCGCTGACGCGCTACTTCGCCCGGCCCGATGTGCGCGCGCAATTGCGCAAGGACTTGCCGTTTGAGCAGCTGCCCACCTTCCTGGCCAACTGCGTCGTCGGCGACATGCTCTCGCGCGTGCTCGGCCGGCCGCGCAAGGACACGAGCAAGCAGGCGCTGGCTGAGCGGATGGCGATGTTTTTTAGGGCGGTGTTGAGGTGAGGGGATGAAGGAATCTTCTTATTCCTTCCGCGACTGAGAATTGGCGCAAGCGGGCCTGGAGCGTAGCCTCGACAGCGGTGGGTTTCGGATAGGCTATCCGCAGCCCGCAATTCGACAGCTCTCGGACCGTGATCGGGGAGAGAAAGAAGAAGATGTTGGAGTTCCCCGCGTTCACTCCAAGCTACGCGCTGCCCCGCTACTTGGTCCGGATCTCCACCACCTGCACCAGGAAGACCAGGGTTGCGCCGGCCGGAACGGGCCCGCCACCCTTGTCGCCATAGCCCAGGCTCGGCGGGATGACGACGACGGCCTCGTCGCCCAGGCCCAGCTTCAGCGCCACCTCGTCCATGCCCTTGATGGCCTGGCCCTTGCCCACCGCGAAGGCGAAGGGCTCGCCGCGGTCGTAGGAACTGTCGATCTTCTTGCCGTTGGTGAGCAGCAGCGTGTAGTTGATGAAGAACTGGTCGCCCGACTGCGCATGCCGCCCCTTGGCCTGCCGGGTGATCATGTAGCTGAGGCCGCTGGGCGTGATGACGTTGACGGGCGCGGCGACCGTGGTCGCGGGCGTAATGTCGGCGAGCGTTTCGGCGAAGGTCGGCGTCGCAACAACAAGGCAGAGGCCGAGGGCCATCGTCAGCAGGCAGTTGGCGTGTTTGAGCATGGTTTCAGTCTTGGGGTTCTTGGCGTGTGTCAGCGGCGGCCAATTTTAGGTTGCTGCCTCCATGCCGCTTCAGACTTCAAATCGCCTGTTGTCTGACACGCTTTGCGCTCCGCAAGTTTTAAAGTGAAGTCGCTTCGGTCTCCAAAACCAGAGCCTGCGCCGCCGGCAATTCGCAAGCGCACGGCGGGTCTGCACATCAATAAATACTTTTGCCATGAGCCTGAAACCCCAACTCAGCCCACAGCACAAAGACTCTCTGGAAGCCGCCTATTTCAAGACGGGCGTCAGCGGGCTTGACGACGTGCTGGGCGATGGCCTGTTCCCCGGTCGCCTCTATCTGGTCGAGGGCACGCCGGGCGCCGGCAAGACGACCCTGGCGGTCCAGTTCCTGATGGAAGGTGTGAGGAACGGCGAGTCGGTCCTGTACGTGACGCTGTCTGAAACGGCGGACGAGCTGGCCGGCGTGGCCCGCTCGCACGGCTGGGACCTCGGCGGCATCCATGTGCGCGAGATGCTGCCCGCGGCCTCTGCGCTCAACCCCGACGAGCAGTACACGGTGTTCCATCCGTCCGAGGTGGAACTGAGCGAGACGACGATCCGGCTGCTTGAGGAAGTCGAGAAGCTCAACCCGACGCGTGTCGTCTTCGACTCGCTGTCGGAGCTTCGGCTGCTGGCCGGCACTTCGCTGCGCTATCGCCGCCAGGTGCTGGCGCTCAAGCAGTTCTTCGGCGGGCGCAATTGCACGGTGATCCTGCTCGACGACATGACCGCGGTGGAGCACGACCGCCAGGTCCAGAGCGTTTCTCACGCGGTGATCCGGCTGGAACAGCTCAACCCCGACTACGGCGGCGCACGGCGCCGGCTGATCGTTCTGAAGTATCGAGGCCAGGCCTATCGCAGCGGCTATCACGACTACAAGATTGCCCGTGGCGGCCTCGTCGTGTACCCGCGCCTGATTGCCGCCGACCACATACGCAATCACCGGGCCAGCAAGCTGCCGAGCGGCATCGAGACGCTCGACGAATTGCTCGGTGGCGGCATCGAGCGCGGCACCAGCACGCTGCTGGTCGGCGCGCCGGGCACCGGCAAATCCACCGTTGCCGTGCAGTTCGCGCTGTCCGCGGCGCAGCGCGGCGAGACGGCTGCGCTCTTCATGTTCGACGAGAGCGTGCCGACGATGCTCACCCGAACGGCGGGCATGGGCATGGACATCGCGCCTTATGTCGCGTCGGGGCACATCATCCTGCGGCAGATTGACCCGGCCGAGCTTTCACCGGGTGAACTCGTGAACGACATCCGCGCGGCCGTCACCGAGAAAGGCGCGAAGGTCGTCGTGATCGACAGCCTCAACGGCTACCTGAACGCGATGCCCGACGAGCGCTTCCTGATCGTGCAGCTGCACGAGCTGCTGACCTACCTGGGCCAGAGCGACGTGGCCACGCTGCTGATCGGCGCGCAGCACGGCCTGATCGGAATGAATATGCAAACGCCCGTCGATGCCAGCTATCTGGCGGACGCCGTGGTCCTGCTGCGCTACTACGAGACCGAGGGCGAGGTCCGGCAGGCGATCTCGGTCTTGAAGAAACGCGGCGGCCACCACGAGCGCACGATCCGCGACTTCAACATGACGAGGGCCGGCATCACCCTGGGGCCGCCGCTGCGACATTTCCGCGGGATTCTTTCAGGGATCCCGGTGCCGGTCGTCGCGCCTCAGGCCCCGCAAGCCCCGGATTCATGACGACGGAGCCGACTGCCGACACAGAACTCCGGGTGCTCCTGAAGATGGTCACCGCCCGGGATGCAACCATGGTGGTGGACGTTCTGGCCCGCGCAGGCATCCCCGCCGATATCTGCAAGGACACCGCCGACATTGCCAGCCGCATGGAGGAAGGTGTCGGCGCCTTGCTCATCGCCGAGGAAGTGCTGGGCTCACCGGGTTTCGGGCGGGTGGCCGAGGTGCTCCGCTCGCAGCCGACCTGGTCTGACGTCCCGATGATCGTGCTGGCGCGAGGTGGCGCCGACTCCGCAGCCATCGGTGCGCTGATGCAGGAGATCACGAGCATCTCGATCCTGGAGCGCCCGCTGCGCGTGCCCTCGCTGGTGAGCTCCGTGCGCAGCGCCCTGACCGCGCGCCGCAAGCAATACCAGCTGCGCGCGACGCTGATCGGGCTGCAGGAAGCCGACCGCCGCAAGACCGAATTTCTCGCTACGTTGGCCCATGAACTGAGGAACCCGCTGGCGCCCTTGCGCACCTCGCTGGCCCTGCTGTCGCGCAACCATCTGCCGGCCGAGAAGGCCGTCGCCCTCTACGAGCTCATGGACCGGCAGGTCGTCCACATGGTGCGCCTGATCGACGACCTGATGGAGGTGTCGAGGATCACCCGCGGCAAGATCAATCTGCAGCTGGAAACCGTCGAGCTCGACAAGATCGTGCGCGACGCGATCGAACTGAGCCGGCCGCTGCTGGATGCTTCGGGCCATCAGCTCGACACCACGATAGGCGCGGGCCCATGGACGATCCAGGGCGACTTCGTGCGCCTGAATCAGGTGTTCGCCAACCTCTTGAACAATGCCGCCAAGTACACGCCTCGCGGCGGGCGGGTCGCCATCGACATGCGCCGTGAGAAGGGCATGGCGGTGGTCACGATCAGCGACAACGGGATGGGCATCGCCGCGCCCATGCTGGGTGCCATCTTCGACATGTTCGTGCAGGTCAGCGACACCGCGCGGACCGCGCAGGGCGGCCTGGGCATCGGGCTCACGCTGGTCAAGAGCCTGGTCGATCTGCATGGTGGCAGCGTGACCGCCAGCAGCGAGGGCCTGGCGCGGGGCTCCTCCTTTGTGGTCCAGCTGCCCTTGGTGCCTGAGGCGCGGGCCGACACGCCGCCGGCATCTCCCGCTGCGGCGATCCAGCGCCTCGCTCACCGCGTGCTGATCGTCGACGACAACCAGGAGGCCGCCGACACGCTCGTGCAGTTGATCGACTGCCTGGGCGCTGACGCCTGCTCGGCCTACGACGGCGAGCAGGCCCTGCGCTTGGCCGTGGAGTACCGCCCGACGATGGCCTTCCTCGACATCGGCATGCCCGGCATGGACGGCTATGAACTGGCCGCCCGGCTGCGCGCGACGCCTGCGCTGAGCGGCCTGAAGATGGTGGCCCTGACGGGCTGGGGCCAGTCGGACGATCGCCAGAAGATCGCCGAGGCCGGGTTTGACGAGCACCTCGTCAAGCCCGCGCACATCGATCAGATCGAAGCCTTGCTTGTTGCGGCGGCCCGGGCCGCCCCGGTCCTGTCCTGACGGCCCTTTTTTTTCTTTCAGCTCAGCGCCGAACCCCGGACCAGCTCACCTCGTTGTTGAAGCTGACGTCCAGCTTGGCCGGTGAATGCGAGCGGTCCAGCAGGAAGACGCTGTTGCCGCGCGCCTGCAGGATCTTGCCCATCGCCAGCGTCAGCGGCACTTCGACGACCGGCAGCCGCGGATAGTCGGAAGTGACCCGCACGACGTTCTTGGCGATGCGCGTGACGGTCAGCGTCACGCCGCTCTGCGACGAACCCTTGGAGTCCGAGATCACATCGCCCTGGTAGGTCCCTTCGGCGGCGTCGCCGAGGTCGGGCTTGCGCTTCGGCGTTTGTTCTTCGGCGGCGTTCGCGCGCAGGGCCCAGGGGGCTGTGATGAGCGTGGCGGCGGCGAGGCGAATGACAGCGGATCGGCGGAGGGTCATCGGGGGCTCCTTTGGGGTGGGAGAGCCGATGCTAGCTGCTTCAATAGCCCAGGTGGTGGATTGGCGACTAACGCCTGCTTCAGGCTGACTCGTACACGAGGATCGCAGCAGCCAGGTCCTCAAGTGCCGTGCCGACGGACTTGAAGACGGTGCGCTCAGCCCGGTCGGAACGGCCCGTGGTGCGACGGCTGATATCCGCCAGCGTGCCGCGTATGCCGGACTTTTCGAGCACGCCCCTGCCCAGGGGACTCAGCAAGTCCCCGCTCTTGGCAGCGGCCTCGTCGGTATCGACCCAGACCGATGCACCAGCGAAACAGGCGTCGTCCGTCTCACGCATCGCCGGCGTGAAGCTGCCGATCAAGTCGAGGTGGGATCCTGCTGATAGCCATTGCCCCATGATCAGTGGCTGAGTCGACAAGGTGGCGCAGCTCACGATGTCCGATTCGCCGACCGCCTTAGCAAGAACTGGCGCCACGCAGGCAGCGATTCCATCCGCAGTCAAGCGCTCGACAAGCGCCTGCGCAGCCGCGGGTTTGCGATCCCAGATCCGAACCTGCTCAATCGGCAGCACGGCCCGATAGGCCTGTGGCAGCAGACTGCCCACCCGACCTGCACCGACGACCAGCAAGCTGCGCGAGTCTGGCCGCGCAAGACGGGAGGCAGCCAAGACCGAAGCGGCTGCCGTGCGCCGTGACGTGATCTCGTTGCCGTCCATCTGGGCCAGGGGCACGCCCGTGCGGGCATCGAAGAGCTGGTAGGTCGAGAACAGCCCCGGCAGGCCGAGACCCGCATTGCGCGACGCGATATTGACCGTCTTGATGCCCATGTAGCGGCCGGGCTGCCAGGCCGGCATGATCAGGACCGTCATGCCATCGCCCAAGACATGGGTGTGCCGCAGCGGCACTTCGCATCCAGCGAGGAACATCTGCTCCAGTGCCGGAATCAGCTGCTTGAAACCAAGAGCCTGACGGGTGGTGGCCGCGTCAAATTGCTTCATGCAAAGACTGCCTTCTGATGCGCATGGCGAGCTTTGCACTCGCGGCCTGCAGCAGTGCCGCCATTTCCGTGGCGAGGGCCCAGTGGCCGGAGGTCGGCGCGATGCTGAGTGAGGCTGCCGGCCAGGCCTTGGCCAATTGCCAGGCCTGGCTGACCGGACAGACGATGTCGTAGCGGCCGTGCACGATCTCGCAGGGGATGTGCGCGATCTGCTTGACGAGGTCGAGCATGCTGGGCTCGCCGGGCAGCACGTTTGCCATGTAGTGGTGCTCCAGCGTTGCCAGGCTCAGGGCTTTGCCCTGTGCTTTCACGCCGGCATCGCCCTCGGTTTCGATGGCGGGCATGGGCTGAACCGTGGCCATGCGCCATTCGTACAGATCCCAGGCCGACGCCAGAGCCTGGCGCTGGGGGTGCCCGGCCGTCAGCACCGGAGCGGCAAAGCGCAACAGCTCTTCGAGACTTTGAGGGCGGCGGCTGCATGCGGCCTCGATGGCGCTGAGAAAGTCCGCATGGGCATCGGGAAACAGCAGCTTCGCATCCCACAGGAACCATTGGATGTCCTCGGGGCGGCCAAGGAATACGCCACGCATCATGAAGCCCGTGCAGCGCAGTGGATGTGCAACACCATAAGCGAGGGCCAGGCGCGTGCCCCAGGAGCCGCCGAACAGCGCCCAGCGTTCGATGGCCAGCGCCTCGCGGAGCAACTCCATGTCTGCGACGAGCTTGTCCACGGTGTTGTGCTCGGTCGAGGCATGCGGTGTAGATTGGCCACAGCCTCGCTGGTCGAAGAGCACCACCCGCCAGAAAGCCGGATCGAAGAAGAAGGACAGGCGCGGATTGTGCGCGCCGCCGGGGCCGCCATGCAGGATCACGACGGCAGGCGCCCTTGGGTTGCCATGCGAGCGCCAGTAGAGCGTGTGCCCATCGCCGACGCCGATCGTGCCTTCTTCATGGTTCGGAAAATCGGTGGCACTGAAGTCGCTTTGGCTCATGACGGATTGGTGGCTTGTTGCGGTGCCGCTATCACGGCCATCGCAGTCAGCGCAGCGCGAACCTGGAGTCCCGCTGACACGTGAAGCGGCAGCGGCTTCATCCCATCGGCCAGCAGGGGATCGGCCAGGGCCTGTGCCAGATAGGCGCGGACTTCCTTGGCCGCCATGTGGAGCTGCGGAGCGTCTGGGCGTCTTGCCAGATCCCAGTCAATCAGGCGCGACAGCATCGCGATGGGGCGCAACTGGCGTAGCCGCACGATGCGACGCTGCATGGCCGCGTTGCTGGCGCTCAGCGTGATGGAGGTCGGCCGGGCGTAGGCCTTCGCGCCGCGCTCGGCGCTGTTGCGGAAGTCTCGCAGCGCGGCGATGAAGCGGGGGGCGGCGACTCCGGGTGCGTCTTTGAGATGAGCGAGATAGCCGGCGATCAGGGAGCGCGTGTCCTCGCACCAGACCGCTGCCGATGCAAAGATGTCGCTCAGGGCAACATCCGGCGCGTTTGCTGCAATACCGGGGTCTTCCATCCAGTGCGGGGTTTCAACCATCAAACCCAGGGTTCCGCTCGCGGCCGTGTATCCGAAGCTCGACTGACCGGTATGCCAGGGCGGCGGCCACTTCGAGCCGGCCTCTGACCAACGCCGCAGCAGCGCATCGATATCGAGCGACTGATAGACCCCCGGCGCCAGCATGCCGTCGTCGTCGAAGCCTTCGCCCATTGGATTCAAGGGAACGCCGAAGTTTTGCGGTTGGGCGGACAGGCGTTCAGCCAGATCGCCGAAAGGCCGCGAGAGGATGTAGTAGCTGCCCCCGTGCTCACAGTTGTGCAGCGACAGCAGCAGGTCCGGCCGGGCCAGCCGCAGCGCCTCGGCCCAGGCTTGCGTTTCAAGCGTACCGGCGTCGAAGTGATAACCGTGAGCCTCGAACGGGAAACCATACTCGGCCTGCTCCGCCGCGGCCGGACGGAACACGCCAGACAGATAGGCCGCCAGATCGAAAGGGGTCTTGAGCCAGGCCTCATTCAGCCGCAGTCCATCGGGCTCGATGGACTTGATGAAGTGCCAGGTCCACCCGCCGGCCAGGCCCTCGCAGAAAAGCGCGGGGTCGTTCTCCAGCAGGCAGTCCACCAGGTACTCGATGGTCAGGCAGCCGATGGCCTCGTTGGGGTGCGGCGTGCCGACGAACAGAACGCTGCGCGGGCCATCGCCGATGGAGATCAGCTCGATGGCTTCGCCGTTGCGGCTGGCTCCCACCGTCCGCACCTTGACGCCGCCGTGTCGCGACAGCACTTGCGTGCGGGCATTCATCTCATCCATCGTGGGCAGCGTGCTCCCGACGGGGACGGCGCGAGCGACGCCCAGGATGGCTTCTTCCAGGCTTGATGCGGTGATGTTCACTTGATGTCGATTCAGGAAAGGAGGGCTGTGCCGTCGGCAAGCGCCTTCACATGGATGTGCCTTGCAACGATCAATCGACCCCATGACGTTTCATCAACCACGACGATGGGCATTTCGATGCCATACAGCTCACGCGCCACGATGGCGCCCAGGGCGACGATCAGGTCGGCCTCGCGCATGACGATGGCGCACGGCGCGGTGCCGTTGCGCAGCGCTTCTGCCACGACGCTGCTGCTGGAACTCGAGCCCTTGGCTCGTTCCATCAGCAGCACGCAGCCCTTCAGCGAAGCGCCGAAATCCGGGTGGCCGGTTTCTGCCGCGGTGCCCGTCTCGGCGTTGAAGCCGCCCCAGAAGCTGAGTGGCTGCTGCAACAGAAAGACCTGGCCACCGGCTTCACCGCTTTCGACCGTGCGGGCATGAATGGTTGGCTCAGACATCGAAGGCCACCTCGCCACGGAATGCCGATCGGACGCATTCGCTCAAGTTTCCAAAGGCCACCCTAACGCCGATGTTCGACGGCGCGTAGTGCGCCATCTTTCCGGAGTTGGTCATTACCACGCCCTTCAGCTCGCGCAGGATCGGCGTGATGTAGGTGCAGGTGTCGGTGACGAGCGTGATGCCCCGGGATTCGATGGCGGCCAGGCGTCGCTCTTCCTGCAACTGCCAGGCAATGAAGCGGCTGGTGTTGATGTACAGCGGCACGCGGGAGCGGCCGGACTCGGCGGACAGCAAACGCTCCAGGCGGGCGAACTCAGTCAATGAGAAATGCGGTGTGCCGAGGCAGACGGCGCCGAGTGCATCACCGGCTTGCGACTGGTTTAGCAGGCCACGCGCTTGCGCCATGTCTGCAGGGGTGATGAGGACCTGCTTTGCTGGCGCCCTGTTGCCAAGCGCTGCCGCAAGTGTCGGCGCTTCCGGCGTGACGCCAATGCCGTGGAACAGCGCCACGGCACCGCTGGAGGCACTGGCCGCGCCGAGCGCCTTGAGTTCATCTTCCGTCGCATCTGAGGGAAGGCCCACCAGCGCCGGGATGTGAGAGCCGCAGCGGCTCCCGATGACGAGGCCGACGAGGGCGAACCAGACATCGCGGTCGTCTTCCCGCGGCGGGACTTGAGCCAGGTCGAAGACGACCGTCGCATGACGATTTGCTTCGATGTGCAAGCCAGCCAGCGGCGCACGGCCTGTGACGGCAGCGCAGAGGTCGATGAAATCGCCGTAGCGGTTGGTGCGCGCGCCCAGCACGGAGTTCGCGAAAACGATCGCATTGGATTCAGCCCAAGCGATCTGCTCGCCGAAAGCCGGCCGGTGCTTGAGCTGGTACGGCGCACAGGTGAAGGTCGACTCGCAGCCGATGGCCACGTGAGCATCCATCAGTCGCTTGCCGGCGCTGCGCAAGGCCTCAGCGCCCTGGAACAGTTCTGGGTGGATCAGATCGATGGAGCCGACATTGAGCGTGGTGGGAATGCGTGCCCGGGCACCGCCTGCAGCCAGGCGCTCGACGAAATCCAGGCTGGCCTGGCCGTGGTACAGGCAGCCATCGATGTGCGCGCTGCTGACGTCGAGCAGCCGTGGTGCACCCATCACTTCGGCGCTGCGGCTCATCACGCGCATGGCCAGGGCCACACCTTCGCCATGTTCGCCAGCGAGCATGCTGCGGTCGAGTTCAGTGAGATTCATGGCGAGCCGGCTTCAAGGGTTGGCGGTGCCGGGCGGCGCAGCAGGGTCAGGAGGATGCCTGCGCTGATGAGCATGGCGATGACGGGCGCGCCGGCATAGGCCGAACGCAGCGAGGCCATCATGTCGGCGCTCAGTGGACTACCGGCCCTGTAGCCGATGGCGGACAGCAAGCCGCCCGCAAACACCCCGCCCAGCGAGTCACCGATCTTGCCGGTGGATATCAGCAAGCCAAGTAGCAAACCAGCACCCGCGCCGGAAGCCTTGGCCGCATCCATCGTGGCGGAGAAAACGAGCAGGGCGTACATGCCCAGGCCCAGGCCCCAGACGAGCAGCGACGCCGAGGCCGCGATGACGGCTCCTGTCGCCGACGTAGGATAAAAGGACAGTGCCGCCAGCAGCATCACCAGCGTGCCAGCGATCAGGACAGGGATGCGCTGGAAGCGGCGGGTGAAGGCAGCCGCCAGTGCCGACCCGCAAAGCATCGCCACCATCAGGCTGCTGTAGAGCATCGCCATCGCAGAATCGCTGGCGCCGAGCAGCAATTTGTTCATATAGGGCATGAAGGTCGAGACGAAGGCCGTGGCGAGGTAGAGAACAAAATTGCTCAGGATCAGCGCGCCGGCCGTGCGGTTGTGGAATGCGGCGCGGATCGCGGCGAGCAGGTTCGATTTGGCGGGTGCAGGCGCGGTGCTTTGGCTGATGGAAAACCGGCGTGCGGTCAGCGCGACGATGCCCATGCCCACCAAGGCCGCGACGGCGAGCGCAAAAGCCATCAGGCGGTAGCCGCCGCTGCCACCACCGCCTGCCGTGATCAGAAGCGGTCCGACCGCCCCAGCGCACAGGCTGCCCATCGCCTGGCCCGCCACACGCATCGCCAGCACGCTGTCTCGCCGGGCGGTACCGGCGCGGTCGATGTCGTCCGCCAGGGCCACATGGCTGATGAAGAACACCATGAAGGCGCTGGATTTCAGAATCAACAGCACGATGGCGATGACGGCAACCCAGGACGGCGCCTGGCTGGGCAGCATGAACACGAGCACGATGGCGGCCGGCATCAAGCCAGCCGCGAGGAACATCAGCCGGCCCCGATGGCCCGTGCGCACGGCTGCGCGGTCTGCCCAGGCGCCGATCAGCGGATCGATGCAGATGTCCCAGACCTTGGGCGCCGTGATGACCACGGTGGCCAGCGCAACGCTGAATCCCACAGTCTCCGTGAGGAAGTACAGCAGCATCGTCAACACCGGCCACAGTGCCAGATTGGCACCGAAGGAGCCGGCGCCATAGCCCGCCAGGGCGACGACACGTTGCTGCTGTTGCATCGTCACGGCAACGGGCCTCAGTAGCGGAACGTAGCGAACATGCCGATGGTGCGTGGCCGTCCGATGGCGGCTGCACCTGGATAGAAGTTCGTCGTGATCGTCTCCACTGCATGCGTGTCGGCCGCGTTCTTGACGTAGAAGTTCAGGTCCCATTTGTCCCAGCGCAGGCCCGCACGCAGATCCAGCGTCGTGAAGGCAGGCAGATCCAGGCGAGGGGCCGGCAGGAAGTTGCTTTGGCGCGCCCCAAGGTGCCGCAGCGACACGCCCACATAGGCCTGTGAGCCCGCGAAGCCGGCCATCTCGTAGTCGGCGCTGGCCCCGCCGCTGAGCTTTGCAGTGTTCGGCAGGCGGTCTCCAGCGTGCCCGCCGACGACCAATGCATCCTCCGACAAGGTCGCGTCCGTGTATGCGAAGTTGAGCGACAGGGTCAGCGGGTTGATGGGATTGGCCGTCAGCGCCGCTTCGATGCCCTGGCTCTTGGCCTTGCCGCCATTGCCGATGAAGAAGAAGCCGTTGACCGATGTGCGCAATTGCACCTTCTTCCAGTCGATGTAGAAGGCCGACACGTCCAGCCCGAAGCGGCCGTCTGACGACGTCGTCTTGATGCCGGCTTCATAGCTGGTCAGCTGATCCGGCTCGAAGGACAGGGGCGCGCCACCCGTGATGCCGGCCGCGGTCAGGAAGTTGGAGCCGCCGGGCCGGCTGGCCGTCGCCACGCGCGCGAACAAGGTGATGTCCTTGCTGAGCAGGTAGCGCGGCGCGAGCATGTAGCTGGTGAAGTTCGAGGACTGCGGCGCGTCCAGGCGTACACCGTTGGTGACGTCGTTCGAAGCGGTGGTGTCCTTCGTGTAGCGCAGGCCGAAGCCAATGTCGAATTGCGGCGTGATGTAGTAGCGGGCATTGCCGTAGAGCGCGGTCTGCTTGTAGGTCGACAGCGTCTCTTCGGTCAGGATGGTGGCGTTGGGCGCCGCGGCGGCTGAGCCATCGGCGTTCATGCCATTGATGAGGGTGTTCAGGCTGGAGTCTTCCTTGGTCCAGAACAGGCCGGCAATCCATTCGAACTGGTCCGATTTCGGCGAGGTGTAGCGGAACTCCTGGGTCGTCTTCTGCGTGCCGAAGCGGGAGTTGTTGTTCACCAGCGGAACATTGAGAAACAAGTTGCGGGACAGGTGATAGTAGTTCGTGTAGTCCGAGCCGCGCTGGTACTTGGTGTCGTTGTACGAGCTCACCGACAGCAGCTTGCCGCCGTTGGCCGTGTCCAGCTCCATGGTCAGCGAGTACAGATTGAAAGTCTGCTTGGACGACTCATCGGTGAAGCGCGCCTGGCTATATTCGCCGACGGTAGGAACGCCAGTGGCCAGAGCCACGTCTTCGGTGGGCTCGCCACCCATCTTGAAGTCCTGCGTGATGACGCTGGCACGGATGTTGAACCCCTTGACCGGCGTGATCGCGTAAGCCAGGCGAGCGCCGGTGGTCCTGAGGTCATTGACATCCTTCTTGCCGCCAGGGGCGACGTTGTCGATATAGCCGCCTTCCTCGCGCGAAAACACGGTGAGGCGCAGGGCAGATTCCGCTGTCAACGGCGCGTTGACGCCCGCATTGAATCCGTAGCCATTGCCGCCATGCGAGACGCTGTTGGCCTCGATGCGCCCAAAGCCGGAAAAGGCCTTGGGATCGGGCTGCGTCGTCACGTATTTCAGCAGGCCGCCCAGGGTGTTGGCGCCGTAGAGCGTGCCTTGAGGACCGCGCAGCACTTCGAGGCGATTCAGGTCGAAGGCGTCGATGTCGGGCTTGACGCGGGAGCCCTGGCCGAAGGTGGTGCTGGAGCCGACCGGCACGTCGTCGATGTAGGTGCCCACGGTCGCATTCTGCTGGTCGCCGCCGCTGGTCACGCCACGCAGCGTGACCAGGCGATTGCCCGGACGCCCGCCGACGAAATTCATGCCGGGCATCATGCCGATGAAGTCATCGATGCGCGACGCGCCCAGTTCCTCCAGTTTGCTGCCGCTGATGGCCGTCACCGAAGAGGGCACGCGCTTGATGCTTTCCGCGCGACGGTCTGCGGTCACGATCACCGTATCCAGCTTGCTCTTGGGTGCAGCCTCGTCGTCAACGGGTGCTGGATCGGCGGGCGCCGCCTGCGCCCAGCTGGCGCCGGACGCCAAGAGTGCGATGACAAAGGCGGCTGACGCGGCGATAGCCGACGCGCGGAACGGAACGATGGCGCTGGTGCTCATGGCTTTCCCTCTGGAAGGTGATGGGACCGTGGACGTTGATGTGAAGCGGACAGCTTATTTGCTAGAACGAAAATTTAGAGTGAATACTTAGAATGAACGCTCTAAATAAATATTAGGCACCTTGCCTGCGGAAGTCAACGGGGGTTTCGTGAGCTTTGGAGCTCGTGTTGTTGTAAAGTGAACGGCGTTTAGAACGATCACTCGACGAAACGGACACAGTCATCCATGAGGCGTACCGACCAGACCAACACCGACGAACGGCGCCAGCAGATCGTGGACGCCGCGGTCGCCAGCTTCAATGAGCGCGGGCTCCACGGGGCAAGCATCGGGCAGATCTGCAAGGAGGCTGGCCTGAGCCCGGGCCACCTTTACTATTACTTCGAGAACAAGGATGCGCTGATCCAGGCGGTGTTCGCCAACGATTGGGAAATTGGCAAGCGCTATCTCGACGCCCTCGTCGATACGCCCAACGCCCTGGCCATCTACCTCGGTCTCGCCTCAGCCAAGGGTGTGGCCACAGCAGCGGAGCAGTTGAACCTGGCTTTCGTGCTGGACGTGCTGGCTGAGGTCAGTCGCAACCCTGCGATTGCCAAGGTCAACAAGGCGCACCGCAAGCAGTACCTGGGCCGGATCAGGCAGTTGGTGGAAGCGGCGCAAGCCCGCGGCGAGTTGGCGGCTGGAGCCAGCATCGAAGTGGTGATGCAGGCCTTGGACATCCTTGCCACGGCAAGAAGCGTGGCCAGAGCCGCCTTGCGGCATGATGCTGAGGCCTATGCCGTCTGCGCAAGACAGATGCTCAAGAGCCTGGTGAGGTTGCCGGAGTAGGACGGTCTCCTGGGCGGCGCACCGGATATCGCAAGGAAGCGCTGGCGCGGCTCACGGACTGATGAGGCAAAGGAAAACGCGCTCGGATGAGCGCGTTCCTGCAGCGAGCTGAGGGCTGCTTTTCACACCTTGCGGCGGCGCGCCACGCCGGCAGCGCAGGCCAGGCCCAGGCCCACGAGGGCCAGCGAGGCGGGCTCGGGCACCGCATCGCCGAAGACCTGCACGTTGAAGTCCGAGGCCTTGTCCCAGCCGTTGCCGGCCGAGGTCCAGCTGGCGATCTCGCTGAGCGAGTCACCGGTCAGCAGGGCCGAGAGCATCATGTCGTCCGAGCCGTCTTGCGGCGAGCCGCTCAGTGCGGCGTTGGAGGCGTGCATGAAGGGCACGGTGTAGGCGCCGCCCGTGCCGTCGAGGAAGAAGGAATAGCTTTCACCCGCGGCCAGCACGATGTTCACGCTGAAGTCCAGCTCGAACATGCCGATGGGGCTGCCCGAAGTGCCCTGGTAGGTGGCGCCGCCGCTGTAGAGCGCCGAGCTGATGGCGGCGCTGCCCGAGGCCACGCCCATGCTGCCGCCGGTCAGGCCGCCGAGCAGGCGCGCGGTGGTGGTGTTGCCCACGGCCCAGACGCGGATCGTGTTGATGGCCCAGGCTTGGCCGGTGGTGTTGGAGAAGGTGTCGCCCAGCAGGTAGTAGGGCGTCGTCGCATTGGTGTAGCCACCGTCGACCCAGGCCACGTTGGAGCGGTTGGCGCCCGCGTCGTTGTTCAGGTTGGCGCCAGGCAGGCCGCGGTCCACCAGCAGATCGGCGCAAGCGGCGCCGGCACTCAGCAGCAGGGCAGCCGCAAGCGCGAAGCTCTTCAATCGGGTCATGGCAATCCTCCGGGTTGTTTGTAGGACGGGCCGCGCGGGCGCGGGCAGTGCTCTTTACGCAGGATTCGGACCAATATTCAAAGGAGCGCGGAAAAACTTTTTAAATCAGCGCCTTGCCGCTGAACTTGGACGTTATGGAAAATCAACATGCGTCGAAATGTAAAGTTAGCTGACACCGGCAATCGCCGCCTTGACCCGCCGTCGCGGAGGCCGGGCCGGGTAGGCGGAGACGGCCTGGGATAATCGCGCCATGACGAATCCCGACCCGGGCGCGCCAGAAGAACTCCAAGAGTCGCGCTTCGAAGATTTTTTCCGTGAGGGCGAGGCACCGGCCGAGGCCCTGCTGTGGTGGCAGCTGGAGCGCAACGAGCCGCTGCTGGCCGCCTTGCGCGCGCTCACGCATGGCCCGCAGCCGCTGGTGCGCCTGCGCGTGTGGGTCTTCCTGGAGCTGATGGCGCTGCCCGAATCGCGCTTTGCGCGCGATCTGCTGAACCGGCATTTCCGCAGCCTGCGCGACGAGGCGTTGGAGGGGGTGCTCAAGCGCCTGCGCGAGGCCGAGCTGCTGGTGTGGGATGCGACGACCCAGCATTACGGCGTGACGCCGCTGGCGCAGCAGCTGGTGGGCCTGCTCTCGCCGCTGACCCAGGGCCGCGGCGAGGAAGATGCCGACCTGGCCGGCCTGCTGGCCAATGTGGCCGGCTCGCATCAACTGGGCACGCTGGAGCCGGCACAGCTCAACCATCTGAAGGCGCAGTTGCTGCGGCTGTACGACGAGTTTGCCGATGCGATTGCCAGCGGCAGCGAGTTCCGCCTGCGCCGCTCGCGCGAGCGCTTCGAGCGGGCGCTGAAGCTGGTGGACAAGGCCGGCGAGGTGCTCAGCGCCATCATCGGCGAGGCGCAAGGCGATGCGCGCATGGAGCGGCTGGCGCGCGAGCTGGGCCTGGCGAGTGCGCGCCTGCTGGCGATGGCCAGCCAGTTCAACCGCGCGCTGCAGCAGGCCGACCGGCAGCGCGTGACGCTGGGCTCCACCGGCATCACCACGACCGACGTGCGGCGCTGGCTGCAGGGCCAGCACTTCCTTGAAAACCTCGCACTGGGCGTGCTGGCGCGGCCGGTGCACCCGGTGCTGGTGGGCCAGCGCGAGCTGCTGGACACGGCCGAAGCCGAGTTCGAGCGCGACCGGCCCAAGCTGCATGAACCCGAGCCCTTGCCTGAAGGCCTTGAGGCGCCCGAAGGCACGATGGCCGTGATGAGCCTGCCGCCTGAAATGGGCGTTATGCAGGCGCTGCTGAACCGCTGGGCCGATGCCGGCGAAATCGAGCAGAGCCTGGCGCCTGCCGTCCTGGGAGGCAGTTATGCCCGTGCCAGCTATCGCGCGCAGCTGTTGCCCTTGCTGGGCGATGAGCAGGCGCGGCACCTGGCCGGCGCCACCGGCGATATGGCGCGCCAGCCCTGGCGTGTGGAATGGCAGGCCGAGCAGGGCGCCATCGACGACGAATACATCAAATGGATGAGCCATGGCGTGCTGCGCCGTGAGCCTCAGGAAGAAGACAAGAAGAGCGCATGAATCCGAACTTTGATGAAGCCGCGCAACTCGCGGCGCAACTGCTGGCGCGGCGCTGGTTGCCGCGCGCGCATCCGCTGGTCAAGCGCGCGCTGATCGACACCGAGATGTGGACGGCGGTGGGCGAGCGCCTGGCCGGCGTGGGCCTGCGCCTGGTGGACAACGTCTATGCCGACCACATCAGCGTGGCCATGCTGCGCCCGGCCGAGGTGGCCGTGTTCGGCGAGACGGGCCTTGCGGCCAACAACAACCTCGACCTGCCACGCGATGGCGTGGCCCTGCTGGTGGTGCTGTGGGCGCTGATCGTGCTGCCCAAGCGCCAGCGCCAGGTGGCGCGCATCGATGGGGTGGACCCGGGGCAGGGCGAAATGTTCGCGACGCAGAAGCCTCTGCCGCAGGCCGAAAGCGTGGCGCCGGTCGTCTCGTACAAGAGCCTGCTGTCCGACTTCGGCAAGCAGCTCGGCGGGCAGCTGCGCATCAACACGCATCTGAAGCAGTTGAAGGATGCCGGCTTCATCGTGCGCAAGGGCGAGGACATTGCGGAAGGCCCGCTGCTGGATTTGCTGCTGGACTACGACCTGCTGGCCCCGCGCATCCTCGATGGCGCTCTGGCCGATGTGCTGGTACGCACGAGCGACGCGGTGATCGCGCCTGAACTGGCTGCGCTTCAAGCCCAACGACAACAAGACGCGGACGCCTGATGTTCCACTTGCAATCTCTCGAACTCCTGCACTGGGACTACTGCCGTCGCGTGCAAGTGCCGCTGGACGGTTCCATCATCACCATCGCCGGCCCCAATGGCTCGGGCAAGACGACGCTGCTCGATGCGTTGCGCACGCTGCTGGGCCTCGAATGCTCGGGCGGCCGCACCTACAAGACCTATGCGCGTCACGCCAATGCCGACACGGCCTGGCTGCGCGCGGTGGTGGACAACCGGCCGCGCAGCCGGCAGAACTCGGACCGGCCCTTCGCCAAGTCTTCGCTGCTGTATGGCGATCAGGTCACGCTGGCCTGCCGCATCGAGCGCCATGGCGGCGACTGGCAGCGGCGCTACATCGTGCTCGATGGCGCGCTGAGCATCGAGCAGCTGGATGAGCGTGGCGAGCGCGAATGGATGGGCGTCGAAGGCTGGAAGAAGCGCCTCGAAGCCGCCGGCCTCACGCGCGCCATCGGCCGTGTGCTGGCGCTGGAGCAGGGCCAGACGGACCGGCTGTGCGAGCTCTCGCCGCGCGAATTGCTGCGCCTCGTGTTCGAGGTCTTCGGCGACCAGGAAGTGCTCGACCGGTATGACCAGGCGCGCAGCCACCAGCAGCAGCTGGAGAAGGAAGTCGGCCAGGCGGGCCACGAGCTGGCCCACGCGCAAACGCAGCTGATCGAGCTGGGCCTGCGCGTCAACAGCTATCAGCAGCGGCAGTTGAAGGTGAAGGAGCGCGAGCGCCTGGCCACCGAGGTGCTGCCCGTCATGCAGTGGATGGAAGCGCGCGGCCGCACGACGCAGGACCTGCGCGAGCTGCATCGCCAGCGCCTGTTTGTGGCGCATGACCAGCAGCATGCGAGCACCAAGCGTTCGGCGCTGCATGGACTCTTCACGGCCTCTGAAAACGCCAAGACGCGGCTGGCTGATCTGAACCAGCGCCGGCCCGAGGCGCGGCAGGCTTTCCAGGATGCGCGCGATGCCGAGAAGCCGGTGGAAGAACTCGGCAAGCGCGAGGAGCAGCTGAAGGCGCTGGCTGCGGTGGAATCGGATGCCAAGGAGCTGGCCCGCGTGACGGATGAACTCGCCACGCAGCAGCATCAATTGCGCGAGCGCTTCTTCCACGCCAAGGATGCGGGTGCGAAGGCGCAAGCCGCGCTGGACGCGCTGACGGGCCAGAAGCTGCCGCCGCCGCCACAAGAGGTGACGCGATTCCGCAAGCAGCTCGATGAAGCCGGCATCGCCCACCATGTGCTGGCCGACTGCATCGACATTGCCGATGAAACCTGGCGTGCCGCGGCAGAAGGCATCCTGCGCGCCTCGCGCTGGGTGGTGGTGCTGGCGCGCTCGCAGGACGAAGGTCGGGCCTACTCGCTCGCCTCGAAAGAACGTTATCGCCATTACGTTGTTGCCGATGGTGAGAACCTGAGCACGGCACCGAAAGGCAGCCTGCTGGCCGCGCTGCGTGTCAGTGCGAAATTGCCGTCATGGCTCGTGCGCCAGCTCGGCGGCATCCAGTGCGTGGCCGATACCGAAGCGGGCGCCGCGCTCGGCGGCGAGTGGATCACCACCGATGCCTACTACCGCGATGGCCGCGGTGGCCGGAGCGTCTGGATCGAGCCGCGCGAGTACCAGTTCGGCGTCTCGGCCCTGGCCGCGCGCCGCGGGTCCATCGAAGCCGAGGTGCTGCGCCGCGAGGCCGAGATGAGCCGCATCGTCAAGGATCAGGCCGAGGTCGAGAAGCAGCTCAAGAACGCCCAGCGTGCCGCGCAAGGCCACAAGGCTGCGGAAGAACTTGGCACGCGTGCCGATGAGTTTGCCGAGGCGCGTGCGCGCCTGCCCGGTCTCGCACAGGCCCGCCGCGAGGCGTCCACACGCATGAGCCAGCTCGACGCGGAACACGACCAGGCCGTCAAGCAGGCCAGCAACGCCGAGCGCGATTACGAGGCCGCGCAGGCTGGCTTGAAGAACGAAGAGCAGCAGCTGAGCGGCCGCGTGCGCGAGCAGCTGGAGCGCCGCAAGGGCCTGCATGAAGCGGCGCGCGCCTCCAACAAGGACCGCGCGGCCTTCCCCGGTACTTGGGTGCACCGCGCCCGCCTGGCCGATCTGCGTGAGGAGTTCGAGACCGCCACGCAGGCGCGCATTGCACTCGCCCATCTGGAGAAGGAGCTCGAAACCGGCAGCTGGGAAACCGACCCGCAGGTGCTCGAACGCCACGCCCGCATGAAGGTGCAGGTGGGCGAGGAAGAGCTGCTGCTGCAGGACCGCAAGGCCAGCAACGAGATGGCTCGCATCGCCTCGGGCAACGCGCGCGAGCGCTACATCGACGTGCTGCGCGCCACCATGCGCCGCTACAAGAAGAACGTGCAGGAGCTGGGCGAGCTGGCTGGCGTCAGTGCCCAGGCCGATCTGCCGCATCTGGACAACGACGACACCGTGCTCGCGCAGGCCGGGCTTTCGGTGCGCTTCAACTTCGACGGCAAGGGCGAGGTGGGCCTGAACGACGGCGAGGCCTCGGGCGGTCAGCAGGTCTTGAAGAGCCTGATCCTGCTCGTGGGCTTGATGAAGGACGACGATTCGCCGGGTGGTTTCGTCTTCATCGACGAGCCGTTTGCCCATCTGGACGTGCGCAACATCCAGCTGGTGGGCCACTTCCTGAAGTCGACGCGCGCCCAGTATTTGCTGACGACGCCGATCACGCACAACGTCGAGGTTTTCGAGCCTTCGGACATCACGCTGGTGACGAGCAAGAAGGTGCGCGGGGAGAAGTGGGCGCCGCCGATTGGGGTGTTGGCGAGAAGGCCTGAGGTGTCGGTTTACTGATCGAGTCAGATGTTGATGCACGCTGCGCGTGCGCCTCATTCCACTGCGCTTCTCGGCGCCACCGAAGTCGCCCCGCGCTCGCCCGGGCCGCAGCGCTGCCGGCAAGGTGATGGCAATGCCATCTTTCGACAAACTACGCGCCTCGCAGGCGACAGACTTCGCCTGATGCGCACCGCGCTCTGCCGTGATACACACGAGTGGCCGAGCGGAGATTCGGCGCTCAGGAGGATCGCATGAAGATTCGTATGTTGTCTCTCTTGCCTTTGACGCTGGCCTTGCTGATGACAGCTTGCGGTCAAAAGGTGGACGGTCCGGTAGAAGCTGCTTCAAGCAGGGCTGAGCCGAGGGGAAGCCGCCAAAGCTCCGACGCTCCGATGGCAGCCAGCATGATGGCTGCGAGGTCCGCGCCCTCGGTTGCGGATCGGCAGCTCAGCTACAAGCATCGGCTTGAGATCGAAGTGCCCGCTGGCCAGGTGGAAGTCGCGCTCAAGGCTTTGCAGGTCGGATGCCAAGCGGTGCCCGAGCAGGGTTGCGTCGTGATGCAGGCGAGCCGGAACCAAGGCTTGCGTGCCGGGATCTTCATGAGCGTGCGCCGCCAGGCGGTCGACAGTCTACGGGCGCAGGCCACGAGCTTCGGGAAGCTGCTCAGCCAGGACACCGTGGCCGAGGATGTAACCGGACCCATCACCGACGTCACGCGCCGTCTGGCGATGCAGGAGGCCTTTCGTGAAGACCTGCTTGAGCTGCGCAAGCAGTCGCGCGGCAATATCGAGGCCCTGATCAAGGCGACCGAGAAGCTGGCAGAAGTGCAGGCCCAGATCGAGGCCGGGGAGGGGGATCTCGCAGCCTTGCACAGTCGAGTTGCCATGGATGAACTGCGTGTGGACTTGAGCCTGGCGCGCGCGGCCTATCCTGACGACCGTCATCCGGTGTCCGATGCGCTGGCAGGCTTTGTTGGCAATCTGGCCCGCGGACTTGGCGCGTTGATCGAGTTCCTCGCACTGGTTGCACCTTGGCTGCTCCTGCTCGCCGTGTTGCCCTTCGTCTGGCGCGGACTGCGCCGAATCTGGAAGTTAGGCCGGCGTGCATGAAAACCGCATAACGTCCCTCGCAAAAGGTGAATGGCTTTGGTCTAGGATGGTCGCCCCTAGCTAGAGGAGATCCGACCATGTCCCTGCGCATCAACGACACCGCCCCGAACTTCACCGCCCAGACGACCCAGGGCCAGATCGATTTCCACAGCTGGATCGGTGACAGCTGGGCCGTACTCTTCTCGCACCCGAAGGACTTCACGCCGGTGTGCACGACCGAACTGGGCTATATGGCCAAGATCGAGCCCGAGTTCACCAAGCGCAATGCCAAGCTGATCGGCCTGTCCATCGACCCGGTGGAGAACCACGAGCGCTGGGCGGCGGACATCGAGGAGACGCAAGGCGCGAAGGTCAACTACCCGATGATCGGCGACACCGATCTGGCCGTGGCCAAGCTCTACAACATGCTGCCGGCCGATGAGGCGGGCACGTCGGAAGGCCGCACGGCGGCGACCAACGCGACGGTGCGCTCGGTCTTCATCGTCGGGCCGGACAAGAAGATCAAGCTGATGCTGACCTACCCGATGACGACGGGCCGCAACTTCGACGAGATCCTGCGCGTGCTGGACAGCATGCAGCTGACGGCCAAGCACAAGGTGGCCACGCCGGTGAACTGGAAGAACGGTGACGACGTGATCATCACGCCGGCGGTTTCGAACGAGGAAGCGGCCGAGAAGTTCCCGGGCTTCAAGACGATCAAGCCCTATCTGCGCACGACGAAGCAGCCGAGCTGATTCAGTCAGGCGGAGAAGGCCCCGATCGACTTGCGCTCCACCAGCACGCAGCGCACCTCCGCGTGGCCTTCGCCGCGCAGGCTGTGCTGCTGCAGGAAACCCGTGGCGGGCGAATCGGGGTGCTCGAACTCGAAGCCGCTGAGCTGGCTCGGTTCATCCAGATCGCGCGTCCAGACGCGGCGCACGGGGCCGGAGTAGGCGCTGTCGGCCCAGTCCGCACCGTCGTCCAGCAGCAGGCGCACTTCGTAATGATCGGCAGTGAGCGGGTGCTCCCGGCTCGTCATCACCTGCAGGCCGCTCTGGCTCAGGTTCATCACGAGGCCGCCGCGGTTGTCCTGCGGTTTGCTGGAGAGCCAGGCGGGCACGGCATCCGAGGCCAGCGGTGCGAGACGAAACTCGAAGCGCTCATGGCCGCGCAGTTCGCGCATGCGGCTGTCGTTCAGGCTGGGCTGGAGCAGGATGGAGTTCATGGCGGGCCTCGCGCTCGGGGTGGTCGGTCCGGCGTAGTCTGCCACGCTCAAATATCCGTGCATGCCGCTCGGATAAAAAGTTATGCCTCGGTAACTTTTTGAGCCCTCAGTTCCGGGCGTGTGTGACGCGGTACTCGGCAACGCCGGGTAGTTCCTGAACGTGGCTCGTGAAGCGCATCAGGGTTTGCCCGCCATAGTTGCGCTGGGCAGTGCAGACGAATCGCCATTCCTCGCATTGATTCTTGTAGCTGATGGACAGCGAGCCTGGTGCGAAACGGTAGCCGTGCTTGCGCGCAAAGGCGGCAAGCTCCTCCTGCTTGAAACGCCGCAGCGGCTCGCCCACGAGCACCACGAGGATGGCCGGGTGCGAGGGCAGCTTGGCCTCCAGCAGGGCGCCCCACATCATCATCGAGGCGCAGAGCACGGTCATGGCGATGGAGGCGAAGTAGAAGCCCATGCCGAGCAGGATGCCGACGGCCGAGGCGACCCACAGCGAGGCGGCCGTGGTCAGGCCCGAGATGTTCATGCCCTCGCGCATGATGACGCCGGCGCACAGGAAGCCGATGCCCGTCAGCACGCCCTGGATGACGCGTGTCGGGTCGGTGAACTGCGGGATCGAGCCGCCCGCCGTGTGGCCGCCAAACCATTGCAGCGGATAGGCCACGAGGATGGTGACGGCGCAGGAGGCCGTGCAAACGAGCGCGTAGGTGCGCATGCCCGCAGCGCGGCCGTGGTAGGCCCGCTCATAGCCGAGCGCCAGGCCCAGCGCCGTGGCGCCGAGCAGGTGCAGCAGCATCAGCACATTGGCCTGCCACTGCAGGCCGCTCCAGTA
>FSVW01000661.1_pt1 | contig 25034 bp, 19 predicted proteins | sample 1637551 | NCBI WGS metagenome assembly FSVW01 (sample SAMEA3914814, study PRJEB12502) | metagenome | biome: forest; material: soil | place: USA | collected 2011-09-16 | depth 0.1 m | reverse complement strand
TCGCGCAGGCTCGAGCGGCTTGCTATTCCCATCGTTCCATCGCGTGGCTGCTAACGGCCAAATTCATCGCCAAGTTCTTGTGCGCGGCGTTGCGCGGCCAGCACCGCATGGCGCATGGCTTCGCTCACGCCGGCCTGCTCGAGGTGCGTGATCGCCGCATGCGTGGTACCGCCCTTGGAGGTCACGCGTTCGCGCAGCAGCGAAGGCGGCTCGTCGCCAGACAAGCCTTGCGCGGCAGCACCTGCGCAAGTCGCGAAAGCCAGCTCGCGTGCCTGGGCTTCGGGCAAGCCCATCTGCACGCCGGCCGCGACCATGGCCTCGACCAAATAAAAGAAGTACGCCGGGCCCGAGCCCGAGAGCGCGGTGACCGCATCCAGATCGGCTTCGCGCGCCACCCACAGGAGCCGGCCCGTCGGCGCCAGCACCTGCTCCACCAAGGCGCGGCTCACCGCATCGACCTCGGCGTTGGCGAAGAGCCCCGCAATGCCGGCACCGATCAGCGCGGGCGTGTTGGGCATGGCCCGCACAACGCGCGTCGAGCCGCAGGCCTTGGCAATGGCATCGCTGCGCACGCCGGCCATCACCGAAAGCTGCAAGGCCTGCCCGATGAAGGGCGCGCAAGGCGCGGCGGCCTCGGCAAACAGCTGCGGCTTGACGGCCCAGACGACCAGTTGCGCCCGCGCCAGCCGCTCGTCAGCGCCGGCCAGGGCCTGCACGCCGTGCGTCCGCTGAAGGTGCTCGCGCTGCGCCGCGTTGGGTTCGACGACCAGCAGCGATTCGCCGGCCCAGCCCGCGCGCCGCAGGCCGCCGACGATGGCCTGCGCCATATTGCCGCCGCCGATGAAGGCCAGAGTTGTGTTCGTCATCGCTGGCAGTTTACGAGAGCGATCCCGCCGTCTCTCAAGCAGCCTCGCCCGCCAGCAGCGCCGCGTTGCCACCGGCCGCCGCGGTGTTGACGGTCAGCGTCTGCTCGGCCACAAAACGGTAGAGCTGGCGCGCCTGGCCAGCCGCGGTGATCAGCGGCAGGATGGCGCCGGGGCGTTGCGCCAGGCGGCCTTGCAGCCGGCGGGCTTCGGCCGCATCGTCATGCGCCAGCGCGACCCCTGCCAGGGCCGGATCGTCCAGCGCGGCGTCGAGCGCGGCCAGCGCATGCAGCGTCAGGGCCTCCACCGGCAAGCCGGCGGCGCGCAAGGCCTGAAGCTGCGCTTCGCCTGCGTCGTCGGCAAACCAGTTCACGCGATTGCCGGCCAGCAGCGCCGCGGCCACGGTGGCCAGGCCCGCGTCACCCACGCCCACGCAGGCGAACAGGCCCCGGGGATGGTGGCGCAAGGTGTTGCTCTCGCCCGTGGGGCCGGGCAGGGTCTGCTCGGCAAAGGCTTGCTCGGCCGCCTGGCGCAGGTGGGCCAGGCTCGGTGCAAGCAGGGCTGCCGCAGGCTCGGCGCCGAAGCGCTTGAGGTAGCTGGGCCCGCCCGCCTTGGGGCCTGTGCCGGACAGGCCTTCGCCGCCGAAGGGCTGCACGCCGACGACCGCGCCGATGATGTTGCGGTTCACATAGACATTGCCGATGCGCGCGAGCGTGGCCAGGCGCTCGGCGCGGCTGTCGATGCGGGTCTGGATGCCCAGTGTGAGGCCATAGCCCAGCGCGTTGATGCGGCGGACCATCTCGTCCACATCGCCCTTCCAGCGCAGCACGTACAGCACTGGGCCGAAGATCTCCTCGCCCATCTGCGCCAGGCTGTCGATCTCGTAGGCCACGGGCGCGATCTGGTTGGGCAAGGCCACGGCGATGGGGCCGCGGCCGATCAGGCGCGCCTCGCGGTCCAGGCGCTCGACGTTGCGGCCGATGTTGGCATGGGCCTCAGCGTCGATCAGCGGACCCACGTCGGTGGCCAGCAATGCCGGCTCGCCCACGCGCAGCTCCTGCAAGGCGCCGCGGATCATCTCGATCACGCCGTCGGCAATCTCGTCCTGCACGCACAGCAGGCGCAGCGCAGAGCAGCGCTGGCCGGCCGAGCGGAAGGCGCTCTGCACCACGGCATCGACGACCTGCTCGGGCAGGGCAGTGGAATCGACCACCATGGCGTTGAGTCCGCCGGTTTCGGCGATCAGCGGCACCGGCGCGCCGTCCTTGGCCGCCAGGGTCTTGTTGATGATCAGGGCCACCTGCGTGGAGCCGGTGAAGCACACGCCCGCGCAGCGCGCATCGGCCACCAGGCCGGCGCCGACGGTATCGCCAGCGCCATGCAGCAACTGCAAGGCGTCCTGCGGCACGCCGGCCGCATGGAGCAGCTCGACCATGCGCTGCGCCACGAAAGGCGTCTGCTCGGCCGGCTTGGCCGCCACGGCATTGCCCACCACCAGCGCCGCTGCGACCTGGCCGACGAAGATCGCCAGCGGGAAGTTCCACGGGCTGATGCAGACGAACACGCCGCGGCCGCTCAGGGCCTTGTCGGCCTCGGCGCCGTCGGCGTAGTAACGCAGAAAGTCGACGGCTTCACGAACCTCGGCCACGCAGTCGGCCTGCGTCTTGAAGGCCTCTTTCACGAGCAGGGCGCAGAACTCGTCGAGCTTTGCTTCAAGCGCGTTGGCCGCCGTGCGCAGCATGGCGGCGCGCTCGGCGGCGGGGCGGGCGTTCCAGGCACCGAAGCCGCCTTGCAGGCGGGCCATCGCCGCGTCAACGGCGGCTGCGTCGGCCTCGGGAACAGGCAGCACGTGCACCGAGGCCAGCGCGGCGGCGATGCCGGCACGCTGCTCGGGCGCCGTGAGGTCCAGGCCCATCGAGTTGCAGCGCGCGCCGTACAAGGCCAGCGGCATCGGGAAGGCGGATTGCGATTCGAGCTGCGTCAGCGGCGAGGCCAGCAGTTCGGGCAGCGCCACGCCTTCGTCGGCCAGCTGGTGCACGAAGGAAGAGTTGGCGCCGTTCTCCAGCAGGCGGCGCACGAGATAGGCCAGCAGGTCGCGGTGCTCGCCCACCGGTGCGTAGACGCGGCAAGGCGTCTGGCCGTTCGCCAGCACCTCGCGGTAGACGCCTTCGCCCATGCCGTGCAGGCGCTGCATCTCGTAGGCGGTGGTCGGCAGCTTCGCCGCGCGCGCCATCTGCGCAATCGCAGCGATGGTGCCGGCGTTGTGGCTGGCGAACTGCGGATAGATCACGTCCGCATTGGCGATCAAGCGCTGCGCGCAAGCGAGGTAAGACACGTCGGTGTGCTGCTTGTGCGTGAACACCGGGTAGGCGGCCAGGCCCAGCTCCTGCGCACGCTTGATCTCGCCGTCCCAATAGGCGCCCTTGACCAGCCGCACCATGAATCGCAGGCCATGCTTGCGGGCGATGTCGGCCACCTCATCGACGACGTTCAGCGCGCGCGTCTGGTACGCCTGCACGGCCAGGCCGAAGCCGCGCCACTGCGGATACGTCTTCGCGATGCGCGCGGCGAGCGCATCCAGCAGTTCAAGCGAAAGCTCCAGCCGGTCGACTTCCTCGGCGTCGATGGTCAGATTGATATTGGCGTTAGCGGCCAGCTCCACCAGCGACCACACGCGCGGCAGCAGTTCGGCATACACGCGCTCGCGCTGCAGCACCTCATAGCGCGAGAACAGGGCGGAAAGCTTGATCGAAATGCCGTCGCTGCGCTCGGGCGATTCGGCCGGGCCCTTGGCGCCGAGCGCCTGGATGGCTCCCACATAGGCGGCCAGATAGCGGCGCGCGTCATCCTCGGTGCGGGCACCTTCGCCCAGCATGTCGTAGGAGAAGGTCAGCCGCGGCTGGGCCTTGCGGGCCGCGGCGGCCTCGTTCATCGCCTCGCCGATATTGCGGCCGACCACGAACTGGCGGCCTAACAGCTGAATCGCACGCACAGTGGCGGCGACCACCGTCTGCGCTCCGAGGCGCTTGAACAGGCCGCTTTCTTCCTCGGCACCGGGCAGGAATTTCTTCGACAGCGAAATGGCCGAAGCCGAGAGGCTGGCCAGCATCTTGTGCGGCCCTTCCGAGGCGCCGTCGAAATCGGCACGGCCGAGCTGGTCAGCGGTGAGCGCGATGGCCGTGGGCGCATCAGGCACGCGCAGCAGGGCCTCGGCCAGGCGCATCAGGGCCAAACCCTCCGCTGAAGTAATCGGGTATTCGCGCAGCAGCGATTCCATGGCCCAGAAGGGCGCGGGGTTGGCGCGCACCTGGCTGACCCAGGGGCCGGCCTCAGCCAGCACGGCAGGCCAGTCGAAGCGACCCTCGAGCGTGCCGGCCAAGGCGCGGACCACGCCGATCTCCTCCCGATACGGATCGGGCAGGCGCTGGGTCTCGGGCGGAAGCGGGAAGCTGTTGTTCATGGCATGTTCCTGGTGGATCCGGGCACTTTATCGGGGCTGGTTCTGGATTAAATTCCGAAGATTCAACTTCTTGCCGAGAAAAATCCATGCTCGACGCCATCGATGCCCGCATCCTGCGCGTGCTCCAGTCGGACGGCCGCATCTCCAACCTCAAGCTCGCCGAGAGCGTGCACCTCTCGGCCACCGCCGTGCTGGAGCGCGTCAAGCGCCTGACTCGCGAGGGCTACATCCTGGGCTATGAAGCCAAGCTCAACCCCGAGAAGCTCGGCGCCGGGCTGCTGGTCTTCATCGAGATCCTGCTGGACCGTACGGTGCACGATGTGATGGACAACTTCAAGGCCGCCGTGCAGGCGCGGCCCGAGATCCTCGAATGCCATCTGGTGGCCGGCGGCTTCGACTATCTGCTGAAGACGCGCGTGGCCAGCATGCAGGCCTACCGCGAATTCGTGGGCAGCGTGATCTGGACCCTGCCCGGCGTGCGCGAGACGCGAACCTATGCGGTGATGGAGGAGGTCAAGAACACCACGGCCCTGCCCTTGTAGCAGGCCTGGTGCGAGCTATGTGCGATTCTCGGGCGCGCGCTCGTGGCGCAAGCGGCGCAGATCGGCGCGGGTGTAGGGCCGCTCATTGCCCGAAAGCTGGACCGAAATTTCCTCGATCACATTGCCGGTCTGCGACGGCGGGGCCACGACGACGAGCAGGCCCAGCAGCGCAGCGGCCAGGCCGGGCGTCCACATCGGCAGCGCGGGGCCGGGACGCTGCAGCGGCACGCACGCGGCGCTGACGATCAGGCCCATGAGTGCGCCGATGACGATCTCGGAAGTGGAATGGGCCTGCACGGGCAGGCGCGAATACGCGATCAGCAGGCCCAGCAGGGCGCCGAACGCCACGCCGGCCAGCTGCACGCGCCGGCTCCGGTTCATGAGCACGACCCAGACCAGCATGGGGTAGCAGGCACAGGCGAACATCGCATGGCCCGAAACGCCGATGAAGTCCCACTCGGCCACGCCGATCTGCCAGCCGAAGAAGGCGATCTTGGAGACGGCGGTGATCAAGGCCGCCGCGCCCATGCCGAACATCCAACGGCGCGCAAGCCGGCCCTGGCCGGCGCCCAGCCACAGCCACATCGCCGCCAGCGGCACCAGCGGCAGCAGCAGCTCGGAATCGCCAAGGCGGGTGATCAGGTTCCAGGCCACGAGGCCCGGCGAGCCGGCAAAGAGGGGCGATGTGGGCGACAGCAACATGCCGGGATCCTAGCGCGCGGCCTGGGCAGCGGAGCTCAAGAGCACCACGGCCTGGCCCCTTTGACGCTCGCGCTGGTGCATCTCGGCCCGGGTGAAGGGCCGCTCATGGCCGGAGAGCCGCAGCGAAACCAGGGTCACCAGGTCATGCGTGCGAGAGGGCGGAGCGTAGAACGGCAGGATCGCCAGGCCCACGAGCGTGAGCGCCGGCAGCCACAGCGGCACGGCCGGCCCGCTGCGCGGCAGCTTGACGGTGAGCAGGCTGACGGTGCAGCCGAGCAGCAGGCCGGCATAGATCTCGGACGGCGAATGCGCATGCGTGGGCACGCGTGAGTAAGCGACGAGCAGGCCCACGGCAAAGCCGAACACCACGCCGGCGCGCTGCATCCACGGCTCGCGGTGCATCAGCAGGACCCAGAACAGCATGGGATAGCTGGCGGTGGCAAACATGGCGTGGCCCGAGACGCCCGTGAAGTCCAGCGCGGCCGAGCCCATCTGCCATCCAATGAAGGCAATCTTGGTGGCCGTGGTGATCGAGGCCGCCACGCCGATCAGGCCCAGCCAGCGCACCGTCAGGCGCCACTGCCTGGCACCGAAAGCCAGCCACAGCGCCGCCAGCAGGACCGCCGGCAGGAGGATCTCGGCCTCGCCCAGGCGGGTCACGAGGTTCCAGAGGATCAGCTCGGTGGGGGCGGCAACGGCGCCGGAGGAAATCGGGAGGGCCATGGCGGCGATGCTAGCCGCTGCGGCGCGGGGGGTGCAGCGCTAACTCGCAAAGCAAGCGCAGTAAGCCTCAGATTGCGTGCAGCTGCGTCACCCGGCCTGGGTTGGTCTCGGGCCACTCGTACTGGACGATGACAAAGTCCTCCGCCGGCATCGGGCGGCCGAAGAACCAGCCCTGCGCCCAGTCGCAGCCTTCGCGCTGCAGCCAGGCCGCCTGCTCGGCCGTTTCGACGCCCTCGGCCAGCACGTCCAGGCCCAGGCTGCGTGCCAGGACGATGACGGTGCGGGCGATGGCGGCGACGTTGTTGTCGCTGCTCAGTTCGGAGACAAAGCTGCGGTCGATCTTGAGCGTCTGGATCGGCATGCGCTTCAGATACGAGAGCGAGGAGTAGCCGGTGCCGAAATCGTCGATGGCCACGCGCACGCCGCGCTTGTTGAGCTCGCCCAGCAGCTCGATGGCAGCCTCGGCGTCTTCGAGCAGCAGGCTCTCGGTCACTTCGAGTTCCAGCGCCTCTGGCGGGCAGCCGGTCTCGCGCAGGATGGTGTCCACGTTCTCGACGAAATCGGGCTGGCGCAGTTGGCGCGCCGACACATTGACGGCGATCTGCTGCGGCTTGCCCGGCTGGCCCTGCCAGCGCGCGGCCTGGGCGCAGGCGGTTTCGAGCACCCAGCGGCCGATCGGGATGATCAGGCCGGTCTCTTCGGCCAGCGGGATGAACTCGGCCGGCGAGATCGGTCCGCGGGTCGGGTGGCGCCAGCGCAGCAGCGCCTCGGCGCCGATCAGCGCGCCGTCCGAGAGGCGCACCTGCGGCTGGTATTCAAGGCGGAACTGCGCGGCCTCGTTGGCCATGCGCAGCGCATGCGTGAGCTCGAAGCGCTGCTGCACGGCCTGCGTCAGCTCGGGGCGATAGGCCTGCACGCTGCGGCGAGCGCTTTCCTTGGCGCGGCACATCGCCGCTTCGGCGTTGCGCAGCAGGTCGTCCACGCTGACGCCGTCGGTCGGGTAGAGCGCCAGGCCGATCGAGGCGCCGATGTTGAAGCGGCGCGTCTGGCCGTCGGCCTCGATGACGATGGGCGCATCCATGGCCTGGATCAGCCGGTCGCCCAGGCGCATCGAAGTCTCTTCGTCCACCAGGCCCGAGAGCATGACGACGAATTCGTCGCTGCCCACGCGAGCCACGGAATCACTGCCGCGCACGACGTCGGTGAAGCGCTGCGCCACTTCCTTGAGCACGGCATCGCCCGCCGAATGGCCGGCGATGTCGTTGACGTCGCGGAAGCCGTCCAGGTCAACGTAGAGCACGGCCACGCAGGTGTGGTCGCGCTGGGCCACGCCGATCTGGCGGGCCACGCGGTCGCGCATCAGCGCCAGGTTGGGCAGGCCGGTCAGGCGGTCATGCAGGGACTGATGCAGCAGCTCGGCCTCGGTGGCCTTGACGCGGGTGATGTCGGTCAGCACGGCCAGGTAGTGCGCGCGGCCATCGCCCCCATTGGCACCCTCGGCGGCGCTGGGCGGCACGCGGGCGATGGTCGCCCAGACGGACACCGTCACGCCGCTCTTGTGGCGCTGGTTCAGTTCGCCGCTCCACTTGCCCTTGGCATCGACTTCGGACCACAGGGCTTCCAGCTGGGCCGGATCCTGCAGATCGCTGAGCAGATAGCGCGGCACCGTACCGACAAGCTCCTCGACCGAGTAGCCGGTGATGGCACACAGCGCGGGGTTCACATCCTCCACGCAGCGCTCGGCATCCATGATCATGATGCCCTCGCCGCAGTGCTCGAACACGCTGATGGCGCGATGCAGCTGGGTCATGGCCTGGCGCAGCGCGGTCACGTCGCGGGCCACGCCGACCGAGCCCAGGCACTGGCCATCGTCGAACACGGGCGCCTGCACCACGTCCAGGCAGACGCGGGAGCCGTCGGGTGCCGTGGTCCAGCTCAGCGTCCGCTGCGTACCGGAGTTGGCCTCCAGCGAACCCCAGCCTGGCGCGCGGACCAACTGAGCGTCGCTGCGGCCCAGCAGTTGGTCCTCGGCAAGGCCCACGCAGGCTTCGAAAGCCGGGTTGCAGCCTTCATAAGCGCCGCTGGCATCCTTGAAGTAGACAGGGTCCGGAATGGCATTGAGCAGGGCGCTGAGCTTGGTGCGCTCATTGCGAACCCGTTGCAGCTGCGTGCGGCGGCCGTCCAGGCGCGTTCGCAGCCGGCGCATGAGCGCGAGGCCCAGCCCCATGGCGACCACGGCCAGCAAGCTGAACGCGCTGAGCCAGAACACCGGGCTGTGCACGGCACCCAGGTCCTCGGCCTGCGCTTGCTCAAAAATTGCAAGCGCTGAAAACGCCGTCCCGATGCGGCGAGTGATCAAGCTCATGTCTTGAAAGACCTTTTGCGTTGCAGTCGACAGCTCTTGGCTTATGGCGTCGAACTGCTGCGTTATTTACACGGTGTCGCATCCGGGACAGCGAGCGGCACTCCAGCGAGGCGCTAGTTTCCTGTCGTCGAGTTGTCCGAACTCAAGTCATAGCGCCAATGCAACGCGGGTTCCCTGCAAAATTGCACGCTTTGCGTCAAGTTCACCGGCCTCCAGCGCTCCGCCGATCAAGTGAACGCTGCGGCCCGCAGCGCGCAGCGGTGCTTCCAGCTCGCGCAAAGGCTCCTGGCCGGCGCACAGAACGACGGTGTCTGCAGCCACCAGTTGGGTGTCCGCGCGCTTCTCGCCGTAGCTGATCCACAGGCCTTCGCCCGTGATGGCTTCGTAGTTGACGCCGCCGATCATCTCCACCTGCTTCATCTTCAGCGCGGCGCGATGGATCCAGCCCGTGGTCTTGCCCAGCGACGCGCCCAGCTTGCCCGCCTTGCGCTGCAGCAGCGTGACGGCGCGCTCGGCCTCGGCCGGCTGCGGCAGGCGCAGGCCGCCGCGCACCTCGGCCGGGTCGGCCACGCCCCATTCGCGCCGCCAGGCCGGCAGATCGAGCGCCAGCGAATGGCTTTTTTTCTCGGTCAGGTACTCGGCCACGTCGAAGCCGATGCCGCCCGCACCGACGATGGCCACCCGGCGGCCGACCGGCGCGTTGCGGGCCAGCACGTCGATGTAGCTGAGCACCATGCCGGCCAGGGCCGGATCGTCCTGGCCCTTGATGTGCGGATTGCGCGGCATCACGCCGGTGGCCAGCAGCACTTCATCAAAGTCCATCAACCGCTCCACGCCCACGCGTTGCTGCAGCTGCAATTGCACGCCGGTCAGCTCGATGCGGCGACGGAAATAGCGCAGCGTTTCCGAGAACTCCTCCTTGCCCGGGATGCGCCTGGCCATGTTGAACTGGCCGCCTATCTCGGCCGCACCGTCGAACAGCATCACCTCGTGGCCACGCTCGGCCAACTGGGTGGCGGCCGCGAGCCCGGCCGGGCCGGCGCCCACCACGGCAATGCGCTTCCTGCGCTGACCCGAGACGCGGATGGCAATCGGCTTGAGCTCCTCTTCATGCGCCGCCCGCGGGTTGACCAGGCAGCTGGCGATCTTGGGCACGAACACGTGGTCGAGGCAAGCCTGGTTGCAGGCAATGCAGGTGTTGATCTCATCGGCGCGATCCTCGTGCGCCTTGCGCACGAACGCCGGGTCGGCCAGAAAGGGCCGGGCCATGCTGACCATGTCGGCGCTGCCGTCGGCCAGCACGATCTCAGCCACCTCGGGCGTGTTGATGCGGTTGCTGGTGATCAGCGGCGTGGTAATGCCCTCGGCCCGCAGCTCGGCGCGCAGCTTGGCCGTCACCCATGCAAACGCCGCGCGCGGCACGCTGGTGGCGATGGTGGGCACGCGCGCCTCGTGCCAGCCGATGCCGGTGTTGATCAGCGTGGCGCCGCCGCGGGCCACGGCCTTGCCGAGCTGGACGACCTCGGCCCAATTGCTGCCCTCGGGGATCAGGTCGATCATGGATAGGCGGTAGATGAGGATGAAGTCGGGGCCGACGGCCTCACGCGTGCGGGCGAGGATTTCCAGCGGAAGGCGCATGCGGTTCTCATAGCTGCCGCCCCAGGCGTCCTGGCGCTTGTTGGTATGGACGACCAGGAACTGGTTGATGAAGTAACCCTCGGAGCCCATGATCTCCACGCCGTCGTAGCCGGCCTCGCGCGCCAGCACGGCGCAGCGCACGAAGGCGCGGATCTGGCGCTCGATGCCGGAGGCGCTCAGCTCGCGCGGCTTGAAGGGCGTGATCGGCGACTGGATGCGCGAAGGCGCCACGCTGAACGGGTGGTAGGCGTAGCGCCCGGTGTGCAGGATCTGCAGCGCGATCTTGCCGCCCTCGGCATGCACGGCCTCGGTGATGGCCCGGTGCCTGCGCGCGGCACCGCGCGTGGCCAGCGTCCCGGCGAAGGGCTTGGCCCAGCCCTCGATATTGGGCGCGAAGCCACCGGTCACGATCAGCCCGACCTCACCACGGGCGCGCTCGGCAAAATAGGTCGCCATGCGGCCGAAGTGCTTGCGCCCATCTTCCAGGCCGGTATGCATGCTGCCCATCAGCGTGCGGTTCCTCAAGGTGATGAAACCGAGATCCAGCGGAGCAAGCAGATGAGGGTATTTCGAGGATGGCGTCATGGGCGCTGATGAGACCAGCAATGAATCTTCACTTCAAGCCGGTTGACCCGAATCCGGCCTTCCCGGAGAGCCCCCTACAATCACCCGGCATCGGGCGCATGTGGGCGCCGAAATCTTGGAGTGATTCATGCGATTGATGAAATGGGCTGCGATGAGCGCAGCCGTCGCTGCGGCAGCCGTGTTGGCAGCCTGCGGTGGCAGCGGTTCCAACGGCGGCAACGCCGATGTTCGCCTGATCAACGCCAGCGCTGGCTACAGCTCGCTGGACCTGACGGTCAACAACAGCAGCCTGAGCACGGGCGTCGCCTACGGCGCAGCCGGCAACTATGGTTCGGTGGACATCACCAACAGCGGCACGCAGGTGATCGCAGCGGGCACCACGGTGATCTCGCGCACCCTGAGCCTGTTGGCCGACACCAAGTACAGCATGATTGCCTACGGCTGGCCCAACGGCATGAACTACACGCTGCTGCAGGAGACCGAACCGGCTCCGGCCAGCGGCTCGGCCAAGCTGCTGGTGCTGAACCTGGCGCCTGACGCCGGCGCACTTACGGTCTACCTGACCCCCAGCACCCCCGTCACCGGCGCGGCCCCCTTCGCCAGCGGCGTGCTGGGCGGCGGCGGCAGCGGCTACCTGCTGACCACCCAGGGCACCTATCACGTGCGCATCACGGGTTCGGCCAGCACCGACGTGAACACCGACGTGCGCCTGGACATCCCGGCGATCACGCTGGCCGATACGTCGGTCAACACGCTGATCATCACGCCCACCGCCGGTGGCGTGCTGGTCAATGCCATGACCGTGGTCCAGACCGGTGCCGTGGCCAAGTACGGCGGCAGCAATGCCCGCATCCGCATCGTGGACTCGGTGCTGGGCGCCGGCAGCGTGCCCGTCGTCGCCACGCGCAACGGCGCCACCCTGCTCGACACCAACGCAGCCGCTCCGGTGGGCCAGTATCAAATCGTCGCCGCCACCAACGATCCGGTCAACGTCACGGTGAACAGCATCCCGCTGCCGGTGATCACGCCTTCGCTGGCCTCGGGCAGCGACTACACGGTGCTGGTCTACGGCCCGGTGAGCGCACCACAGATCTCGGTGATCGCCGACGACAACCGCCTGCCGGTGACCAACGGCTACGCCAAGGTCCGCCTGATCAACGGTGCTGCCGATCCGACGCAGATCATGGCCATGTCGCTGGACTTCACCTCCATCGCCACTAATGTGCTGCCGGGCTCGGCCTCGACGCCGGCCCTGGTCCTGGCCAGCAGCACGCTCGCGTCCTCGCTGTCGGTGACCACGCCTTCGGTGATCACGCCGGTGTTCTCGCAGCCGACCTTCAACATCGCCAACCTGGGCGTGTACTCGGTCTACATGCTGGCCAACAGCGCAGGCAACAACAACCTGGTGGGGCAGCTGGTCAAGGACCGCTAAACCCTCCGGGTTTCACTCCCGCGAAACCCCGGCTGCCGCAAGGCGCCGGGGTTTTTTCATGTCCGGACGCCATCCAAGGTGTGGGGCATTCGTCACATCGCGGCGACTGGGAGTGGGGTCTTCGTCAGCGCGTGCGATAGGCAAACCCTGGGGATCGCCCAGGAATGGGCCGTTCTGGAGGGTATTTACCCCAACCCAGAACCAAAGCGTCTTGTCAAGACGTATTCCTCCCCCTGTCCCAGTTTTTCTAAATGAACAAACTTGGCAATCTTTCTTAACCCTTGCTTAGCATGACAGCACATCGCCATACCCCAGCATTGACGCTCACAGCCCTGGCTGCCAGCGTCTTTTGCGCGCAAGCCTTTGCGCAAGCCCCGGCAGTCGATCCCCAAAAGCTCGAACGTGTGGAGGTCACCGGTTCCAACATCAAGCGCACGGCGCGTGAGGGCAGCTCGCCGGTTGACGTGATCACGGCCAAGGACATCGCCGCCAGCGGCGCCAGCAACACGCTGGATCTGCTCAAGAAGATGGTGCCGGCACTCGGCGGCGACGGCTACAGCGACGCCCCGAACCAGAATGGTTTCTCGCGTGCGGTGTCCACCGCCTCGCTGCGCAACCTGTCGGCCACCTCGACGCTGATCCTGTTGAACGGTCGCCGCATGACGCCTTCGGCTTATGCAAACCCGAACAACGGCACGTCCACGCTGTATGACCTGAATTCGATCCCCATCTCGGCTCTGGAGCGTGTGGAAATCCTGAAGGACGGCGCCTCTGCCGTGTACGGTTCCGACGCCATCGGCGGCGTGATCAACTTCATCACCCGCAGCGACTACCAGGGCGCTCAGATCCGCGCCACGGGCGGCATGAACGAGCAGCGCGAATACCAGAAGGGCGGCCTCAGCGGCACCATCGGCTTCGGCGATCTGGCTGTCAATGGCTACAACGTAATGCTTGGTGCGGACGTGTCCCTCAAGGGCCGCAGCATGGAGGGCTCCAGCACCAACGACGGTATCTACGCCGACGACTACCGTGCGCTGAACCTGCGCCAGAACCCCTACGGCAGCTTCCTGAACAGCTATACCTCGCCCTTCTTCACCAAGGAGGGTTCGCCAGGGAACAAGAGCTTCTCGCAGACGGCCGCCAACTACAACAATGTGATCAACACGCCGAAGTGCGACGCTTCCCAGATGATCACGGGCAGCGCCGACTACGGCATCACCACCGGTGCCCTTCTGGGCCGCTCGTTCTGCAACTTCAATCTCGACAAGTACAACGAGATGCAGAACCCGGGCAAGGACGCGAACTTGTTCGGCCGCGGCACGGTCGCTCTGGGCAGCACCATGACAGGCTTTGCCGAGCTGGCCATCGGCCGCACGCAGCGTGACTACCTGGCCGCGCCGCGCACCATCAGTGGCCTGAGCCCGGCAAGCAACTTCCTGCTCGGCGGTATTGCGCCGAGCTTCCAGCCCATCCTGGAAATCGGCCATCCGGACAATCCGTTCCCGAATGCTCGCGCCGCAGTTCAGCTGCGCTTCGACAACGTCCCTGGCGGCTACAAGGACGTGAACACCAATACCCGTGCGCTGGCCGGCGTCAAGGGTACGGTGCTCAACGACTGGGACTGGGAATCGGCCGTGCTGTGGAACCGTTCGCACCGCGACGAGACCTACCTCGGCTTCCTGCGCATTCCTGTGCTCAAGCAGATGCTGGGCACGGCCTATGGCGGTACCAACCGCTCGCTCGCCTCGATCGCTCAGGACCCGGACCTCTCGCGCCCCCTGCTCAACAAGGGTGACGCCGAAATCGCCCAATGGGACGCCAAGGTCTCAGGCCAGTTCGGCAAGCTGCCGGGTGGCCCGATCGGCGTTGCCGCGGGCCTGGAAATCCGCCGCGAATCGATCGACATCTCGCCGGACCCGGAGAATGCCGCCGGCAATGTCCTGGGCTTGGCCAACACGGCCGTGCGCGGCGGCCGCACCGTGAAGTCCGGCTTCACGGAACTCCACCTGCCGGCGCTCAAGCAGCTTGATTTCGACCTGGCTGGCCGCGTAGACAAGTACCCAGGCATCAAGACCAACTTCGTGCCCAAGATCGGCTTCAAGTTCACGCCGAGCAGCCTGATCACCCTGCGTGGTACCTATTCGGAGGGCTTCCGCGCTCCGGCCGTGTCGCAGGTCAGCGTCGGCGGCGCGCAGTTCTTCCTCAATGGCCTCCAGGATCCGATCCGTTGCGACCGCAATGCAACGCCTCAAGTGCCGTTCCCCGGCGCAGAAACGGCCGACTGCAACAAGAGCGTTTCCGGCACGGGCGGCGCGAACCCGGACCTGAAGCCTGAGAAGGCCTACAGCTCCACGTACGGCATCGTGCTGTCGCCGACCCAGAACGTCGACCTGGTGCTTGGCTACTTCAAGATTCGCAAGAATGGCGAAGTGGCACTGGGCAATGCCCAGGACGTGATCGACCATCCGGATCGCTACCCTCCGGGTTCGCTGGTGCGCGATACCAACCCTGCCTTGCTGCTCAATGGCCAGGCCGGCACCGGCCCGCTGCTTTCCGTGTCGCAACCCTGGACCAACCAGGGCAGCACGATGGTTTCGGGTTGGGACTTCGAGATCAAGACCTCGGCCAAGATCTTCGAAGGTGCAGCCACCTGGAGAAACTACCTGAACGGCTCGTACACGACCCGTTATGAGCGCATCGAAGTGCCGGGCTATTCGCCAAACAACTTGGTGGGCACGCGCGGCGGCCTGGCCGACTGGGCGACTTCCGCTGGCGACATCCCGCGCTTGAAGTTCCGCTTCAGCTCGTCGATCGAGACCGGCCCGCATTCGCTGACGGCAGCGCTGAACTTCGTCAGCGGCGTTTCCTTCATCGTCCATCGCGACGGCTCCTTTGATCCGCCAGTGACCTATAGCGGCAAGACCTGCTACTACGGAAACGTATCGGATCCTGGTGACGCCGCCAACCCGAACGAGCCAGTGCCGCGCAGCAGCGTGGGCGCACTGCCCACCGCCACCAACGGACGCGATATCTATCTCAACCGTTATCCCGGCTGCGGCATGAGCGAGTGGGCCACCATCGACCTGGGTTACACCTACACGGGCTTCAAGAACCTGACCTTGAGCCTGAATGTGGCGAACCTGGGCGATGCCAAGGCGCCGTATGACCCGGCGGCTGGTTACCTGGGCTACAACGCGGGCATGCACAACCCGTACGGCCGCTACTACACCGTGTCGGCAACGTACACGTTCAAGTAAGCCAAGGGATTTCGATCCCGATGCAAAAGGGGCGCGCAAGCGCCCCTTTTTTATTCCGCGCCCCGGGGCATCCCCGCTGCAAGGCCTTTGGCGCCGATTCACAATCGCAGCTTCTGAAAACTCATCTCCCCTCCCGATGAAAGCATCCGTTCTGCTGAGTCTGGCCTTGCTGGCCCCCCTCGTGCCCATGGCTGCGCACGCGGTTGCCGCGCCCACCGGCGCTGCGGTGTCCTGGCAGGAAGCCGGCGTTGACGCCGATGTGGACAAGGCCTTCGCTCAGGCCCGCGCCGAGAAGAAGCCGCTGCTGCTGTACTGGGGCGCCAAGTGGTGCCCGCCGTGCAACCAGCTCAAGGCGACGCTGTTCAATCGGCAGGACTTCATCGAGCAGAGCCGCGCCTTCATCGCCGTGCATATCGATGGCGACGCGGCCGGCGCGCAAAAGCTCGGCACCCGCTTCAAGGTGCGCGGCTATCCGACGATGATCATGTTCACGTCCGACGGCGCCGAGCTGACGCGCCTGCCCGGCGAGATCGACGCGCCGCAGGTGGTCAAGGTGATGCAGATGGGCCTGGCCGGTGGCCGGCCGATCAAGACCGTTCTGGCCGACGCGCGCGCGGGCAAGAAGCTCGGTGCCAACGAGTGGCGCCTGCTGGCTTTCTATTCGTGGGAGACGGACGAGCAGCAATTGGTCTCACCGGCCGAGACGCCGGGCCTGCTGGTGCAGCTGGCCGTCGCCAGCAAGGGCGTGGACGAGGACGTGACCACGCGCCTGTACCTGAAGGCGCTGGCCGCGAGCAATGATGGCCAGGGCGTCAAGCCCGACGCCGCGCTGGCCAAGCGCGTGGACGCTGTGCTGGCCGATCCGGCCCAGTCGCACGCGCTGATGGATGTGCTGACCAATGGCGCTGCCGACATCGTGCTGACGCTGACGCCCGACGGCGGTGCCGCACGCGCCAAGCTGGTGGCCGCTTTCGATGCCGCGCTCAAGCGCCTGCAGGCCGACGCCACGCTCTCGCGCGCCGACCGCTGGACCGCGCTCGATTCACGCGTCGAGCTGGCCCGCATCGACCAGCCGCGCGAGGCGCTGACGCCCAAGCTGCCCGCCCCGCTGCTTAAGGAAGTGCGCGACGAATCCGCCCGCATGGACCGCGAGATCACCGACGGCTACGAGCGTCAGGCCTGCATCACGCAAGCCGCGCACACGCTGGGCCGCGCCGGCCTGTGGAAGGAGAGCGATGAGCTGCTCAAGCTCAACCTGGCCAAGAGCCACTCGCCCTACTACCTGATGAGCTACCTCGGCGGCAATGCGCGCAAGCAGGGCCACAAGGAAGAGGCGCTGCGCTGGTACGAGGAGGCTTTCAACAAGAGCGAAGGCCCGGCCACGCGCCTGCAGTGGGGCGCGAGCTACTTCACCGCGCTGGTGGAGCTGGCGCCGCAGGACAAGGCCCGTGTGGAGAAGACCGCGGCGCAGCTGTTCACCGAAGCAAGCAAGGACCGATCAGCTTTCTACGAGCGCAGCGCGCGATCGCTGATGAAGGTCGGCTCCGAGCTGCAGAAGTGGAACGCCGACGGCAAGAACGCCGCCGCGCTGGGCCGCCTGAAGACGCAGCTCGACGGCATCTGCCCCAAGGTGGACACAGCCGACAAGCAGCGCGCCACCTGCGAGAGCCTGATCAAGGCTTCTTGATCAGCCCTTCCGCCTGCATCGCAGCGACGACCGCCGGTCGCGCGGCGATGCGGGCGCGGTAGCCCGCCAGGGCGGACAGGCCGCTCAGGTCCACGCCCACATGGTCGCCCCAGCTGGAGACGGTGAACAGATAGCCGTCGGCCACCGTGAACTGCTCGCCCATCACGAAGGGCTTGCTCGCCAGTTGCCCGTCGACCCAGGTGAAGCGCTCCATCAGCTTGGCCCGCGAGATCGCCTTGGCTTCTTCGGGGATCGCAGCATTGAACAAGGGCGAGAAACCTTTGTGCAATTCACTGGTGATGAAGTTCAGCCATTCCTGCAGGCGATAGCGTTCCAGCGTGCCGTTGGCCGGCGCGAGGTGCGACGTCGGCGCCTGGTCGGCGATGTACTGCACGATGGCCGGGCCTTCAGACAGGCGCTGGCCGTCGGGCAGCTCCAGCAGGGGCACATAGCCCTTGGCGTTGATACCGTAGTAGTCCTCGCCGTCCTTGAGCTTGTGGCTCTTGGTGCTGACCAGCACCAGCTCGAAGGGCAGGCCCGCTTCGAGCAAGGCGATGTGGGGCGAGAGCGAGCAGGCGCCGGGGCTGTAATAGAGCTTCATCATCGAAAGACCTCCTGAAAAGCGGGAGGCCGCACGATACGCCCAAATCCGCCGTCGTGCGGGCGCAGCTATGCTTGGCGCCTTCCAAACCCGCTCTCGCCGCCGATGATCCGCTCGTCCTGTCTTGCCAGCCTTGCCTTCGGCCTCTCGCTGTGTGCGATGTGCGCGAGCGCCGCGCCGCTGCCGCCAGCCGCGCGAGCGGAAGTCGAGGGCCTGATGCAAAGGCTGCAGAGTTCGGGCTGCCAGTTCAACCGCAACGGCAGCTGGTTCAGCGCCAGCGAGGCCCGCGATCACCTGCTGCAAAAGCTCGACTACCTGGAGCGCAAGGATATGGTTCACAGCACCGAGCAGTTCATCGCGCTGGGCGCTTCGGAAAGCAGCATGAGCGGCAAGCCATATCTGGTGCGCTGCGGCAGCGCCGCGCCGGTGGAGAGCAAGCGCTGGCTGAGCGCGGAGCTGCAGGGCTTGCGCACGCGCCCTGCCGCATCGGCGCCCGGCAAGTAAGCGGCATGTCGGCGCTTTCCGCACTGAAACAGAAACTTCACTCGCGCCGCCAACTGCGGCAGCCCAGTGGTCTGCGCTTCGCAGTCGCCGACACGCTGTTGCAGCTCAATCCCGCCGCCTGGGACGCGGTGACGCAAGGCCAGTCCTGGTTCTTCAGCCGCGACTATCTGCAGATGCTGGAGCAGGTGCCGCCTGGCTGCCTGCAGCCACGCTACGGGCTGATCAGCGACGAGCAGGGCCCGATTGCGGCGGTGGTGATGCAGTGGGCCGAACTCTCGGCCGAGCGCATGCGCCCGACGGCGGCGGCCGTTCCCGCGGCCCTTGAAGGCGGCAAGCGCGCCAGGCTGCGCCAGTTGCTCGGCAAGGCCGCAGCCAAGAGCGGCACGGCCTTGGCGGAACGCATCAGCGAGCGCGTGCTGGTCTGCGGCAATCTGCTCAGTTACGGCATGCATGCGGTGGCGATGTCGCGCGACGTGGCGCCCGAGGCCGTGTGGCCGGCCGTGGCCGAGTTGCTCTACCGCGTGCGCCGCGCCGACAAGCTGGCCGGCCAGGCCGGCTTCGTGCTGATCAAGGATGTGACCGAGGCGCAGGCGAAGGCGGTCGGCGTGCTGCACGGCCTGTCCTACCGCAGCGTGGAGACCGAGCCGAACATGGTGCTCGCTCTGCAGCCGCGCTGGAAGACTTACGAGGACTACCTGGCCAGCCTGGCTTCCAAATACCGCAGCTCGGTGCGCAAGCAGATCATGGAGCCGCTGCGCGACGCCGGCCTCACCCTGCACGCTTTCGAGCCCGACGCGGCGCTGCAGGCGCGCATGCACGAGCTCTATCTGCAGGTGCACGAGAACGCGAGCTTCCGGCCCTTCACCCTGCACGCCGAATATTTCGGCGCCCTCGCCCGCACGGCCGGCGCGCGCGTGCGCCATGCCGGCATCTTTGATCGCGACGAACGGCTGCTGGGCTTCATCGTCACCTTGCTCGATGGCGAGACGGCCGTGGCCTATCACATCGGGTTCGACCGCAAGACCGCGGCCGAGCATCCGCTTTACCTCGGCCTGCTGCACGCCAGCATCGGCGATGCGATTGCGATGGGCGCCAAGAGCGTGTCGCTGGGCCGCACGGCGCTTGAGCCCAAGGCCCGGCTCGGCGCCAAGCCGCAGGCGATGCAGGTGTGGATACGCCATCGCCAGCCCCTGCTCAATCAGCTGATCCTGCGCCTGCTGGGCCTGGTGCCGCACGACGCAGCGCCCGAGCGCAACCCTTTCAAGACTCAGGAACAAGCCCCATGAAGAGCATCGCATTTGAAGACTTCTTCGTCGGCCAGGTGCGCGAGTTCGGCCATCGCGTGGTGGACCGCGAGGAAGGCATGGCCTTTGCCAAGGCCTACGACCCGCAGCCGCTGCACCTCGATGAAGAAGCGGCCAAGGCTTCGGTGCTCGGCGGCCTGTCGGTCAGCGGCTGGCACACCTGCGCGATGGTGATGCGCATGATGTGCGACGACTACCTGCTCGACAGCACCAGCCAGGGCTCGCCCGGCATCGACAAGCTGCGCTGGCTCAAGCCCGTGCGCCCCGGCGACACGCTGCGTGTGCGCATGACGGTCAACGAGGTCAAGGCCAGCAAGAGCCGGCCCGAGATCGGCCTGGTGCGCTCGGCGTGGGAGGTCTTCAACCAGAAAGGCGAAGTCGTTCTGACCATGGAAGGCTGGGGCATGTTCGGCCGCCGCGCTTCGACATAATCCGCCGTCGCCTGGAGGGTGGTCATGCGTTTGAGAATTTCCTGTCTGGCCGTGTCGGCAGTGGCGGCCCTGCCGCTGCTGCTGGCATCTGCGGCCGCACAAGCCGCTGCGCTCAAGCCTTGCCGCGTGCCGGGCATTGCCAACGAGGTGCAATGCGGCGTCGTCAAGCGCCCGCTCGATCCGGCCAAGCCGGCGGGCGTGCAGATCGATGTGCACTACATCGTCGTGCCTGCCATGGCGCGCAACAAGCAGCCCGACCCCGTGCTGATGCTGGCCGGCGGCCCCGGCCAGAGCGCCATCGACGTGGCGCCGCTGGTGCTGGGCCGGCTCTCGCGGCTGATCAACCGGCGCGATCTGGTCTTCGTGGACCAGCGCGGCACTGGCCAGTCCGCGCCGCTCAAATGCGCGGACGAAGACAAGCTGCCGCTCAAGGATGCGCTCGACACCGAGCGGCAACTCGAACGCCTGAACCGCTGCCGCGAGACGCTGCAGAAGCTGCCTTACGGCGACCTGCGCATGTTCACCACGACCATCGCCATGCAGGACATGGACGCCGTGCGCGAGCAGCTCGGCGCCGAGCGCTGGAACCTGATCGGCGGCTCCTACGGCACGCGCGCCGCGCTCGAATACCTGCGGCAGTTCCCTCAGCATGTGCGCCGCACCGTGATCGACGGCGTGGCCCCGCCGGACATGATCCTGCCGGTGAGCATGTCCACCGACAGCCAGGCCGCGCTCGACGCCGAGCTGACGGCCTGTGAGAAGGAGCCCGCCTGCGCTCGGCAGTATCCGCAGCTGCGCGCTGAATGGCACGGGCTGCTGGCCAGCCTGCCGCATGCGGTCACCGTCCTGCGGCCGGAAACCGGCCTGCCCGAGACCATCAACCTCGATCGCCCGACCGTCATGCGCGCCGCGCGCGTGCCGCTCTACGCGCCAGCGCTGGCGGCCGGCCTGCCGGCGGCGATCCACGCCGCGGCGCGGGGGCGCTTCGAGGGCCTGATTGGTTTGTCCTCCAACTTTGGTGGCAAGGGCGGGCAGCTCGCCGCGGGCATGCATTACTCGGTGGTCTGCGCCGAAGACGTGCCGCGCATGAACGATGTGAGCGACCAGCCGGGCGCCGACTTCGGCCATGCCGAGGCGCAGAACTACCTGCGCGTCTGCAAGGACTGGCCGCGTGGCACGGTGCCGGCGGCCTTTTACAGCGTGCCGCCGGCCAAATCGCCGGTGCTGCTGCTCAGCGGCGGCGCCGACCCGGTCACGCCGCCCCGGCACGCCGAGCGCGTGGCCAAGGCGCTGGGACCACTGGCGCAGCACATCGTGGTGCCGCAGGCCGGCCATGGCGCAATGGGCGTGGGCTGCATGCGCGACGTGCTGTTCCGCTTCATCGATGCCAAGACCGATGCCCAGGCACTGCCACAGGACGCCAGCTGCGCCACGCATGTCCCGCGGCCGACGGCTTTCATCCCGCTGGGCGACCAGCCCGCGCCGAAGGAGGCCCCCGCGCCATGATCCGCATCGAGAACCTCAGCAAGCGCTTCGTCACGCCCGGCAGCGGCGGCCTGCTCAAGCGCGGCGCAAAGAAGATCGTGCAGGCGGTGGACCAGGTGAGCCTGAACGCGCCCAACGGCAGCATCACCGGCCTGCTGGGCCCCAACGGTGCGGGCAAGACCACCACACTGCGCATGCTGGCCGGCCTGATCAAGCCGGACACCGGGCATTTGAGCGTGGACGGTATCGACGTGATGGCCGAGCCGCGCCAGGCCCTGGCCCGCATGGGCATCCTCGGCGACGCGCACGGCCTCTACCCACGCCTGACAGCGCGCGAGAACATCGTCTACTACGGCCGGCTGCAGGGCATGGGTGCCGATGCCGCGCAGGCCCGCGTGGACGTGCTGTCGAAACTGCTCGACATGCAGGCCATCCTCGACCGCCGCGCCGAGGGCTTCAGCCAGGGCGAACGCATGAAGACCGCGCTGGCCCGCGCGCTGGTGCACGACCCCAGCCACATCGTGCTGGACGAACCCACCAATGGCCTTGACGTGCTGGCCACGCGCGGCCTGCGAGAGGCGCTGCGCTTCCTGCGCTCGCCCGAGGGCGGAGCCAAGTGCATCGTCTTCTCCACCCACATCATGCAGGAGGTGGAACTGCTCTGCGACAGCGTGACCGTCATCGCGCACGGCCGCAGCGTGGCCGTCGGCAGCGTGGAGGAACTGCTGGCGCAAGCCGGCGCAACGCGCTTCGAAGATGCCTTCGTCAAGCTGGCTTTTTTTGAGGAGGCGGCGGCATGACCGGATGGCTCAGACATTTCCGCATCGTCCTGATCAAGGAGATCATCGACGCGACGCGCGACCGCCGCACCCTGCTGCGCCTGATGATCCCGGCGGTGTTCATGGGGCCGGTGATGCTGATGGCGCTGTCGGGCCTGATCGCCTCGCTGGAAGAGCGCGCCGACAAGCGCGAAGTGATGGTGGCCGGCATCGAGAACGCGCCCACGCTGCGCAACTACATCGAGCGCCAGACCTACACGCTCAAGCCCGCGCCGGCCGACTATGAAGCCCGGCTGCGCGCCACCACCCTGCTGGAACCGGTGCTCGTGATCGGCAAGGATTTCGAGCGCGAGCTGGCCGCAGGCGATACGCCGCACCTGGACATCGTCAGCGATAGCAGCAACCAGCGCGCCGAAGCAGGCACGCGTGCGCTCTCGCGGCTCGTGGAGGGTTTCAGCAGCGAGCGCGCCACCCTCGCCCTGGCCCTGCGCGGCGTGCCCGGCACGCTGCTCAAGCCGATCGAGTTGGGCGAGATCGACCTCGCCAGCGCGCAGGCGCGTGCCACGCGGCTCACCGCCATACTGCCCACCTTCATCATCATGGCCGTGCTGTATGGCGCGCTGACCGCGGCGCTGGACAGCACGGCGGGCGAGCGCGAGCGCGGCTCGCTGGAGCCGCTCCTGATGAACCCCGTACCGCCGATGGCCCTGGTGATGGGCAAGTGGGGGGCGGTGGCCCTGCTGGGCATGGCGGTGGCCTTGCTGTCCAACGCCGGCTTCATCCCCGCGCAATGGTTGATACGCAGCGACAGCCTGCAGGCGATGTTCCAGTTCGGCCCGCACGAGGTGGCGCTTTTCCTGCTGCTGCAGCTGCCCCTGGCTGCGGGCCTGGGCGCGCTGCTGATGGCCGTGGCCATCCGCAGCAAGACCTACAAGGAAGCACAGGCGGGCTCGGGCCTGGTGATCATGCTGGTGTCGCTGGCGCCCATGGTTGCCATCTTCAACCCGGGCGGCGAGGCGGGCTGGTACTTCTGGGTGCCCGGGATGGCGCAGAACGCACTCATGATGCAGGTGCTCAAGGGCGAACACCTGCGCTGGATGCAGGTGCTGCCCTCTTTTGTCGTGGGTGCGACGCTGACCGCCGCCTGCCTGGTCTACGTTGCGCGCTCCATGCGCGTGGCGGTGGCGCGCTGAAGCGAATACGCGAATCAGTGGGCCCGCGCCAGGGCCTGCTGAACCTCCTGCTGCCAGGGCAACATGTGCACGATCTCGTTGAGCTGGCGCACCGACTCCAGCGGCGCCAGCACCTCGCCCTCCCCGCTGACGAACTGCAGGTTCGTGATCAGCGCCATTGGGTCCACCATGGCAACAAGGCCGGCCGGCAAGCTGATCCAGTCCCAGGCCACACCGCAGACACGCCCGAGTTCGTCCTCGCGGCGCCAAAGGGTTTGCCCCATGGCAGGCTGTTGATCGTCTCCATGGGCCAACACAAGCGTACTCATGTGAGCAAAATGGAGGTCGGATGCGCGTCGTGTTTCACACAAGACTCGCGGCCATGCGTAGACAATCCAGGCTGGTGGCATATTGCTTTGTCGGCTGAGGTTGAGGGTCATGCGTTCAAAAAAGACACGCAGCGATTGCGCAAGTCTGCAGACCCGCCGCTGAGTTCGCCAGCTGTAAGACTTATCAGGGGAGATGGCCCGCCGGAGCCCAAAAAGGGGCCGGGCGTTGTGCTGTTAGGGATGAAGTAATGTTGCAACCGGCATTTCAGTCCGTGCTAGCCGCCCGAACCCGCGAGCAGTTTCGGGACGAGGTCGTGCGTTTCTCTCGCACCCTCGGCTTCGACACTTTTGCCGCCACGGCGGTGATTGATCACTCCGTGAATGACACGGAATTCGACACGGTCGACAACGCGCCGGAATCCTTCGACGAGGTGTTCAGGGACCGCAGCGCATGGCGCCGGGATCCGGTCATGCAGCACATCAAGCGTCAAAGCGTCCCCATCATCTGGAACCAGAAGACCTATGTCGAATCGGGCCTGGGCGAAATGTGGGAGGAGCAGGCGCGCTTTGGCTACCGTTGCGGCATCGCGCTGGCATTGCACATGCCCGAGGGCCGGCATTTCATTCTTGGCGTCAACCGAGACAGCGCACTTCCCGTCGAAAGCGCAGCACTGACCCGGACCGTTGCCGACCTGCAGCTGTTTGCTGTCTGCGCCCAGGAAACCGCCTGGCGCATCCTGCTTCCCATGGATTCCGACGCGTCGACGATCAATGTTCGCCTGACGCCGCGCGAGCTTGAATGCTTGCGCTGGACCATGGATGGCAAGACGGCCTGGGAAGTCGGCGGCATTCTGGGCATCAGCGAACGCACAGCCGTGTTGCACCTGGGCAATGCGATGCGCAAGCTGGACTGCAACAACAAGCATCAGGCCGTGCTGAAAGCGCTTCGCCTCGGCCTGATTCGCTAGCTCCCAGGCTCCTGCGACGGCAGGAAGCGTGCCAGCTTTTGGTAATTTCCCACCCCATACCCTGTAAGAGTTGACACTTTTGCGATTTACGTGCGCCTGTTGGAATGGACTTCGGTAGCGTCACCAGCCCAATCAGAACCCCTTCGAATTACGGAGCGCATCATGCAAAAGCAGCAAAACAACCCCACCGTTGAACCCATTGAACTC
>FSVW01001017.1_pt1 | contig 26468 bp, 26 predicted proteins | sample 1637551 | NCBI WGS metagenome assembly FSVW01 (sample SAMEA3914814, study PRJEB12502) | metagenome | biome: forest; material: soil | place: USA | collected 2011-09-16 | depth 0.1 m | reverse complement strand
GGCGTGATGGTCGATGCGGTCGTCCGCTTCGCCGCGCAGAACCAGACCACCGGCGCCGCCTACGACCTGACGATGAGCGGGCTGATCGCCGCGCCCGCCGAGCGTGAGGCGCTGGTACCGCCCGAGGGCTTGCGCTATTTGATCGCGCGCCGCGCCGCGCAGGAGCTGCGGCCGGGCAAGTGCATCAACTTCGGCTTCGGCGTGCCCGACGGCATCCCGGCCATCGCCCAGGCTGAAGGCCGCGAGATCAGCTGGACAACCATCGAGCAGGGCCCGCACAACGGCGAGTTGCTCGGCGGCCACCTCTTCGGCGCCACGCGCTACCCCAGCGCCATCGTCAAGAGCAACGAGCAGTTCGATTTCTTCAGCGGCGGCGGCGTCGACATCGCCTTCCTCGGCATGGGCGAACTGGACGCCGAGGGCAACGTCAATGTCTCCTGGCTGGGCGACAGCATCGTCGGCCCCGGCGGCTTCGTCGACATCACGCAGCGCGCCAAGAAGGTTGTCTTCTGCGGCAGCTTCGAGGCCAAGGGCCTGGCGCTGGACCACGAGGCCGATGGCAGCGTACACATAACGCGTTATGGCAGCGTATCCAAGATCGTCGACAAGGTCCGGCACATCACCTTCAGCGGCAAGCGCGCTCGCGCCGACGGGCAGGAAGTGCTGTACGTGACCGAGCGGGCCGTCTTCGAGCTGACGCCCGGCGGCCTGCGCCTGATCGAGATCCCTGCCGGGATCGACCTGCAGGCCGACGTGCTCGACCGCATGCCCTTCGCGGTCGAGCTGGCGCCGGGCCTGCGCGAGCGTGCCAAGGCCGTGGCCTGAGGCTTCAGGCCAGGCTCGTGTCCGGCAGCGCGACCGTGCGCAGCCGCGCCACATCGCGGCCCGGCGGCGCGCCGAACAGGCGGCTGTATTCGCGGCTGAACTGCGAGGGGCTGTCGTAGCCGACGCTGAAGCCGACCGCCGCCACGTCCTCGAACTCGGCCAGCAGCCGCGCCCTCGCAGCCTGCAGCCGGATCTGCTTCTGGAACTGCAGCGGGCTCATCGTCGTGACCGCGCGGAAGTGCCGGTGAAAGGACGACGGGCTCATCGCCGCCAACTCAGCCAGCTCCTCGATGCGGAAAGGCTTGGCGTGGTGCAGCCGTATCCAGCGGATCGCCCGGCTGATCTGCGAGAGCCGGCTGTCGGCCAGGCCGATCTGCCTCACCATCGCGCCCTGCTCGCCGGTCAGCAGGCGCCACAGGATCTCGCGCTCCAGCAGCGGGCCGAGCACCGCGGCGTCGCGCGGGCTGTCGAGCAGGCGCAGCAGGCGGATGACAGCATCGAGCAATTCGGCCGGCGCATTGCTGACGCCCAGGCCGGCCATCTCGGGCACCGGCATGTCGCTGCCGCTCAGCTCCAGCAGCAGTGTCGCGATCAACGCCGGCTTCAGCGTCAGGCCGGCGGACAGATAAGGCAGTTCGGGGCTCGCTCGCCAGACCTGGCCGGCCACCGGCAGATCCACCGACACGACCAGGTACTGCCCGACCCCGTACTCGAACAGCTGTTCGCCCAGCACGGTGCGCTTGGCGCCCTGGGCGACAAGGGCGAAGACCGGTTCGACGATGTGATGGCCGAGTTCGGTCGGTGCGGTGGCGCAGCCGAGCCGGATGCCGAGCGCCTGCGGTTCGGCCTGCGCCGAGCCGGCGTGGCGGGCGATCAGGCGGCGGATTTCTTCCAGTTTTTCCATGGCAGCCACCGTAACCGGGCGACCCGGCACGCGCAAGGGCCGTGCGCCCGAAACGCTCGCGATTGGCAGGATCGTGCAAGAGCCCGCCAGCATCGAACTACCGCCGGCCACCGCTGCAGCGCTCCAATGCAGCCTTGGCAAAAGGAGTGTTCCCATGACGCAGAAGACTTGGTTCATCACCGGCGCAGGCCGCGGCCTCGGCGCCGATATTGCAAAAGCCGCGCTTCAGGCCGGCGACCGGGTCGTGGCCACCGGCCGCGATCCGGCGGCGGTGCGCGACAGCCTCGGCCCCGACGACGAGTTCCTGCTAACGCTGGAACTCGACGTCAACAACGAGGCACAGGCCCAACAGGCGGTGGACGCCGCACTGGCCCGCTTCGGCACCATCGACATCCTGGTCAATAACGCCGGCTATGGCCATCTCGGCCTCTTCGAGGAGACGACCGCGCAGGATGTGCAGGCCCAGTTCGGCACCAACCTGTTCGGCGTGTTCAACGTCACTCGGGTCGTGCTGCCCGTCATGCGGGCGGCGCGCAAGGGCCGCATCTTCAACGTCTCGTCTCTCGCGGGCGTGCGCGGCGCGGCCTTCGCCTCGCTGTACTGCGCGAGCAAGTTCGCGCTGGAGGGCTTCTCGGAGTCGCTGGCGCAGGAAGTCGGGCCCTTCGGCATCCGCGTCACCGTCGTCGAGCCGGGCCCATTCCGGACCGACTTCCTGACGCCGGAATCCTTGCGCCTGGCCGGCCGCCCGGTGGCCGACTATGACGAGCGGCGCACCACGCTGCAAGCCTCGTTCACCCAGCGCAACGGCCAGCAGCCCGGCGATCCGCAGCGCCTGGCACAAGCGCTGGTGCGCCTGGCCGATGAGCCCGAGCCGCCGCTGCGTTTTGCTGCAGGCACGATCGCATTCGAGGCGATCCGCGCCAAGCTCGCCGACATGCAGGCAGAGCTGGCCCAGTGGCGCAGTTTGAGCGTGGCCACGGATGGCGAATATGCCCACTGACATGCCCACTGACACGCCCACTGACGTACAGCTTCAGTAGTAAGTCAGCGTGACGTTGATCGTGTCGGCGTAGACGCCCGGCACGGCGGTGAGTTGGCGGCCGGGGATGCGGCCGTAGACCCAAAGCTGGAGCGGCGGCACCAGGCCCAGCACGTCCAGCAGCAGCGAGTACTGCGCCGACTGGCTGGCGCCGCTGCCGTCGCCCCAGACGGTCGTGTAGGACGCGTCGGTGTAGAGGTTGTAGTTGAGCGAGTTGGCGCCGTTCTTCAGGGTGCGGCCGCTGTAGCTGCCGCTGCTGCCGGGGCTGAGGTCGACCTTGAACGGGATCAGCAGGCCGGCCACGCCGCCGCAGCTGACCTGCAGGCTGGCCGTGCTGTCGGTATTGCCGTAGGCAAGCGGGCTGTAGTTGCCGAAGGACATGCTGGTCGTCACCGTCGTGCAGCTGCACAGAGCGGGCACACACAGCGCCTGAGCGGCACCACTGCCGCCGAGCAGGAGCAGCATGACCAGCCATCGAGGCAAGACCTGACCCCGATCCGGCGATGCTTGCACCGGCAGGGGCGCCGCGTCGATTTTCTTGCTCATCTTCATCTCTATCTCCTCTTCATTGGCAGACGATCACGCCGAGGTCCGGCAGGTCGGCCGCTTCGGTGGGCAGTTGCAATTCGAACCGGCAGGTGCCGGCCGGCGTGGTGGCCTGCAGCCGGGTCCGCTCGGCCGACAAGCCGGCGACGTAGGCCAGCCCGTCGAGACCGACCGGGAAGCTGCGCGCCGACGGCAGCGGCAGCGTTTCGATCAGGCTGCCCGGCGCCAGCGGCTGGCCCGCCGCACCGATCAGGTGGAAGGTCGCGGCGCGGCTGCGCAAGACCGGGAAGCTGATCCGCGCCGCGCTGCGGCCGGACGGCGTCAGCTGCACTTCCAGCGCCTCCAGCTCAGCGTCGAAGGGCAGGTCCGAGCTGTCGATGCCGACCCGGTTGGCTTCGTAGCCGCGCAAGCCGCTGAGCAGCGCGCGGCCATGCGAATCGGTGTGGGCGACGACCTGGTTGTCCTGCCAGACCCGCACGTTCTCGTAGTCGGCCACCTGCACCAGCGCCAGCCCGCCCTCGACCCGGCGGCTGGCGAAGACGCTGCCGTCCATCCAGGCCACGCCGCCGCGCGCGCCCAGGCGCAGGTCCCGCGTGCCGCTGGAGCGCGCCACGCCGCCGTTCAGCGCGATCGCATCGCCCTGCCAGTTCGCCTGCGCGCTGCTGCGGCCGCCGGACTCGGCCGCCAGCTGGTAGCCGATGCCCGAGCCCAGCAGCGGGTTGTGCTGGACCTGCAGTTGCAGCTGCCGGCTGTCCTGGGCCTGGCCCGGCCCGCGGTTCTGCACCAGGGCCGCATTGGCGCTGGTCCGGTCGTCGATCGAATAGCTCCAGTTGAGCGACAGCGTCGTACCGCGGCCCGGACCGAGGTCCTTCAGCAGCGACAGGCCCAGGTAGCCGGCCCGGCTGCCCAGCCAGGCCATCTCGCGGCCATAGTTCAGCGAGGCCAGCCGCGTGGCCGCACCGCCGCTGCCCTGGCGGATCAGACCCAGGCCCAGCGACTGGCCATGCCACGAGCGGCCGACGGCCATCGAATAGCTGAGCCCGGCGCCGAGGCTGGCGACCGCGCCGGTGCCCTGGCCGGCCTGCACGAAGCCGCGGCTGGCTTCGCGCAGTTGCACGCTGCCGCTCCAGTCCTGTGCCTGCCGGTCCAGGCCGGCGCTCATCATCCAGCCTTGGTTCCTGCCAGTCGCCGGGTCACGGCTGCGGCTGGCAGCCAGACCCAGGTTCGCGGTGCCGACGCTGGGCCACAGCCAGATGCCGGTCGCTCCGGCAGTCTGCTGCGCGCTCATCAGCTCCACGCGCAGCTCGCGGGTGAAGCGGTTGGTGACGCCGGCGCGGTCGGTGGCGCTGAACAGCAGCGGGCCGTAGCGATCGCTGCTGATGCCGTAGTCCTCGCGCAGCGCGCCCAGCTCGACGCTGTAGGCGTGCAGGCCCGGCTTCAGCAGCGAAGGGCTCACGTAGTAGGGCTGCACGATCACCTGCTCGCGGCCGAGCAGGTCTCGCACGACGGTACGGATCTCGCCCTGGCCGGTGACGACGGGCATGTCGGTGATGTCGAAGGGCCCGGGCTGCAGGCGGCTCTGCAGGCGCTGGCTGTTGTTGACGTAGACATCGACGGTCGAGGGCAGCGCTGCCTCGCCTCGCAAGGCCGGCAAGGGAAAACTGAGGAAGCCGGGCCGCAGCGAGAAATCGGTGCCCCATTGCAGGCCGCCGAAGCGCAACGCGCGACCCCAGCTGCCGGGCTGGCTGACGCTGTCGCCGATGCTCAGCCGCGCCATGCGCTGCGGCTGGTCGATCTGCCAGCGGGTGTCGAGCCGCACGAGCTTGCCCTGCTCGGTGTAGAGCGCAGTGCTGTTGACCGGGCCGTGCGGCGTGAACAGGCCGGCTTCCAGTACGGCGTCGACGGTGGCCTCGCTGCTTACCCCCGAGCGGCTGCGCTGCCACTGCAGGTCGTAGTTGGCGTAGGCGCCCCATTCGCCCGCCAGCGTCGCTACCGAGGCGCGGGCATCCATGTCCATACGCTGGCCGCGGAAGGCGCCGGCCGGTGCGTCGATCATCAAGGTCTGGCTGGCTTCGTCGATATGCCAGTGCCAGTCATCGTCAGAGCCCAGCACCACATGGACCTCGCCGTCGATCACGCGGGAGGGCTGCAGCGGCAGGTGCAGGTGCAGCTCATCCCAGAGCTGTTGCGGCACGGCCAGGCCCAGGCCCGTGGGCGTTGGCACGCGCAGCGCACGGATCATGCCGTCCTGCGCGATGCCGTTCACGCTCAGGCCCAGCAGCAGGGTCTCGCCCGCCTGCGGCCGGCCGGCGGCCAGCGCGTTGGCAATGCTGTCCAGGCCCTCGGCCAAGTCGGCTGATGCCTGTGCCGAGCCAGGCAAGGGGACGGCCATCAGGCACGGCAGCAGCAACAGCCTGGGCAAGGCCGCGATGCCGACCGGCCTGGAGGAATTCAAGGCTGGCTGTCGACGAGCGCCACATGCTCCACGCCCTGGTCGGTCCGGATCTGCAGGCGGGTGGCCTGCAGCGTGGCGGCGCCGCCTGCGTCGCCCGTGGCCGCGACCGCGCGCTTGAGCCGGTAGCTGCGCTCCTCGCCCGGGAAGATGACCGCCTGCGGGCCCTTCTGCTCGATCACCAGGCCTTCGCTGCCTTCGCCCTGCAGGCGCAGGTCGGCGATCTTCATGTGGACGTTGCCGGCGTTGCTGACCTTGGCGATCACGTCGCCATCGGCTGCGGACTGGAGCTTCCACTGCTGGTCGCGCACGATCTTCATCGGCGCCACGTAGATCGGCACGCGCAGCGAGACGAGCACGCGCACGCTGCCGTTGACGCTGCCCACGTCGCCGAGGTGCAGGCCCGGCACTTCGCGCAGCACCATCCGGTACGTGGCTTCCTGCTGCAGATCCTGGCTGCGGCGCAGGCCCACGCGCACGACCTGCGTCTGGCCCGGCTTCACGGTGAAGACCGGCGGGGTGACGATGATGTCGGTGGTCGGGCCGTCGATGTCCTTGCCATCGACGCGCGACCAGGCGATCGCCTCGGCCTGCATGATCACGGGCTCGCTGCCGTTGTTGACCACCTGCACCGTGGTGCGGTCGTTGTTGCGATCCAGGTGGACGTTGACCGGCATCAGGGTCACGTCGGCCGCGCGGCAAACCGCAGGCGCAAGTACGACCGCAACGAGCAGCAGCAGGTGGGTCAGCAGGTTCTTCATGTCGGGCCTCGTCAGGTGATTGGGGTCGAGCGGGTCAGCTCAAGTAACTCAATAGCTGATCGTCACGGTGACCGTGTCGGTGTAGCTGCCGGGCACAACGTTGGCGAGCGAGGGCAGGCGGCCGTAGATCGTCAGGCTCTGCGCGCTGCCGGTGCCGGTGCCGCCGACGGTGGCGCTGGTCGCCGTGCCGTCGCCCCAGACGCTGGAGCGGCCGGCATCGAGGTAGAGCTGGTAAACGAGGCTGCGGGTGCCGCTCTTCATCGTTCGGGTGGTGAAATTGGACGCGCCGCCCGCGTTGACGCCGGCATTCAGCGCCACCGTGTAGGGCGTGGTGTTGGTGCACTGCACGCTCAGCGTCGAGCTGGCGTCCAGCGGGGTGGCGGTGGCGAGCGGGTCGATGCTGCTGCCGAAGTTCAGCGCCGTGCCGGCGACCGTGCAGGAGCTGATGACGGTGGCCGTCACCTGGAAGGTGTTGGTGGCGGTGGCGGCCAGTCCGAGGCTGCACCAGCCGAAGGCCAGCGAGGCCAGCAGCAGCGGTTTGATGAGGAGGTTGCGCATGATGTTTGTGCAGGAGGTTTGGATGGATGATTTGGTGTCGGATTCAGTGGGTGAAAGCCGAGCTGCGGTGCGGCAGCTGCGCCCCGTAGGCACGGGCCTCGGCCAGCGTCAGCAGCGAGCGCGGGGCGATCGCGTCGCCGGGAAAGAGGGCCATTCCCACCTGAGCCCGCAGCGCTGCCGCGGTCGGAAGTTGCTGGAAGGATTCGGTCATCAGATCGCCCAGCTGGGCGGCGAAGGCGGCTGCCGAATCCGTTGATTCGACCCGGGTGACCACCAGCGAGAACTGGTCCGCCGCGTGGCGGGCGAGCACATCGGTCGGCTCGCAGACTTCGCCGATGCGCCGCGAGACATCGCGCAGCACATCGTTCACTTCGACAACGCCGTTGCCCTCGACCAGCGCGGCCAGGCCGCCCATCACCATCACGTACACCGCCAGGTCGGTGCCGTCGCGGTGGGCCGTCTTGGCCGCATGGTCCAGGCGTTCGAGCAAGGCCACTTCGCCGAACAGGCCGGTCAGGCCGTCGCGCAGCAGGATGGAGGCCTGGGGCGCGGTGTCGCGGGTGGGCTCCTGATCGATCAGAGAGGTCAGGTCGTCGAACAGCGTTTCCAGGCCGCTGGCCTTGTCGTAGAAGCCGTCGGCGCCAGCCTGGGCGCAGGCCTGGCGGTAGGGCTCCAGCGCCTGGTTGGTGAAGACCAGCACGCGGCCGGCATAACCCGTGCGGCGCAGCTGCTTCAGGACGTTCAGGCCCGAACCGCCGTCGGCCAGCGATAGGTCCAGCAGGACTGTGTCAGGCTTCAGCCACGAGATCAGCGCCTGCGCCTGGGCTTCGCCGTTGGCTTCGCCCACGACGCGAGCACCGGCCAGGGTCTCCAGGCGGCGCACCAGCAGGCGCCTGATCGACTGGGAATCTTCTACAACGAAAATATTCATGACCACTGCCTCACCTGTTTTGCCGTGAAGACAGTGTCGAAAAAAGCGCGTGCCGCGCTCAGCGGCCTTTTCCGCAAGCCGCGGTGCCGGGATCCTGCAAGCTGGCGTAGGTAAATTGCCTACAATCACAAGATGGTTCGCCTGTTGCGTCCGGTGCCTGCGGTCAACCGGGATCCGTCAGGCCGTGCTGGACGCAATACTTGGTCAGCTCGGTGTTGTTCTTCCAGCCGGCCTTCTCCAGGATGCGGGCGCGGTAGGTGCCCACGGTCTTGACCGACAGGGTCATCAGCTCGGCGATCTCGGCCGGCGTGCGGCCCGCGGCGATCAGCAGCATCACGCGCGTCTCCTGGGACGACAGCTGCTCGTGTGGCAGCGTGCTGGCCGACTTGCCGCTGAGCAGTCCCAGCAGATGGTCGGCCATGCTGGCGGTGACGTAGCGGCCGCCGCCGAGCACTCGGCGCAGCGCGGTCACCAGTTCCTCGCCGGCCAGGTCCTTGGGCAGGTAGCCGGAGACGCCCATCTGGATCAGCCGGGAGGCGTAAGCCGCCTCGGCATTCAGGCTCAGCACCAGGATCGGCGTGCTCTTGAGCGCGCGCAGCATGCGGGTCGCGCTCTCGACCCCGCTGGCGTCGGGCAGCGAGAGATCGAGCACCACCACATCAGGCGGCGGCGGCTGCTGGGCCAGGCGCAGGGCATCAGCCAGCGAAGGCGCCTCCGGCACCTCGGCATCAGCCCATTCCTGCAGGATCAGCTGGCGCACGCCGACGCGCATGATCGGATGGTCATCGACGATCAGGAACTTCATCCGGCCTCCCCGCTGTTGAGATCTTCCTGCGGCGCCGCAGCCAGCGGCAGGATCACGGTGACCCGCGTGCCGCGTCCGTTCGGTCCCGATCCCATGTCGAGGCGGCCACCGGACATCGCCGCCCGCTCACGCATATTGCGCAGGCCGGAGGCATCGGCGCGTACCTGCCCGAGGCCGACGCCGTTGTCGATGATGTCGAGCTGGTAGAGCATCTCGCCTTCGACCTGCTCGCCGCGCAGATCGAGCTGCGAAGCGGCGGCATGGCGCAGCACATTGGTGGACGCTTCCTGGACGATGCGAAAGAGCTGGTTCGCCTGAATCGGCGTCAGCGCCGAGTCGCCGCTCAACTCGGCCTTGACCTCGATGCCGCCACGCCGCGCGAGGCCCTTGGCGTAGTGATCCAGCGCCGCCGCCAGACCGAAGTCGTCCAGCAGCGGCGGCCGCAGCGCAGCGGAGATGGAGCGCGCGGCATTGATGCCTTCGTCGGCCAGTGCGATCAGCTCCTGCACGCTGTCCCTATGCTCGTCGCCGATCCTGCGGCGCATCGACAGCGCCAGCATCTTGATCGAGGTGCCGATCTGGCCGATCTGGTCGTGCACCTCGCGGGCGAGCTGCCGGCGTTCGGTCTCGATGCTGGCATCGAGCTCGGTGGCGAAATGCTGGATGCGCGTCAGCGCCTCGCGCAGCCTGCCGGTGCGGTTGGCCACCGTCTGCTCCAGCGCCTGGTTCAGCGTCGTCAACGCCTGCTCGGCCTCGTCACGCCGCCGGGACTGGTGGCGCAACGCCACCGCCGCGCCGATGATCATGGCGGTGCCGATCGCGGGCAATGCGCCGGCCAGCACGATGGTGCGCTTCTGGACCACCAGCGTGCCCTCGTCGGCGTGGCGCACGCGCGCCTCCTCGATCTGCTCCAGCTCGGCCAGCTCCAGGCGGATGCGGTCCATCAGCGCCTTGCCGGATTCAAAGCCCTTCACATCCTTGAGCACCGCATCGCCCATCGCCCAGCGCTGCCCGACATTGCGCTCGACCTGGGCCAGGCGCTCGCGGCTCAGCACGTCCAGCCGCTGCAGCGGCGGGGGCACCGGCAGTTCCTCGGCCAGATGGGCACGCAGCGACTTGTAGGTGTCGTCGAACTCCGCCCGCGCGTGCTCATAGGGTTCGAGGAAGGCCGGCTGCCCGGTGATGATGAAGCCGCGCTGGCCGGTCTCCAGGTCAAGCATCAGCATGGCAGTACGGCGGATCAGCAGTTGAGCCTGGCGCGCATGCTCGCGCGCCTTGTTGCGATCGAGTACGTCCTCCAGGCCCAGGTAAAGGGCGGCCGAAGTGCCCACGAAAGCCACTGTCCCTGCAAGCAGCAGGAGCCAGACGGCAGCGGAAGAAGACCAGTGAAAACGCATAGCCATCCGGGTGATGAACCACTCCAGAAAATTTCGCAGGCCGGCCCCGCGAGACAATGACATTCACCGGCCTACCCCTCCCAACTCCGAAGCGATCTGCAGCTCGATCAGCCCGCATCCACTCCCTCCGAGCCCAGGCTAGTGGCGGTGCCCGGCGATTGCAATGCGCCGAGGCCCGCCCGCACCACGTCAGGGCACTCCCAGGGCCGCGAACCTAGCAACATTGCTAGGGCCACGCCCCCGCTTTCCGGCAAATCCGCAACACATTCCGTAACGTTCAAAATCAGCGCGGCCGCCCATCATTCGACGCGGATCTGGCGCTCGCGGATCAGCACGGCATAACGCTTTCTTTCATCGGCAATCAGCTTGGCGAACTGCGCAGGCGCGCTGGCCACGGGCAGGCCGCCGATCTCGAGCATCCGCGCGCGCGTTTCGTCCGCCAGCAGCGCACTGCGAATGTCGGCGGAGAGTCTGTCCACCAACTCGGGCCGCGTCCCCTGCGGCGCCAGCAGGCCGAACCAGCTGAGGAAATGAAAGCCGGGCGCGACGGTTTCCGACAAGGTGGGGACCATCGGTATCGCGGCGACCCGATCGGCGCTCGTCACGGCCAGCGCACGTAGTTCACCGCTGCGTATCCGCGCGCTCGCCTCCAGCACGCTGATGAAGGCCAGGTCGATCCGGCGCGCGATCAGGTCCGCAATCGCCGGCGCACCGCCGCGATAGGGCACATGGACGATGAAGGTGCCGGTGCTCTGCTTGAACATTTCCGCGACGATGTGCGGCGCGCCTCCCGGTCCCGAACTGCCGTAGTTCAAGGCCGCCGGATGCGCGCGCGCCAGCGCGACCAGTTGGCCGACCGTTCTCGCCTCCATGCCCGGGCTGACGACCAGCACCATCGGCAGCTGCGCGACCAGCGAGACCGGCATGAAGGCTCGGTCCGGGTCGTACGGCATGCTGGAATACAGCGTCGGGTTGATCGACTGCGTGCCGACATTGCCGACCAGCAGCGTGTAACCGTCCGGTTTGGCCCGAGAGACGAATTCGGCGCCGACCAGGCCGGCCGCGCCGCTGCGGTTCTCGACCAGGACCGTCTGGCCCCAGGCCTGCGACAGCGCTTGCGCGAGGATGCGCGCGCCGACGTCCGTCCCGCCGCCCGCAGGAAAGGGTACGACCAGCGTGATCGGCCGGGTCGGAAAACCCACCGAACGGGTCGCCGGCTCGGCCAGCACCCGCATTGCCGCGGGCGCGCCCAACACGCCGGCCAGCCAAGCCGCCATCGCGCGTCTCGAGTGATTCAGCATTCTTTTCCTTCTTCCCAGGCCCACGGAACGCAACTCTTCCGTGCGAAGCCTCTCCCTCGGCTGATCCAGGCAGCAAATTCCGCATACCTGAATCGCCGTTTATCGATCCATGCCCCCAAGCTTAGTCTCGATGCGAGGCGCCGGCAATGGCGCGTTGCCGCAGCGGCATGCCGAAGCGAGTCACCGCTGCACGCGCTGAGGTTCGAAGTTATGCCCGGTCGAGCCGCAACCGACCTCAGGCCAGAAGCGCTGAACTCTAGGCCTTGGGCCGCTTGATCAGCGTCCGCTGGAACCAGGCCTCGTTCATCCGCACCAGGAAGCTCGGCGTGATCGGGTAGCCGGCCTTGTCGCCGAGCACCGATTCGCTGCCGCAGCGCGGACACATCGCGGTCTGCTTGTCGACGGCGGCCGGGTCGTTGAAGTTGTCCATGTCCAGCCCGGTCCAGCCGACGATCTGGTCGGGCGGGAAGATCTCCAGGCAGTTGCAGCAGCCACATTGCCTGCTGTCCTGGATCTGCTTCCAGTTCTTGCCAAGGTAGTGGTAGGCCGCGAGCAGCTCGTTCATGTCTGATGGGTCCGAAGGCGGTTCTGTTGGGCGATGTCCGCGCAAGTGGAAGCGATGGCCCCTTGCCGGTCAAGTCGGGGGAACACGGCAGCCCTGAAAATGCGACAGCTCCATCGCAATGACCCACGATTTCCCATGCGCACACATAACGTCCTACTTGCACTGCCTGCACTGGTGCTGGCCACCACCCTCCAGGCCCGCGCCGAACCCGCCGCCGCGCTCCCTCAGCTGGAGGCCTATCACGTGCCGGCCAGCTGGATCACGCCGATCGAGCCGCTGCGCATCAGCGACCACGTCTGGCAGATCGGCAGCGCCAACATCACCGCCTTGCTGATCAAGACCGACGAGGGCGCGGTGCTGATCGATGGCGGCATGCCACAACTGGCCGAGCCTCTGCTGGCGAACATGAAGCGTCTGGGCGTGGCGCCACACGATCTGCGCTTCATCCTGCACACCCACGCCCATGCGGACCATGCCGGCCCGTTGGCCGCGATCAAGCGGGCTACCGGCGCCACGCTCGTCAGCAATGGCGAATCGGCGGCGCTGCTCGCTCGAGGCGGCAGCCACGACATCCATTTCGGCGACTCGATCCAGTACCCACCGGTGCAGGCCGATCGCCTGCTGCAGGACGGCGAAACCGTGCAGCTCGGCGGCATCGTCTTCACCGTCACCTTCACGCCCGGCCACACGCCAGGCAGCATGAGCTGGACCTGGACCGATACCCAGGCCGGCAAGCCGCTGCGCATCGCCTACGCCGACAGCCTAAGCGCGCCGGGCTACAAGCTCGTCGGCAACCCGGCTTATCCACATCTCCTCGAGGCCTATGCGCAGAGCGCCGCGAAGGTCCGTGCGCTGCCCTGCGACCTGCTGCTGACGCCGCACCCTGACCAGAGCGGCTGGGACTACGCGAACGCCGCGAAGCCGCATCCGGAGCCGATGAGCTGCGCGGCCTACGCCGATGCTGCCGAGAAGCACCTGAAGGCACAGGCGGCCGAGCAGGCTTCGCGCGGCTCGCACTGAGCGGCAAGTCCTGGCGCCGATAGGTAAGCGTCTGTCCTGCCGGGCCAAGCGGGGGTGCCGGGGCAAAAAGATACTGCGGCAGAGCCATGACGGCGTGCGCATCGCGCAGCGCCAGAAGGCCGCATTTCTTTCAATGCCCTGGAGACAGACACCATGAACTTCCTCGACGGCTCCCTGTTCCCCGAGAACCAGGACAAACTCGTCATCACGGCCGCGCCCTACGGCCCCGAGTGGATTCCTTCGGACTTCCCCGAGGACATCCCGGTGACGATGCAGGCGCAGATCCAGAAGGCCGTCGACTGCTATAAGGCCGGCGCCTCGGTGCTGCACCTGCATGTGCGTGAACTCGACGGCCGCGGCAGCAAGCGCCTGTCGATGTTCAACGAGCTGATCGCCGGCGTGCGCGAGGCGGTGCCGGAGATGGTGATCCAGGTCGGCGGCTCGATCAGCTTCGCGCCCGAGACCGATGGCGCGGCCGCCAAGTGGCTGTCGGACGACACCCGCCACATGCTGGCCGAGTTGAGCCCGAAGCCCGACCAGGTGACGGTGACCGTCAACACCTCGCAGATGAACGTCATCGAGCAGATGGACATGCGCGACATCGCCGGCACCTCGCTGGGCGAGCCCGACGGCTTCCGCGCCTACTCCAACATGATCGTGCCCTCGACGCCTAGCTTCTTCGAGGAGCATGTCCAGCGCCTCAGCGCCGCCGGCATCCAGAGCGCCTTCCAGTGCTACAACATCAACAGCTACGAAAGCGTGGAGCGCCTGATCCGCCGCGGCCTCTTCAAGGGCCCGCTGGTGCTCAACTGGGTCGCCATCGGCGGTGGCATGGACGCACCGAACATCTACAACCTGGCCAACTTCTTGCGCGCCCTGCCCGATGGCGCGATGCTGACGGTCGAGAGCAGCATGCTCAACACGCTGCCCGTCAACATGATGGGCATCGCCATGGGCCTGCACGTGCGTTGCGGCATCGAGGACAACCTGTGGAACCAGACGCGCACGGCCAGGATGACGACAGTGCAGCAGATAGAACAGCTGGTTCGCATCTCGCGCGAGTTCGGCCGCGAGGTGGCCAACGGCAAGGAAGCGCGTGAGATCCTGAAGATCGGCGTGTTCTACGACACGGTGGACGAGACGCTCGCCGCCAACGGCTTCGCGCCGAACCCGAAGGGCCGGCAGCAAGGCTTTCTGCGCAAGGCAGCCTGAAATGGAGAGCCGCGTCCCCACCCCCTCGGCCGGCCCGACAAGCACAAATCCGAGCAAGGCGGAATGGACACTTGAGGTGCAAGCCGCTTGACCCATCGTCCTCTCCATGTCGAAGTCTGGTTCGATTTGATCTGCCCCTGGTGCTGGATCGGCAAGCGCCAGCTCGAGCAGGCCATGGCGCAGCACCGGCAGTTGCATCCCCGGCGCCCGCTACGCGTGCAGTGGCGCTCGCAGCAATTGCTGCCGAACGTGCCGCCGCAGGGCTTGCCGTATGTCGAGTTCTACCTGGATCGCCTGGGCAGCGCCGCGGCCGTGGCGGCGCGGCAGGCACAGGTGCGCGAGGCCGGAGCCAGCGTCGGGCTAACGTTCAATTTGAGCGGCATACCGCTGATGCCCAATACCCGCGCCGCCCATGCGCTGATCGCCGACGCGCAAGCCCAGTGCGACGCAGCCACGGTCGATGCCTTGATCGAGCAACTGTTCCAGGCTCACTTCATGCGCGGCATGAACCTTGACGACGGCGAGTTGCTCGGCGCCCTCGCCGAGTGCCATGACATCGAAGACGGCAGCGCGGAGCCCTGCCTAGAGCCCGTAGCCACAGGCGTGCCCTTGTTCGTGGTCAACGAGACGCTGGCCTTGAGCGGCTCGCAGTCGCCCCAGCGCCTGCTGGCCTTGCTGCTGAATGCGGGGGAGTGCGCAGATCAGGCAGCTTGACCTGCGAGGCCACCGATAAGTTTCATGCGGTGTTCAGTCTTGCGCCAGCGGGCGCCCTTCCACGCGGAACCATCGTCGCAAGGCCAAGGGCCGCGCAACGCCGCGCCGCTCGCCCACGAAGGGCATCTGCAGCCTGGCCCCGTCGAACAGTTCCACCAACCAATCCGTCTCGCCGATGAACCGGAACGCGACCGTGTCGGGCTCCTGGATCTTCAGTTCCGAAAACGAACCGGTCGAGTACATCGCGCCGATCCTTGCCGAATCGAGCAAGCGGCCATCGCCATCGATCAAGTGGATGGACAACTGATCTTCAGCCGGCACGTCGTCGGTCAGGAAGAGCAGGTAGCGGCCCCTGCATTCAACCGCGCCTTCCAGGATCACGCCGTCCACCGCCTGGCCCGTCGCCACGCCGTTCACGCAGACCTCGCTTTGCATCGGCTGATCGCCTTGCGTCGCAACGGGGCGGATGGATATTTCGTTGGCCAGGTGCATCGGCGGCCTCACCAGAACAGGTCGACGCCGAAGGCCGCAAGCGCACCGCCGACGAAGGCGCCTACGGTGACGCACACCGGCGCGCCTGGGCCGCAGGCCAGCCCAGCCAAAGCGCCGCCCGCGATGCCGCCGGCGATGCTCGCACCGGTGACCGCCCCCTCGTGCGCCAGGGCATCGACCTTGTCATCCGCCGTGGCCACGTTATAGACCGACAGCGCGATGGACACGAGGATCAGCCCGCGCCCGGCCCCGGACAGACGCCGCATCGCCAGGGTCACTCGCGCATTAGAGCGCCCTGCCGACTCCACGATCTGCGCATACACCGCGTTCTGCTGCGCCTCGGTCAGCGCTGCGAAACGCGCTTCGGGGCCGAACATCTGCTGGACCTTGCGCCCGATCAACTCGTTGAGGGACGGCGGCTCGCTCTTGAGCCGCTGCGCGATGGCGCGCCCCACCGGCGTGCTGCGCCCGCGGATGATTTCCATCACAACGTCGCGCGCCTCCTTGGCCTGGGCCGCCGCCTCGCCCCAGCTGAGGGTCCCGGCCTGCGCGCGGGCACGCAGCTCGTCGGCCATGGCCTTGATCTGGCGGGCGTAGAGCTGGCGCGCCGCAGCGTCGATCGTGAGATGCACGCCCGCATTCGCGACCTCCGTCTCGAGCGCTTTCACCGTGCGCTCGAACAGCGAGCGGTCCGACGCCGAAGCGTCGATCACACCAGGCGGCGGCGTGGCCGTCAGGCAGATCGTGCCGCCGTCAATGCGCTCGCTGCGCGTGACGCACTGCGGGCCAGGAACGCGACCACCAGCCATGGGGTTCTCCTCTATGAAGCGACGCAGTATCGCCGTGGCAGCCGGCGCCGCTCAAGCGCCTTAGGTCATCTTTTGCTCTTCACCGGTCAGTTCGGCCAGCAGGCTCAACGCCTGCGGCCATTCGCCATACCCGGCATTCGGATTCAGGTGGCCGGCGGCGCCGATGTTCTCCAGGCGGCTGCCCCAGGCGTCGGCTAGGCCGGCCACGCGTTCGAAGCGGGCCAGCGGGTCATTGGTGCTGGCAGCGACGATGCTCCTGAAAGGCAGCGGCTTGCGCGGGATGGGCAGCCAGCCGTGGGCTTGCAGCTCATCGAGCTTCGGATAGCCCTCGGGCAAGGGCGCTTCCAGGTCGGCCGGCGCGGCCAGCAAGGCGCCATTGATTCGGCGCGCGGCCTGCGCGGCCCAGTGCGCCACCATGATGACGCCGGCGCTGTGGGCAACGATGACGACCGGGCCGTCGATCTGGCGAAGCTGGACATCGATGGCCTGCACGCGCGCCGCGCAACTGAGCCTGTTGTGCTCCAGCGGCGGCACGGTGCACACGCGGGCGAGCTTGGCCGCAAGCAGCGTCTGCCAGTGCAGCGGCACGTGCTCGCGCAGGCCAGGGACGATCAGGAAAGTGACGGGAACTTCGATCAAATCGGGCTCCGCGTGCAGATAAGCAAATGTTCCGGGCCGAGCGCCGGGCCGCTACCAAGCCGGCCCGCGTTGGCTCCGCTTGCGGCTCGACGCCGCAAGTGGAGTCGTCCCCCAGGGAAGAGAGTGCCGCGGCTCCGATCCCGCCTGCGCGGGATTGGACGGCACGAGCGCCGTCGGCGTTTCGCCGATGGCAGACCAGACACACCCGCGTCCAGCGAGGCGGGACTGGGCGAGGGGCTAATACGGCACATCGCCCTTGATGCCGGCGCGGTCCATCTTGCGATGGCAGGGCGGGTAGTCCATCACCGCGTAGTGCTGGGTCGAGCGGTTGTCCCAGAAGGCCACGCTGTTGGGCTTCCAGCGGAAGCGAACCTGGAACTCGGGGATGTAGGCCTGGCTGATGAGGTAACTGAGTAGTTGAGCGGCGCCGGGCACCGCGTCCTGGCCGAAGCGGACGTTGTCCGGCCGATGGAAATTGGTGAAGTGCGTGGTGAAGCCGTTGACGAACAGCACCTTCTCGCCGGTCTCCGGATGGGTGCGCACGACCGGATGCTCGGCATCGGGGAACTGGGCCTTCAGCGCCAGCCGTTTCTCGATCGGCATCGCCGCGCCAAAGCTGGCTTCGATGCTGTGGCGGGCGCGCAGCGGGGCGATCTTCGCCTTGATGGCTTCGGGCAAGCGCGAGTAGGCCTCGACCATATTGACCCACATCGTGTCGCCGCCGACCGGCGGGCATTCCACGCAGCGCAGCACGCAGCCGAAGGGCGGCTGCTCGCGCCAGGTGGCGTCGGAGTGCCAGGCGTTCTCGTAGCGGTCGTTGGGCTTGTCGGGTGACTTGTAGATGCGCACGAGTCCCGGGTTCTCCGGGTCGCTGCCCGCCACCGGGTGGTCTTCCAGCTCGCCGAAGCGGCGCGCAAAGGCGACGTGCTCGGCCGGGCTGATGTCCTGGTCGCGGAAAAAGATAACGCGATGCTTCAGCAGCAGCGCCCGGATCTCGGCCAGCAGGCCTTCGTCCTGCGCCGCTGCCCCCAGATGGACGCCGCTGACTTCGGCTCCGATGGCGCAGGTCAGCGGTTCGACCGACAGCGTGCGCGTCAAAGAGGAGGCGCGGACGAACGCGGCGGACTCAGGTGCAATGCTCATGGGTTTGTCTCCGATCCTTCAATGGGATGCATGCTCGATGCGATGCAAGTATTCGACGCTGCCGTTATCCATGCTTGACTTCGAAGGCGCCGCACTTACCATTTCGCGCCAATGAAGCTTGAGATTCTCCTGCGATGAACGTCCTTGTCCGCGCGGCCAGCCTGACCCATTACACCGAGGTCGCACGCAGCGTGGGGCTGGACCCCAGGCGCATGCTCGCCGATGCCGAGCTGAGCAGCAATGTACTGGCCGAGCCGGACCTGCGAATCCCGGTGGCCCGCGTCAACAGCCTGCTCGAACGTTCCGCCGCCGTCTCCGGCGTCGAAGCCTTCGGCCTGCGCATGGCGGAGTCGCGCCAGCTGTCCAACCTCGGCCCGGTCGGCATGCTGATCCGCGACCAGCCGACCCTGCGCGAATCGCTGGCGGTGCTGGTGCGCTACCAGGTCTTGCTCAACGGTGCCATGTCGCTGCTGATCGAGGAGGCCGCCGGCGTGGTCGTGATCCGCGAAGACGTGGTGGCCGGCGAAGGGGCGCCGGTGCGCCAGGCGATCGAGCTGGCGATCGGCGTCATGGTGCGGCTGATGCGCCAGTTCCTCGGCGCGCAATGGCGGCCGCGGCGCGTCTGCTTCACCCATGCGGCGCCCAAGGACTTGAGCACGCACATGCGCGTGTTCGGCCCCTGCGTCGAGTTCAAGCACGACTTCAATGGCGTCGTCTGCGCGGCTGGCGATCTCGACACGCCCAACCCTTCCGGCGATCCGGCGATGGCCCGCTATGCGCAGCAGTTGCTCGATACCGCGCTACAGGTGCAGGCCCCTTCGATGTCGGAAGAAGTGCGGCGCACGGCCCTGTTGCTGATGCCCGGCGGGCGTTGCAGCATCGAGCAAGTGGCCCTGCACCTGGGCCTGGTTTGCCGCACCGTGCAGCGCCGGCTGGCCGAGGAAGGCACGAGCTTCTCGGACCTGGTCAACGAGCTGCGCATCGACCTGGCCAAGCGCCACGTCAAGGGCAGCGATCGGGCGCTGACCGATGTAGCTGCGCTGCTCGGTTTCTCCGCGCCGAGCGGCTTCTCGCGCTGGTTCCACGCGCAGTTCGGCTGCAGCCCATCCCAAGCAAGACAGGCCGGCGGCAAGGTCAGCTGAGATCGCGAGTTACGGAATCAAGACCGTCGCGCCAACCGTCTTGCGCGCTTCCAGCACGCTATGCGCCTGCGCCGCATCCTTCAGCGGGAAGGCCTGCTTCGGCTCGCTGACGATCTGGCCCTTGAGCACCAGGTCGAACAGCTCGTCGGCCATCTTCAGCATGTTCGGTCGCGGCAGCGCGTAGTCGACCATTGCCGGCCGCGTGACCCATAGCGAACCCTTGATGGCCAGCTGCATCGTGTCGATCACGACCGGGCCGGAGCTGGTGCCATTGCTGACCAGCGTGCCGCGCTTCTGCAGGCAGTCGAGCGAGCCGGCCAGCGTGTCCTTGCCGACAGAGTCGTAGACGACCGGAACGCCCTTGCCCTCGGTGATTTGCTTGACCCGCTCGACGAAATTCTCGCGCTTGTAATTGATGACGTGCGTGCAGCCATGCGCCTTGGCGACCTCGGCCTTTTCGTCGGAGCCGACAGTGCCGATCATCGTTACGCCCAACGCGCGCGCCCACTGGCAGGCGATCAGACCGACGCCGCCGGCCGCTGCGTGATAGAGGATCGTGTCGCCGGCCTTCAGCGGATAGACCTGGCGGAACAGGTACTGTGCGGTCAGGCCTTTCATGATCAAGGTGGCTGCGCTGCGATCGGTGATGCCATCAGGCAACTTGATCAACACATCGGCCGGCATCACGCGTGCCTGCGAGTAAGCGCCGAGCGGTCCGAGTAAGTAACCAACCCGGTCACCTGGCGTGAGGAAGCTGACGCCGGGGCCGACGGCCTCGACGACGCCGACGGCGTCCGAGCCCAGGCCCGATCCGACGCCTTCTGGCAGCGGCGTCGGATAGCGGCCGCTGCGGAAGTAGCAGTCGATGAAGTTGACCGCGATGGCGGTGTGGCGGATGCGCACCTGGCCCGGGCCGGGCTCGCCGACCTCGACCGTTTCGAGCTTGAGTACATCGGGGCCGCCGGTTTCACGGAAGCGTATGGCTTGGGTTTTCATGGCGTTCTTTCGTCTTGAGATTTCGGGGGCTCAGGCCGCGGCCTGGGCAAGATCGACCACCGGCGGTGCCGCGTCGACCTGCACGTGGGTGACGGCCGCGCAGTCGCGCTCGTAGCTGCCGCGTGCGATGAGGAAGAACAGCGCGGCCAGCAGACTGAAGGCCGGCACCACGGTCAACGCCGCCTGCAGGCCCCACAGGTCCGACAGCAGGCCGGCGATGAAGGGGCCGAGCGCCAGGCCCAGCAGGTTCTGGAACAGAGAGAGCACGGCGGCGCCGGTGGAGCGCACGCCGGGGTGGACCACGTCGAAGGTCACCGCGGCGATCGGGCCGACGGTGCAGGTCATCACGAAGCCGGCCAGCACGATCACGAGGAACTGCGCCTTGCCAGCGGCCATCGCGCCGAAGGCGCTGCAGAACAGCAGGGTCGTGAGTCCGCAAAGCGCCGCCACCAGGCTCAGCTTGACATGGCCGCGGCCCTTGCCGACGCGATCGACGACGATGCCCCAGACGAAGGCGCCGAAAGCTCCAGCCAGCACCACCAGCGCGGCCTGCTTGGCCGCCATGTCCGGCGCCACGCCGTGCACGCGGTTGAGGAAGCTCGGCAGCCAGGACCAGATCGCCGAGACCGCGATCAGCTGCATCGCCGCGCCCAGGCAAGCCCACAACAACGTGCGCGAGCGCGTCAGCGTCTTCGCCACATGGCCGAGCAGATGGCCGGTCGAGCGGGTGGCGCGGTTCAGCTCCGGCGTCAGCGCGACGGTCTTGTAGTCGCGCACGCCGAGGTAGAGCATCGACATCACCAGCCCCGGAATGCCGACCACGCCGAAGGCCGCCTGCCAGCCCCAGCGCGTGGAGATCACACCGCCAACAAGCACGCCCAGCACCGAGCCGATCGAGGCCGCGGCGAAGAAGGCGCCGAGCAGCGCCGAGCGCATGCGGCTGGGGAACAGGCTGGCGATCAGCGCGGCGCCGACCGAGCCGTAGCCTGCCTCGCCGAGGCCCACAACCGCACGTGCCGCGAACAGCTGCGAGTAGTTGCCTGCGAACATGCAAGAGACAGTTGCAAGGCTCCACATCGTGGCCATCACGAAGACGCTCCTGACCCGGCTGAAGCGGTCGGCCAGCAAGGCCACCGGCAGGCCGGCGAACGCCACAACCAGCGAGATCACCGAGACCAGGCCGCCCAGCTGCTTGTCGCTCAGGCTCCATTCCGCCTTGAGGTAAGGAAACAGCGAGACGATGACCTGGCGGTCGATGTAGTCGAACAGCATCAGGCCGAAGGTCATCGCGAAGGCGAACCAGGCTTGGCCGCGCGGCACCAGGTACTGGTCAGCCGCCGAGCCGGCGCCGGGCTTGGGATCTGCGTGGAAATGCATGGTGACGTGCCTCCTGGGTGCCGGGTCAGAAAGTGTGCCTAACGCCCAGCATCAGCGCATGCACGTTCTGGTTGGCCGCCACCGCCGTCGCGTAGATCGGGCTCAGGTTCATGTTGGCGCCGTGGTTGGTGACGCTGGCCGCCTCCGCGTAGAGCATGCTGCGCTTGGACAGGTAGTAGTCCAGGCCCAGCGCGAACTGCGTGGCCGAGTTGCCGACATTGGTCTTGTCGCTGATGCGGTAGTAACCGGCGCTGGCAGCAAACTGCGGGGCGATCTTCCAGCCGGCGGCGAGCGACCACATGTCCAGGCTCTTCGAGCCGACCGGCACCACCTGCACCTTGGCCGGGTTGCGGGCCTGGAAGTACTCGGCGCTGATAGTCCAGTCCGTCCAGGTGTAGAGCGCGCCGACCGAGGTCAGGCGGTTGGTATTGGCGGTCGGCGTCAGGCCCGCGGCGGTGAGCGCGGCGCTGGCCGCTGCGGCCGTGCCGAGCTTCTTCGTGTAGAGCAGCGTCGCGTCCGGCAGGCCGTTGCCATAGCCGTTGTAGAACAGCGCGGAGAGCTTCAGGTGGCTGTCGTCGTAGACAGCGGTCAAGGCCTGCTGCGAGTTCGCCTTCACGCCGCCGACCGTCTCGCCCAGTGCGTATTCGAGGTTGAGAGTCAGGTGTTGCCAGACGGGCGTCGTGTAGACGATGGCGTTGTCGTTGTAGACGGTGCCGAAGGCCGGGTTCGAGTTGTCGCCGACGAACAGGCCGCTGGCGCTGTTCAGACCGACCAGCGCGGTCAGCGAGCTGCCGAAATAGCGGCCGGCGCGCGCATCGGTGGCTGCCATCGCCCAGTACATCGGCGAGACCTGGCGGCCGAGCTTCAGCTCGCCGAAGCCGCCCTGCAGGCCGACGATGGCGACCTGGTTCCACATCGACGAAGTGCTGCCGCTGTTCGGGCCGCCGGTCACGCCGGTATCGGCCGCCAGATTGCCCTGCAGCTGGAACATCGCCGTGAGCCCGCCGCCCAGGTCTTCCCGGCCGACGATGCCCCAGTTGCTGGCTCCCAGACCGCCGTCCTTCAGCTGCTTGCTGGAGCCGTTGTTGATCGTGCTGGGCAGGTAGCCGGTGCCGCCGCTGGTGCTGGAGATGCTCAGTACGCCGAGGTCGAGGTGACCGTAGAGGGTGACGCTCGACTGGGCGAACGAGGGCCCGGCGAAGCTGGCGAGCGCGGCGATGGTCAGGACCTTGAGCTTCATTGCGGTTTGTCTCCGTTTGTCGTTTATGAGATTGGACTGAACGCAGTTTTGATCTTGGTCACCTGGCGCGCTTGACCGATCACGACAGTGAGTTACCAGCCGATGCCAGCGAGGGAATCCCCGCCCCAGGGCTTTCCCTCGGCGTTTTCGTCAAGGCCAGACGTGCTGCAGGCCCAGCACCAGCAGCGCCAGGAACACCGTCTCGCCCAGCATCAGCAGGATCGGCTTCAGGCCGACGCTAACGAGTTCCTTCAGCTGAGTCTTCATGCCGATGCCGGCGATCGCCGCGACCAGGAACCAGCGCGACACGTCGTTGCCCAGGTCCTGCACGCTGGCAGGCACCCAGCCGGTGCTGTTGACCATCACCAGCACCGCGAAGGCCACCGCGAACCAGGGCAGCAGCGGCGGGCGTGCCGCGCCAGGGCCGGTCTTGGCGCGGGTCAGCATCGCGGCGAAGACAATCACCGGCAGCAGCATCGCCACGCGCATCAGCTTCACCAGGGTGGCGATGTCGCCGGTCTCGCGCGAGATGCTGTAGCCGGCGCCGACCACCTGAGCCACGTCATGGATCGTGCCGCCAAGGAAGACGCCCGAGGCATGCAGGTCCAGCCCCAGCCAATGGGCCAGCATCGGGTAGACGATCATCGCCGTCGTCGACAAGGCGCTGACGCCGATCACCGTGAACAGCGTGGCCCGCTCCTTCTGCTCATGCGCCGGCAGCGCGGCCGAAAGCGCCAGCGCCGCCGAGGCGCCGCAGATGGCGGTGGCACCACCGGTTAGCAGCCCGAACAGCGCCTGGAAGCCCAGCAGCTTCGCGGCCAGCATCGAAACCGCGATCGTCACGATCACGCCGACGACGACCAGCGCCACCGGATGCCAGCCCAGCGCAACGACCTGCGAGGCCGTGATGCGCAGGCCCAGCAAGGCCACGCCGATGCGCAGCAGCTCGCGCGCCGAGAAACCGATGCCGGCGGCGCAGGCGCCTTCGGCCGACAGGAAGTTCATCGCCATGCCCAGCAGTAGCGCGAACAGCATCACCGGCGCTCCGTAGTGCTGCGACAGGAAGGTCGAGGCCGCGGCCACCACGCCGCAGGCCATCAGGCCGGGAAACAGCTGGCGGCCCTGGGCGGGCAGGCTCGCCATCGATGTGACAACAGTGGTGTTCATTGCGGCCTCGGCAGTCGGAGAGTTGCGGTTCTTGAAGTGGCGGCTGGATTGTTGAAAGAAGCCCGCTGCGGCGATTGCCGGGCAATGACAGGGGCTTATCCATTCGTGCCAGCCAAGGGCGTGGCGCAGGCCGACCGCAGAGAATGTGTCGCCCGCAGTGAGGCGGGCAGAATTTCGTCAGGCGCGGCGAGACCTCGCCAGCAGCCAGCCATCAAGACCCGGCATCAGACCGGAGAAGATGAATCGAGGAATCTAGGAATGCAAAGAGAAAGCAAGTTCCCTGGCCTAACGCCGAGACCGGACGCAGCGCAGCGTGGCCTGCCGTGGCCTGCCTGCATGTCGGCCATGCTGCTGGGCCTGCTGCTGCCGATGGCCGATACGGCCTGGTGCGCCGGCGCCGAAGAGCCGGCACTGAGCCTGTACTACTACGAGCGCCCGCCCTTCCACTACACCGACGACCAGGGCCAGGTGGCCGGCAGCATCGCCGCGACCACGGAGTCGCTCTTTCGCCGCGCAGGCCTGTCTTTGCGCTGGGTCCGCATGCCGGCGAACCGCATCCTCAACACGCTGCGCGGCGAGCAGGCTGCCGCATGTTCACCGGGCTGGTACGCCACGCCGGAGCGCCGGCTCGACTTCCGCTTCAGCCTGCCAATGCTGCGCGACAAACCCTTGATCGCGCTGGTGCGAGAGGACTATCCGGTGCCGGCGAACACCACCGCGAAAAGCTTCTTCGAGTCGCCTCGGCTGCGCCTGCTGGCCAAGCAGAACTTCTCGCAGGGCGCCTATATGGACGCACTGATCGCGCGCATGCCGCCGGCCCGCGTCCAGCGCGTGGCGATGGAGGTGCCCGACATGATCCGCATGCTGCGCGCCGACCGGGCCGATGCGGTCATCACGACCGAGGTGGAGGCCGCCCTCTTCGTCCATGCGGCCGGTCTGTCGATGGGCGACTTCCAGATCGCCCGCTTTCCGGACGTGCCGGAAGTGGAATACCGCTACCTGCTTTGCAGCCAGGCCGTCAGCAGCGCCACGATGGCCCGCATCGACAAGGCGATCGGGCCGGCGAAGCCCTGACATGAAACCGGCCTAGACGTACTTCGCCAGGATGCGGGCCAGCGCGGCCTTGTGCCGCTCGGCGGCACTCTGCCATTGGCGGAGTTCGGCCTCGGGAAAGTCCATCGATGCGGCCAGCCACAAGGTCACCGCCGAGAGCACCACGCCTTCGCGGACCTCGGTGCCGGAGATGCCGGCTTCCTTCAGCGCGTTGTAGACCGAACAGTCGGCCGTCAGCACCGCGGGCAGGCGGTCGTTCATCAGCATACGGATCGCGGCCTCGTTGCTGGGCAGGCGTTTGACGCGCTGGAAGCCGGCCGAGCGATAGGCCTCTTCAAGACCTGGCGCGCTGAGGATGCCGACCTCCAGGTCCTTCGCGCTTGCGATCGACGCAATGTCGTAGCTGCTGCCGCGCCGCGCGAACATCATCAGCCGGATCGGCACCAGCGGCGCGACCCACTGGACCAGCTTCTCGCGCGAAGGGATCCGCGCCGGCGGAATGATCAGCGCCCGGCCTTTGGACTCGGTCTCTTTGAAAGCCCGCACCAGCGGCGCAACCAGCGGCTCCAGATCGACCTGAAGGTCCTGCGCCAGCAGCTCGACCATCTCGTAGGCGACGCCGGCCGGTGCGCCATTGGCGCCGGTGAAGGAATAGGGCGCGGTGTCGCCGACGTAGATCCGGGTTCTCGTTGCAGCCGCTGAAGCCGATGCCACAGGCACCGCAGCCGCGGGCAGAGCACATGCGGTCGAGGACAGAAAGGTGCGGCGGTCCATCGCGGAACTCTCCTCGGCGCCAGGTGGCCATGAGCTGGATGTATGACGAGCGGATTCTCGTCCTATTTCCCCGGCCCCAGAGCCCAGGCCGAGCTGCCCGCTGTCAGTGAAATTTCGCCGTCAGCCCTCAGCTGGCCGAGCGTTCATGTGGCCGTCGCGCGCCACCGCATTCAGCAGCACGCCGATCTTGAAGGGTTTGCGCAGCAGTTGCGACACCTTCAGCGTCTTCAGGCGCTGCTCATCGGCAGGCCGCAGCTCCGAGGCCATCACGATGACAGGCACGTCGGGCCGGCTGACGAATTTGCCGCCGCGCAACTCGGCGAGCAGCTCGATTGCGCCGGACGCATCATCGAGGTTGAGCAGCAGACCCTGGTAGGCGCCGCCGGCCAGCAAGGCCCTGCCGCGATCGACAGTGCTGGCATCCTGCACATCGGCCACGCCGAGATCCCGGGCGACCGAGACGATCGTGCGGCGCATGACGAACTGCTGCTCGACCAGCAGCACGCGGGGCAAGGCTTGCGGTGCCATCGTCATGGCTCTTCGTCCCGCCCGGCCAGCGCTTCGTTGACAAGCTCGCGCAGCGCTTCCAGCACCGCCAGCTCGACG
>FSVW01000895.1_pt1 | contig 26563 bp, 24 predicted proteins | sample 1637551 | NCBI WGS metagenome assembly FSVW01 (sample SAMEA3914814, study PRJEB12502) | metagenome | biome: forest; material: soil | place: USA | collected 2011-09-16 | depth 0.1 m | reverse complement strand
GCTCGACGCGCTGATGCAGAAGCCGGAATTGGGGGGCGATCCACCACCCGCCCTCTGCATCTTCGAGCCCGAGTTCCACGAGGGCGTGGTGGGCATCGTCGCCTCGCGCCTGAAGGACCGGCTGCATCGCCCGACCTTCGTCTTTGCGCGCGGGCTGGACGGCTCGCTCAAGGGCTCGGGCCGCTCGATCGCTGGCTTCCATCTGCGTGACGCGCTCGACCTGGTGGCCAAGCGCCACCCCGAGGTGCTGAAGAAGTTCGGCGGCCACGCGATGGCGGCGGGCTGCACGCTGACCGATGAAGCGGCCTTCGCCATCTTCGACAGCGCGCTGCAGCAGGTGGCGCGCGAATGGCTGGATGCCTCCGCCCTCACCCGCACCCTGCGCACCGACGGCCCGCTGCCGGCCGAGGCCTTCACGGTCGGCACGGTGCAGCTGATCGAGGGCCAGGTCTGGGGCCAGGCCTTCGAGGCGCCGGTGTTCTGCGACGAGGTGGAGGTGGTCAGCCAGCGCATCGTCGGCGAGCGGCATCTGAAGCTGCGCGTCAAGCAGGGCGGCCCGGGCGGCACCTTGCGCGACGCGATCTGGTTCGGCCATGTGGACGCCGTGCCCGAGCAGGCGCGCATGGCCTACCGGCTCAGCCTCAACGAATACCAGGGCCGCCTGAGCGTGCAGATGATCGTCGAAACCATGGCCTGAGGAGCCCGAGCCGGGTGCTCGGGTGTTGCGGCGCCGACGCAGGTGCGCCGCGGGCCTAACTCCATAATGAAGCGGACCGGGCGATAGGCGCCCACCTCTTTGCACGGAGCCCTCCTCGATGCTGCGACAACTCTCGATCAAGCTGCGCCTGGGCCTGGCCTTCGGCCTGATGGTGCTGCTGATGATGATCCTCGGCCTGGGCGGCTGGTTCGCCACGCGGACCATGAACGCGGCCTTCGGCCAGTTCAGCGAGACCGTGGTGGGCTCGATGCGCAGCGCCGACCGCCTGCGCGCCGGCCTGCTGACGGCACGCCGCTACGAGAAGGACATGATCTTCTCGGCGATCGGCGTGGCCGACTTCAAGCGCGCGGAATCGCGCTGGCAGGAATCGATGAAGGAGGCCGACGAAGGCCTCAAGGACCTGAACCAGCGCGTCAAGGCGCCCGAGGTGCTGGAAAGCCTGGGCAAGATCCGCGAGAGCTTCGACACCTACCGCAGCAAGATGCAGCCGGTGATGGAGCGGCTGGCCAAGGCCGACATGGCCGCCGACCTGAAGGGCGCCTGGGACACGCCGCGCGACGCCAAGAAATCGGCCGACGAGGCCGAGAAGGCGCTCGACCAATCGCTGGGCTATATCGACGTGGCCGTGGAGAAGGCGCAGGGCCAGCTGGGCGGCATCTACCAGACCATCGCCACCATCATCTGGCTGGCCCTGGGCGCGGGCGTGCTGGCCGCCGTCGCCACCGCCTGGCGCATTTCCGTCTCGGTGCTGACGCCCGTGCACGACAGCATCCGCTTTGCCGCCGCCGTGGAAGGCGGCTCGCTCGGCGAGCACCTGAGCGTGGACGGCAAGGACGAGATGACCCAGCTCTCGCACAGCCTGGTGCAGATGCAGGCCGGCCTGCGCAGCATCGTCACCCGCGTGCGCGAAGGCTCCGAATCGATTCAGGTGGCCGCGACCGAAGTCGCCATGGGCAACCAGGACCTCTCGGCCCGCACCGAGAACGCGGCGGCCAATCTGGAGGAGACCGCCTCCTCGATGGAACAGCTGACCGAGAACGTGCGGCATAACGCCGATTCCGCACGGCAGGCCAACCAGCTCGCCGCCAGTGCCTCGGCCGTGGCCACGCGCGGCGGCACGGTGGTCTCGCAGGTGGTCAGCACCATGGACGCGATCAGCGCCAGCTCCAAGAAGATCAACGACATCATCGGCACCATCGACGGCATCGCGTTCCAGACCAACATCCTCGCGCTGAATGCCGCGGTTGAAGCCGCACGCGCCGGCGAGCAGGGCCGCGGCTTTGCCGTCGTGGCCGGCGAGGTGCGCCTGCTGGCGCAGCGCAGCGCCGAGGCGGCCAAGGAGATCAAGAGCCTGATCACCGCGTCCGTCGAGAAGATCGACAGCGGCGCGAGCCTGGTGGCCGAAGCCGGCTCCACCATGGGCGAGATCGTTTCCTCGGTGCAGCGCGTGACCGACATCATGGGCGAGATCACCGCCTCCACCACCGAGCAGAGCAACAGCATCGGCGAAGTGGGCCAGGCCATCACCACGCTGGACCAGATGACGCAGCAGAACGCCGCGCTGGTGGAGCAAGGCGCGGCCGCGGCCACGAGCCTGAAGGAGCAGGCGCAGGGGCTGACACAGGCGATCAGCAGCTTCAGGCTGTCACGATAGTTGTCCGCATGAGTGGGCTGACTGAAATAAAGAAAGGCACGGGCTGCAAGCCCGTGCCTTTCTTCTTTCTTCATCGCCGCACTGTCGCGCTGCCGGCGAGCTTAGAACTTAGAACTTAGAACTCGTACGACACCGTCAGCTTGATCGAGCGCGGTGCGGCGTAGCCACTCACGCGGCCATAGGCCGGCGAGATGCTCGTCGGGTCGCCGTCGGTCTCATGCGTCTCCGTGATGTAGGTCGGCGTCTGGCTGTTGAAGACGTTGAACACGTCTGCACGCGCCGTCAGCCCCTTGGCAAAGGACGGGCGATAAACGATGTTCAAGTCCACCTTCTTGCTCCAGGGCATGTTGCCGTAGCTGCCGCGCGGGCCGAAGACCTGCACCGGATTGCCCTGGGCATCGGTCTGCACGCTGCCGTCGCTACCCAGCACGCTGCAATAGAAGAACGCAGAACCGTAGCCACCCGGGTCCTCTCCGGTGACCGCCTGGTTGCCGATACAGTTCTTCGGGCGGCCGGACTCGATGGACAGGTTGGCGCCGATGTCGATCTGCGGCGTCAGCTGGTAGAAGCCGTAGGCCTTCAACTGGTGGCGCCGGTCGTTGGGCAGATTGCCGTAGGAGCCGACCATCAGTTCGGGGTAGTCCCAGGCCTGGGTAGCGGCGATGTCGGTCTGGCCGATGTCGGACATGACCTGGCCTTCGGTGTTGCCCTTGTTCTTCGAGTACGTGTAGGTCACGCGTCCGAACCAGCCATTGCGCAGCGCGTGCTCCAGATAGAAGTCCAGCGCGAAGTAGCTGCGCTTGGGCTTCACAAAGCCGAGGTCGGCAGCGGACAGCGGCACCGAGGTGTAGTTGCCGATTCCTGAGTAATCGATCTGGAAGGTGTTGGCGCGGCCCGGGTTGAAGGTGGCGCAGCCAAAGCCGCCCCAGTTCGAGGTGTCGATGTTGTTGTCGGCCGCGTACTTCTCGAACGGGCGCGAATCACACATGTCGTCGAGGGTCGATTCCATCCGACGATAGGTGATCTTGGCGCCGCCCGTCAGGCCATTGGCAAAGGCCTGCTCGATGCCCAGCGCGATCTCGTCCTGGTTGTTGGGCTTGAGGTTTTGCGCCGCAACCGTGCGTGGGTCCAGCGCCGCGCCGTTCTCGTTGTTGACGTAGAAGGGCGCCGTGTTCATGTAGGTGACGCCCGTCGGCGCGCCATTCGCGTCCACGCCGGTGTAGGTGAAGTAGCGCTTCGAATAGGTCGATGCGCTGGCACCGCGCAAGGCCACGCTGGTCGGCAGCTGCACGCCGTAGCGGCCCAGCGAGCCGAAGACCTTGGTCGAGGCGTTGCCGTTCACGTCCCAGGCGAACTGCAGGCGCGGATTGACCTGGTTCGTGATGTGGATCGTCTCGGCGCCTTCGCCGTTGAGGATCTTGAACTGCTCGAAGCGCAGGCCCGGCGTGATCACCAGGTTCTTCGTCGCCTGCCAGACATCCTCGATGTACTGCGCCGACTGCTTGGACGACGCATCCGCGTCGGTCTGGTAGATCTGCTGGCGTCCGTAGTAGTAGACCCCGTTTGCGTTCAGCGCATTGGCCTGCGAAACCGACAGGTTCGAGTTGTCGGGCATGAGGTCCTTGTTCTGCGTGCTGGAGTACACGTAGATGCCGCCGCCCAGATAGCCTTCGCCTGCATTCTTGGATTCCAGCGAGACGTAGTCGATACCCGCGCGCAGGCGGTGCTGCCCGAGGGTGTATTCCAGGTCGAGGCGGCCCGTCTTGACCTTGTCTGCTGCGCCCGGCAGGGTGCCGGTGGTACCGGCCGCATAGGTAGGGTAGGGGTTGGCGTAGGTCAGGCCCGGGAACTGCGCCGCAGCCGAGGCCGTCGATTGCGGCTTGTTGCCGTCGATGCCCGCCGACGACGAGGCGTGAGGCGTCTTGCTGATGCCGATCTGCGCCGACACCATGAAGTTGTCCGTGAGGTTGCCGGTGTAGCGCAGGACTTGCGTTGCGGCGCCCTGGCCGTTGTTGGTGGTCGTCGTGGTGGGCAGGCAGGCGCCGGAATGCGCGCCGCTCACCGCGTCGAAGGTCGACTGGCCGCAGGTGGCATCCCAGTAGCGATCGCCCATCAAGGTGGCTTCCAGATGCTGGTCCGGCGTGATGTACCAGTCCACCTTGCCCAGGTAGCGCGAGTTGTATGAGTGGATGTCGTTCCAGCCGCCGCTCGCCAGCGTGGTGCCAACGCCCGCGCCCTGGTCCGAATTGTTCTGCTCGCCGGCCAGGAAGATGAACAGCTTGTCCTTGATGATCGGGCCGCCGACATAGGCGCTGGCCGTGTACTGGCTCAGCGTCTGTGTGGATCGGTTGCGCAGGACCGTGCCGTCGCTGTCCGCATTCAGGACGTAGCCCGTGTTCGGGTTGTAGTAGTCGCGATAGTGGGCGCGCAGGCTCGACGGCGAATAGCTCGCCATCACGCCGCCCGTCCAGGTGTTGGTGCCATGCTTGGTCACGATGTTGACTACGCCGCCGGTCGAGCGGCCGAACTCCGCGCCGTAGCCCCCGGTCATCACTTCGATATTGTCGATCGCGCCCCAGGGCAGCTGCGAAGCGCCCAGCTGGGTCAGCGGATTGGTGACCGGGTAGCCGTTGACGTAATACGCGTTCTCGGAAGCCGAGCTGCCGGCGAATACCGTGCCGCCAATGCGCGGATCGGCCGCCGTCGTGTTGGGCGCGAGCTGAAGCACCGCATCCAGGTTGTGGCCCACTGGCAGCGACTCCAACTGCTTGGCGTTGAAGACCACGCTGTTGGTGGCGTTCTGCACGTCGATCTGCGCCACGCGGCCGGTGACCGTCACCGTGTCCAGTGTGCTTTGCGGCGCGGCGAACAGCACCTCACTGCCCTGCGCGACTTTCACTTCCACGTTGTCGGTGCTGCTGACGGGCTTGCCGTCGCGCATCAGGGTCACGCTGTAAACGCCCACGGGCAACCCCGAGGCGCGCCAGCGGCCATCGCCCTCGACGGCGATCCGGCGCACCACGCCGTTCGATTTGTTTTCCACCAGCACGGTCTGGTTGGTGCCCGGCGCCACCTGTCCGTAGGCAACGCCGGCAGCGTTGGACTGGGCGTGCACTGTTGAAGGCAAGGCCAAGGCGAGCGTGGCCACGCTGAAAGCAATTTGTACGCTTCTCGCGATGAGCGTCCGTTTGGGCATCGAAGACTCCTGGATAAGGATGGGGGAAAAGAGGAGCGAGCGCCTTTTCCACGCGTGCCAGGAAGGCCATGGGCATGACCTTTGCCACTTGCAGATCGGGACTCAGTGAGTCGGATGATCCGTTTTTGGCGTCGCTTGGCAGCGCTAGAGAATTCCCTATTCGAGCCAACCCGAGCCCTCCACCACATCGGGCGCGAAAGCCGTGGATCGCCCTATCCATGCGGGTTTGCGGTCGCCCATGGGTTTTCCTGAAACCTCGCGGTTTGCACTCTGGACGCAGTGCTTGAATTTTCTTTACGCTCTGGTTGTAAGCCAACAACAAGGTTTCAGAAGGCTCGGTCGATACGGCTCCGTGGTGCGTTTCTGGCCGGCTCATAAAATCGGCCCATGAGCCTCATCCTCAACGCCGACCTGCACTGCCATTCGAAAGTTTCCGACGGCACGCTGGAGCCCGAGGCCCTGGCGGCGCGCGCCAAGGCGAACGGCGTGGAGCTGTGGGCGCTGACGGACCACGACGAGATCGGCGGCCAGCAGCGGGCGATGGACGCGGCGCGTTCCTTGAACCTGCCCTACCTGACCGGCACCGAGATCTCGGTGAGCTTTGCCGGCAAGGTCGTGCACATCGTGGGCCTGGGTTTCGACCACGCGGACGAGCGGATGCTGGCCGGCCTGCGCGCAACGCGCGGCGGGCGCGAGCAGCGCGCGCGCGAGATGGCCGCGGGCCTGGCCAAGGTCGGCATCAAGGACGCGTATGAAGGCTCGCTGCAGTACGTGGGCAACCCCGAGCTGATCTCGCGCACGCACTTCGCGCGCTTCCTGGTCGAGGCCGGGCATTGCTCGGACATCCCCGAGGTCTTCCGCCGCTTCCTCACCGAAGGCAAGCCCGGTTATGTTGAGCACAAGTGGGCGCGCCTGGGCGACGCGGTGCGCTGGATCACCGAGGCGGGCGGCCAGGCGGTGATCGCGCACCCGGCCCGCTACGGCTTCACGCCGACGGTGGAGTACGCGCTGATCACCGAGTTCATGGCCCACGGCGGCCGCGGCATCGAGGTGGTGACGGGCAGCCACAGTGCCGCTGAATATGTGCGTTATGCGGACACGGCCATGGAATTCGGGCTGCTGGCTTCGCGCGGCTCGGACTTCCATTCGCCCGATGAGAGCCACACCGACCTGGGCACGCTCGATCTGCTGCCCGGCCGGCTCACGCCGGTCTGGGGTGCGCTGGAGCAACGCATCCGCCATTGATCGCGCGGCGGCTCTTCATAATGAGCAGCCATGGCCCAAGTCTTCCAAGTCCACCCCGAGAACCCGCAGCCGCGTTTTCTGCGCCAGGCCGCGCAGATCCTGCAGGCCGGCGGCATTGGTGCGATCCCGACGGACTCCAGCTACGCCCTGGTCTGCCGGCTCGACGACAAGGCCGCGGCCGAGCGGCTGCGGCGCATCCGCGGCGTGGATGACAAGCACCACCTGACGCTGCTGTGCCGCGATCTCAGCGAGCTGGCCACCTACGCACGCGTGGACAACCGCCAGTACCGCATGCTGAAAGCCGGTACGCCGGGCTCCTTCACCTTCATTCTGGAGGCGACCAAGGAAGTGCCGCGCCGCCTCTCGCACCCTTCGCGCCGCACCATCGGCCTGCGCGTGCCCGAGCAGCGCGTGACGCAGGACCTGCTGGCCTTGTTCGGCGAGCCGCTGCTGGCCACCACGCTGATCCCGCCGGACGAGACCGAGCCGCTCAACGACCCGGAAGTGATCGAGGCACGCTACGACAAGCTGGTGGACCTGATCGTCGATGCCGGCGCCTGCCGCCGCCAGGCCACCACGGTGATCGACATGACCAGCGACGAGCCGGTGGTGCTGCGCCAGGGGCGCGGCGACCCGGCCAAGCTGGGCCTCTAGCGCGGGTCGCAAAAGATAAGTCCCATTCAGGGCCCGTGAAGCTGCTTTCCGCTTCATGATCGGGAGTTCCAGTTTCTGGAAAAGGCCCCCGCCATGGACGTTCTGCGAGTCATCAAGCGCAACCCGCTGATCTTTCCGATGGCCTGCGTTGCCGTGCTGGCGATGATTTTCGTCAGCGAGGGCTCGTACTGGCAGTCGGCCGGAACCCTGGACAGGCTGGGCGCCATGGCGGTCGTCCCCACCAGCCTGCAGGAGCTGCAATGGGGCATCCTGGACGCCGAAGCCGCGCGCAAGCTGGACACGGGCGCGGACGCGGAAGGCACGCGGCAGGCGCAATTGCTCGCGTACGGAAAGGCCATGCAAGCGGTCTCCGGCGCTTTCATGGCCCTGGATTCCTACTATGGCAGCCAGGCCAAGCCCAAGGCTCTGCTGGCCGGGCTGCACCTGATGACCGAGGCCAAGCTGGCCGGGCGCGGCGCGGCCGGGCCGCAGCAGATGGACGCGATCCGCGCACTCAGCGCCGAGCTGCTGCAGTTCGAGGCGACGAATGTGTCCGATGGCCGCATCAGCCTGTACAGCACGCTGATGCTGGGCCGCATCGGCGTGGCCACGCTCAGCGCCATCGGGCTGCTGACGCTGTTCGTGGTGCTGCGCCAGAGCGCGGCGCTGGAGGCGCAGCGGCGCGAGCAGCAGCGCATGATCCAGGCCGCGCACGACCTGCTGGAGCTGGAAGTGCTGGCCCGCACGGCGGAGTTGACGGCCCTGGCGCATCACCTGCAGACCGCCCGCGAGGATGAACGCGCCCACCTGGCGCGCGACCTGCACGACGAGATGGGCGCGCTGATGACCTCGGCCAAGCTTGACGCGGCGCGCATCAAGCATCGCCTGACCGCGATGCTGCTGCCGGCGCCGGAAGCGCTGGAGCGCCTGGCCCATCTGATCGACACGCTGAACAAGGGCATCGCGCTGAAGCGCCGCATCGTCGAAGACCTGCACCCCTCGGCGCTGGGCATGCTGGGCCTGGTGGCAACGCTGGAGATCATGGCGCGCGAGTTCGCCGACAGCTCCGGGCTGCAGGTGGTGTGTGCGCTGGAGCCGGTGCAGCTCAACGCGAGCGGCAACCTGATGATCTACCGCCTGATGCAGGAGTCGCTCACCAACATCAGCAAGTACGCGCAGGCCAGCCATGTCTGGCTCGGGCTGAGCTGCCGCGACGGGCGGGTCAAGGCCTCGGCGCGCGACAACGGCGTGGGCTTTGACACCAGTGCGCCGACGCGCTCGGCGCACGGCCTGGTCGGCATGCGCTTCCGGGTCGAGGCGGAAGGCGGCACGCTGTCCATCGTGGCCGGCCCGGGCCTGGGCACCCTGATCACGGCCAGCCTGCCGGAAATCGCCAGCCTCACGCACGAGGCGACTGCGTAGAAGAGGCGTCGAGCAAGCCGGCTTGCTGGTCCGACCTGAATGGCGGGCGCGGGCAATGGTGGTAGCGTCCGGTCTGGGCAATTGGTAGCGCTACCTTTGCCCGACAACAAGACCTGGAGACCGCATGAAATCCACAAGCCCCGCCCCCCATCCATCCCTGCCCGCGCCACGCTCGTTGGCTGCCGCCTTCGGCCTGCTGGCCGCGCTGTTGCTGGGCTCGACCGCCGCCGTGGCCCAGCCCTCGGGCGGCCCGTATGGCCCGGTGCCGCAGCGTTATGCGGTGCCCAAGGCGCTGCACGTCTACTACGTGGCGCCCGAGGGCAAGGCAGACGCCTCCGGCGCATCGATCGAGCAGCCCACCTCCATCGAATCGGCCGTGGCGCGCGTCGTCGGCGGCGACGCCATCGTGATGCGCGGCGGCATCTACCGCACGGGCGGACTCGAGTTCAACCAGGGCATCAGCATCCAGCCCTATCTGGACGAAACGCCGGTGCTCAAGGGCACGCGCGTGGCGGCGGAGTGGGAGAGCCTGGGCCGCAACGTCTGGCGCACGCACTGGGCCACGCTGTTCCCGGCTGAGCCCATGGGCTGGTGGCGGCGCGAGCGCGAGGGCATGCAGACGCCGCTGCACCGCTTCAACAACGACATGGTCTTCATCGACGGCGAGCCGTTGCACTCAGCAGGCTGGGAGGGCGAGCTCAACGCGCACGCGTTCTACATCGACTACGCCAAGGGCTACGTCTACATCGGCGCCAACCCGGCCGGCCATGAGGTGGAGATCACGGCGCACGACATCGCGCTGCACCGCCCTTCGCGGCCCGTGCACGGCAAGGCGCCGGACCACCAGGGGCCGCAGCTGCGCGGCCTGACCTTCACGCAGTACGCCTACCGGGCCATCGACATCGAGGGCAGGAAGCCCTCGACGCGCGTCTCGGAGGAACCGACCGACGATCCCGTGGGCATCTCGCCCGAAGCCGAGCACGGCAAGGAAGTGGTGGGCACGCTGCTGGAGAACGTCACCATCAGCCACTGCTCGCGCGTGGCCGGCTACTTCCGCGGCGACCATCTCGTGATCCGCAATTCGCTGGTCAGCGACACCGGCACCGAGGGCATCTACGTGATCGGCTCCTCCGACGTGCTGCTGGAGCGCAACATCGTCCGCCGCAACAACGTGGAGCACCTGACCGGCTACTACCCGGCGGCGGTGAAGATCTTCAACCAGTCGCACCGCGTGGTCGTGCGCGACAACCTCATTGTCGAGAACCCCGACTCCAACGGCGTCTGGTACGACGTCGGCAATGTCGACGGCCAGTTCATCGACAACCACGTGGAGGGCGCGCAGGCCGGCCTGTTCTTCGAGATCTCCAAGGGCATCATCGTGGCGGGCAATGTGTTCGTGAACAACTGGCAAGGCGTGCGGGTGCTGAACAGCTCGAACGCGCGGGTCTATCACAACACCTTCCTCAACTCGGCCGCCCAGTTCGAGCGCAACGAGCGCAGCGCGCAGGGCGACCACTTCGGCTGGCATCCGCAGACCGGGCCCGACGTGAACGAACGCACCGGCCATGTCTTCGAGGGCAATCTGCTGGTGGCCGATGCCGGCTTCAAGGGAGCGCTGCTGCGCTTCGAGCAGTCCGCGCCCACCTGCGGCAAGGTCAGCGAAGCGATGTCGGGCCGGGTGGACGGCAATCTCTATCTGCGCAGCGGCGGCGGCAGCGAGCCGCTGGTCAGCTGGGCGCCGGTGCCGGGCGCGGACTGCCAGGCCCGCTTCGCCGGCCTCGATGCCTTCCGCAAGGCCGTGCCCGGCGTGGAGACCCAAGGCCGCGCCTTGCTGGCCTCTGGTGGCGCCGTGTTCCGCAGCCCCGAGCTGCGCCGCTTCGAACTGGCGCGCGTGCCGGACGGCGTGCAGCCGCTGCCGGTGGCCGCGGAGGCGCGCAAGGCGCTGGGCTGGCCCGCAGCCCCGCACCTGCCGGGCGCGCTGCCGGCCGGCAATCCCTGAGCGCTTTTCGGCCCGCCCTTCATCGAGGACTACACGCGTGGGTCGCCTGCGCTGTCAGCGGCGGCACGCCTCGGCCCATAAACTTCCTGCGCCAGCGTGCTGGCAACAACAGGCCAAGGGCCGATGACCACCCGGGGAGAATTGATGCGCGTGCCGTATGTCCGACAGGCTTTTTCGTACCCAGCTTTGTACTCATGCGCCGCGCTGGCGCTGCTGGGCACCGCATGCATGCCGCGGGCTGCGCAGGCGCAGGCCACCACCGCGCTGGAGCCCTGCACGGTGATCGGCGCGCCGGCTGATCGCCTGGCCTGCTACGACAAGGCCATGGGCCGCGCGCCCGCTCCCACGGCGCCGCCCGCCTATGCGGAGAACCCGGCCGGCGGCGCGCCGCAGTCCTCGTCGCTGCTCGCGCCCAAGGATGCGGCGGTGACCGTGGCCGCAGAGAAGCACGAGACGCCGAGCCTGTTGTCCAGGTACTGGGAGCTCGAGCCCGAGGACAAGCGCGGCGTCTTCAACTTTGTCGGCTACAAGGCCAACTACGTGCTGCCCCTGCACCTGACCAGCCGCATCAACCGCTCGCCGCAGTCGCCCAGCCAGGACACCGTCGAGCTGCCCAACTACAAGCGCGAGGAGGCCAAGTTCCAGCTCTCGCTGCGCACCAAGCTCGCCCAGGACGTGCTGCTGCCCGGCGGCGACCTGTGGGCCGCGTTCACGCAGCAGGCCATGTGGCAGATCTGGAACGGCACCGACTCCAAGCCCTTTCGCAACAGCGACTACGAGCCCGAGCTGATCTATGTGGTGCCGACGCCGGACCGCCTGCGCCAGCTGCCCTTCGATTGGCAATGGCGCTACCTGCAGCTCGGCGTGGCCCACCAGTCGAACGGCCAGTCCGATCCGCTGTCGCGCAGCTGGAACCGCATCAACCTGGCGGCGGGCTTCGAGCGCGGCGACTGGTCGCTGGTGGCGCGCCTGCTGCAAAGGCTCAACGAGAAGGCGGCCACCGACAACAACCCCGACCTCGTCAGCTACCGCGGCCGCGGCGAGTTCCAGCTGAACTGGGTGCACGGCAAGCAGACGCTGCAGCTGCTCTACCGCAGCACCTTGAAGGACACCAAGTACGGCGCGCTGCAGCTCGAATGGACCTATCCCGTCTTCAGCGCGCAGCCGAACGGCCTGCGCTGGTATGTGCAGCTGTTCCGCGGCTACGGCGAAACCTTGACCGACTACAACTTCCGCCAGACCAGCCTCGGCGCCGGCTTCAGCTTCCTGCAGTTCTGAGGCTGCGCACTAGCTGCTGCGCCGGGCCGGCAGGAAGCCGCTGGCGATCAGCAGCAGCGTGCCGGCAACGCCCGCCCATTTGCCGATGCTGCAAATGCTCATCAAGGCCGCCGGCAGCGTCGCCATCCAGTCGTGGCCGAAACTCAAGACCCCCAGCGTGAGCACGCTGAACAGGTCTTCGCCCAGATCGGCAAACACGGCCAGCGTCAGCGACCAGCCAAGCGTCTGCAGCCCCTTCGGCACGCGGCTCTGCACCCGCCGCAGGCCCGCACGGCGCGCAAAGGCCCACACCGCCGGGATGGACAGCAGCCACGACCAGGCCAGGATGAAGGGCACGTCGAGCAGCAGCTGCCACATGAGATGGTCAACACCATCGGGCCAGCCCACCACCCATCCATGCCGTACCCAGGCCAGCTGCCAGGCGACGAACTCATGCGCGCCCTGCAGGCCGCTGCACAGGACCATCAGGACGGGGCAGAGCACCGCCACCAGCAGCGCCAGCAGATCGGCCTGGCCCAGATTCCAACGCGCCCACGCGGTGTCCTGCGGAAACCGCGCCGGCCAGGCGGCCACGCTGGGGTGTTCCACGGGCGTCACATGCGGGTCCTCGGCGGCATCGAGATCCACCCGGTCGGTGACGCGCACCGCCAGGCCGGTGATGGCCCACAGCGGCGTCTGCTGCAACTGGCTGTGGATGAGGGGCGGCGCATTGCCGCTGTCCAGCGCCGGCTGGTGATCGTGCAGGGCCGTGCGAACGGCTTCTTCTGTCAGCAGAACCTGGCCGTTAGCGCTCAGGCGCAGGCCGAGCTGGCAGGCCTCGGAGAGCATCCAGCACAAGGGCGCCATCGACAGCGTCGCATCGGCCCTGGCATAACCGCCGCCCACATCGCAGTGCGAGCCGCGGAACCACAGCTGCTGCAAGGTCCCGGTGCCAAAGCCGGGCGCGCAATCGAAGCTGCCGTTTTCCTCAGCGTACAGCCGCGGCTTGAACTCGGCCCGCTGCTCGTCCAGCGCCAGCGCCTGGCGCACGTGGATGAAGCGCTTGCCCGCCAGCGTGGGCTTGGCGGTGAACTTGAGTCCGAAGGGCCACATGCCTACCGAGCCCACCGTGTCCCACACGCCGACGAAGTGCACGGGCACCTCGCCCTGGCCGAAGGTGCGCTGGATCTGCGCCACCAGCACCTCGGGCTTGGATTGCCTGGCATCGCTGCGATCCACCTTGGCGTCGTCGGCAAAGTACAGGTGCAGCAGGGTGCGGACCATGGTGGAAGCTTCAGGCCTGAGCACCCCGAACTTGTTCACCAGCCCGGCGATGGAGCGCGCCGTGAAGGCGCCGCGCGAGAAACCGAAGATGAAGATCTGGTCGCCCGGCTTGTACTCGCGCATCAGGTAGCGATAGCCCTCGGCGATGTTCTCGTACACGCCGCGGCCGAAGGCCAGGCCGGCGATGCGCTCGGACAGGCCGCGCAGCTTGGAGCCGATGGTGGCTGCGGGCAGCATGCCGGCATTGCCGACGCCGGGGTCGTAGAAGATGCGCTGATCTGCGTCGTTATGTGCCGCCAGCAGCTCGCGCAGCCGCACCAGGTGCGTGTCGGCCACGCCGCCGGTGAAGTTGTTGTTGGTGCCGTCGCAGCACAGGATCAGTTGTCGCATCGTCGCCTCCGCTCATATGCCCATTCAGGGCTGGCGCTTTGTACCGCGCCAGTCGCGGATTGACCATCCGTCAATGAGCCAGGTTCTTCGCAATCGCCAGCCGGTCGAAGCCCACCACCGTGTGCCCGCGCACCACAAAGGTCGGCGTGCCAAAGCCGCCGCGGGCCTGGTACTCGCGCAGGCAGTCGGCATCGCGCTCGATCAGGCATTCCCGGTAGGACACTTTCTCTTCTTCAAGCCAGGCACGGGCCTGGGCGCAGAAGGTGCACGTGACCGAGCCCAGCATCAGCACATCGCCGGGCCGGGCCAGCGCACGCAGCTGCGCGCCGTCCTTGGCGTCGGCGTGGGCGCGCAGCAACTGCATGCCGCCCCAGGCCACGGCAAGCAAGACGGCCAGCACGATCAGGTCGCGCGAGGGTTTTCGGATTCGCATGGCGCGATGCTAGCGCCTTGGAAAGACCCGCTTGACAAAAACGTTTACGGACGTAATCATTGAATCGTTTACACACGTAATCAATAAATCAACCATGAACATCAGCGATGCCGAAGCGGAAGTGATGGCAGTGCTGTGGCAGTCCGCGCCACTCGCCGCCGAAGACGTGGCCGCCCAGCTGGCCGGCAGGCAGGACTGGCAGCTCGCCACCGTCAAGACCTTGCTCAACCGCCTGCTCAAGAAGGGCGCCGTGAGCGCCGAGCAGGATGGCCGGCGCTATCTCTATGCACCCGTGCTGGCGCGCGCCGACTGGGTCCACAGCGAGAGCCTCGGCCTGCTGGACCGCCTCTTCGGCGGCAGCCTGGCGCCGCTGGTGGCGCATTTCTCGAGCCGACGCAAGCTCAAGGCGGCGGATGTGGCGGCGCTCAAGAAGCTGATTGAAGAGTACGAGAAGAAGCATGGCTGAAGCGCTGTTCGCTGCGCTGCTGCGCCAGACCCTGCTGCTCGCGCTTGCGAGCGCCCTTGTGCTCCTGCTGCGCAGACCGCTGCGCCAGCGCTTCGGCGCGGGCCTGGCCTATGCGGGCTGGCTGCTCGTGCCGCTTGTGCTCATCGCCGGCGGCTTGGCCGCGCGGGCGCCGGTGCAAGCCGTGTACGCTGAATTTGCGCGTCAGGTCGGCGCGGCCCAGGCAGCGCCGCTGGCCTTGTTGTCGACGCCGCGCGATCACACGGTACGGTGGCTCGCGCTCTGGGCTTGCGGCAGCGCTTGCGTGCTGCTGCACATGGTGCGCCAGCAGTGGCGCCTGCAGCGCTCGCTCCAGCGCGAAGGCCCGCACTGGGTCGGCGGCGAAGGCCCGGCCCTGATCGGCCTGTGGCCTGCCCGCCTGCTGCTGCCACGCGACTTTGCCGAGCGCTTCGATGCCACGCAGCAGCGGCTCGTGCTGGCGCATGAAGACCTGCACCGCCGCCGCCTCGACAACCACTGGAACGCCCTCGCCGCCGCGCTGCTGGCGCTGCACTGGTTCAACCCGCTGGCCTGGCTTGCTGCGCGGGCCATGCGCGCCGACCAGGAACTGGCCTGCGACGCGGCCGTGATGGCCGATCACCCGGGCCGCGAGGCCGACTACGCACATGCGCTGCTGGCCGCGCAAGGCGGCACCATGATGAGCGCCGCCCTGCCCTGGTCGCGCTGGACTTCTTCCCACCCACTGATCGAAAGAATCGCCATGCTCAACCCACCCACCGTGTCTCTGGCGCGCCGTCGTGCGGGCCGTGTCGTTCTGGCTTCGCTCGCGTTGTTTGGTGCGCTGGGCGCGCAGGGCTTGCGTGCGGCGAGCAGCGAGGCCGCGCCTCAGATCCGGCTCGCGATGAAGATCGAGATCGAGCAACAGATCGGAGGTGTGACGGACAAGAAAAGCACCACTTTGGCGTTGATTCTTGCCTCGGGCGAGACGGGCAAGGTCATTGTGGGCGGATCGCCCGATCAGCCGAAGCCGGACCAGATCGTGGCCGACATCACGCCGCGCCTCACGGACAAGGGCCAGATCGACATTGCCTTTGCAATCGATGGCGGCCAGCCCAAGCCGCTGTCCCTGAAGCCGCGCCTGATCACCGAAAACGGTGCGAAGGCCCGCATCGAAATCGGCAGCAGCGCGGATCAGCCAGGCGTCAAGATCGACGTGACTCCGAGCGTGGTCAAGCCAGGTTAGTCAAGCGACGGCGGCCGTCACCACCACTTCCAGCCGCCAACCGGGCCGCGCCAGATTGGCCTGCACGGTGGCGCGCGGCGGCGTGTGGCCGGGCACGACCCAGGCGTCCCACACGGCGTTCATGCCGGGGAAATCGGCCAGGTCCACGAGGAAGATCTGCGTCATCAGGATCCTGCTCTTGTCGCTGCCGGCACGGGCCAGCAGTGCGTCGATGGCATCGAGCACCTGGCGGGTCTGGGTCTCGATGTCGCTGGTCTGGTCTGCCGGCACCTGGCCAGCCAGATAGACCGTGCCGTTGTGCACGGCCATCTCGGACAGGCGCGCGCCGACGTCGAAGCGTTGCAGAGTCATTTGCGTTTTCCTTTTTTGGATGGGTTGTGGTGTGCGGCGGCGGCGGCATGCGGTGCGGCAACCGCAGCCTTCTGCCCGACCTTGCTTTCCGTGCCCGCCATCAGCTTGCGGATATTGGCCTCATGCCGCCAGATCAGCAGCAGGGCCATCAGCACGAGCACGCCGGCCGTGGGGCCGGCTTCCCAGATCAGCATCTGATAGAAGGGCGCGAAGGCCGCGGCCACGATGGCCGCCAGCGACGAGTAGCGCGTGAAGAAGACGATGATCAGCCAGGTGGCCAGCACGGCCAGGCCCAGCATCCAGTTGAGGCCGAAGATGGCGCCGGCCGCCGTGGCCACGCCCTTGCCGCCCTTGAACTTGAAGAACACGGGCCAGAGGTGGCCGAGGAAGGCGCCGAGCGCCACCAGCGCCATCGTGCCTTCACCGAGGCCGAAGCGCTCGCCATAAAGGCTCACCAGCAGCACCGGCACATAGCCCTTGAGTGCGTCGAAGAACAGCGTTAGCACCGCGGCCTTCTTGTTGCCCGAGCGCAGCACATTGGTGGCGCCGGGGTTGCCCGAGCCATAGCTGCGAGGGTCCGACAGGCCCATCACGCGGCTGACGATGACGGCAAAGGACAGCGAGCCGACGAGGTAGCCGGCCAGCGCCGCCAGCAGAGGGAAAAGTGTGTCTTGCATGGGGCGCTATTTTGCCTGTGCGCATTCCACCACCGTGGCGCCCGGCAACTCGGTAAGAACCCCAGGCCCGATGCCGACCAGATAGCCGCGCCGGCCGCCGTTGATGAGGATCCCGGGGTCGACCCGCGGCGGCTCCAGCCCCGGTGATAACTATAAATATAGTTGACAAGGATTTCGTGACTGCTACTCTTCAACTATAGACATAGTTGATTGGGCAAGGCTCATGAAGATTTCACTGACGGACCGGGAAGCGGATCTGATGCAGGTGCTGTGGGACCGGGGACCGTCCCTGGTGTCGGAGGTGCGCGAGGCCTTGTCGGACCCGCTCGCCTACAACACGGTGCTGACCGTGCTGCGGACCCTGGAAACCAAGGGGTACGTTGGCCACGGCGAAGAGGGCCGGGGGCACCGCTACTTTGCGAGCGTCAAGCAGCAGGTGGCGCGCAAGAGTGCACTCCGGCACCTGACTGACAAGCTGTTCAACGGTTCAAGCGAGCTGCTGTTTGCCCAGCTCGTCACCGACAAGAAGCTGAGCGCCGCTCAGGTCGAGCGCATGCGCAAGCTGCTCAACTCCGCCACGGGTGACAAGGAGCCGACATGATGGCCTGGGCGCTTTATGCCGTGCTTGTCGCACTGCTGATGGGGGCCGCCGCCTGGATGGCCGAACAGTCCATGCGCCGCCAGGGAAAGGCCAGCCGCTGGATCTGGCTGGTTTCTCTGGCCCTGTCCGGCCTCCTGGCCGTGCTGGGTTTGTGGCCAGCGCGGTCTGAATTGCGCCCGCCCGCCACCGGGATCGCATCGATGGTGCAGCCGGCGCCGGGCGTGACACCTCTCATGCCCGATCAGATCTTGCGGGTTCGAGCACAGGTCGAGCAGCAGGTCCAAGCCCATGCGCTGCAGATCAGTGAAACGCCGGGCGCCCTCCTCATGACCGGCATCGCCTATTTCTGCCTCTCCAGCCTCACGCTCGCGGCGCTGGCCTGGAACGGGTGGGCGCTGCAAAGGCGCATGCGGCAATGGCGCAAGACCGCGCTGCTTGGCACCCCCGTGCTGGTCGCGCCTGACGCCGGGCCGGCGGTCGTGGGGCTTCTGCGTCCGCGCATCGTCGTGCCGCAATGGCTGCTGCATGCCACGGCGTCCCGGCAGGTCCTGGTGCTTGCTCACGAGCAGGCCCATCTCGATGCACGGGACCCGCTCTGCCTGGCGATGGCGCTTGTCCTCCTGGTCGCCATGCCATGGAACCTGCCGCTGTGGTGGCAGGTGGGGCGACTGCGCCGCGCCATGGAAGTGGACTGCGACGCGCGCGTTCTCGCTCGCGGCCATTCGCCCCGCGCTTATGGCGAGCTGCTGCTCGACGTCGGGCAGCACCAATCGGTTCGACTCGGCCTGTCCAGTGCCATGTCGGCATCCACCTCCTTTCTTGAACAGCGGATCGCCCTCATGCTGAGAGGGCACAGGTCGTCGCTTGTCGGGCGCATGGCCGCCTTGGGCCTGGCCGGCCTGGCTCTGAGCTTGGCAGCGGCGGCGGCCCAGCTGGATCCGCCGGGTAAGGCGTTGGCGCTGTCATCTGAGGCGCTGGCCGCACTCGACGGCGACTACCAGACTGCGGAACAGGAGGTGCTGCATGTCAGCCATGAAGGCCAGCGCCTGTTCGCGCAAAGCACCGGGCGTCCTCGTGTGGAATGGCAAGCGCGCACTGGCGAAGAACTCGTCGCCCTGAACGGCCGGCAGCGCGCCACGGCGCAGCGCGACAGCCGAGGCCATGTGGCTGCGCTGACGCTGCACCTTCATGGCATCGACCTGCCGGCGCCGCGAATTTCCGGCGCCCAGGCGCAGCGCATTGCAGACGGCGTGGCCGAGAGAATCCGCAGGCAGACGGCCTCGCCGGGCACCGATGCGGCGGTGAAGCGCTTCCATGCCCAGATCCAGATGAAGCCGGCGAGGCTCGACGGCCTGAGCGCGCTGATGGCCGCTGGCGTGCGGGAGCAGAACGAGCAGATGCGTCCGCAGTTCGCCAGGCTCGGCACGGTCAAGTCGGTGGAGTTCGCCGGCGTTTCAGAAACTGGCTACGACAAGTACCTGATGCGATGCGAGAACGGCAGCGTGCTGTGGGACATCCTGCTCGACGCCGACGGCACCGTCTCGCGGGTGAACTTCACCTTCCCAAGTCTGTGAGGCGGCCCTCCCGCCCGTTTGGCTCATTCATGCAAAGAAACCCTCCCCATCCCGGCGAATTCATCACCGACGTCTACCTCGAGCCCCACGGCATCACAGGGCGCGCACTGGCGACCAAGCTCGGCGTGTCGCCGTCGGTGGTGTGCCGCCTGCTGCAAGGCTCCTGCCGCATCACGCCGCAGTTGGCGCTGCGCCTCTCCAAAGCGATTGGCAACACGCCCGAGAGCTGGCTTGCCATGCAGGGCGCACACGACCTCTGGCTCGCCAGCAAGCGCGTCGATCTGCGGGGCGTGGGGCAGTTGGCGCTTGCGACTTGAGCCGCCCGCATGAACAGGAAATCAGCATGGCCCGACTTCTCCAGCTTCTCGTTCCTGCCCTGATGTTCAGCAGCGCGACATCAGCGCAAACGGTGCACACCAGCATCCCCGACGCCGAGTTGCCGGCGATCATTGCCAGGCTGGACCAGAAGCACTTTGAGGCCTTCAACAGCTGCGACACGGAGACGCTGCTCACGCTCTATGCCCCCGACGTGGAGTTCTTCCATGACCTCAACGGGCGCATCCTGAATCGCGAGCAGTTCATCCAGGCCGTGAAGAAGAGCATCTGCGGCAAGGTGCAGCGACGGCTGCTGCCCGGCACGATGGAGGTCTACCCGATGGCCAAGATCGGGGCCCTCCAGATGGGTCGGCACTGCTTTGCCGAGGCTGGCAAGGCCGAGTGCATCCAGCAAGGCCGGTACTCCATCCTCTGGCGCTTCGACGGCACGAGCTGGCAGATCTCGAAAGTCTTCAGCTACGACCACCGGCCCATGGGGGCTGGCCACTGAGCCGCGGCAGCGCTTGCGGCTATGGCAGCATTCGCGCATGGCTAAAAAAGACAAGCATGTCAGCGAAACGCCAGCGACGGCGTGGCTGAGAGCAAACGGCGTGTCCTTCAGTGAGCACCCTTACGAGTACGTCGATCACGGGGGAACGGAAGAATCCTCCCGCCAGCTGGGCGTGCCTCATCATCAGGTCGTCAAGACACTGGTGATGCAGGATGAAAGAGCGAGCCCGCTCATCATCCTCATGCATGGCGACATGCAGGTGAGCACCAAGAACCTGGCGCGCGCCATCGGTGCCAAATCCATCGAGCCGTGCAAGGCAGAGATTGCGCAGCGCCACAGCGGTTATCTCGTCGGCGGCACATCGCCGTTCGGCCTGCGAAAGGCCATGCCCATCTACGTCGAGGAAACGATCCTCGCGCTTGCGCGCATCGTGATCAATGGCGGGCGGCGCGGCTACCTCGTCGGCATCGAGCCGGGCGTGCTGGTTTCAGTGCTCGGCGCTCAGCCGGTGCGGTGTGCATTGGCGGCAACTGGCTAGGTCACGAGCGCCATCGTCGCCAGAGGAGATACAGTCGCCCGCGAAGATGAATTCCTATCGACAAGGCCGCACCCGCTGGCCCCTCTTGCTGGCGCTGCTGATCCTGCATGGCCTGGTCCTGATCGGACTCGCCTGGCAGCATCTGCCGCACACGCCGCAGCCGGCGGCCATGCAGCTGGTGAACGTCGCGGAGCCACGGATTGCGCCGCCGCGCGAAGTGCGCCTGCCGGCACAAGGCCCGCCCGCCTGGAGTCCGGCGCCGATGCTGGTGCCGACGCCCGAAGTGGCGATCGCGGCCACGGCGTCGGTGGCTTCGGTCGCCGCCACCACGCCGGCCCAGGGCGCTTCAAGCCCGCAGCGCCTGAACCTCGCCCTGCCCGCCCAGATGCGCACGGCGCCCGCAAGCCCCACCGCCCGCGAGCAGGCGCTCAACGACCCGCGCGCCAACACCATCAAGCCGACGGTCGAGTACCGCATCGCCGATGCCACCGGCACGCTGCCGATCACGGTTCAGAGCACGACGGACGGGCTCGATTCGACGATGGTGCGCCAGGGCAGCAAGTGCACCAAGATCAACAAGGCGCGCGTGGCCACGATCGACCCGATGGACGAGCGCACGCGCGGCGCCGTGGCCTCGGCCGGCGCCTGCTTCAACAAGTAGCCGTCATCGGACGGCGGGACTGGCGCCGCCCGCCACCTCGGCCAGCCGCCCCGGCGCAAGCGGCTTGGGCGCCGCCGGCAGCTCGGCCATCTCCACGCGGTTGCGGCCTTCGCGCTTGGCCTTGTAGAGCGCCGCGTCGGCATGCGCCAGCGCCTGTTCGGGCTGCGGCGTCTCGGTGATCATCATCTGCGAGATGCCGATGGAGCAGGTCACCTTCAGCGTCTTGCCGTGGCCGGCATCCACCTCCATGGCGGCGATGCGCTGGCGCAGGCGCTCACCGAAGACCAGCGCCCCATCCGCATCGGTATGCGGCAGCACGATGACGAATTCCTCGCCGCCATAACGGCCTCCCACATCGGTCTCGCGCAGCGTGGATTCGATCAGCTGGCCCAGCTCGCGCAGCACCTTGTCGCCCACGGCATGGCCGTGCGTGTCGTTGATCAGCTTGAAGTGGTCGAGGTCGATCATGGCCGTGGCCAGCGGCATGCGGTAGCGCAGCGCGGCCGCCGTCTCGTTGCCCAAGGCCTCCATCAGGGCGCGGCGGTTCAGCAGGCCGGTCAGCGGGTCGGTGGTCAGCAGCCGCTCGATCTCCGCATCGCCGGCATTGAGCCAGCCGGCCGAGAAGATGATCAGGCCGAGCATGCCGATGACGCAGCCCGTCACCAGCAGCGCCATGGCGAACTCCGGGCTGAAGCCGTGCTTGCGCACGCCCAGCAGGATCAGCCAGCCCATCACCACCGGCAGGAGCACGGCCGCCGGCACGAGCGGGCGCGCCACGCGGCCGCCCGAGAGCCGGCTCACCAGCGCCGACACCGGCCCCTGCTCCGCGCTGCTGGCCAGCATGCCCATCTCCACGGCCAGGAAGCACAGGGCCGAGTTCAGCGCCATCGGCATGTAGCCGGGCAGGCCGATCAGCGCCACGTCGAACAGATAACCCAGCAGGGCCATGAAGGCGATGGCCGCGGCCGCCATCGCCAGGAATTGCGCCACCGAAATCGCCACCCCCAGCGCCAGCAGGGCCAGCGCGACGCCGTCGATGCACAGGTTGAGCGCCGTGTTGGGCGCCATGACGTTGCCGCCCACCTGGTCGCTGAACAGCAGGCGGTCCAGGCCGGGATCGAAGGCCGTCAGGTAGCCCAGCAGGCGCGCGGCACCGATCAGGGCCACGACCACGGCGCAGACCAGCGCCACGCGCGAGCGCCGCGGACCGGGGCCGCCCGACCAGAGCAGGCTCATGCCGGCCAGCACAAAGGCCACCGCGGTGACCGGATTCATCGCAATCAGGCCGGGAACGATGCTGCGCAGCACCTCGATGTCCGCCGCCCAGCCCAGCAGCGCGCCCGCGGCCACCGTCATCAGCGCACCGGCGGCGAGCCAGGCGAAGCGGTGGCATGAGGCAAGCAATCTGCTGTCGGCAATCGCCATGGCCGCCCTCCCCAGGGGTTGCTAACGTCAATATTCAGCGCAATCAAATGTATGCCTGCGCGGCCCGGCGCGCCATGCCCGGAACCCGGGATCGTTCAGCTTCTGGCGTACTGTTGCAACGACTGTCCGCTCAGGCGACAGATGCGCCAATCGGGCATCAGGGTGGCCCCGAGGCTTTCGTAGAAGCGGATGGCGTTCTCGTTCCAATCCAGCACACTCCACTCGAAGCGCCCATAGCCGCGCGCGTTGGCTTCCTCGGCCAGGCGCACCAGCAGCGCGCGGCCCAGGCCCAGGCGGCGCTGGGCGGGGCTCACGTAGAGGTCTTCCAGGTAGAGGCCGGGCTTGGCGAGGAAGGTGCTGTAGTTGGTGAAGTACAGCGCGTAGGCGACCACCGCGCCATCAAGCTCGGCCACCAGGCCTTCGACCACCGGCTTCGGGCCGAACAGGTGGACGGCGAGCTTTTCGGGCGTCACCTCCAGCAGATGGCTGAGCCGCTCGAACTCGGCCAGCTCGCGGATCAGGGTGACGATGGCTCCCACATCGGGGGGAGCCGCGGGTCGGATATGGGCTTGGGTCATGGTTGAATTGTCGCCATGAATGCTGCCTACCTGCCCCGCCGCGAGGCCCGCTCGCGTTTCCTCACCCTGCGCGGCCTCACGCATCACCTGCTGGAATGGGGCCAAGCCATGCCAGGCCAGCCGCCGCTGGTGATGCTGCATGGCTGGATGGACGTGGGGGCTTCGTTCCAGTTCGTGGTCGATGCGCTGGGCGCGCCGCGGCATGTGATCGCGATGGACTGGCGCGGCTTCGGCCAGAGCGAAGCCGGCGCGGTCGATGCCTTCTGGTTCCCCGACTACCTGGGCGACCTCGACGCGCTGCTGGACGCCGTCAGCCCCGGCGCGCCGGTCGACCTGCTCGGCCACAGCATGGGCGGCAATGTGGTGACGAGCTATGCCGGCATCCGCCCGGAGCGCATCCGCCGGCTCGTCAACCTGGAAGGCTTCGGCCTGCCGGAGACCACGGCCGACGAGGCGCCGGACTGGCTCGTGCGCTGGCTGGACGAACTCAAGCAGCCGCAAACGCTCAAGCCTTATGCGAGCGTGGAAGACGTGGCCGCGCGCCTTTGCAAGACCAACCCGCGCCTGCCCGCGGACAAGGCCGCCTGGCTGGCCGCGCAGTGGTCGCGGCAGACGCCGCAGGGCTTCGAGCTGCTGGCCGACGCGGCGCACAAGCGCAGCAACCCGGTGCTCTATCGCCGTGCCGAGGTGCTGGCCTGCTGGGCGCGCATCGCCGCGCCCGCGCTGTGGGTGGAAGGCGCGGCCACGCCCTTCGCGAGCTTTTGGGGTGAGCGCTATCCGCGCGCGGATTTCGAGGCGCGGCTGGCGGTGATCCCCGACCTGCGCCGCGTGGTGCTGGCCGACGCCGGGCACATGCTGCACCACGACCAGCCGGAGGCGCTGGCGCGCGAGCTCGACGCGTTTCTGGCCTAGCTTTTCTCGAGCCGCGTCATCGCCCAGGCATAGAAGGCCACGATGGCGAGGAAGACCAGCAGCGCGCCCTGCGCCGCCACCCAGAAGCCCAGCGGCCAGCCGAAGAAGTTGATCTCGTTGAGCGAACGGGCCTCGTACACGAGGCCGAAGGAGACCACCGCCCAGAGCACGAGCAGGGCCAGCGTGAGCCGGCAGGTGCGCTGCCAGTAACGCTTGTGTCGTGCGGTGTCCGGATCGGGCGCTTCCATGGGTGCCAGTATGCCGGCTTGGTGAATATTCCGACTCGCAAGCGCCGGGCTCTCTGGCAGCATCGGCGCCCATGCGCAAACCAACCCTCCTGCTGGCCGTCGGCCTGGTCCTGAACATCGGATGGGGCGCTGCGCAGGCCCAGGCGCCCTCGGCGGCCACCTTCTTCAGGAGCCCCGACGTGCTGCAGGCGCAGCTCTCGCCGAGCGGCAAGCGGCTGGCCTTCAGCACCTCGGTAGGCGGCGACCGCATCACGGTGGCGGTGCTCGACATCGAGGCCGGCGGCAAGATCTACCGCCCGGCCGGCTTCGAGGACGCCGACATCGTCGATTTCGACTGGGCCGGCGACGAGCGCCTGGTGTTCTCGGCCATGGACCTGCACGACCTCGGCTCCGACATGGGCCGGCGCGCGCCGGGCCTGTTCTCGGCCACCTTCGACGGCAAGCGCCCGCGCATGCTGGTGCACCGCGGCGCTTCCTTCATCCGCGACGGCGACGACACGGCGCTCGAATGGAACCACCGGCTGCTGGCCGTGCCCAAGCCGCAGGACGGCGTGCAGCCCGACGAGGTCGTCATCGGCCAGATGCATTTCGAGGACAAGGCGCTGGCCGACATCCGGCCGCTCTGGCTCAACGTGCGCAGCGGCAACTGGCATGGCATGGACGTGGGCAATGCGCCGGGCGGCGTGCTGCACTGGTGGTTCGACAGCGCCGGCCGGCCGCGCGCCGCCTACACCGCCAGCAAGGGCCGCGGCGCCTACCACTGGCGCGATCCGGGCAGCGGCAGCTGGCGCCAGATCGCCGAGGGCGACGCGCTGTCCATGCCCTTCTCGATCTCCTCGGTGGACGACGCCGGCAATCTCTTCGTCGTCACCGCCACGGGCCCCGGCGGCACCGAGGTGCTGAGCCGCTTTGACTTCGCAACCATGAAGCCGGCGGCCAAGGCCCTGGTGGAAGTGCCGGGCTTCGACTTCCACGGCGGCCTGCTGACCGACAAGCCCGGCGCCGGCGCCCTGGGCGTGCGCGTGGATGCCGACGGCGAGGCCACGGTCTGGTTCGACCCCACGATGCGCGCCCTGCAGCAGGAGATCGACGGCAAGCTGCCCGGCCGCGTCAACCGCCTGAGCTGCCGGCGCTGCGGCGCGGCCGACATGGTGACCCTGGTGCGCTCCTTCTCCGACCGCGATCCGGGCTCGCTGTTCCTGTACGACAGCGCGGCCAGGAAGCTGCAGTTCCTCATCAAGGTGCAGGCCGGCATCGACCCGAAGGCCATGGCTAACGTCGATTTTCAGCGCATCAAGGCGCGCGACGGGCGCGACCTGCCGGTCTGGCTGACCGAGCCCAGGGGGCTCAAGCCCGGCCAGCCGGTGCCGACCGTGGTGATGGTCCACGGCGGACCCTGGGCGCGCATCGGCCATTGGCACTGGAACGCGATGAACCAGTTCCTCGCGGCGCAGGGCTGGCTGGTGATCGAGCCCGAGTTCCGCGGCAGCACGGGCTATGGCGACGCGCATTTCCGCGCCGGCTTCAAGCAGTGGGGCCAGGCGATGGAAGACGACCTCGCCGACGCGCTGCTGTGGGCGCAGAAGCAGGGCCTGGCGCAGCCGGGCCAGGCCTGCATCGCCGGCGCGAGCTACGGCGGCTACGGTGCGCTGATGGGGCCGGTGCGCTTCCCCGAACTCTTCAAGTGCGTGGCCGCCTGGGCCGGCGTGGCCGACCTGAACCTGTTCCTGGAAGGCAGCTTCTGGACCCAGGACGACATCCCCGGCGCGGCGCGCCAGTACGGCTATCCGCAGATGGTCGGCGACGCCGTGAAGGACGCCGCCATGCTGCGCGCCAACAACCCGGTGCTGCTGGCCGCGCGCATGAAGGCGCCGGTGATGCTGGTCTACGGCGAGGCCGACCAGCGCGTGCCCGTGGCCCACGGCAAGCGCATGCGCGACGCGCTCACGGCCACGGGCAATCCGCCCGAATGGTTCACCTATCCGGGCGAGGGGCACGGCTGGACGAATCCGCAGAACCGGGTGGATTTTGCGCAGAGGCTGGTGGCGTTCCTGTCCAAACATCTGAAATGAGCGGGACGTGAGGGCGCTCCGCTTAAAATGACGGGTTGACCCTCAGGGTCCTACCCTCACAGATTGCCCCCATGGACATCGAACGCATCAACCTGATCGGCACCCTCTTGGCCGACCTCTCAGCGCGCACCGACGCGCTAAG